>Ga0310811_10003687_pt1 | contig 19317 bp, 15 predicted proteins | sample YCmetagenome_FD_207642 | JGI IMG/M metagenome (GOLD analysis project Ga0310811, IMG submission 207642) | Soil microbial communities from experimental microcosm in Duke University, North Carolina, United States - YC | ecosystem: Engineered > Artificial ecosystem > Soil microcosm > Unclassified ...
TCTGACGTGCCGTATGGCTGCCGATCATGCCGACCGACAACGATGTTGGGACGAACGATAGAAGAGCGTTCCGCAAATGTGCAGTGACGGTTGGGCAGGGGTGCCATCGCGGCCGGCGATGGCTGGCCGTCTGCGCCGGCGATGTCAGCCCCGACTGCGGACGACCGTCAGCCTGTCGGAGGCACTGCTCACGGTGACACGCGTCTCGTCCTCGGCCCGCAAATGGTCCACCAGCAGTTTCGTGACCGGCGGCAGCGACTTGTAATCACGCACGCCCATCACCAGATCGCGTCGCGCCCAAGACTCGTCGAGCGGGATGGTGACGAGACTGTCGACGCCGTAGCGGCCGCGAACGATCTCGAGCGGCACGATACCGACTCCCATCCTGGCATCGATGACGCGGAACAACGCATCGAAACTGCTGACGCGGATGCGCACCTTGAGATGCTGCCCGAGCGCCGCAGCGGCCCGGACGCACAGCGTTTCGATCGAGCTGCCCTTCTCCAGGCTGACGAAGTCGAAATCCACCAGTTCGCGGAAGCGAACGCTGCTGCGGCCGGCCAGCGGATGATCGCGCGTGACCAGCGCGACCAGATTGTCGCTGCGATACGACAGCAGCTCCAGGTCCTGACCGTCGATGTTGCCGCCGAAAATGCCGATGTCGGCGCGGTTCTCCATCACCGCACGCACGATCGCGGGGCTGAGGTCCTCCTCGATGTCGATGTGGACCAGCGGATGCTGCTCGAGGAACAGGCTGAGTTCATCCGCCAGCGCTTCGAGGATCGCGGACTTGTTGGCACAGACTCTGATTAAGCCGCGTTTGCCCTGCCGATATCCCGTCAACTCACTCTCGAGGCTGCTGAGATTTCCCAGGATGATGCGAGCATGTTCGAGCAGGGCGAATCCGGCCGGCGTCGGCTCGATCCCCTTGGAATGGCGATGCAACAGCTCGACCTGGAAACGATCCTCGATATCGGAGATGCGTCGGCTGACCGCGGACGCGGCAATGTTCTTCTTCTCCGCCGCCTTCGCAATACTCTGCTCCTCGACGATCGCCACGAACAGCTGCAGCGTCAGGAGATCGATTTTAGCCGTCATCCGCCAGACCCTCGACCCAAGCGTCGCAATGGCCAGTCTAGCCCTCAAATTTGCAGGAGGAAGTAAGCGGAGCGACTTATTTCGCACGCCTTTGCGCTACCGAGAACCCTTCTCGATGCGCACGCTCTCGGTGGCGACATTTAGCTCGCAGAAGCTCCGGTGCTGAAGCTCGAAGCAAGAACAAAGCTGTAAACGGCGTTGCTTCTTCCGCTTGATCAAACCACCAAGTGCTTGACTTATATGGTGGGCGCACCAGGGCTCGAACCTGGGACCCGCTGATTAAGAGTCCTCTCTCATTTATAGAGAAATCAGTAGCTTAGCGTCTAAAAATGACAAAATCCCCGGAAGCAATATCAATAGCTTACAAGGCGAATTCTAAATGAAGCCAAATGTTCGCGGAGAACCCGCGTGAACACCCCATTCGAAGTGGACGGCCCGCGTCGGGCAGGCCTTCAAATCGAAGGCAACGGTCTTGATCTATATCAAAGCATAGCAGGCCGCAGCGCGGTCGCATGAATATGTAGTTGCTCAACTACGAATGAGACCGCACCAAAGCCGCTGGCACCCCAAGTCTGGCGGCTTTATTTTGAGATCAGCTATTTCGGTATGCCCGATGAGCCAGCAAGATCACCTAAACTGAGCGCCACACCTGCGCTACGCCGCGCGATGATCGCGACGAATGACCAGAAGATATTTCGTACCTACGGGCCGAGCGGCAGCATTTTTAAATGCGAAGGCGAAAAGGTTTCGCCTCGCATAATCTGCAAGCTGATCGCGAACCACCTGATCGAGGATGAACCGCAGACTGCCGTCACGGCGTCCTCGCTCACCACCGTCCGAATGCGTTTGAGCAAGGCTGGCTTTGACTTTCTGAAAGCAGATATTTGAGAGGCAATTGCGATTGCAAAGCAGCTAGGATGTTCACGCGGCACGATCTACAAGGCTCTCGGTGGCAGTTAGCCTAATCAGTGCCCTTCCTTCCAATTCGTCCACGGTTCGAACTTGCTCGGCTGCGCGGGCAAGTTGCTCATAGTTCTCGGCGGCCTTCAATAAGGCTTCCTTGGTCTGCCTGTGCTGTGCATTGCTGGACTTCGCTCGGAACTCCTCCGCTCGCATTCGCCATTAACGAGGTGAGTGCATTTGCTGAGAAAGACTTTTCTGCTTGCCGCGTGGTTGGTCAATGGTGCTGACCCTGCCAATGAATGGAAACCATCGGGCAAAGCGATGTTGAATTTCCACACCTTGAAGCCATCATGGAGCCGTTCCATGGGACGGGAGCGCCCTAGATCATTTTTGCAGCACAGAACAAAGTAAGGCCGCCTCAGTTGGCGGCCTCCGTCATGTGATGTCGTTTGTTGGTCCGAAGCGGCCCTTCCGCGTGATTGCGGCTGCTCTGCTGTTGAGGGTGGACCCAGACAAGAGGCAGGCTGGCCTCGATAGCCGCTGGTGACCCGAGCAGGCATGGGCTCTCAAAAGGTCCCGCAGGGCGTGCGCCTCTCCATTGCGCGAACGATTCTCGCGGCTACGGAGCGGAGGAGCTTACGCTTCGTTCGAAGTCCGCTTGGGAGCGTTGTTCGATGCTTCCCCACCGCAATAGGTCTGCGTCAGCCGTCGATACCGCTCCACCAATTTTTGCTCAGAGTCCCGCAGGCCCCTAGCCGCCTTCATGGCGCTAATCATCCGCCGCTCATAGATCGCGGTCATCTCTGCGAGCAGCACCCGGTTGGTAAAGCTCAGCTGTCGGCTTTCAGCGATGGCAGCGGCAGCACGAGCAAAAAGTGCTTCGGGGGGAGGCTTTTGCATCATGTAGGATAACTAACATGGGTTAATCTGATTCTCTCATTACAAAGTAATGGGCTGGCTCCATCGTTAGAGCCGACAAGCCCGCCTTCCCGAAAGCCGAACATTTATACCGGCTGCCGTTCCCCCTAACAAACATCAGGACAGATCGGTCTTATTCCGGTTTGTCTGGCGCGATGCCCGATCTTCTGAAATACGCCGACTACCTGATGGAAGAGACCTCGGTTCTAAGGCAGCAGCACCGCTCAGCACTTGCTGAAGCGCGGAGGGCAGCTGCAAATGTCAGAGCCCGCGTTTCGCACGCTCAATCGGAGCGGGCTGAAGGTCGTCGCCAGCCGGAATCGGCTGATTGCTTCCTGGTGTTCAGGGAAGTCCCGCGGATAAGAGGCCGTCGTGGCAACCTTTCGGCTCCGGAGGTATTGTCCCGTCATCACCGGCCGATGCTCTGCCCGTAGGTGCCGGTGGCTGAGAGATACGAGCGCTCCCGCCTGCCGCTCCCTTGCTCAAAGCTGGTTTTCTTCAATGCCGCGTGTGTGGCTCGGCGCTCAAACTGATCTATGAATTTCTTAATTCCCCGCACGAAAAACGCTTCGCCTTTTCGAATGCGGAAAGTGAAGCGAACTGGTTTGGGACGACTAAGGCCGCCTCAGCTGGCCTCTTTCATCGTAGCCATGTCAGCACATGGCCCAACCTGGAAGTCAGACAATATGCGCTTTTGCGCCGCTATTGGGGAAAAAGCGGACATCGGTCACGCAGCCGGTTAATGAGTACACGCCCTAATCTCAAAACACGGGTGTCCTATTCCGAACTTGTGAATGTCGGGCTCAGCAGTGCCTCATTTTGAACTGTCTTTATGCTTCGGCAGCGGCAACCTCGTCTCTAGAGCCCGCTTCTCTGCCAGCTTGTGATAAGCCCGCGCCTGCTTTTCAAAATCGGCCCTGAGCTTGGGATCATTCTCATGATCCGCCATGCGCTCAAACTGATGGGCTCGTTCCAAGTACTCGGCAATCAACTTCACTGTGGCCAGTCTCGCAAGGGCATCTTGAGTATGGACGCTTACCGCGAAGCAGCAAAATTTGGCAATAACCCACGCTATGCCAAAGACCCTAAAGGTGAGAAGCGCCCAATCGACGCCATCATGATCGCCAAGATCGCCACTGGCGAGATTGACGAAGGGCGGCCAGAAACAAGTCAGATCGCCGGGCCTGCAACCGCCCAAGTAAGCTTCCTGTAAGCCTCAAGGCATAGGCTTTGCTATCACGCGCAACTGCCTGCTTTGGAAACAATGCACGTGACCTACGAACGAACCAGACAAGTCTACCGACCGTATCGCGAGGACCATACCCGGTTCACGTTGCTCCACGACCGCTATCTTGCCGCATATCGGGAGAGCCTTAAGATTCTGGGTCAGCCTGTACCCAACACTTTCCTAGGTCACAAAACCCATTAGCCATTTCCGACCCGTGATGCCGACGCATAATGGGCCTCAACTAGGCACCGGCTCCGAGTTGAGGCTTTTTTGCTGCCCGATGCCGGAGAAGCCAAGAGATGAGCCGACGCGTCGCGCAAATTCTGTTCCCACGAAGCCGTAATGAAACGCTCCGCGCCATCAGCGCGCAATCAAAGCCGACTACGCTGTCGGGATTGATTGGGGAGATATTTGATGACCACGCTCATCGCAAAGTTTGTCACAGATCGGACCACCGCAACCCGTCAGATCTCTGAATTCGCCGTCGTGGCGCTGTTCAGCCTTGTAGGCCTGGTGGTTGCGCTCATCGCCGCGCGATATGGCATGGACGTTTCCGGCGGCGTCTCGTAGCCGGCGTTAGCTGTTGCGCTTCGGCTGCTTATCTCCGCTTCGAGGCACGCGGTGCACGCCCTAGCGCTTTCGACAAATCCCTTATGGCCGTGAAACGGAGGACCGAAGGCTTGCCCTCTCGGACAATTTTAGCTCTGCTGCGCTCCGAAGGGGGCAATACCATTGCCCGAGCCACGGCGCAGCGCAATTTCATCAATCCATGGTATTTGAGTTCAACAAATTCGTCCGGGTGAACTCTCATTTGCCTGTCTCCTCAGGCCCCATTGGTCAAGAACGCCGATGCCCGCACTAAGTTCGGCAGGGTCGTGTCCTCGCTAAGAATAGACCCGCAACTAGCCCCTCCAGATCAATCGGCTGCAGTTGGAGCATTGGTAGACTGAAATCTGGCGGCCCTCGCGAGGGTCGAGAATGGTGGATCTCAAGGCCGCGGGGATGTGGCAGTCATCGCACCGAGGGCGCGTATCGATTGACGTTGGCTGAGTGACAACAATCTGTTTGCGCATGTGATTCGTCCCCACGCCACGGGATCAGATTGCGAATCCGGCATCAATATCTTGAGTTAAGTGGCCGGCTCGCTGCCGTTTGTGTTGGGAAATACTGGTAGCGGCGCGGATATTCGCTTATTCAGAAATATTGTCGCCCCAGCTCACTGTGGAGTCGAGGCCAACCACTCCTAGTGACGCGCGTCAATATCTTCTCACCGCCCGGGAAAACTCGGCACTCGGCCTCCCGTTCCAGAAGTGTCTTGAGTTAATTTGTCGCCACCGACCGCAGACCGTTGTCTGCACCGCGATGGTCCGTTTACCCACGGTTTCTGAGTTGCCCCCAGTCCCACTCATGGCTTCAAACACGGACATTCCTTGCGGGCCGATGCTGTCGCCGGAGCTCGTTCACGGGCTTCACGCCGGCGTTCGCGGCGCTCGCGCCGTCTCTTCGCTCGGTCGAGCGGCTGCCTCAGCGCGGGCACCGGTATTGGTTTGGAGACCGCCGTACTGGTCGTCTCGACCAATGGCTCCTTGATCGACTCCGACGGGCGCGCCTCCATGAATTCTAGCGCCGCCCGCCCCTTGGTCGTGATTTTCCAGCCGCCAGCTTCGCGAGCGACAAGCCCCTGCGAGAACAGATCGAGATCCGGCAAGCGCGCGGCCAGACGCCGAGTGCGATCGGCCCAGTCTCGGCCGCTAGTGGCCAGGATGACCATGTCCCGCTTGAGGTCCTCCATGACGACGAAGCCATCGGGATTGCAACAGCTTAAGAACCGTCACCTTCACGCGCGGCTCCGCTGCGTTGTCCGAAAATGCGTGCGTTCTGAAATGTCGTCGATCTCACCTGAATCCAGACGGAGCGGCAACCGAATCAGACGCTGCGGCGCAACATATCTCCGGCTTGCGACAATGCCGCCTTGAACCGCGAAGGAGGCAGCGTCACCGTCGCCTGGTCGTGGGTGCGGATGGAATGACGGAGAGTGGCGCCCGCGCGGTCGTAGCGCCCGATCACCGGATTCGAAACGAGGCTAGGCTGGTCGAGATATCATCGATCGCATCGGCGGCAAGATCGAGCGCGACTGACATCCCAACGCCCGTGCGTGCGTATTGCGCTACCGCTGAGTTCACCACGAGCCCGCCCATTGCTACGGTGTGCATGGAACTGCGACCTCATGGGTACGTCCTCTCCGGTCCTTTGGGGTACGATGCCCGAGCAGGAACCGACGTCCGGCGAACCGAGTTGCTCCGTTGGTCTGCCTGTGGAAGGTGAGATAAGCTGTCGTTGTTCAAAGCGCAGTGCCTGATCAAGCGGCTCCATTTGGAATGCGAATACCATCGGCGGTTGTTTCCGCAACCGCGCAGGTCAAGAGAAGTCAAGGTTGGCACGGCGTGAGAGAGCTACGGCCCTCGATGTTGCAACTTAATTTACTGAAGCTCAAGACTCGTGCGATCATTTGCCTTTTGAGTCAAACACTCTGACACCTCTGAAGGATTGAGGTTTTTTAGAGTGGTCACATACTGTGGAGCGGGGCTCCAAAATCGTAGAAATGGGGACTGGCTAGGGAGCGGCTCATGTGCCGTGCGACTGTGGTGATTGCGGACCGACATCCAGTGGTCCTGCACGGTCTCGCAAATGTACTCGGTTCAGAACCCGATTTCGAGATCATCGCATCCTGCGGCGATGCTGCGAATTGTATCGCGGCAATTCTAGATTTTGCGCCCGACATCGCCATCATCGACGCGGCAATGACGGAATTGGTCGAGATGCTGAACGAATCACTCGACCGTTTGGAAGATCCATCGACCCGTCTGGTATTTTTTGCAGCTAGCGAGAATTACGACCTCGTCTCGTCGGGGCTCCCCGCGAGGCACAGTGTTCTTCTAAGGGAGATGACGGGCCAGGCACTGCTGCAGTGCTTGCGTGAGGTTCTTCATGGTGCGACTGTTGTCCCGGGAGCGCCTACAGATCAGGTCGCGCTTCGGGAGCAGAGCGCGAGTGCGGAAAATGCATTCCCGGTGCTCACCGAGCGAGAGCGGCAAATCATCCGCCTCGTCTCTCGTGGTCTCTCCAATAAGGAGATTGGTCGCCGGCTCAACATTGCAGATGGCACCATCAAGGTCCACCTCCACCAGATTTTCCAAAAGCTCGAGGTTGGCAACCGCACGGCGCTTGCTGCACTCCGAATCCCGTAGGACGGTGGCCCCAATCCAATGCGGGACAAGCAGTACAGATAGATAGTCCGCTAGCCGGACAGCACCAAGACATTATCACGATGATGTTGGCGCGATATCCAGAAACGTCCTCAAGGCGCAGCTGAGGAATTATCTCTCGCGTCCGACCGATCGCCGAGAACTGAATGCCCATCACGAAAATAGACGGATAATTGCGCCGAACAGATAGTAAGCCACGACATCATCATCGAATGGGTCCCCGACATTGGTGCGATTGATCACGAATTCAAGATGAATCGCAACTTGTCGATTGTTACCATTGTGGTGCGTTGACCGAGCCCGCTTCGGCGCTGTGTTGCGGCCCCGGCGCCACGAATCCTAGCCCCAGCCGGGGCCGCGATCTTTGCGGCTTATGTCTGGTCTCCATCACCGACCATCCCGCAGATCGCACGGTCAGTGCTCCCCCGGGCAGGATATGGGGCTGGAGAGGCGAGCGCTCGACGCAAATATATCTCGATCCGTCATACTCATAGTGCTGGCGCACCAGCGGACGACGTGAGCAGCGCCCGTTTCGATCGCCGTGGATGACGGCCGATTGATGGTTGATGTTTCCGGTGCGGATCCCTGATCACCGCATCCGTGGGCGGCGGCGAACAGAACCCGCCACGACATTCGCCCTTACTCGACCGTCACTGATTTGGCGAGATTGCGCGGCTGGTCCACATCGGTACCCATGATCACAGCTGTATGATAAGCGAGCAATTGGATCGGAACCGAGTAGACGATCGGCGCGAAGGTCGGCGCCATGTCGGGCAGCAGTATCGTGGCCAGCGGCTCGACGGCTGCTTCCGCCGCACCTTTTGCGTCCGTGATCAGAATGATCTTGCCGCCGCGCGCCGCGACCTCTTGCATGTTTGATACGGTCTTTTCGAAGACGCCGTCGAAAGGCGCGATGACGACAACGGGCATGTTCTCGTCGATCAGAGCGATCGGGCCGTGCTTGAGTTCACCCGCGGCATAGCCCTCGGCATGAATATAGGAAATTTCCTTCAGCTTCAGCGCGCCTTCAAGCGCGAGCGGATAGCTGGTGCCGCGCCCCAGATAAAGGACATTACACGTCTTTGCGACATAGCGAGCCAGCCTTTCGATCTGCGGCTCGCCAGCGAGGGCGGCGGCCATCAAACGCGGGACCTCAATGAGCGCGCTCACGAGCTTTCTCTCCTCGCTCACGGAGATCTCGCCCCGCCGCGTTCCCGCAGCGACCGCGAGGGCGGCGAGCGCCATCAACTGGCAAGTGAAGGCCTTGGTGGAAGCAACCCCTATTTCCGGGCCGGCCAGGGTCGGCAGCACAATTTCACTTTCACGCGCAATGGTGGAGCTGGGTACATTCACGACAGACACGGTGTGGGCCGCCCTCTCCTTGGCGTAACGAAGTGCTGCCAGCGTGTCGGCGGTTTCGCCCGATTGCGAGATGAAGAGCGCGAGGTCGCCCTTGCGAAGCGGCGCTTCGCGATAGCGGAATTCGGATGCGATATCGACATCAACAGGTATATGTGCAAGCCGCTCGAACCAATACTTCGCAATGGCCCCGGCATAACTCGCGGTGCCGCAGGCCGTGATCGTAATGCGTCGAACATCGCTGAAATCGAACGGCAGCTTGATCGGCAGCGCGACCCGTTCGGCTCTCATATCCACATAATGGGCGAGCGTGCGGCCCACTACGTCCGGTTGCTCGCAAATCTCCTTGGCCATGAAATGCCGATAGTTGGCCTTGTCGGCGACGAAGGACACTCCACCGGGCGCGAGCACCTCGCGCGTAACGACCGCCTCATTCGCGTCCCGGATCACGCCTTTCTCTCGCGAGAGCGTGACCCAGTCACCGTCTTCGAGGTAGCTGATGCCCCGTGCCAACGGAGCGAGGGCAATCGCATCGGAGCCGAGATAGGTCTCACCGTCGCCATAGCCCACCGCCAGTGGCGACCCCCGGCGCGCTCCGATCAGAAGATCGCGATATCCCTTGAATAGGAACACAAGTGCGAAGGCGCCGCGCAGCTGCGGCAACGACAGCTTGACGGCCTCCTGGGGCGAACAGCCCATCAAAAGGTAGGAATGAACGAGGTGTGCTACGACTTCACTATCCGTGTCACTCGCGAATTTCGCGCCCTTCGCTTCGAGCCCCTGACGCAAGGCTCGAAAATTCTCGATGATGCCGTTATGGACCACCGCGACGCGCTCGGTCGCGTGTGGATGGGCATTGTATTCCGTCGGTCTGCCGTGCGTAGCCCAGCGCGTGTGACCGATTCCGGCATCTCCATGCAGCGGTTGGTCACGCAGCCGCACCTCCAGGTTCTTGAGCTTGCCTTCGGCACGCCGGCGCTCGAGATGGCCATCGTCGAGGGTGGCCACTCCCGTCGAGTCGTAACCCCGATACTCAAGTCGTCTGAGCGCATCAATCAGCCGCCCCGATACCGGGGATCGTCCCAGAATGCCGATGATTCCGCACATCTGTCAGATCTCTCAATCCATAAGCGTACGCACACGATTATCCACGTCCAATACACGGTTGGTACAGGTTGAGGCGGTCGAATTGGGACAAGCGACGCAACAAACGCGGGGTACTCCGCCTAGCGGGAGAATGCAGCAAGCGTCTTTCTGCTTCCGAGAAATTCGATGGCGCTGGTCAGTGTCATGAACGCGATCGGCACAGCTTGATGCGCGATCTGCGACCGAGCCGTGCTTCCAGGTGCACGCAGCGACCCATTGGTGCAACCCGGCGCAAAAGCGGAAGCGACCAACTGAACGAGGAAGGTAAGCCCTCAGCCGACGCATTACACAGGACGTCAGCGCCTCGTGCTCGGGGCTGACTTGCGGGAAAGCCGGGATCGAAATTGCGGAGTGACGAGACTTCAGACCGCAAAGCGGCTTGGTCCACGCCAACCAAGACTATCCCGTTCGACGGTGAGGTACTCAACAATGATCATGGACCGAGACCGCCTGCTCATCGTAGTAGCACTCTGGGACGCTACTGTGAGGTCTGCTTCGTCTATCGGGATGCACACGTTTTTTCCGGATGCACAATGCCTCGCTATTTCTTTCACGTCCACGACGGCGGGTCAGTACTCGATGACCTCGGCTTGAATCTGCCCAACATCGACGCCGCGCGGGCAGCCGCGATTGAGTTGAGCCGCGAGATTCTTCGAAGCAAGCAGGTCTGGCCATTTGAGGACCATCCGTCCTGGCGCATCGAGGTGAGTAAGAGCCCTGAACCAGATAGTGTACCATTGTTTGTCCTTCACTTCTCGCTCACGAGATAGCTGCGGCAAACTGCCGGCCGACTTTCTAAAAGCTAGCTGGTGTTGGACCATTCCGACCGAACCTGACTCGGCCTTGGCAACCGAATGCTTATGCGCGAGGCGCCCAGACAACACAGGCGCTCCGCACTACTCGGTCACTCGATTTGCAACTGGAGCGTCTCAATCGTTTGTCACATGGCGAGAACAGCATGCGCTGTCCGGTTGCTGATCTCACAGTTTCTGAAGACATAATGAAGTGAGCTTTGACTGTGCCTTCGGCAACGCTCAAGCACTGTCAGTTTGCTTGCTTAGGTGGCCCTCCGAAACCATGCGCATGGCTGTCACTGGCCCCGTCAGCATGCCAGCGCACTGTCGGAAATCCTCTGGCCAGCCGTATAGTGACACGATTGCGTGGATGACACAGGTGTTCGGGCGTTGAGGGCTGCCAGCACCAGACTGCGTAAATCCGTCCGCCAAAGCCCCTTTGGTTCCACGACGGTGCTATAACGAACGGTATATATTGGAACCCGAAATTCAGAATTAACGTTTAGTAAAACGTTTAATGGAATTTAACGGCTGAAAATCCACCACACCGGTGTCAAAGGCAAAAGCACAAGTCCGAGGTAGCACGAAATGTCGCCCGTCTAACAAAGCGACTAACTGGTGATCAAGCAGGCGGAATAGGTGAAGCAGGCGGAGTACCGGCGCAGGCAGCTTCGACTTCTTTAATTGCAGCAGTATCAATGTGTAGCGTACGTTGGAGGGTAGAATGCCCAGGCGTCAATCTTTTGAAACTATTCTTATTGGAAAAAACATTTTAGTCAGAGAAGGAATCTCACGGATCCTACATGCTGCAGGTTTCAAGGTCTTGCTCTCCGTTTCCAGCGCCGATGAATTACCAAGCGAGGTCCAAGCACATCAACTACTCTTTCTCATCATCCACAATGGCGACAGTCCCGATGTCGCATTGGACCAGATATGTTTCGTCAAGGGTCAGCGTCCCGATGCTCGGATCGCGGTCGTGTCGGATCACTATCGTCCGGATGAACTTGTCTCAGCATATCGAGCTGGTGCAAGCGGCTATTTCGTGAACGTCAATTCTTGCGATGCCTTCATTAAGTCCGTCGAACTCGTGACGATGGGAGAGGCGGTCTTTCCGCCGGCATTTCTTTCGTTCGCGCTTGACGGCGTTCTTGAGCGCGAAACAGCGCCGGCCGAAGAGGTCGAGCATAGCATCCTGCTCACGGCGGGTGAGCCGGTCGCACCACACCTTTCTCCCCGTGAGAAGGCGATCTTGTCTTGTTTGATCGAGGGCAATTCCAACAAGTCCATTGCCCGAAAAATCGACATAGCCGAAGCCACAGTGAAGGTTCACGTCAAGGCGATTCTGCGCAAGATCCGGGTCCAGAACCGGACACAGGCTGCGATCTGGGGAATGAACAACGAGTCACTGATGCATTTCGCAAATGGACAAACCTTGCCTTCGATCATTCCTCACTCGACAGGTCTTGGCGCCTTGCGAGACGATCGCCAGGCTCATGCCGTTCAAGGTCCCGGCGCCCCTAAACTCGCTTAATGATGTCTAGTCCCTCATCGCAGCGGCTTTTCCGACGTGGGGTGTGGGGGCTAATCCTATCACATTGTAGCTCGTAACGCGGTTCGCAATCGATAAGCCAGAGCGGCCACGCTGTTATGGCTTATCTCCTTGTGCAGACCTGGACCACGTCGGGCTAGGTTGGCCCTGTTCCAACAGCTGCCGCAGCAACGGTCATCCGCCGCGAGGCGTTGTCGTAAGCGGCCTGAGCCCATGGACTGCTTTCCCGGTCTGCCGGGCGATGCCGTCGGGATCGCTCCGAGAAACGCGGACGGTTTTCTCCACGGCGTTCGGCTTACGACACCATATCCGGACAACAGGCGACCCGCGCCCCCAGTCACCGCCTAGTCACGGCCCCATCTAACGGGCTTCAGAGTTTGTACCGCGATAACCGTCGGGACACTTGCATTGCCAGCGCCAGTGGTCCGCGCACATCTCCTCTAGTGAGCGCACCGATTTCCACCCCAGAACCCTTTCCGCAAACGCGGGATTGGCAAAACAGACGGCAACGTCGCCGGTTCGGCGTTTGTCAATCTCAAATGGTATTGACTTGCCGCTCACGGCTTCAAACGTCCGAACAACGTCGAGAACGCTGCTGCCATTGCCGGTCCCGAAATTCGCCGTAAAGAGTCCCGGCTGCTTCAGGCAATTCAGTACACTCAGATGACCAGACGCAAGATCAACCACGTGAATGAAGTCGCGTATCCCAGTGCCATCGGGGGTGTTGTAATCGTTTCCCCAAATCCGCAGCTTCTCTCGTTTTCCGATCGCTACTTGCGCGACAAATGGCAACAGATTGTTCGGGACGCCCTGCGGGTCCTCACCGATCAGTCCACTTTCATGTGCACCAACGGGATTGAAATATCGGATAATCCCGATTCGCCAGTCATTATCGGACCGATACAGGTCCTTCAACATTTCTTCGACGAAAAGTTTAGTACGGCCGTATGGATTTGTTGGCCCCAGAGGGTGCTGTTCGTCAAGCGGCAGGTATGTAGGGACGCCGTAAACGGTCGCAGACGAGCTAAAGACGAGCGTCTTTACACTTGCCCTGTTCATTGCCGCAACGAGGCGCATGCTTCCGAGCAAGTTATTTTCATAGTAGGTCATTGGTCGATTGCTGGATTCCCCTACCGCCTTCAGGCCCGCAAGATGGATAACCGCAGATACGTCGTACGAACATAGAATGTCGTAAATGACCCCTTCATCCAGAATGTCGATCTGCTGAAAGATGAGGGATCGACCGCAGATGAGCTGTACCCGCTCGAGGGAGGCCTTGTTGCTGTTTGAAAGATTGTCAACTACGACGACATCGAACCCGGCCTCCAGTAAGGCAATGCATACATGGGACCCTATATAGCCAGCGCCGCCGGTTAAGAGGATCATCGAGGACAGCTCCTGTGTTTTGCAGCCGGCTTATTCCTGCACATCCACATCCAATCTCGATGCTTCCAAACATCTGTCGCATTGGCGGATGCTGCGATGCGACCGCGGCAAGAGGCTTCGCCACTGGTTGCCTGAAGCGAGTGCCAGCTCCTTAGCCTTGCCGGTGTCCAATTGACTTGTCACAACAGCCAAGCGCAACGGCACCGAGGGATTACCTCTTTTGTCTCCTTTTCGACGCGGAGCGACATATTGGTCTTTCGTCTCTCTTGAACTCTGCAGCGCATAGAAACTCTGCGCGTCAATTGCGTCGCCTCGGGTCTGATAACTTTCCGATCCGCGAGACCCGAGCGTCGTTCCTCTCCGCGGAGCGACGCTCCCCTGAGCATTGTCAAATCTTGACGGCGCACTCCGAAACAATTGACGCCCACCCAACTCGCATTGCTCACGGAGTACGCTCCGCGCACGGTGAGTTCCACCGCGGCAGACTCGTCAATCTGAAACCGTGTACGGCACAGTCGTCCGTCACCTATTTAATCCCTCACGTGACCGGATGAGAGCCGGCTACAAATGGGTAATTACGATGGTCCATTGAGCCATCGCACTGCGGGATTAAAGTTTTGATCGGCAATGCGCTGAGATATCCGCTCCAAATCTGGTGATGGCGATCCGGTTCAATAGAATTTGTGGCGCAGAAAGTAAGGCCTATGATTTTTTGCATCAGGGGAGCGAGTGGGAAATCGAAAATGTCGTCGTTCGGAAATGAATGATCATCCGACGACGTGAATTTTTCGTTGGGCCCGATGGGAGTAATCTCATGAATGAAGTCCTACCTATCACGGCAGAGGACGTCGGGCTTGCGCGGCTGAGTGACGCCGATCATCAGGTGCTGGTTGTCGATTACAACGCCACGGCAGCGCCCTACCCGTCGGACAGGACGATCATAAATCTGTTTCGCGAACAGGTGACGCTCAGTCCCAATGCTGAGGCGATCCGCTTCGGTGGTTCAAGGCTGACGTACCGGCAGCTCGACGAACGCTCTAATCAGATGGCCTCGCATTTGACCTCGACCGGCGTCGGACCGGGTCGGATTGCCGTGGTGTTCATGGAGCACTCCATTGAAGTTGTCGTCGCGATCTTGGGCATTCTAAAGTCAGGCGCAACCTACGTGCCGCTGGACGCGGCAACGCCGAAGGGGCGTATCGCAACGATCCTGGAGGACATCTCGAATGGCACCGACGGGCGGGCGCCGGTTGTGATAACTCAGGCACGCCTGCAACCGATCATTTCGACGAACCTTGCCGACACGTTCGTGCTCGACGCCGATTTCGGTTCGATTTTGAACCAGCCGAATTCGGCGCGACCGTCCGCCGCCACACCGGACGGCACCGCCTATATCATCTTTACTTCCGGCTCGACCGGCGCTCCCAAGGGAGTCGAGATCGAGCACCGCAGCCTGGTGAACTACATCTGGTGGGCGGCTCGGGTCTATTGTTCCGGCGAACGTCTCACATGGCCCCTTTTCTCATCTCTCGCCTTCGACCTGACCGTCACGACGCTCTTCACGCCGCTCATCACCGGCGGCCGCATCGTGGTCTATCTTGGTGACCCCGGTGCGCAGAGCATGGTAGTGCTCAAGGTCATCCGCGACAATGCCGTCGATATCATGAAGTTGACGCCGGCACATCTCGCAATGGCCCGCGACTGCAATCTGAAAACCACAAGACTGCGAAAGTTCATCGTGGGCGGCGAGGATTTCAAGATCGAGTTAGCTCGCGACATCACGAAGGCGATTCCCCATGCTATCGAGATCTACAACGAATACGGGCCAACCGAAGCCACGGTGGGCTGCATGATTCACCGTTTCGACATTGACCGAGATCGGTCCGTGTCGGTGCCGGTCGGCGTTCCGGCCGCCAATGCGGGAATCTACGTCCTTGGCAAGGCATATCATCCCACCGGCCTCGGCATCGTCGGAGAGATGTTCATTGCCGGGGAAGGTCTAGCGAGAGGTTATTTCAATCGCCCTGACCTGACGGACGAGCGCTTCTACACGGTCGCCGATCCTCGAGGTGGGTCTTCGAACCTGCGGCTATATAAGACGGGCGATCTAGCCCGCTGGAATTCGCAAGGACACCTGGAGTTTCTCGGCCGTGTCGACCATCAGGTGAAGGTCGGTGGCACGCGTATCGAACTAGGTGAGATCGAAGCACGGCTTCTCGGACATCCGCACATTCAGGAATGCGCTGTCACCGCCATTACCACCTCGATGGCGAAGCCCACGGCTCAAGTAATGCCTCAAATTGGCCATGTCGAACCGCCAACGGCAGAAGACGGCCCCGCGCGGCTTGTCGCCTACTATGTCGCGTCGAAACGCCTGACCGTGTCGGAATTGCGCGCCCACCTCGCCGAAGAACTCTTGGAGTCTGTGATTCCAACGCACTACGTTCGCCTCGAACGGATGCCACTCACGTCTAACGGCAAGATCGACCGCTCCTCGCTACCCGAACCGACGGCGGAAAGCGTCCAGCCTGCACAAGACTTCGTCGCTCCCTCCACCGAGACCGAGAAGGCGCTGGCCGCGCTCTGGTGCAATCTCTTGAAGGTCAAGTCCATCGGACGTAGCGACAACTTCTTCGAGCTGGGGGGGCACTCTCTTCTGGTCATGCGGGCGGTGTCACGCATGCGAAAGACGTTTGGTGTCGACATGCAAGTTCGCAATCTGTTCGAACGCCCGACCTTGGCTGATCTGGCGGAATTGATCGACGGAATGCGCGTGGTTGCCAATTCCCATTCAATCTCAGAAAGACCGAGAGAGGATATCCTCCGGTTCCATGTGGGTGGCGGAAGGCCTCCCCTGTATTTCTTCAATGGTGACCTCATCGGCGGCCATTTGACTGTGCGGCGGATGGCGGAGGTTTTCGGGCCTGATTACCCAATCATCTCCATCGATCCCCACGGTCTTCACGGGGATCAGATTCCGCCGTCGATCGAGGAGATGGCTGTTGACCGCCTGCCGCTGATCCTGGAAAGGCAGGCGGTCGGCCCCTTCCTCCTGGGCGGCAAATGCAACGGCGCCTTCGTAGCGCTCGAGGCAGCTCGCCTGCTGATGGCAGCCGGCCACAACGTCGATATTGTCGCGATGGTTGATCCGCCCACCATCAATGCCCGCCCGGTAGCGCGAGCGATCATGAGGTTGATGAAGCCGGTGGTTTCGCCTTACCGTCTGCGCTGGACCTATCAACTGTTTGTCCAGCTGGAAATTTTCTCGAAGGCGTCTGTGAACAAGAAAATCACCAAATTGCTGAAGCGAGTGCGAGTCGGGAAGCCCCACGACGATTTGCCGAATCCCGATGTTGATATTCCCGCGGCGTTATGGGGCGCTTACTCAGCAGCAATGGCGCAATACCTTCCTGCGCCGCTTGAGGTGCCTGTGAGCTTTTACGCGGCCGGCTCCAACGGTCGGGCATGGCGCGTCAGTTCCCAACTTGAAGTAACCGAGATGCCTGGCGAGCACAGCGACATCCTGGCGTCAGGGGCGGACCGGCTGGTTGACCATCTGAGGCACCGGATAGACGTTCTGACTGATAGCGCGCCTCGGTCAATGGACCGCACAGATCAGCCGATACCTGCTGAGATGCCGGGATTGCGACAGGGTACGTCCAGCCCTGGCCGGCAGCCAATTATCGGCGCCGTGCTATCGAACAACGACGGGGGCGTTTGACACAACAGAGCGATGAACGGCAGCGTGCGTTGGGCTCATTGCGGAGCGGAAGAAGACGATGGAGAAAGCTTGGGTACCGGTGCGAGGACCGGGACTGCCTTGGGTGGCAGAGGAGTATGAGTCCCTGAGGGACCAAGTCCGCCGGTTCGTCGAGGAAGAGATCAAGCCATGTGCGGAACGCTGGGAAGAGGACGGGTTCATTCCCCGTCCGGTTCTGCGCCGCATGGGCGAACTGGGCTTCTTCGGCATCCGCTACCCGGCGGAGTATGGTGGTGCCGAGATGGACGCGGTCGCATCGACGGTCTTCGCCGAGGAACTCGGGCGCTCGACCTATGGCGGCGCGGCCGATGCGGTGCTGGTCCATACCGACATGGCTTCCGGATACGTCTTTCACGACGGGACGAACGCCCAACGCGCCCGCTGGATGCCGGGCATCATCAGCGGCGATGTGATCACCGCGATCGCTATCACAGAGCCGGACGCTGGCTCGGACGTGAAGGCCATCCGCACGCGCGCGCGCCGAGACGGCGACTCTTATGTCATCGACGGCACGAAACTCTACATCACGAACGGAGTCCACGGGGATCTCTACTGCGTCGCTGCAAAGACCGACGTTTCGGCAGGAAGCAACGGGATAACGATGTTTCTCATCGAAAAAGGAACGCCGGGCTTCCGCGTCGCACGCGAGCTGGACAAGCATGGCTGGCGGTCCTCCGATACGGCGGAACTCGTCTTCGACGGTTGCCGTATCCCCGCCGAGAACGTGCTCGGAATGGAGGGACAGGGCTTCTACTCCATGATGCGCAACCTCCAGAACGAGCGTCTTGTGCTTGCCGCTCTAGCGATAGGGACTGCCGAGGCCGCGATCGAAATGACCCTCACTTGGGTGAAAGTGCGCCGCGCATTCGGAACCGTCCTATGGGATATGCAGTCGATCCGTCAACGGCTCGCGATGCTTTCTGCCAAAGTGGAGGCGAGCCGCCAGTTTCTTTATGCCACCGCTTGGCGCATGGCGGCGGACGAGGATTGCATGCGCGAGATCTCGATGTTGAAGGCCATCTGCGGCGAACTCGTCAACGAGGTCGCGTATGCGTGCGTGCAATTCCACGGAGCGATGGGCGTAATGCGCGAGAGTCCGATAGAGCGCGTTGCACGTGACGCCCGCATCCTTTCCATCGCCGGCGGTGCGACGGAGGTGATGCTGGAGGTGGTCGCGTCGATGTCGTGAGGACACTGCTCGGGCGTTGGTTGTAGCGTACTCGCCATCGAAAGGGTCGCGACAGGCATCGTTCCTAGACGATTCGTTTGTCTCCTCTTCATCAGGAGCGATCCATGTGTTCGATCTTGGGTGTTTTCGGCCTGCAGGCCGGCGACGACCTCGCCACGCTGCGCCGCCAGTGTCTTGATTTGTCCCAGCGTCAGCGCCATCGCGGCCCGGACTGGAGCGGCGTCTACGCGGATGCGGAGGTCATTCTGGTCCATGAGCGCCTAGCGATCGTCGACCCGGCCAGCGGTTCGCAGCCGCTTTTGTCAGAGGATGGCAGCCAGGCCTTGGCAGTTAACGGCGAGATCTACAACCACCGCGAATTAAAGGCCGAACTCGCGCAGCCTTACGCGTTCCAGACCGGTTCGGATTGCGAGATCATCAACGCGCTATACCGTGAAGACGCGCCTGCCTCTTTCCTGAACCGCCTGAACGGCATCTTCGCTTTTGCGCTGTGGGACCGGCGGCAACACCGCACGCTGATCGCGCGGGATCCCATCGGCGTGGTGCCGCTGTACTGGGGTCATGACAAAGACGGGCGCCTCGTGGTCGCCTCCGAGTTGAAGTCGCTGGTCGACATCTGCGCCGACGCCGCGCAGTTTCCGCCGGGCCACTGGTACGACAGCGCCGCGGACACGCTGACCCGCTACTACGAGCGTCCGTGGCGCAACTACGACGCGGTCGA
>Ga0310811_10003688_pt1 | contig 19316 bp, 22 predicted proteins | sample YCmetagenome_FD_207642 | JGI IMG/M metagenome (GOLD analysis project Ga0310811, IMG submission 207642) | Soil microbial communities from experimental microcosm in Duke University, North Carolina, United States - YC | ecosystem: Engineered > Artificial ecosystem > Soil microcosm > Unclassified ...
GAGCCGAACAGGGCGCTGAACTGGCTTTGCTTGGGCTGCCAGTTCATCACGCTCTGAAGCAGCATCTGGATCTGTGCGTCCTGTGCCGACACGACCCTGGTATGTGCGGCTTCCTTGGTGATTTCGGAAGTCGGGGCGGGGGTGAGATCGGGAAGCTGCGCCACGCGCACGGTGCCTTCCCCGCCCGGCTGGGCAAGCGCCCAGTCATAGACTTCGCGCACCGATTTCGCCGAACCGTCGGTGTGGAAGAACACGCTTTTGTTGGCCGCTGCTGCTTGCGGGAATTGCGCCGCGGCGCTCGCCCCCGGATCGCTGCCCGCCAGCTTGATCAGTTTGGACGCCGCATCGGGGCCCAGGAAATGCGCGGCATAAAGCTCGCCGCCGCAGACATCGCGGCCCAGGCTGGCGCGCAAGGACCCTTGGGTGGATTTGGCATATTCGCCCGCCATCAGGGCGCAGACTTCCGGATTCTTGCGCAGCGCCAGGATGTCCTGCTTGGCGCCGCCGTCCACGCGATAGCGGCCATCCGCCTGTTTGGTGATCTGATCGGCAAAATTGCCCAAGCCATGCTGGGCGCCATGTTCCTTCACCAGCCCCAGCCAGGTCTGGTCGATGAACTGGAACAGGCCGGTGGCCGAGGACGAGCTGGAAGTGGCGTTGGGCTTGAGGCTGGACTCCCGCATGGCGGTGCCCAAGAGATAATGGAAGTCCGAGCCGGTTTTCTCGGCGGCCTTCTGCAATGCTGCAACGACGCGGTCCGCGCCCGATACGGCTTCTGCCTGCATCGGGCTGTTGTGCCGCTATATGGTTAACTATTGCTTAAGGGCGGCCTGGACCGTCAATGAACCGCCAGCGAGTCCGCGGTGGAATAGACGCAGGTCATGCCGCGCCACACCTCAACCCTGTCGGTGTCGATGGCAAGCGTCCTGGCGCGGCGGATGGCGGCATGGTCGCCCATCAGGCGCACCTCGATCACCAGCTGCTGGCCGTCCTGCCTCAGAATGCGGATTTCGTAATGGTTCATGTCCGTACACAGATAATTGCCCCGGCGCGATCCGTGTACCTTCGGACTGTGACAGTGACATGTCGCGGGCAAGCATTCGGCGCGTCGATTTGTGAGAATTGGGAAAGGGTAGAATCAATTCTAATGAATTCACCGCGGCCGCGATCCTCTCCGCACCTCAGATCGCATACTGCTCGGCATTTTCCAGGATCAATTGCAAGGTTCCCATCAGCGGCGGCGGGACATAGTCCGAAGCCCCCAGGACACCACCGGCCGTTTGCCCGTCTTCCGCTATGGGGAGAATTATGCGCTCCCCGGTGACGATATAGTCATCGGACTTGAAGATGCGTCCGCTGGACCGGCTCGCCAGCGGTGTGGTGGCGACCTCGGTCAGCAACCGGTAAGCGGTCGTGTAGTTGAGCGGCGAATGAACATCTTCGAGCCGCTTGCCGTAGAATTCCACGCCAGCCCACCTGCCCCACATCTGGCCTGCGAGATGCCCCGTAAAGACACCGGATTTGGGGTCGTATGTGTACGCCCAGAGATGCTTTCTGTAGGGCGGCAGGGCGGAGAACGGGATGTCGTTCCAGCACGGCATGCGCTTCCTGCCCCGCGCCACGTCCCAAAGCTGGGCTACGGCAGACAAGGCCGGGGATTCAATACGGGATAGCAAGGTCTCGAAATCGCCGCTTGGCGGTTTGACCGTCATCAATCGAGCGCCTGGATGCTTCAATGACTATCGCTTACGGCGCGGCTTAACGGAGCCTCCGCCGGCGTCGGCCAGGGCTTGGGATCGCTGTGGCCCCAGACCGGGCCGGGCCAGGCGGGATCGCCTTTGGTGCGTCCCACCACATGGACATGCAGCTGCGGCACCATATTGCCCAGATTGCCGACATTGAGCTTTTCCACCCCCGGCAGGGTGCGGATCAGGCCCGACAGTTTCACGATCTCGGCCATCAGCTGCGCCTGGTCGGCGGCACTGAGATCGCACATCTCGATCACCCCGGCGCGGCGCGGCACCAACAGGCCCCATTGATAGCGGGAGTCGTTGTAGAGAAAGACCCGGCTGAGCGGCCAGTCGGCCAGCGTGTGGGTCAGCTTCTGGATCACCGGGTCTACTGCAAACTCTGTCATTTGAATCTCCGAGGGTCGAAATCCGGCACGGCTTCGCCTTTGCCCAAAATCACGTCTGCCATTTCCTGGGCGATGGCGGGGGTGAACAATATGCCATTGCGATATTGCCCGCCCGCCAGGAACACGCCATCCATCGCGGTGCGCCCAAGCATCGGCAGGCCATCAGGGCTTTTGGGGCGCAGGCCCGCCCAGTGATCGGCCAGGGTCCAATCTTTGAGCGACGGCATCACGCGGCTGGCGGCAGCCCATAACTGATCGCGCGCTTGCGGCGTGGGGCTGGTGTCGAACCCTTCCTCTTGCGCCGTGGCGCCGATCAAAAGCCTGCCATACTCACCCAGATGCGGACGGGGCACGCAGTAGACGCCCTCGCCCCACACCACCGGGACCGGCAAGATCTGGCCGGGGGGCGGCGCCAGGGCGATGACCTCGCCCTTCACCGGTTCGATCGGGATGTCGTTCAGCAAGCCGCTCCACGCCCCGGCGGCAACCAGGACGGCGTCGGCCTGGTAGCGGCCATACGCGGTCAGCACCGCAGGACCCGGCTCCAGTCTCACCACCGCCTCATTGGCATTGAGGGTACCGCCGGCTTTGAGGAAGGCGATGGCCAGCGCCTCACCCAGCGCGCGGTTGTCGACATGGGCCTCGTGCGGCGACCAGAGGCCACCGACCGTCTCACCCAGCAATGGCACCAGGGCATGGGCTTGGGCGCGGTCCAGGATGCGCAGCTCCCCATCCGCGCGGGTCCGCATGACTTCCAGCTCGGCACCGTCCGCCGCCAGCAGCAGGGCGCCGACCCGGCTGAGGAAGACGCTGCGCCCGCTGGCCGCTTCCAGCTCGGCAGCGAAGAGTGGCCACAGGGCGTTGGCCCGAAGCGCCAGGGCCCGCTCGGCCTCGGCGGCTTCTTCCAGTTCGGCGGTGACCGCCAGCATGCCGGCCGCGGCCCAGCTCGCGCCCGCCGCAGGTTGGGCCCGTTCCAGGATGGTGACGGTCGCGCCGGCCTGCAAAAGCCGCCAGCCGACGCCCAGACCGGCCACACCGGCGCCAATGATGACGACCTTCACGACAGCCCCTCCCAGCCTTCGCTCGCGACGCGAGGGAAGGCTGCCGCGCCGTAGCCCGAAGGGCGAAGGCGGGCCTTATTGCCGCGAGCTACGGCTCGGCAAGCCGGCATATTAATTGTCATATCAGTGACATAAATCGAGAGGCTAAAGCGATTTCTCAAAGCTGCAACCATCCCGTTCGGCCCGATGACAACAGAAACATAGCTGGTCAGAAGCGCCGGAACGGTGGGGAAAGCCATGCGCTTCTATAGCGGCTGCGCCCTGCCCGCGCACCGGGTCTGCGTGTTGTAACGGACCCGCGCCCGGCGCGTATTATGGGGGCAATTCGAAGTGAGGTCGAAAGATGGAAAAGGCACTGTTTGGCGCGGGCTGCTTCTGGGGCGTGGAAGACTTCTTCCGCCAGGTTCCCGGCGTGATCGATGCCGTGTCCGGCTATGCCGGCGGCACCACGCAGAACCCGACCTACCGCCAAGTCTGCAACGACGAGACCTATCATGCCGAGGTGGTCGAGGTGACCTTCGACCCGGCCAAACTGTCCTACCGCACCCTGGTCGAGCTGTTCTTCCGCATGCACAACCCCACCCAGAAGAACCGCCAGGGGCCGGACTTCGGCACCCAGTACCGCTCGGTGATCTTCACCCATGGCGAGGAGCAGGCCCGCATCGCGGCCGAGGAACGGGACAAGGTCGCGGCCTCGGGCAAGTGGAAGCAGCCTGTGGTCACCCAGATCGAGCCTGCCCCCGCCTTCTGGAAGGCCGAGGAACATCATCAGCGCTATTTCGAGAAGCATGGCGGCTCGTGCCATGTGTCCTATGCGGATCTGGTGGCGGAAGACGCGAGGTAACTCTCGATGTCATTCCCGGCGAGCCGCGCGTCCCCGCGCGGCAAGGGAGTTCGTAGCGACAGCGTACGAACAACCCAGGCGATTGCCGCCTATAGGTTGCTGATACCTGGATCCCCTTCCCTTCGCGCCGCTCGCGGCACTCAGCCGGGGATGACAGTTTCAGTTCTGCTCCATCCGGAAATAGGCAAACACCAGTGCGCCAGCAACCGCCCAGAAGGCGATGTTCCAGCGCAGGGCGATTGTGCTGCCCGGGGTTTCCATTGCCGCTTCCAGGGACGCTATCCGCGTGCGAAGTCCGCCTACCCCTTCACGCTGGCAGGTCAGCGCCAGCCACACCGCGCCCGCGGCCAGGCCGGCGAAGAACAGGCCCGTCAGCAGCTGATAGGCATTCCAGGTCCAGGGCGCCTGGAAGGCCCGGATGGAAGTCCAGACAAACTGGCATCCGACCAAAAGCCAGATCAGCCAAAACATCCGGCCACGCATCATTTGCCGGCAGCACCGCGAACGGTGAAGCCCACCGCGACCCCATTGCCGTTCGACAGATGCAGCATCACTGGAACCTTGGTACCGATCTTCATCTTGGGCGCGTCACACATCAGGTGATAGCCGCCGGGCGCGAATTTCACCACGCCGCCGGCAGGAACCTTCACGCTGTCCACCATGTCCATGCCGGTCATGCCGCCCTTGTTCGAGGATTGGTGGATCATCAGCATGCCGCAGGCGTCGGAAGAAACGCCGGTGATCGAGACATCGCGGCCGGTATTGTTCTGGGCTGTGAAATAGCCGCCCGCCGGCAGCTTGCCGGGCAGCGAACGGAACCAGGCATCGGTGACGTCGAACGGTGCAGCATTTGCCGCCGTGGCCGTCATGACCAGAAACACCAAACTAAGCCGCTTCACGTTCTTGCTTCTCCTCATTCAGCCGCATGGTCACCAAGACCACGATCATGGCGGCAAAGCTGGTCAGGGTTCCCGGCAGCCAGATGATCAGCCCGCCATAATGTTGGTCGTTCAGGGCCGTCATGTCCAGCACGCGGCCGCAGATGGTGTAGACCGGATAGATATCGCGTTCCGTCAACGACAGGATCGCGCCCAGCACCATCTGGGGCAGCTCGATCACCAGGATCAGCAGGGCCCGCATCAGGTGGGACAGGCGCGCAGGCGGCTTGGGGCGGCTGTCCAGGATTAGCGACCAGAACATCACGCCATTGACCGCCATGGTCCAGTTCATCAGCTCATACAGATTGGCGTCCAGCATCACCCGGGTATGGATGCCGGGGATCAGCCAAAAATAGAGCAGTCCCACGAACAGGAAGGGCGCCATCACCGGATGCTGCAGCAAGGACAAGGTCGCCTGCACCGGGCGCGAGGCGATCACGGGTTTGAGGAAATCCGGACATCCCGCCCACAGCACGCCGCCGCTCATGCCCATGGCGATGAAGAAGGCGCCGAAATGATGCAGCACAAAATGCGCCCAGCGATGCACGAAGAACATGTGCTGGGCGTAATAGTCGATGCGGGTCTGCAGCACGATCCAGAAACTGGCCACGCCCAGCACGAAACAGGCCAGCCGCCACAGCGGCGGATGCTGCGCCTTGGGCAATATCTTCAGCCCACGGACGAACCAGGCAAGGGTCAGCGCGGTCGCCAGATAGATCGGCCAGGAAAATTCCCAGGGCAGCCAGAAAGGCAGGTCGGCGGGATAAAGCCGGCAGACCAGGTACAGCACCGCGCCCAGCGCCAGGAGCGCGACGTACCACAGCCAGCCTTTCTGGAGTGCCGGCATCAGTCTTGTTTTGTTTCTGGCTTCGGTTCGGGGCGGGTCATCAGCCGCGCCACGTCTGTGCGCCCCTCGCGCATCAGGCCTTCGCGCGCTCCGGCATGATCGGCGGGCTCGCGGTTCTGGCTGAGCTTGTATTTGCCTTCCAGTTTTTCGATGGAAAGTTCAAAGCCGACAATGCCGCGCAGCATGCTGTCTATGTAGGTCACCGGCGCATCGCTGATCATCCAGGGCACGTCCCTGCCCGCTTCGTGCGCCGCGCTCAACGCCCCGACATGGGTGCGCAGCCAGTCGGCGTCGTCAACCCAGCGGATCGCCCCGCGCGCATGCACGGTGATGTAGTTCCAGGTGGGCACGGCCTTTCCGGTCTCGGCCTTGGAGGGATACCAGTTGGGCGAGACATAGGCATGCGGGCCCAGGAAGATCGCCAGCGCCTGGCCGCCGCCCCTTTTCCACACCGGATTGGCGCGGGCGACATGGCCGCGCAGGACCAGCCCGTTCTCGCCATCTTGCAGCAACATGGGCAGGTGATTGGCTTCCAGGCCGTCCGTGATAAGCGTGGCGAAGCCAATGCTGCGCACGGCATCGTGCAGCACATCGGGCCGGTCTTCACGGAACATGTCGGGGATGTACATGTCTGCTCCTTTGGGGCGCGATATTATGCGCCCGTGTGTGGCGGCGCCCAGCGTGATAAAGACGCGGCCACCATGCGGATTTTGGCCCTGACATTGGCGCTGATTCTGGCCGGCTGTTCAAAGTCTGCCGCCGATAAGCCATGGCACATGACCGACATTTCCGGCGGCATGCCCAAACTGGCGTTTCGCATGACGGCAGAGGGCAAGCCGGTCACGGCGCAGGATTTCAAGGGCAAGGTGGTGGCGCTGTTCTTCGGCTACACCCACTGCCCCGATGTCTGCCCCGCCACCCTGGCCAACCTGACCGACATGGCGGGCAAAGTGAACTCGCCGGATTTAGCGGTCCTGTTTGTCACTGTCGACCCGGAGCGCGATACCGATGCGGTGATGGCGGACTATGCCAAGGCCTTCTCGCCGCAGGTGGTGGGCCTGCGCGGCTCACCCAATGCGCTGGCCGGACTGGCGCGCACCTATCGCGTCGCCTATGAGGTGAAAAAGGGTCCGCCCTACGAAGTGATGCACTCCAATGCGGTGTTCTTTTTCGACAAGGACGGGCGGACGCGGCTGGTGACGACCGATACATCCAATGCCAATGCGATGGCGGAAGATGTGAAGCGGTTGCTGCAATAACACTTCGTCATGGCCCGGCTTGTCCGGGCCATCCATAACCCTCTCACCGTATGGATGGCCCGCATAAAGCGGGCCATGACGAGGAGGGGCTAAATGTGTAAGGCCGCGCCGTCGGCCGCCAGCACCGCTTCGTGCATCATTTCGGACAGGAGCATCGGGCAGGCGAGCGCAGCGAGCCGTCGCCCGTGCGACCATCAAAAATCAGATATGAAGTGCAGCCCCATCCGCAGCAAGCACAGCCTCATGCATCATCTCTGAAAGAGTCGGATGCGGGAAGATGGTGTGCGCCAGCTCCTGGTCGGTCAGCTCGCCCGTCTTGGCGACGACATAGCCCTGAATCAGTTCGGTGACTTCCGCGCCGATCATGTGCGCGCCCAAGAGCTCACCCGTGGTGGCGTCGAACACCGTCTTGACCAGGCCTTCGGCCTCACCCAGCGCAATCGCCTTGCCGTTGCCGATGAAGGGGAATTTGCCGACTTTGATCTTCTTGCCCGTCGCCTTCGCGGCGGCTTCGGTCAGCCCAACGCTGGCGACCTGCGGCCAGCAATAGGTGCAGCCCGGCACGTTGGAGGTGTTGAGCGGATGCACGCCCTTCACGCCGGCGATCTTCTCGGCCACGATCACGCCTTCATGCATGGCCTTGTGCGCCAGCCAGGGCGCGCCGACTAGGTCGCCAATGGCCCACACGCCATCCACGCCGGTTTCGCCGTATTTCCCAACGACAACGTGTGTCTTCTCGACCTTGATGCCCGCGGCTTCCAGGCCGATATTTTCGACATTGCCGACAATGCCCATGGCCAGGATCACGCGTTCCACCGTGACCTGCTCGGTCTTGCCCGCCTTGTCCTGCAAGGTGCAGGTGACAGTGTCCGCGCCCTTGTCGAGCTTGGTGACCTGGGTGCCGACCTTGAGCTTCATGCCCTGTTTGGTGAAGGCCTTGGCGGCGAAGGCGGAGATTTCCTCGTCCTCCACCGGCAGCACGCGGTCCAGCATTTCCACCACCGTCACCTCCGCACCCAGGGTGCGATAGAAGCTGGCGAATTCGATACCGATGGCGCCGGAGCCGACAACCAGCAATGACTTGGGGAAGCTGTCGGGGATCATCGCCTCGCGATAGGTCCAGACCAGCTTGGCGTCGGGCTGAAGATGGGGAAGCGTGCGCGCCCGCGCGCCGGTCGCCAGCACGATATTCTTGGCGGTGACGTCGGTCGTCTTGCCGTCCTTGGTGACGGTGAGCTTGCCCTTGCCCGCCAGCTTGGCCTCGCCCGGAATCACGGTGATCTTGTGCTTCTTCATCAGGAAGCTGACGCCGTCGGAAAGCTGCTTGGACACAGCGCGACTGCGCGCCACGATCTTGGCGGTGTCGAACTTGAAATTGTCGGCCGAAAATCCGAACTCGTTCAGCCGGTGCATCAGGTGCCAGATTTCGCTGGAGCGCAGCAGCGCCTTGGTCGGAATGCAGCCCCAGTTCAGGCAGATGCCGCCCATGCGGTCACGCTCGACCACCGCGGTCTTCATGCCGAGCTGGGCGCAGCGGATGGCGCAGACATAGCCGCCCGGTCCACCGCCAACAACGATCACGTCATAGGAGTCAGCCATGGCGCGATCTCCCTACAACAGCATCGAAGCAGGTTCTTCGATGAACTGCTTCAGGGTTGCCAGGAACTTCGCGCCGGTGCCGCCATCCACCACCCGGTGATCGGCCGACATGGTCACGGTCATCACGGTGGAGATTTCCACCTTGCCGTTCTTCACCACGGGACGCTCCTCGCCCGCACCTACCGCGATGATGCAGCTTTGCGGCGGGTTGATGATGGAGGTGAAGCTCTTGATGCCGTACATGCCCAGGTTCGAGACCGAGAAGCCGCCGCCTTCATACTGGTTGGGCTTGAGCTTCTTTTCCTTGGCCAGTGCAGCGAGTTCCTTGACCTCGTTGGAAATCTCCACCAGCCCCTTGGTCTGGGCCTTGAAGATGATCGGGGTGATCAGGCCGAAATCCAGTGCCACGGCGACGCCGACATCGGCATCCCTGTGGCGCAGGATCGCGGTGTCGGTCCAGGAGGCGTTGACCGCGGGATGCTTCATCAGCGCCATGGCCGACGCCTTCATGATGAAGTCGTTCACCGACAGCTTGTAGGCCGGGACCTTGTCTTTGCCTTTCGGCGCAGCGGCATTCATCTTTTCGCGCACCGCCATCAACGCATCCAGGTTGCAGTCGATGGTCAGGTAGTAATGCGGGATCAGCGTCTTGGCGCTGGTCAGGCGCTTGGCGATGGCCTTGCGCATATTGTCGTGCGGGATTTCCTCGTAGGAGCCCGCCGGATAGAGCAGCCGCGCATCCGGCAGTGGCGCGATGCCGGGGATGCCTGCGCCGCCCGCGGCGGCAGGCGCACCGGCAGCAGCCGGTTTGGCCGCGCCGGGCTTGGCGCTTTCGACGTCGGACTTGACGATGCGTCCGCGCGGACCGCTGCCGGTCAGCACCGACAGATCAACGCCCTTTTCGGAAGCAATGCGCTTGGCCAAGGGCGAGGCAAAGATGCGCGCGCCATCAGCTTTCGGGGCCGGTGCAGCGGCAGGCGCCGCAGTCTTCGGAGCCGGCGCAGCAGTTTCCGCCTTCACTGCCGCACTGATGTCCTTCATGGCGCCGGCGATATCGGTGGCAGGCGCCTTTGCGCCGGACGGAACCGCATCAGCGCTGTCGCCTTCTTCCAGCAACACGGCGATGGGGGCGTTGACCTTCACGCCTTCGGCGCCTTCCGGCACCAGTATCTTGCCGATCTTGCCCTCGTCCACCGCCTCGAATTCCATGGTGGCCTTGTCGGTTTCGATCTCGGCCAGGATGGTGCCGGACTTGACGGTGTCGCCTTCCTTCACCAGCCATTTGGCGAGTTTTCCTTCCTCCATGGTGGGAGAAAGCGCAGGCATGAGGATATTGGTCGCCATATATCAGCTTACCTTATTGATGATGGATTCCACTTCCACCCAGCTCATTCCTAATGCGGTTCAGCGCTTGCTGTTCCGAATATTCCTATTTGTAGCTGACGGCTTTGACCGCCTCGATCAGGTCGTCGACCGTGGGCAGCGCCAGCTTTTCCAGGTTCGCGGCATACGGCATCGGCACGTCCTTGCCTGACACCTTCATGGGCGGCGCATCCAGATAGTCGAAAGCCTCCAGCGCGACTTGCGCGGAAATCTCCGAGCCGATGGAGCAGATCGGCCAGGCCTGTTCGATGGTGACGATACGGTTGGTCTTTTTCACGCTAGCGATCACCGTGTCCATATCCAGGGGACGAAGCGTGCGCAGGTCGATCACTTCGGCATCGATGCCCTGTTCCGCCAGCTTCTCGGCAGCTTCCAGCGCCTGGCCGACGGTAATCGAATAGGCGACGATGGTGACGTCCTTGCCGGGGCGGCAGATGCGCGCCTTGCCGATGGGCAACACGAAATCGTCCAGCTTGGGCACCGGGAAGTGGCGGCCATAGACGATTTCATTTTCCAGGAAGATCACCGGATTGGGATCGCGGATGGCGGCCTTGAGCAGGCCCTTGGCATCGGCGGCAAAATACGGCGCGATCACCTTCATGCCGGGAACGGATGCATACCAGGCGCTGTAGTCCTGGCTGTGCTGGGCGGCGACACGGGCGGCGGCGCCATTGGGGCCGCGGAACACGATGGGGCAGCTCATCTGGCCGCCCGACATGTAGCGGGTCTTGGCGGCGGAGTTGATGAGCTGATCCATCGCCTGCATGGCGAAGTTCCAGGTCATGAATTCCACGATGGGCTTGAGGCCGTCAAAGGCCGCGCCCACCGCCAACCCGGTAAAGCCGTGCTCAGTGATGGGGGTGTCGATCACGCGGCGGGCGCCGAACTCCTGCAGCAGGCCCTGGCTGATCTTGTAGGCGCCCTGATATTCGGCGACTTCCTCGCCCATCAGGAACACCAGCTCGTCACGGCGCATTTCTTCCGCCATGGCGTCGCGCAACGCATCGCGCACGGTCTGGGTGACGAATTCTGTGCCGGCCGGAACTTCCGGATCCGCGGCAACTTCAAATTTGGGGGCTTCGACTTTCGCACTGGCCTTGTCGGCCACAGCCTTGTGATCTTCGTTGGCGGGCACGGGCGGTGCGTCCGCCTTCCTGGCCACAGCAGCGCCCGGCGCTTCGCCATCGGCGAGAAGCGTGGCGATGGGGGAATTGACCTTCACCCCTTCGGTGCCTTCGGCGACCAGTATCTGGCCGATCTTGCCTTCATCGACGGCCTCGAATTCCATGGTGGCCTTGTCGGTTTCGATCTCGGCCAAAATCGTGCCGGACTTCACGACATCGCCTTCCTTGACCAGCCATTTGGCGAGCTTGCCCTCTTCCATGGTGGGCGACAGCGCAGGCATCAGGATCTCGGTGCTCATCAGGCGTAAATTTCCGTATAGAGTTCGCTCAGCGCAGGCTCGGGGCTTTCGGTGGCGAATTCCGCCGCCTCAACAACCACCCGCTTCACCTCGGCATCCATCTGTTTGAGGTCGGCCTCGTTCACCAACCCCCGCTCGATCAGCTTCCTGCCGAAATTCTCGATGGGATCGCGCTTCTCGCGCATCTCCGTCAGCTCTTCCTTGCTGCGATATTTGGCGGGGTCCGACATGGAATGGCCGCGATAGCGGTAGGTCTTCATTTCCAGGATGATCGGGCCCTTACCGGCGCGGCAATATTCGAAGGCTTCCAGACCCGCCTGCAGCACGGCTTCCACATCCATGCCGTCGACGGTGACGCCGGGAATGCCGAAGGAGGCGCCGCGCTTGGAGAAATCGGCCACCGCGGAGGAGCGCGCCACGGACGTGCCCATCGCATACTGATTGTTCTCGATCACATACACGACCGGCAGCTTCCACAGCTCGGCCATGTTGAAGCTTTCATAGACCTGGCCCTGGTTGGCGGCGCCGTCGCCGAAATAGGTCAGGCAGACGGCGCTGTTGCCGCGATATTTGTTGGCGAAGGCCAGCCCCGTGCCGATCGGCACCTGGGCGCCGACGATGCCGTGGCCGCCATAGAATTTCTTTTCGGCCGAGAACATGTGCATCGAGCCGCCCTTGCCGCGCGACAGGCCGGTGGAGCGTCCGGTGAGTTCGGCCATCACCGCCTTGGGATCGACGTCCTGGGCCAGCATATGGCCGTGGTCGCGATAGGCGGTGATCTGCTGGTCGCCCTGCTTGGCGGCGCCCATCAGGCCCACCACAACCGCTTCCTGGCCGATATAGAGATGGCAGAAGCCGCCGATCAGGCCCATGCCGTAGAGCTGCCCGGCGCGTTCCTCGAAACGGCGGATGAGCAGCATGTCGTGATAGAGTTTTTTGAGGGATTCAGAGTTGCTTTTGGCAGCTTCCGGCATGGGTTGGGGGCGCCCGCTTTTTTTCGGTTTTGGTAAAGCTAGCTAGGGTTGTGGCAAGCCCCAAAGCGGTTGGCAAGAACATTGTTATTTTATTGCGCCGCACTTTTGGCGGTTATCCGAACACTGTTCGGCATCTGTGAAATGTTATTGCCGGAATGGGGTGGCGGCGCGACAGGTCGTTAAGCGCGCACCGGCGCAAAGCGCACGGAAATGCGCCTCCCATAGCGTTCTGCGTCATAGTGAACGGGGTGTTCAGTGCCCGCCTCCCCTGCGCGCGCGTGAGCGCGCAGGCGGGGAGGTGCCCGTAGCACCGTCAGGTGCGAAGGGCGGAGGGGGCAAAATAAAGCGAGCGGCTAATGCCGCGAGCGCGGGACCGCCACCTGGTTGGGCGCGCCATCCATGAGCTGGGTGCGTGCCAGCTCTTCGACCAGGTCGGGGTCGTGCCGGGTCATCAGGTCGATGCGATGCTCCAGCCGCTGGCGGCTGGCCTGCACCTCGGCCAGCTGCTGCTGGCGGATGCCGAGTTGGGCCTGGGTATCTTCCAGGGCCAGGATGCCGCGATTGCCCCAGATGGCGTAGGTCCCGAAATAGCCGACCACCGCCATCGAGATCGCTGGCAGGATCAAAACCGTGAAAAAGCGCGTGACCGAACGCTTGATTCGCATGCCCCAACGAATCACAGGTTGATTCGCACCGTCAAGATAAAATGGGTAAAGGATTCAAGGAACTTAACCCCAGGATCGTCCAAGGGCGCATTAAGCTGGCCGCGGAAATCCTCTAGACTGATGCGATGCGGTGGCTGACGGCGGTGCTGATGTTTGTGACGGCCTTCCTGGCCGGGGCGGGACTGTTCCTGGTCACCCGGCCGGCGCCCGTGCTGCGCGCCCTGGTGATGGAGCTTCAGGGGCCTGGCCTGTTCGAGCGCTGCCGCAAGGCCGGCGCCTGTGCCCAGCTCAATCTTGCCCCGCCGCCGCCGCAACCGCGCCCGCGCGAGATGGCGCCTGCGGATATGGATCGGGGCTGACCATCCCATGAATTATGAAGCCATCCGTGAGGGCATGGGGATGGCCGTGCCATTCGTCCGCCACGCCGGGATCACATTGAGCGAGGTGGGCTGCGGTGTTGCGACCGCGGTGCTGACCGATACGGCAGAGCTTCGCAATCATGTGGGCACGATGCATGCCGGAGCCCTCTTCACGCTGGGTGAAACCGCGTCCGGCGCGGCCATTGCCGGTGCCATCGCGCCCATCCTGGAAAAGGTGCGGCCTCTCGCGACGGCCGCCCGCATCGAATATCTGAAGGCCGCGCGGGGCAAGATCATCGCCACCGCCACCATTCCCGAAGCAGAGACATTGCAGGCCCAGGTCGTTTCGAAGGGACGCGTGGCAGTGCTCGCCAAGGTCAGCTTGCGTGACAGCAAGGACACCGAAGTGGGCCGCCTTGAGGTCGAATGGACGATCCTCGGCCCCCGCCCCCAAGCGAGCGATTAGGAGCGAAGAATGCTCCGCCCCGCATAGACCGCCGCGTCGCCCAACTGTTCCTCGATGCGCAGGAGCTGGTTGTACTTGGCCAGACGATCCGAGCGCGCCAGCGAGCCGGTCTTGATCTGTCCGCAGTTGGTCGCTCATTCAGGCATCACGAGCGGGTGGGAACCTTCCGGGCGCGGCCCAGCCGGTAAAACATCCCGCCTTTTCAGAGGGATGAATGATGCGTATCGGCAGCAGGCGCGCGCTCGCTAATGCCGCACGCAGGCCCTATGGTCGGCCGCAAAGATCATCGATCAGCAACTTCAGGACAACCCTACCGTGGACGACGAGCGAAGCATCGAACAATCCACTCAAATCGAGGCGTTGGTCGCGACGCCGGATTTGGCGGATGCGCTGGAGAGCGAACAGTTCCGGCGGTTTCTCGACCAGGTCCCGATTGCGATCATCGTGTCACAGATGGGAGAGCAGGAGCGCATCGTCTATGTCAACCCGGAGTTCGAACGGGTCTCCGGCCTGACCGCGGCGGGCCTTGAGGGTAAGCCCTGGAGCGTTCTCCAATTCCCTTCGTGCGATCCGGATCTGGGTTCTACTTTGGGTCTCGCCATCATCGAGGGCGGCGACTTTCTGGGCACATTTCTGTTGGCCGGCGAAGGCGCAGACCAGCAACGCGTCGATGCCTATTCCAACATCATCGAGACTGAGCAAGGCGTTCCGGCATACCGGTTCGCCGCGCTCGTCAAGGTGGGGATTCACGAGCAGGAGGACCGGGACGAAATCGAGAAGCGTCTCAGGGAGAAAGACGCCCTTCTCCTGGAAGTTCAACACCGGGTCAAAAACAACCTGCAAATGATCACCGCATTGATGCGCATAGAAGCACGCAACGCCGAGGGCCTGATGGATACGGCACCGTTCCAGCGGCTGGCGGGGCGGATCGAAGCCATAAAAATCCTGTATGCCCTTTTGGATCCCAGCAACGAGACGGGTGAGGTCGATCTCGGCGTGTATTTGAGCGACGTCGCGGCGGCGGTGTTGCACGCGCATGCTGTGGAAGGCGTCCGTCTCGAACTCAAGATCGATGCCTATCCTGTGTCGGTCAACGTCGCCATGCCCGCCGGTTTGGTAGTCAACGAATTGCTGACCAATGCCCTGAAACATGCCTTTGTTGGGCGCCCGGGCGGCACCATCACGCTGGAAAGCGTCTCCGACGGCAACGGATGCCGGGTCACCGTCGCTGACAATGGCGTCGGCCTGCCCGAAGGTGTCGATTGGCCCAAGCGCGGGAAGCTTAGCGCTCTTATTGTGCAGTCCCTCCGGGAAAATGCCAAAGCCCAGGTGCAAGTATCGTCCATTCCGGGGCAAGGCATGCGGGTCACGTTGATTTTCACGCGCGTAGCTTCGGCGCCGCAAGCGACTTGATCGCGAATGTCCGCTTCTGACCCAAAGCGGACCTTCGATTCTGCGCCTGATGCCGCCGCAGCGCCGCCCGCGCGAGATGGCGCCTGCGGATATGGATAGAGGATAGCAACACACTCCCATGTCATGGCCGGCCTCCGAGCCGGCCATCCATTGTGCCACTTGTTAGATGGATGGCCGGGTCAAGCCCGGCCATGACAGGAAGTGTTTTAGGGAAACAGGAAGGTTCTAGCTCACACCAGAACATTGAGCCGAGACCTTGTCTCTGGCCGGTTCATACCAAACGCTAACCGCTCTGCATCCTTGGTCCGGGTTTACGGACGGTGCCTGCTCCACAATGTGGATGCCCAACTGCCGCTCCAAGACCAAACCACCACGAATGACCTTCACGCCCTTTTCTGTTGTGCCCCAATAGTAGCGAGCATAAGCCCGCAATGGTCGCGTACCCGGCGGCAAGACCAATTTCTTCTCAAGGCGCGCAATCTGATCGGAGTTGGGAGACCAATTCGTCTCCGCAGCGTCTGGCGAAACCTGTGCACAAAAGAGAAATGCGAGCACAAGCCAAGTGCTGCGCCTTTTCTCTTTGATGCCCATATTCAACCCCTCAAAATACTCCGCCCGGCATAGACCGCCGCGTCGCCCAACTGCTCTTCGATGCGCAAAAGCTGATTGTACTTGGCCAGACGATCCGAACGCGCCAGCGAACCGGTCTTGATCTGGCCGCAGTTGGTGGCGACCGCCAGGTCGGCAATGGTGCTGTCTTCGGTTTCGCCCGAGCGATGGCTCATCACCGCCTTGTAGGCGGCGCGGTGCGCCATTTCGACGGTCTCCAGCGTTTCGGTCAGCGAGCCGATCTGGTTGACCTTGATCAGGATGGCATTGGCGGTGTGCTTGTCGATGCCCTGCTTCAGCCGCTTCACATTGGTGACGAACAGATCGTCACCCACCAGATTGACGGTCTTGCCCACCGCATCGGTCAGCGCCTTCCAGCCCGCCCAGTCATCCTCGGCCATGCCGTCCTCGATGGAGACGATGGGATAGCGCTTGCAGAGGTCGGCATAGACCTTGACCATCTCGTCCGGGATGAGGGTCTTGCCCTCGCCTTCCAGGACATATTTGCCGTCCTTGAAGAATTCGGTGGAAGCCGGATCCAGCGCGAAGAAGATTTCCTCGCCCAATTTGTAACCGGCCTTCTCCACTGCCTTGGAGATATAGGTCAGCGCCTCGTCCGGGGATTTCAGGTTGGGCGCGAAGCCGCCCTCGTCGCCGACATTGGTGTTGTGGTTGGCGTCATGCAGCGACTTCTTCAGGGTGTGGAAGATCTCCGCGCCCATGCGCAGCGCCTCGCGGAAGGTGGGCGCCCCCACCGGCATGATCATGAATTCCTGGAAGTCGATCGGGTTGTCGGCATGCACGCCGCCATTGACGATGTTCATCATCGGCACGGGGAGCACATTGGCCTTGGGGCCACCGACATAGCGGTAGAGCGGCAGGTTGGCGGCGTTCGCCGCCGCCTTGGCCACCGCCAGGCTGACGCCCAGGATGGCATTGGCGCCCAGCCGCGCCTTGTTGGGGGTGCCGTCCAGCGCAATCATCGCCCGGTCGATCTTGATCTGGTCCTCGGCGTCCAGCCCCGCCAGCACGTCGAAGATTTCACCGTTGACGGCGGCCACAGCCTTTTCCACGCCCTTGCCGCCATAGCGCTTGCCGCCATCGCGCAATTCCACCGCCTCATGCGCGCCGGTCGAGGCGCCCGACGGCACCGCGGCTCGCCCGAACGAGCCGTCTTCCAGCCGCACATCCACTTCCACGGTGGGATTGCCTCTGGAGTCCAGGATTTCGCGGCCGGTGATGTCGAGGATGGCGGTCATGATGGGAACTCCCTATGCTTGGCCCGGTTCTAGAGACCTGGGCCGTCCCCTTCAAGCCGGGAGGCCGTGACATTCATACGTCTGACATTCATAGGGGCAGATCATGATGCTTTCCGCGCCGGCCACGCTTTTGACGGGGCTTGTCACCCTCTTGGCCATCCTGATCGCCATCGGCACCGCCATCCTGGTGGCGCGTGTCCGCCGCACGACCGGCATCCAGCCGCCCGCGATGAGCGGCGATCCACGGCTGGAGCGGGCGCTGCGCGTCCAGGGCAATACGGTGGAGGGCTTCATCGTTTTCCTGCCGGCCCTGTGGCTGGCGGCGATTTATTTCCAGGGCTGGATTCCGCCCATCATCGGCCTGGTCTGGTGCCTGGGCCGCATCTTCTATGCCGTGGGCTATGTCGCCGATGCCGACCGCCGCCATCTCGGCTTTTTGATCTGCATCCTGTCGGTATTTGCCCTGATGATCCTGGCGGCGATCGGGATCATCGGCGCGTGGAGCGTCAACGGCTAAGCTACTTTTTCACGACCGCGTCGATCTCAACCAGCTGCTCCAGCAGCGCCGGGAAATCTTTCAGCCTGACCATATTGGGTCCGTCGCTGGGCGCGTGATCGGGATCCTGATGCACTTCCATGAAGACGCAGGCCACGCCGGCCGCCACAGCCGCGCGCGCCAGATACGGCACCATGGTGCGGTCGCCGCCGCTGCGGTCGCCCTGCCCGCCCGGCTGCTGCACAGAATGCGTGGCATCGAACACCACCGGCGCACCAAAGCCCGCCATGATCGGCAGCGCGCGGATGTCCGTCACCAGTGTGTTGTAGCCGAAGGACACGCCGCGCTCGGTCACCAGCACATTGGCATTGCCGGCGCCGGTGATCTTGGCGATCACATTCTTCATGTCCCAGGGCGAGAGGAACTGGCCCTTCTTCACATTGACGCATTTGCCGGTATGGGCGGCGGCGACCAACAGGTCGGTCTGGCGCGACAGGAAGGCAGGGATCTGCAGCACGTCCACCGCCTGGGCCACCGCGGCGCACTGGTCGCGCTCATGCACATCGGTCAGCACCGGCACGCCGAACTGTTTCCTGATGTCGGCGAAGATCGGCAGCGCGTTTTCAAGGCCGATGCCCCGCGCGCTGGTGGCGCTGGTGCGGTTGGCCTTGTCGAAGCTGGTCTTGTAGATCAGCCCGACGCCGCGGCTGTCGCAGGCTTCCTTCAGCGCGCCGGCCATGTCGAAGGCGTGGGCCCGGCTTTCCAGCTGGCAGGGCCCGGCGATGATGGCGAGCTTCCTGGCGTTGCCGACCTCGGTATGGCCGAGGGTGACGACGGCATTGGGCTTGGCGACAGGCTGATGGTTCATGGCGCCCTTTTTACTTGACGCTTCTGGAGGGGGCAAATGCCCTCCCCGGCGCGCGCGAAAGCGCGCTGCATGGGGAGGTGGCCGTAGCTGGCGTGAGGCCGAAGGCGAAAGGTCCGGTGGACCTTTCGCCGGCCGAACGAGCCAGCGAAGGCCGGAGGGGCAATGAGCAAACCTACTGGATGATGGCCGCCGTCGCGGCGGCCCCGGCCACGCCCGAGAAGGGTGACAGCCAGTTGGTGACATCGGCGAAGAAGGTGGTGTGCACCTTGATCACGTCACCCGGATGGATGACCGTGGCCTGGTCCGCCGGCACTTGCTCTTCCTTGTTGCTGCCCTCGTGGCGCACAAAGATCACGCTTTCCACCGCCGACGGATTGAAGCCGCCGGCCAGCGCGATGGCGTTCATCGCGCTCATATGCTCGACAAAGGGATATTGTCCGGGCCGGTTGACCGCGCCGATCACATAGAAGGGCCGGTAGGTGGAGATATCGACCGAGACCCGCGGCGACTTCATATAGCCCCGCGACAGCATGGCGGCGATCTGCTGCTCCAGCTGGCGCGCGGTATAGCCGGCCGCGCGGGTCTGGCCGATCAGCGGCAGGCGCGCATAGCCAGAACCGTCAATGGTGAACTCGCCGGAAAGATCGGTCTCGCCATAGACGGTGAGCCGCAGCTTGTCGCCGGGGCCCAGCACATATTCGCTCGGGGCGGCGGGC
>Ga0310811_10003689_pt1 | contig 19316 bp, 16 predicted proteins | sample YCmetagenome_FD_207642 | JGI IMG/M metagenome (GOLD analysis project Ga0310811, IMG submission 207642) | Soil microbial communities from experimental microcosm in Duke University, North Carolina, United States - YC | ecosystem: Engineered > Artificial ecosystem > Soil microcosm > Unclassified ...
GTGCGGTATCTGAGCGCAAAAGATGAGGATGCCGAGCGCGTTGACGAAACCGAGCATCACGGAGCGCGGAATGAAGCGCACGATGCGCGCGAGACCGAGCGCGCCGAACGCCAATTGGATCAAGCCGCCCAGCAACACGGCGGGCAGAATGTACCCGACACCGTGCACGCGGACCATCGGCCCCACGACCAGCGCGACGGAACCCGCCGCCGCCGTGACCATCGCCGGCCGCCCGCCGAACAGCGACATGACCAAGAGCAGGACCACCGACGCGAACAGCGCCGAACGCGGCTCCACACCGGAGATGAAAGAGAACGAAATGACCTCGGGAATGAGCGCAAGCGTCGTGACGACACCCGCGAGGATTTCGCGCAGCCATTCGGCGCGCGTCGTGGGCCATGCTTCGCGCGCACTCGCGCGCGTCATGGCGATGGTGCTGCCAGAATTTTTCATGGGGATAGCGGTATGGTTTCATCGATCGGGCATCTTCGTGCGACACAACAGCGTCGTGCCGCCCGTTTCACGCCCGCACTACACATCTGAAGCCGATATGACTCGTCGAGGTATCGAGCGTCTGCCCCTGGCGCGCGGCAGGCCGATAGCGAAGGCAATAGCTCGGCGCACACAGGTGCGAGCCGCCCTTCACGACATGGCGCACGTCCTCTATGCTGACGCCCGACGCCGGAATGCAGCACGATTTCGTCTCCTCGACCCCGGGCGCGTTGCCGTATCGCGTGGCGGTCCATTCCCACACGTTGCCCGCCACGTCGTATAGCCCATAGCCATTGGCTGGAAACGACCCGACGGGCGACGTGCGCTCGTAGCCGTCCAGCGCCGTGTTTTGCCAAGGGAATTGCCCTTGCCATGTATTGGCCATCAGGCGCCCCTCCGGTGCGAATTCGTCTCCCCAGGGATAGGCAGCGCCGTCGAGCCCGCCGCGCGCCGCATACTCCCATTCGACTTCGCTGGGCAGCGACTTGCCCGCCCACGACGCATAGGCGCTGGCATCTTCGAACGTCACATGAACGACGGGGTGCTGTTCCAGACCATGCAGCGTGCTCTGCGGCCCTTGCGGATGCCGCCAGCACGCCCCCGGCGCATAAGCCCACCATTGCCGGTAGTCGCCCAGGCCCACGCGCGCAGGCGGCTGGGTAAATACGAGGGAGCCCGGACACAAAAGCGCGGGATCGGCGTCCGGGTACAGCGCCGGATCGGGTTGCCGCTCCGCCAGCGTGACGTACCCGGTGGCATCGACGAACGCGGCGAATTGCGCGTTCGTGACCGGATGGGCGTCGATCCAGAAATCGGGGGCTATGACGCGCCGTGCCGGACGCTCCTCACGATAGAACGCATCGGAACCCATCGTGAATTCGCCGCCCACGATCCGCACCATGGACTCGGTGCGGGCCGGGCTCATCGATGGCGCTAGTGCCTCCCTTTCGGCGGAGGCGCAGCAGCATGCACGCTTCGCGGGTCGTGCGTCCGTCATCGGCGCGGCCATGGCGCTTAAGCGATAAAGACCGATTTCGGCACGAAATCGAGTTCCGAGCCCGGCGGGATCAGCGCCTCCTGCTTCACGCTGTCTTCGAACTCGCGCACCACGCGATGCGCGTGCTGCATGACCCACCACCGCACGTAGCGCTGATTGACGGCCTCGCGCTCCTTCGGGTCCTCCTGCAAATGCGTGATGCGCGCAAAGCCGAGCGGCAATTCCGGATCGTGGAAATGCTGCTGCCGCTTGAAATTGATCTTGAAGTCCTTCCATTTCACGGCATGCAGTTCGTCCTTGAGCCACACCATGCACGACTCGCGGTTCGAGGTCGCTTGCTCGCCGAGGAAGAAGGCCGTCTGATCCTTACCGTCGATGAGCCGGTCCTTCGGCGTGTCGCTACCGGCGAACTTGAGCAGCGTCGTGAAGAGATCGGTCACATGCACCATCTCGTTGCTTTCCACGCCCGCCGGAATACGACCGGGCCAACGGGCCAGCAGCGGCGTGCGGATGCCCCCTTCGGCGGAACTGAAATACGACCCGTCGAAGAAGCCGCCCGTGCCGCGACCCGCCAGATGATCTTCCGCGCCGTTGTCGCCGCAGAGAATGACGATCGTATCGTCCGCCGCCCCGAGCCGGTCGAGCTCGTCCAGCAGTACGCCGAAGTCATGATCGAGCATCAGCAGACAATCGCCCCAATCGCCATTCGTGCTCTTGCCGACGAACTCGTCGCGCGGCGACATCGGGAAATGCATCAGCGAGTGATTGAAATAGAGGAAGAACGGCTCGTCGTTCTTGACGCAGCGCTGCATGAAGTCGATGCCGCGCTTCTGATACTCGAGGTCGCACGTCTTCTTCGTTTCCATCGTGAGCTGCTCGTCGAGCAGCGGCCTCGTTCCCTTGTCTTTGAACCCCTCGTGCATGTGCGAATAGCCGTCGCGTTCGGGCACGTAATGCGGATCTTCCAACCACATGCATTCGTCGTAGGTGCGCAGCGGACCATACCATTCATCGAAGCCATGGTCGGTCGGAAAGCGGCCGTCTTCCGCGCCGATATGCCACTTCCCGAGACACGACGACTTATAGCCGCCCTTGGCCAGCAACTCCGCGATCGTGATCTCCCAGGTCACCAAGCCGCCCCCGTTGCCGCCAAGCGCGATCGTGTGATTGCCGGAACGGATCGGATAGCGGCCCGTCATCAATGCCGAGCGGGTCGGCGTGCACTGCGGTTCGACCACGTAGTGCGTGAGCTTGGTGCCCTCCTTGCAGAACGCGTCGATGCGCTTGGTGTCCGCGCCGCGCAATTTGCCGCCGCCATAGCAGCCGAGCTCACCCATTCCCAGGTTATCGACGTGAAAGAACAGGATGTTCGGTTTCTTGCTCATTGCAAAACTCCATCGTGTCGAGAGCGATATCCCCCGCTCTCGGGTAGGGATGTTCGTATCGGTCAGAGAATCTCTTCGACCCCGTTCGGCCCCATCTCCATGCTGAATCCCGCCACGCCGCCCGCATCCAGTTCGGATCCCATGGCCGCTAGCGACTCCTCGCGGATGAGCGTCTTCAGGCGATGAACCAATGCGCTGAATTCGGGCGTTTCGATCATCGCGGCCGTGCGCGGACGCGGCAGCGGAACGCGTATCTCCGCCTTGATGCGTCCCGGCCGCGCCGTCATGACATAGATGCGGTCCGAAAGGAACACCGCCTCCTCGATGTCATGCGTAATGAACAGCACCGACAAACGAAAGCGCTGCCACATATTGGTCAAAACCTCCTGCATGACCGTGCGGGTTTGCGTATCGAGCGCGCCAAAAGGCTCGTCCATCAACAGCACGCGCGGGTTCGCCGCGAGCGCTCGCACGATGCCGATGCGCTGCTTCATGCCGCCCGATAGCTGGTCCGGATAGTGGTTCTCGAACGCAAGTAGGCCGGCAAGGCCCAGCAGCGTGCGCGCGGTGCCTTCGCGCTTGGCGCGCGAGACGCCTGCCATCTTCAAACCGAATTCGACGTTCTCCCGAACGCGCAGCCAGGGGAACAGCGAATACTGCTGAAACACGACGCCACGCTCGGCGCCCGGCTTTCGGATGGGTGCGCCGTCCAACGTGGCCGCGCCCCGCGCCGGCTTCGTAAAACCCGCCACAATACTTAGCAGCGACGATTTCCCGCAGCCGGATGGACCGATCAGAGAAACGAACTCGTGCGGCTCCACGGTGAGCGAGACATCTTTTACGGCCTCGGTTTGCGCCGCACCCGAACCGAACACGACGCCGATGTTGCGGCAGTCGATGCGTCCTTTGCTGACATGGGTCATTTGCGCGCTCCGTTCACGTAGGCAAGCCATGGCATCGCAAACTGCCCGACGAGTCGGATCCCGCCGCTGCACAACAGCCCGAGCGCACCGATGGTGATCATGCCGAGGACGATCGCCGGATAATTGACCAGCGAATACGCTTCCCAGGTGTAGTAGCCGACGCCGTATTGCCCCGCAATCATCTCCGCCGCGATCAGCGACACCCACGCGACACCCATGCCGACCGCCAGCCCCGTAAAGACATTCGGCAAGACGCCCGGCAGAATCACGTGCCTGAAAAGCTGCGCCTCGCTCGCGCCGAGACAACGTCCCGCGCGCAGCAGCACGCCGTCAAGCGATTCGACGCCGTCTATCGTGTTGAGCAGGATCGGATAAAACGCGCCGACGAAGGTGATGAACACGATGGACGATTCGGTCGTCGGCCAAAGCATGATCGACAACGGCACCCAAGCGATGGCCGGAATGGGCCGCATCACTTCGATCGCAGGCATCAGTAGGCGATTCACAAGTCGATACCGGCCGATCAGCAGCCCGAGCACGACACCGAAAACGAGAGCGATGAAGAACCCGAGAAAAATGCGCTTCAAACTGCTCACGATGTTCGTCGCGAACGTGTTGGACGCGGCTACATGAACCGCCGCGCGAAACACCTCGAGCGGGGTCGGCACGTTCTCGAAGCGTATGTAGAACTGAACGCGATAGCGCGTGCCCAAATACCAGATCGCAAGAGGCACACCGATGGAAACCACGGCGAACGCGATTCTGACGCCGAGCGCACGAACCCATTCCAGCGAAGCCGTTCGCTCAAGAGCGCTCGGTCGCGCACTCTGGTCGGGGGGCTTAGGCAGCACCGTTGCACCACGATCGATGTCCATATCGAGAGACCTTTCCATCTCACTTACCTCCATTGCCGACAGCGTTCAATGCTTGCGTGTAGCTCACAACCTTCGCTCCGTTTTTGCTCGCACTGGCTTGAGCGTCGCGCTTGAGCAAAAAGGGTTCGACGTCCGGCTTACCGCCATCGGCGCCGCCGACCGTGTAGAACGCGTCGTTCGCGAAAACCTTGAGACCGAGCGTCTTGTCCGTCAAATAGACGGCATCGACCTTCTTGCCTTGTGCGCGGTACCGGTTCACGCCCTCGAGCGTGCAAGCCGCGGAACTGAACGAAACGATGCCGGCTCCGGCCAGCCATATCTGCCCCGCCTGCGAGGGCTCGCTGACGCTCGTGTCGCACACCGGGTCTTGGCCGTGCGCTTGATAGTTGGACAGGCTCGCAAGCTGTGCGTCGTAATCGCGTCCAGCTTGTTTGAAAGCCGCCCGCACGAAGGAATCGTCGACCCACTTGTCGATGTCCAGCGGCTTCACCATGTCGAGCGATTTGAGCACCGCGTAATCGGTCTTGAGCGCGGCGATCCAGCGCGGCTTGATGGTCGGGTCCAGCGTATCGATGCCGCCCGGACCCAGGAAGACATACGCCACTTCCTTGTCGATCTTGGTCCACGATTCGATTTGTTCGGCGGCCCGTTCGGGATCGGCGCGCACCCAATCGTCCGCATCCATCAGCGCTCGGATGTAGGCTGTCACGATCTCGGGGTACTTCTGACCGAAGTCCTTGCGGACCACGACGCCGTGAAACGTGGGCTGCCCCGTCTCCACCCCATCGAAGATCTTTCGCGCGTAGCCGCGATAGGGCAGCAACTCGGCGAAAGGCACGAAATCCGCATGCGCATCGATGCGCTTTTCCTGAATGCTCGTGCTGCCCACTTCCGGCGATTGATTGACAAGTGCGAAGTAATCGCTCGGCAGATGGCGCCGTTGCATCGCGGCGAGCAGCATGCCGTGCGCGGCGGAGCCGAACGGCACCGAAACGCGCTTACCCTTCAGATCCTGCAGATCGTAATAGGGTGAATCCTTCGGCACGACGACGCCGTTGCCGCCTCCCTCGGCGTTGTACGCAATGACTGCGACGAGTTCCGTATCGTTGTTCGTCGCGTGTCCGGTGGCGCCGTTCACGAGCAGCGGATAATCGCCCATCATCCCGATCTGCAGCTTCCCGGCGATCATGCCGTTCGTGATGGGCGGACCGGACGTCGCGTTTTGCCACGTGACGTTGTACGTGACATCCTTGTATTTGCCCGTGTGCGGGAGATACTTGTCGAGCAAGTGCAACTGCTTGATGATGGCGCCACCCGTCACGGTGTTGGTCGTCGTATCCTGCGTGCCGATTCCGATATCGATCGTCTCGGCGCGAGCGGTGTTGCCGAACACCGCCACGGAGCCCATTGCGACGAGTGAAGCGCAGCACAACCCACGGCCTAGCAAAGCTCTGATTCGCATGACGTAACCCTAAGATTGACTGACATGAAACGGCTCGTTGCCACGCTCATGTCAGACGGTGACAACCCGAACGCCGAACCGGCGTCCACGTGTGATCCAGCTTGGAATCTCAACGCTCGGCCTCGGCCGTCTGTCTCTCGACGCGAACCTTGAACTGGAAGGCGTCTCCTCGGTAGTACAACTCTTCGTATTCGAGCGGCTGGCCGCTACTCGTATGAATCACGCGCTCGATGAAGAGAATGGGTGCTCGCTCCTCCACGCCCAACGTTTCGCTCAGTTCGTCCGAGGCGAGCATCGCGCACATGCGCAGATCGGCATGACCGAGCGCGATTTGGCAATCGTTCTCGAGCACGGAAAAAACGTCGCGATTCCCCAAGTCCGCCCGCGCGACACGAAGACCGATCGCTGAAGGCAAGTACGACACATCGAGCGAGATCGGCGCGCGATTGAGAAAACGCAGTCGCTTCAGCTCCGTCACGTGCTCGCCGCTCTCGATACGCTCTCGCACGTGCTTGGGCGGCACGATCGTCCGTACCGACAACACCTTCGAGTGGGTCTCGTAGCCCTTCTCTCGCATCGCTGTTCCGAATCCTTGCAGGCTGCCAAGATCCTGAAACGCGCTCGGACGCGAGACGTACGTTCCCTTACCGTGAATGCGAAAGATGAGTCCTTCGCTTTGCAGATTGCCGAGCGCTTGACGGACCGTGATGCGGCTGACGTCGAACGCGGACATCAACTCGCTCTCGGAAGGCATCTGCTCGTTCGGCCGGTATGCGTGCTGGAGGATGCGGTTGCGCAAGATATCGGCGATCTGCAGGTACAGCGGGCTGGGGCCACCGAGCGCGGCAGACGCTTCTCCCGCGGGCGTCGGGCTTTGCGGAGGCAAAATCGGATCGGCTGTGCGCATGTCGGTGGATATAACTCGTCATTACAAGTTGTTCGATATAAGGCAAGACCTATGCCAACCGCTTTTTCACCCAAAACCCTGTGTTTCACGGCTTTTTCTGCACGCTCCGCGCTTCATCGCTGAACTTGGCTGCGGCGCGCGGTGCACGATTCGTCTCGGCTTGGTGCATACGCGGCCGCGGGTCAAGCAAGCGAGACGATCCACCTCAACGTGCCGAAGCGAATCAGCAGCGACACCCCGATGGCCGTTGTCATGAACGGTGCGACGCGCCCAGCGGCGACGTGCAACGCCTTCAGCACCGAGCGCGAACCCGCCGTCGCGTACGCGCACAGACACAGCAGAACCGTCAGCAGCGCAAACGTGCAAGCGACCGCGACGATCGCGGCTGTCGTGCGGCCAACCAGCAGGCTTGAATACACGAGGATGTTGTCGACCGCGCCCGAAGTCGCGACGACCGCTACGGTCGCCATGCGCAGAATGCGCCCCCGCGATGGCCGCGCGGTTTGTGCGCCGCATTCGAGGCGCGGACCGTCTCGCCCGCGCCGATCGACGATCCGAGTCAGTCCCGCCAGCAACGGAACCATGCCGGCGAGCCCCAGAAACGGCGCCTCGGTCACTTGACCGTAGACGACGATCGCCGCCGATATCGTCAATTGAATCGTCACACTGACGAATTGCCCCGCCGCGACCTCCCCCGCGCGGTACCGCTTGTCGCTGAAAAATCCAAGAAGCAGCGCATAGCCGTCGACATTGGTCGATGCGAAGGCGACGGCGGCGGTGGCGATCAATGCGTGAGCGTCCAATGAGTCCTCCATGCCAATAGGCGGGGTTCAGTTCGATTGGTCACAACTCGTCATAACAAGATATGATGTGCGCAGCCACAGGCAACTACCGTGCCATTCGCGGTCGGGTCGACCGCAAGAAGAATGTCGAATCGGAAAGGCTCCAACGGGGTGCGGCCCAGCGCGCGTTCTGGTGCTCCACCGCTGCACGACGGTGCGTGGGACCCGTGCGAATGCCGCTACGCTGCGTCGTCGAACTCGACGCGAGGACAACCGTTTAAGACACTGGGCGGCGCGTTTTATGCCGCTTTAGCGCATGCGCGGCGTTATAATCCTCGATGTTTCAAGCTGCACGATTGACTCCCCCTTCCCGTTCGCTCGTCGACCATGCAGACCCAATCGCCCGCATTCGAATCCTCCTCCACCTCGCCGCTTCCGCTTTATCAGCAAATCAAGGAAACCTTGCGCAGTGCGATCCTCGACGGCAAGTACCCGCCGCACAGTCGCATGCCTTCGGAGAGCGAGCTTCAGGCGATGTTCGAGGTCAGCCGCATCACGATCCGGCAAGCCCTCGGCGATCTACAGAAGGAAGGGTTGATTTTCAAAGTGCACGGCAAGGGATCCTTCGTCTCCCAGCCGAAGGCCGTGCAGAACATTACGTCGTTGCAGGGCTTTGCGGAGGCGATGGCAGGCGACGGCAACGAGATCGTCAATCGTGTCGTGTCGTTCGCATTCGTTCCCGCGAACGCGGAGGTGGCCGCGCGCCTCGGCTTGGAAAAAGGCGCGAACGTGGCGGAGATTCATCGTGTGCGCCTGTTCAACCGCGCGCCTACCTCCTACGAAATCACGTTTTTGCCGGAATCGCTCGGCAAGAAGCTCGCGCGCGCCGACCTCGCCGCTCGCGACATTTTTCTGATTTTGGAAAATGACTGCGGCGTCGCGCTAGGCAGCGCCGATTTGAGCATTAGCGCGATCGCCGCGCGCGCGCCGGTCACGCGTGCGCTATCGATCAAGCGCGACGTGCCGGTGCTGTGCGTGCAACGGCTGACGCACGACAAGGATGGCAGGCCGATCGATTTCGAGTACCTGTATCTCAAGGGTGATGCCGTGCAGTACCAGTTGCGGGTGGAGCGAAAGCGCGCGCCTAAAAGGGCCGGCTATACCCGATAAGTCCCGCGTTTTGCTTTCCCATAGGAAGTCTTGCGCGACTGAAGGCGCCCCTCCGAACGAGCGCCCTACCGAAAACCCGCCCGCACGGAGATCGGCCAAACCACTTCGCGGCGCCGCGTGCGCTCGCCCCACACGTCCGTAAGTTCCGTGTCCAACGCGGCGACCGGATCCGCGCCCGTTGCGGCTTGGCAGCGCGCCGTGGCCGACCAGCTTCGGCAGTAGCCGAGCAGATCGTCGAGGGTCCACGACAGCCTAATGGCGAATGCCGGGCTTTGCGCTGGATCGAACGGAAACGGCAGATCCGCGTAGGCATTCTCGACATGCCGGCGCTCGGCTGGCCAATAGGCGCCCACGACGTCGTGGTAGAAATGGCTCACCCGCTCCTCCACGGCTTGTCCTTCGACGTGCAGTACGCCGTAAGTCCAGGCGGCGAACAACCCGCCCGGCTTCAGCACGCGCCGAACCTCCGCGTAGAAGGGATCGAAATCGAACCAATGCAACGCTTGGGCGACGGTCACGAGATCGGCGCTCTCATCGGGCAAGCCGCTGCGGTCGGCGGGCGCGACACGGTACTCGATCCGTTCGTGCGGCGCCGCTTGCGCGATTTGCGCTTCGCTGAGATCGGTGGCGAAGACCTTGGCGAAGTAGGCCGCCAACGCGACCGACGCCTGCCCATTGCCGGCGCCCACGTCCCAGGCCAAATCGTGGCCCACGCATGTCTGGGCAAGCCAGGCGAACAGTTCCGGCGGGTAGGTGGGACGGGACTGGACGTATTGTTTCGCGACGGAGGTGAAGTGGTCGGTATTCATTTTCCGCATCGTAGGGTTCGCGCTCTCATCGAGCAACTGGAAAAAGCCCAACTCGTAACCGGTGAGCCCATCTGGGAGTGTATGTGCGTGGACGCGCCTCAATTTCCCAGCAATTGAGAACGCTCGCGGCGCAATCCGATCACGCGTCCCGTATAGCTTGGCGGCGGCAGCATCGCGCTGGCCGCTGCGTGTTTGCGCACACAGTCGAACACGTCGGGGTCGAACGGGGCTGCCCGTGGGCCGCTCGGGGCGTTCGTTTCGACGTGCAGCATCATTTGCTCGCTTGCCGCCACGGGGCCGGCGTGCCCATCGGCATGCATCTCCAGATAGAGATGCATCCGTTTCGAATCGTGTGCGAGGACACGCACGATTACTTCGATCGCCACGCCTTCCTTGATCTCATGAAGATAGTTGACGTGGGCCTCGAGCGTATAAACGGAGCGATGCCGCGATCTGCGCTGCTCGTCATCGAGGCCGATCGCGTCGAGCAAGGCATCCGTGGCGAAGCTGAAGACCAGCATGTAGAACGCGTCGCGCAAATGCCCGTTGTAGTCGACCCACTCCGCACGCACGACGTCCCGATAGATCGCGCCCTCCTCTTCGTTTCCCATCGCTCCTCCCAGTGTGCTTTACGCGCATTTTATCGACGCTGGCGCGTCCGGCCAGCATGAGGCCCAACGCTTCTTGGCTAGCTTCGTCCTTTCGTAGGACGTAACGTCAACCGGCGCTGACGTTTCATAGGTGTGACGCTTTTCCGCGGCAACACGTCCGTGCCGCGTGCCGGCCCGTGCAGCCGGCCGATCGCACAACGCCTTTGCCGTGGCGCACTTCAATGCACGATTGCACCGGCCCGCTCATTCGAGAGGCTCCTATCCTCGCCGCACGAGCATCGTAACCCGCTCTGCGTATCGAACCCGAAACGTCCTTCGCGTCGAATCGGGCCATGGCGTACCCCCAGCGCCGTGCGGCGCCGCACCGCGCGGACGTCTTACGCCGATGGCACGGGTTCTGCTCAATGCACGTTCATACCGATACCTCACGTCACTCCCGTTCGTGAGGAGACCAAATTGACGTCCTCACCCGCCTAAAGGCGGGCGATTCCCACGACTGGCGATGCACGTCCGCATCGGAGAATGTTCAGCGCAGCATTGATGTCGCGATCATGTACACAACCGCAACCACCGCACCGCCATGCTCTTATTCGCAAGCCTTTCAGCCCGCTAGGGCCGCTGCGCGCATGGCACGCAGAACAGGTTACGGAAGAAAACGCTTCGTTCACTTCCTCGAACTGCGCCCCGTGCGCGATCGCTTTATAACGGAGCTTGTCTCGGAAGGACGACCAAGATGCGTCGTAGACGCTTTTCGCCATCTTGGTTCTGGCAAGTTGTGCCGCCGACACGTTGCCGACTCGAATCAGATCGAACCGGCGGACCAAGTCGAGCGCTGCTTTATGTTGGAAATCGGCCCGTGCGTTCGCCACTTTGGCATGCAGCTTCGCAATATGGCGCTTGTGCTTACGCGCACGCTGCGCCTTGGCAAGCTTTTCCGCCGCCCGCTGACCATAGCGGTCATTCGGGAGCGTCTCGCCGTTGGACAGCTTGGCGAAGTCTTTCAAACCCAGATCGATGCCGACTGCTCGTGTGACCGGTCGGGCCGGAACATCGGGCGTCTCAATCACGATGTTCAGGAACCAGTTGCCGCGTGCATCCTGCGCGAAGCATGTCCCGTCCTTGATCTTGCCTTCAGGCAGCGGGCGGCTCAGAAACACGCGGAACGCCTTGCCGGCAAAGCGAAACGCCGTGCCCTCGCGCTTCAAGTCACGCCCCTTGAGCGGCACCCAGCCCAGCGTTCGCTTGCCGCGATAGCGCAGATAGGGCCGCTTATGCTGACTGCGCGACTTCGCGTATTGCTCACAAGTGGCATTGATCGTGCCGGAGTGGATGCCGAGTTCTTTGCTGCTGCCCGTGGTCAGGACGTTCAGGTCGAATCCGCTGGGCCATTTCTTGCCCCACTTGAGCGCATGCTTCTGCGTGTCGTTGCAGAAGTTCCAGACATAGTTCACCGCACGGCTTTGCCGGTTGAGCAAACCATTGAGAGATTTCACGCGATAGCGGTAGACCAAGACCATGCCGCGCATGCTAACGCGGGAATGCCGCCTTGCGGCGGCGCTCCTTACCTCCTCGGACTAAAGTCCGAGGTCTCTCGGAGCAAAATCTGATGAAATATCTACTCATCATGCTCCTGAGCAGCCCGGTGCTGCTCGCCTATCGATTGCGGCCCACCGAAATGCAAGGCGCCCTACTGCAGGCGCTGCATTATGTGCTACAGCACATAACGCGCTGATGCGAAACGCACAGCGTTGAAAAAGCGTGGTTTCCCGCGACCTGCCCCTCCAATCCGTGTTTTCCGGCAACATGCCAGCGATGTTTCTCCCGATCGCCGATGCGCGGCCGATTCAGTATGATTTCGCCATAGCCGCGAGCAGCCGAAACCTGCGCCGCCAATGGCCCGCGCGGCGCCGTCGCGCTCATATGCGCACTTGCGCGATTTCAATCAAAGACAGGAGCCAGCATGCCGAGCCGCACCCCGACCGCCCTATGGGTTCAGCAGTTCCGGCGGTCGTCGGGAGCCAAGACGAGCCTGCAAGATCAGATCCGCCAGATGCTCGTGGCCGCGATACTCGACGGCCAGTTGCAGCCTGAAGTCGCGCTGCCTTCCAGCCGCGAACTCTCCGAACAGCTAGGCGTCGCGCGCAATACGGTCGTGCTCGCCTACCAGATGCTCGTCGAAGAAGGCTATCTGCTCTCGCGCGAACGCAGCGGACACTTCGTGAATCCGGATATGCTGCGCGCCCTGCCCGGCGCGCATGCGTCGCGCGCATCCACGGGCGCTTCAGTGCCGGCGGATAGCGAGCGTGACGCCGCTCTGCGCCCCCAATGGCGGCGGCGCATCGCTCACCCGCCTTCGCAGCAGCGCAACATCGTGAAGCCGGCCAATTGGCAGCTCTACGAATTTCCCTTCATCTACGGCCAATTCGACCAATCGCTCTTCCCCACCAACGATTGGCGCGAGTGCTGCATGAAGGCGCTGTCGATCATGGAGATCCGCAATTGGGCGCCCGATCTCATCGAGCGCGACGACGAATCGCTGATTCAGCAGATTCGCACGCGGGTACTCCCCCGCCGAGGCGTATTCGCGGCGCCCGAGGAAATCATCATCACCAATGGCTGCCAGCAGGCGCTGTATTTGATCGCCGATCTCCTGTGCGACGAACAGACGACCGTCGGCTTCGAAAATCCGGGGTATCCGGATGCGCGCAACATTTTTGAAAATCGAAACGCGAGGCTGCTGCCGCTGCCGGTCGATCGCCAGGGCATCGCCCCCGAGGCGCTCGGCGATTCGCTTGCGCGCTGCGACTACCTGTACGTGACGCCGAGCCATCAGTGTCCCACCACGGCGACGATGCCGATCGAACGCCGCCGCGCCTTGCTCGAGCAGGCGCAGGAACATGACTTCGTCATCGTCGAAGACGACTACGAAAGCGAAAACACGTTTTCGGGCACGCCCCACCCAGCACTCAAGAGTCTCGATACGGCCGACCGCGTGATCTACGTCGGCAGCTTATCGAAGACGTTCGCTCCGGGTTTGCGCCTGGGCTATATCGTCGCCCCGCGCGAGCTGATCCGCGAGCTGCGGGCGCTGCGGCGTTTGATGGTGCGGCATCCGGTGGGCTATGTGCAACGAGCGTTCGCGACCTTTCTCGCGCTGGGCCACCACGATGCGCTGCTGCGCCGGCTCGCGCATGCCTATCGCGAGCGCTCGCAGGCGCTCATGGCGGCGCTCGATACGCATCTGCCCGAGGCGCGCTATGTGCCGGTGACGGGCGGCGCGTCGTGTTGGGTGGAAGGCCCCGCGTGGCTCGACGCCGAGCGCCTCGCCGCCGACGCACAAGCGGTCGGCGTCTTGATCGAACCCGGCAACGTCTTCTTCATGAACGACGACGAAGACGCCCGCCGCCATTTCCGCATGGGCTTCTCGGCCATCGCGGCCGAGAAAATCGAGCCCGGCGTGCGCGCGCTCGCCCAATGCGTCCACGCGCAGCGCAACGTCAGTTGACGAACATTGTCACGATGTTCTGCGGGTGCTGTGCATCCGCGAAGAAGAACCAGCGTTCGGCCAACAGACCCGCGTACTGGATGACGAACGCGGCGCACAACGCCAGCGCGGCCGCGACCGACCTCGGCGCCAATGCGCCCGCTCCGGTCAGCATGAACGGCACCGCGAATGCAGCGACGACAAAACCGATCTTGACCACCCGCAGCATCTCGCCGCTTTGTCCGTGGAAGAACTCGCGTGTATTGAACGCGCTCGCGGTGAAGCCGCGCGAATTTTGCTCGACCTTGGCCTGGCGAATGCCCGTCGCGCTCTGCACGGTCGACTTCGGCTTGAGCCTGGCGTTGCGCGCCAAAGAAGCGAGACGCGTCGCGCAACCCGCTAGCGTCAACGCGCACGCGCACAGCGCCAGCGCGCCGACGAGCGACGGCGCCAGCCACGCCGCGCACGCCGTCGCGAGCGTGCAGCCCGATGCGCAGCCGAGCAGCGCAAAGTTGACGAACGTGAACGGGCTCGCCCATTCCTGCAAGAAGCGCAAGCACGCGTAGATCATCGCCGTGCAGACGAACAATCCGATACTCGCCGCCGCGCCGAGCGCGCCGATCACGAGCGTGCCGCCATCACCGGCCCAGTGCGCCGCGCCGTAGGCCGCGGCGAAGGCCAGAAACACCGGCAACGCGATACATTCGCGTGAAAGCCAGGACGTACGCCACATCGCGATTGCCCGCCAAGCACGCTCGGGATGGCCGAGGTGAAAGAACGAGGCGAATAGCCCAAGCGCGCCGAGCACCACCGCTAGCGCGGCGCCGGTAATGTAAAACGCCGGCGGGACGTCGATGCGCATCGCGCGCGCAATGGCTTCCGTGGCGACGAGCGCGAGCATTAGGCCCTGCGCCGCCCCGCAAAGCGTCGTGAGAAAGATGACCGAGAAAGCGGGCCGCATGGGGGAACTCCGTCGTTATCGTTGGCAATGTCGTCGCATGATGCGCGTGCGTAGCGTTCAACGCTGCGCGGCGAGCGCGGCGAGATCGATCTCGCCGCGTTCGAATCGCGCTTCGAACGACGCGTCCGCCGATGCGTCGGCGCTGCCGCACCCTCCCGTCTTGCCGCACCCGCAAGACGATTCGGTCTTCACGCGCGGCAAATAATGATTGGAAGGCTTCGTGTCCCATTCCGGCATGAGCGGATAGCCGCCGCGCTCGCGGATCGCCCGCGATACCTCGGACTGCGGATCGTGAATGTCGCCGAAGATCCGCGCGGAGGTCGGACATGCAAGCACGCAGGCCGGCTTGCGATCGCGCTCGGGCAGCGCTTCGTTATCGATGCGATCGGCGCACAGCGTGCACTTGGTCATCTCCTTGCGGCCTTCGTCGAGCTCGCGCGCGCCGTAGGGGCAGGCCCACGCGCAGTACTTGCAGCCGATGCACTTGTCGTAGTCGACGAGCACGATGCCGTCCGACTTACGCTTATAGCTCGCACCGGTCGGGCATACCGGCACGCAGGGAGGATCCTCGCAATGCAGACACGACTTCGGAAAGTGAATCGTGTCGGTCATCGGGAACACGCCGGCCTCGTAGGTCTGCACCCGGTTGAAGAACGTGCCGGACGGATCGTCTTCGTACGGGCGGACATCGGTTAGGCTGCCCGCCTCCCCGGATGTGTTCCACTCCTTGCAGCTCGTGACGCAGGCATGGCAACCCACGCAGACGTTCAAGTCGATGACGAGCGCCATTTGAGTCATAGTCGCACTCTCCTATTTATCGGAAGCCTGCCGCGCCCCGCCGGCCTGCGCCGCCCGGGCGAGCCGCGCCGCGAATTCGCCCTTGCCCGCGAAATACGCCTGCACGCGCTGCAGCACGGTGGCCGTACCGGGCAACGGCTGCATCGGGGCGAACTGCGGCAAGGTCGTGGCCGCATCGGCCTCGGCCCGATAGATGCGCACGCGCACGTCGTACCAGCCGGCCTGGCCCGTGATGGGATCGGAATTGGACATGCGCTCGCCGGCCCGCGTATCGCTGGGCAACTCGTCGGTGATCACGTGATTGAGCAGAAAGCCCCGCTGCGATTCGCCCGCGGCCGGATCGAGATTCCACGCCCCAGCCGCCTTGCCGATCGCGTTCCAGGTCCAGACGGTGCCGGGCTCGACTGCCTCGCTGTAGCGCGCGCGGCAGCGCACCTTGCCCCACGGCGATTCGACGTAGATCCATCCACCGTCTTCGATTCCTTCGCTCGCCGCCGTGGCCGGATTCACGAAGAGATGGTTTTCTCCATGGATCTGCCGCAGCCACGCGTTCTGCGAATCCCACGAGTGATACATCGCCATGGGGCGCTGCGTGATCGCCGCGAGCGGATAGCGATCGAGGTCGGTTACGTCGCGCTCGAGCGGCGGGTACCAGAAGGGCAACGGATCGAAGTATCGTGCGATGCGCGCGCGCAGGTGATCGGGCGGCTGCCGCCCTTTCGTCTTGCCTTGCGCGGCCAGCCGAAACGTTTGCATCGCTTCGGAATACAACTGGATGACGATCGGCACGCCATATTTGCGCATGCCGTTGTCGACAGCCCATTGCATATAGTCGCCATTGCAATTGCGCATGTACTGCAGCGATTCGGGCAGCTTGTGGCGATACACGCAGTTGTTGTTCGCGTACTGCTCCCACTGCTTCGGATTCGGCTCGCCGACGACGGCCTTCGTCCCATCCTTGCCGCGCCAGCCGATCAAGAACCCCGTGCCCGAATTGGGCGCGGTCTGGAAATTGATCACGAAATCCGGATAGTCGCGAAATTTGCGTTGACCGTCCGCCGTCGTGAAAGCCGGAAACTTGAGCCGGCTCGCGAGCTCGATCAGCACTTCTTGGAACGGCTTGCATTCGCCTGCCGGCGGCACCACGGGCACACGCACGGAATCGACCGGACCATCGAATTCGGAGATCGGGCGATCGAGCACCGACATGACGTCGTGGCGCTCCAGATACGTCGTATCGGGCAGGATCAAATCGGCGAATGCGATCATCTCCGATTCGAATGCGTCGCACACCACGAGGAACGGGATCTTGTATTCACCGTCTTCCCGCTTGTCCACGAGCATCTCGCGCACTTGCCCCGGGTTCATCGACGAATTCCATGCCATGTTCGCCATGAAGATCAGCAACGTGTCGATCGGATAGGGATCGCCTCGCCAAGCGTTCGTGATGACCGAATGCATGAGCCCGTGCACGGCGAGCGGGTACTCCCATGAGAACGCCTTGTCGATGCGGGCGGGCGAGCCGTCCTCGTGGACAAAGAGATCGGCCGGCTGCGCGGGCCAGCCGAGCGGGCCCGTTGCAAGCGGCGTGTTCGGCTTGATCGAGGCGGGGTCGCTAGGCGGCTTGGCCGAAGGCGGCGCCGCGCGCGGATACGGCGCTTTGTGACGAAAGCCGCCTGGCCGATCGATCGTGCCAAGCAGCGACATCAATACGGCCAGTGCGCGCACCGTCTGAAACCCGTTCGAATGCGCGGCGAGCCCACGCATCGCATGAAACGCCACGGGTGCGCCTTCGACGGTATCGTGCGCTTGTCCCCACGAATCCGTCCACCGAACCGGCAACACGAGGCGCTGCTCGCGAGCGACGGTCGCCATCTCGCGCGCGAGGCGCGCGATGGTCTCGGCCGCGATGCCGGTGATCGCCTCTGCCCATTGCGGGGTGCAATGCGCGACTTGCTCGCGCAGCAGCGTGAACGAAGGGGCGACGCTCGTCCCGTCTTCCAGCACATAGCGGCCGTCCAGCGCAGGCTGCGCGCCGGGCGCGTGATGCGGCACCGCGCGATTCGAGCGAGTGTCCCACCACAGATGATTTTGCGGATACAGCGCGTTGACTTCGGGTAAGCCGGCGTCGCGGACGAACAACCCGAACGTATCGCTGTCCTCGCGCAAGTCGACGAGTTCGCCCGCATTCGTGAAACGCTCGACGAACGCGCGATCGTAGGCATCATGCTCGATCAATTCGCGGATCAGCGCCATGAACAATGCGCCGTCCGTGCCGGGACGAATGGGAATCCATTCGTCCGCGATCGCCGCGTAGCCGGTGCGCACGGGGTTGATCGCGATGAACCGCCCACCCGCCCGCTTGAATTTCGACAAAGCGACTTTCAGCGGATTCGAGTGATGGTCCTCGGCCGTGCCGATCATGAAGAACAGCCGTGCGTTGTCGAGATCGGGGCCGCCGAATTCCCAAAACGATCCGCCGATCGTGTAGATCATCCCGGCCGCCATGTTCGCCGAGCAGAACCCGCCGTGGGCAGCATAGTTCGGAGTGCCGAATTGCTTCGCGAACAACCCCGTCAATGCCTGCATCTGATCGCGGCCCGTGAAAAGCGCAAACCGTTTGGGATCGGTCGCCCGCAGATGCCCGAGACGCTTTTCGAGCATATCGAACGCGACGTCCCACGATATCGGCTCGAATCGCGCTTCGCCGCGCTCGGTCCCCGCCTTGCGCAACAGCGGCCGCGTCAGCCGGGCGGGCGAATACTGCTTCATGATGCCCGATGAGCCTTTGGCGCAAATGACGCCCTGGTTCAGCGGATGATCGGGATTGCCGTCGATATAGCGCACTTCGCCATCGCGCAGATGGACCCGAATGCCGCACCGGCAAGCGCACATGTAGCAGGTGGTCGTCTTGACTTCCAGTTTTTCGTTCTGCGTGCGCGGCTGATGGTCCATGTGCTTCCTCGTTCGCGGGCGCGGCGCCTTACCCGCGACGAGCCAGGCGCCTGCCATGTGGTACGTCTATGCTAGGCGCAGAGCGCGTCGACAAAAAGTCGTATTCGATGATCGAAACTATCGGCCCAAGCGATAGTTATCGCGGCGGATACGAAGCCAGTTCGTGTTCGTCGATATATCGCGCGCGCCGGCGGCGCACGAACAGCGAGTAGGCGGCAAACAGCAGGCCCAAGCTGGCGACGCCGAGCCACAGCGGCTTACGCTGTTCGGGGATGAAAGCCATCGCGACGAGAATGCCGACCATGCCTGCAATCGACAGCCAAGTCAGATAGGGAAAGCACCACATCTTGACGCGCAAGCCGTCGACCGCCTCGCGTTCCAAGCGGCTCCGCAATTTAAGCTGCGAAAACGCGATCAGCACGTAGACGAAGATCGCCACGGTGCCGTACGAATCGACGAGAAAGGCGAAGACGGTGTCGGGCGACACATACGACATGACCACCGATACATAGCCGAAGAGCGTGCCGAGCAAGATCGCGCGCACCGGCACGCCGCGCCGGTTGACCTTGGCGAGCGATGCGGGCGCGTCGCCGTTGCGCGTCAGCGCGAACAGCATCCGCGATGCCGCATAAAGACCCGAGTTCAGCGCCGAGAGGACGGCCGTCAGCACGATGGCGTTCATCACGTGCGCCGCAGCCGGCAAGC
>Ga0310811_10003690_pt1 | contig 19313 bp, 16 predicted proteins | sample YCmetagenome_FD_207642 | JGI IMG/M metagenome (GOLD analysis project Ga0310811, IMG submission 207642) | Soil microbial communities from experimental microcosm in Duke University, North Carolina, United States - YC | ecosystem: Engineered > Artificial ecosystem > Soil microcosm > Unclassified ...
AAACGAATATCCGAAGCCTCCGGATAATTTCCGCTGGCGCTACTTCGGGCTGTTCTACGTTGCGCCGAACCAAAATTCTTACATGTGCCGTTTGAGATTACCGAACGGTATTCTGAAGGCCGCACAGTTTGCGGGGCTCGCCGATCTCGCCGAACGTTATGGCGGCGGCTACGCGCATGTCACGACGCGTGCGAATATCCAGATCCGCGAGATCGAGGCGAAAAATTCCGTCGCCATGATCGAAGCGGTGCAGGACCTCGGCCTGTGCTCGCGCGGCTCCGGCGCCGACAATATCCGCAACGTCACCGGCACCCCGACGGCCGGCATCGATCCTCAGGAATTAATCGATACGCGGCCTTATGCTCGCGAATGGCATTTCCACATTCTCAACGACCGCTCGCTCTATGGCCTGCCGCGCAAGTTCAATGTCGGATTTGACGGCGGGGGCGTGATCCCCGTGCTGGAAGACACCAACGACATCGGCTTCCAGGCGGTGCAGGTCAACGAAGGCTTCGGGCTTGAGGCCGGTGTCTGGTTCCGTCTGTGCCTCGGCGGTCTGACAGGACATCGCAGCTTCGCCGGCGACACCGGCGTCATAGTCCGTCCTGCGGACGCGACGTTGGTAGCTGACGCGGTGGTGCGCGTCTTCATCGACCATGGCGACCGCACCGACCGCACCAAGGCGCGGCTCAAATACGTGCTCGACAAGATGGGGGTCGAGAAGTTTCTCGTGCTCGTCGAGGAGAAGCTCGGGCGCAAGCTCGACCGCGCGGTGCCCGGCGCGCTGGCGCCGCGGCCGCCGTTCTCGCGGACCGCCCATATCGGCATTCACGCGCAAAAACAGGAAGGATTGCACTGGATCGGTGTCGTTGTGCCGGTCGGCTATCTCAGCGTTGCGCAAATGCGCGGGCTCGCCGATATCGCACACGAATTTGGCGACGGCGATATTCGCCTCACAGTCTGGCAGAATCTTCTGATTTCAGGCGTCCACTCCGCGAAAGTGCCAGAGGCGCGTAGGCGCCTCGAAGTGCTGGGCCTGGCGATCGAAACAAATGCGCTGCGCTCCGGTCTCGTCGCCTGCACCGGCAATACTGGCTGCAAATTTGCCGCCTCCAACACCAAGCGCCATGCCGAGGAGATCGCCAGCTGGTGCGAGACGCGCGTTGCGCTCGATACGCCGGTCAATATCCATCTCACCGGCTGTCATCACTCCTGTGCGCAGCATTTCGTGGCGGAAATCGGCCTGCTGGCCTGCAAGGTGCAGGCCAACGAGAATGCCGACCCGGTCGAGGGCTATCACGTGCTGGTCGGCGGCGGTTTCGGGCCTGATGCTGCGCTCGGGCGCGAACTCTACCGCGACGTCAAGGCTGAGGACGCGCCGCAGACCGTCGAGCGGATCCTAAGGACCTATCTCGCGCATCGCGCGTCGCCACAGGAAAGCTTCATCGACTTCGCGCGCCGGCACGAGATCGATGCGCTCAAGGCATTTGCTGCGGAGGCTGCATGAGCATCACGCCACGCCCGCCGATTCCGTCATTCCTGCCCGATAACGCACCGTTTTCGCCGGAGCAGCGCGCCTGGCTCAACGGCCTGTTCGCGGGACTCTACGGTTTGACGGAAGGCGTGACGCCGCTGACAGCGCAGGAGGTCGCGCAGCTCGTGCCCGGGGTTGCGCTCGCACCATCCGTCGAAATCGATGACGGGGCTCCCTGGCACGATCCGGCGATGCCGCTCGTCGATCGTATGAAGTTGGCCGAGGGCAAGTCACTGCCGCGCCGCATGATGGCGGCGATGGCGCAGCAGGACTGCGGGCAGTGCGGCTATAACTGCAAGGACTATTCGGCGGCGATCTTTGCCAGGACAGAAGAGCGGCTGAACCTGTGCGTGCCGGGCGGCAAGGAGACCGCGCGCATGCTCAAGGAGCTGTTTCGCGAGCTGGACACGCCCGCCGGCACGCCGTCGGCCGAAAAGACGGCGCCTGCGCCGGCGGCGAAGCTCGGCTATTCGCGCGACAATCCGGTCGTCGCGACGCTCGCGCAGCGCCACCGCCTCAACAAGGACGGGTCGCATAAAGAGACTTGGCACATCGAAATCGATCTCGAAGGCACCGAGCTTGCCTATGAGGTCGGTGACTCGCTTGGAGTCTATCCGGTCAATGATCCGGGACTGGCCGACGCGGTGATTGCCGCGCTCGGCGCACCGCCGGATTTTCCGATCGGCGGGCGAACGCTGCGCGAGGTACTCTCCGATAGCGTGTCGCTGTCGCCTGCGCCCGACATGCTGTTCCAGCTCATCTCTTATCTGACCGGGGGCGACCGGCGGCAGAAAGCAAAGGCACTGGCCGGCGGACAGGACCCGGACGGCGACGCCGCCACGCTCGACGTTCTGGCGGCTTTGCAGAAATTTGACGGGATCAGGCCCGATCCCGAGGCTTTCATCGAGGCGCTCGATCCCCTGCAGCCGCGCGTCTATTCGATCTCGTCCTCGCCCAAGATGACTGCGGGTCGCGTGTCGCTCACGGTCGATGCGGTGCGCTACGAGATCAACGAGCGCATCCGTCTTGGAGTCGCCTCGACGTTCCTCGCGGGTCGCATCGAGCCGGGCCAAAAGGTGCAAGTCTATGTGCAGAAGGCACAGCATTTTGCATTGCCCGCCGATCCGAACAAACCGATCATCATGATCGGGCCAGGCACCGGCGTCGCGCCATTCCGTGCGTTTCTGCAGGAGCGCCTCGCCACCCAGGCGCCGGGCCCGAACTGGCTCTATTTCGGCCACCAGCGCAGCGACTACGATTTCTTCTATGAGGACGAGCTCAAGGCCATGCGCAAGTCGGGCCATCTCACCCGGCTGACGCTTGCATGGTCGCGCGATGCCGACGAGAAAATATATGTCCAGAATCGTATGCGCGATGACGGACGCGATCTTTGGGCCTGGCTTGAGCGCGGTGCGCACATATATGTATGCGGCGATGCTTTGCGCATGGCGAAAGACGTCGAACGCGCTTTGATCGACGTCGTCGCCGAGCACGGTAAACGCAGCCCCGAGGATGCCGCGCGCTATGTGGCCGAACTGAAAAAGAATGACCGCTACCAGGTCGACGTGTATTAAGAGGCCATGCCGGTGAACGAGCAGCGCACTCCGTCAGAAGCAAAACCCGCGCGCATGGGCACGCTGGCTCGCTTGCCAGTATTCCTTTCGCTCGACGGGAAACGGGCTGTGCTCGCTGGCGGAAGCCCGGCCGCGACGTGGAAAGCGGAGCTGCTGTCGGCTTCGGGTGCGCGCGTCGAGGTCTATGCGACCGATATATGCGATGAGCTCCAGCATCTGGCCGACGACCCGCCGCGCGGCGCGATCGTTATCCATCGTTGCACGTGGTCGGCAAACAATTTCGATGATGCGGCGATTGCGGTGGGCGCGTTCGAAGACGACGACGGCGCAGCCGAGTTTGCGGCGGCCGCACGCGCTGCCGGCGTGCCGGTGAATGTGATCGACAAACCGGCATTCTGCGATTTTTCATTCGGCGCCATCGTCAATCGGTCGCCGCTGGTGATCGGCGTTTCGACCGACGGCGCGGCGCCCGTCTTTGCGCAGGCAATCCGCGCCAAGCTCGAGGCACTGCTGCCGAAAGGTTTTGCGGATTGGGCCGCCGCTGCGGCGCGCTGGCGCGGTGCGTTGAAGCTTGCGGGGCTGTCCTTCGCGGCACGGCGGAAATTCTGGCAGCTGTTCACCGCTCATGCGGTCGCCAATCCCGATTGCGCGCCGGCGCAAGCGGACTTCGACAGCTTCATCGCGGAAGTGAAAGGTTTGGGAGCATCGGTCGAGGGCGGCTCCGTGACTTTGGTCGGGGCTGGGCCCGGCGATCCCGAATTGCTGACATTGCGTGCCGTGCGGGCGCTGCAATCTGCGGACGTGATCTTGTTCGACGATCTCGTGTCGCGCGAGGTGATGGACTTCGCGCGCCGGGAGGCGAGGAAGATGCTGGTCGGGAAGACCGGCTTCGGGCCGTCCTGCACGCAGGAAGACATCAACACGCTCATGGTGAGCCTTGCCAAACAAGGCAAGCGCGTCGTCCGCCTCAAAGGCGGCGATCCGCTGATTTTCGGACGCGCGGCCGAGGAGATCGCGGCGTGCGAGGCGGCCAAGATCGCTGTCGATATCGTGCCTGGCATCACGTCGGTGCAGGGCGCGGCGTCGCGGCTTGGGATCGCGCTGACCGACCGCAAGAAGGCGCGTCGGCTCCAGTACGTCACCGGTCATGCAAAAAACGGCGGGGTGCCGGCCGACCTTGACTGGAAGAGTCTCACGGATCCCACGACCACCACCGCCGTCTTCATGCCGACGCGCACGCTTGCCGCGCTGGCCGAGAAAGCAATCGTCGAAGGTCTCGATCCGCACACGCCGGCGCTGGCGATCTCGCGCGCGACCCGGCCCGATCAAGCCGTCGTCACCGCGCCGATCGCCGAGCTTCCGGAGCGGCTGGCGCAGGCGGGGTTGCCCGGCCCGGTGCTTGTGATCGTCGGAATGACGATCTCCTTGACGGACCGTGCAGCATCGCGGCGCTCGAACGCGACAGTCTAGCACTTGGCAAATTCTTGGCTGATTTCAATTAACGAGACAAACTTTGGAGGCGGACCGCGCCAGACGACGAACGTCGGGTGAATGTCTCTTTGGGCGGCGAATCAGACCTCGCTTTGCGGCGCACATGTCGGCTTATGACCCAAAGCGGACGTCGCTCTAAGCCTGCCAGAACCACTTACTCGTTTCTGCGATGGTATCAGCTTTGCTGCCACAGCGGATATTCGTGGTTCGTTATGCTAGGTTGAGCCGACAATGCCCTGTCCTATTGGGAGGGCGGCAATGAAGCGGCGAGAATTTATTACGCTCATCGGCGGGGCGGCAGTCGGGTGGTCGCATGCGGCACGTGGACAGCAGCCAAAAGCGCCGACCGTCGGTGTTCTGGTGGTTGGCTCTCCGGGTTCTGAACAATTCTGGCGGCTGTTTCGAAATGGAATGCGTGAGCTGGGTTACATCGAGGGGCAAAACATTCGATATGAGTTCCGATCGGACGAAGGAAAGATAAATCGACTTCCCGAATTGGCGGCAGAGTTGGTGGGGCTCAAAGTCGATATCATCGTGACTTGGTTCACACCGGCTGCCCGTGCTGCGAAGCAGGCGACGCGCGAAATTCCAATCGTCATGGCGCTTGCAGGAAATCCAGTTGAAAACGGACTTGTCGAAAGCCTCGACCGGCCCGGTGGGAATGTCACTGGTATGTCGGGAGTCGCCGCGGAGCTGGCCAGCAAAAGTGTAGAACTGATCCAAGAGTTGTTACCGTCGGCTCGACACGTGGCGGCACTGGCCAACGCGCCCGATCCGTTCTCGGGACCATTTCTCGAGCAAATCCGCCTTGGTGGCCAAGCCATCGGAGTCACCATCGATGCAGTAATGATTCGTAGCGCTGATGAGCTCGAGAAGGCTTTTCCGGCAATGGAGCAAAAGCGGCCCGATGCTATCATCGTCCAACCGAGTCTCCCGGCCAAACGCGTAGCTGAGCTGGCGCTGAGGTACCGAATACCCAGCGTTGGGATCATTCGTGTGTTTGTTGAGGAAGGCGGACTAATGACCTATTCGTTCCCGCTAGCCGACATGTACCGCCGCGCTGCTATCTATGTCGACAAGATATTGAAAGGCGCCAAGCCCGCCGACCTGCCCGTAGAGCAACCAACAAAATTCGAATTGGTCATCAATTTGAAAACCGCCAAGGCGCTCGGTCTCAGTGTGCCGCCATCACTTCTCGGCCGCGCCGACCAAGTGATCGAATGAAGGCGAGTGTCTGCTTCTGGCGAAAGCGGACATCGGGTAGCCACCATAGGTATGGCGGTCGCTGCGGATTTGCGGCGCGGACCCAAAATCAGCGCGCGTTGTAGCGGATCGGCACGATGATTGGAATTTGTGCGCCTTGCACTTCCGGCGGAGGCGGCGGCAAAGGCTGCGCACGCTGCACCAGCGCGAGAGCCTCGTGGTCGAGGACACTGGAGCCGGAGCTGCGCGTGACCCGCGCATTGTGCACCCCGCCCTGACGATCGACGCTGAAGGCGAGTTGCGCGGTACCCTGGTCGCCGCGCGCCTCCGATGGATACCTCTTGGCACGCTCGAGCTTGGCGACGAGCTGTGTCTTCCAGTTCGGCAGCGCATCCGAGTTACGCGATGACAGTCCCGGCATCGGTGCCGCGGGCCGATCGGCCTGCTGATCGGCCCTGGTCGGCGCGCTCGCAAGGCTCGCATGTTTCTGCTTCGGCTTTTTCTCTTTCGGCTTTTCGATCGGCTTGGGCGGCGGCGTCACGGCGACGGCCGGTTCGGCCTGCGGATCCGGCGGCAGCTCGATCTTTTCAATCGGCTTCTCCGGCTCAGGCTCGGGCTGGGCCTCCTGCTGCAGCGGCCCGGGTGGCACGTCGGTTGTGATGTTCGGCGAAACCGCGACGGGCGCAAGATCGACCATGACGATTGCCGTGCCGGCAACCAGCTTTGAATCCTCGGTCCAGCGCGCAAACAGCGCGACCGCGCCGGCGGCATGAAATGCGACGGCCAACGCAAAGCAAGCACCCCAGCGGGCGGCCTCTGGCCACCGCCTGAATGAGAATGTCGCGGTGCCAACCATGCCTACATCTTATCGGCTTCGAGCCCGACCAGCGCTACGTGGAGATAGCCGGCCCCACGCAGCTCGTTCATCAGGCTCATCAGCTCTCCATAGGGGACCGTCTTGTCGGCGCGAAGGTAGACGCGCTGCTGCCTGTCGCCCGCCGTGGCACGGTCGAGCGCGCCCGCCAGCGTCGCCCGGCTGATCGTGTCGTTATCGAGTGATACGGACAAATCGGACTTGAGCGTCAGGAACAACGGCTTGTCGGGGCGCGGCGTGCGCTCCGCGCTCGAGGCCGGCAGATCGACCGAGATGTCAACCGTCGCCAGCGGTGCCGCGATCATGAAGATGATCAGCAGCACCAGGATCACGTCGATGAACGGCGTGACGTTGATCTCGTGGACCTCGCTGAGCTGATCGTCGCCGTGATCAAGACGTACGCTCATGGCGTCACTCGGCGGCTATGGCGCGCCGGCGATCGGCCGGGTGCTGATCGAAAGCGCCACGATCGAGATCGCGGCTGACGATCCGCAGAATCTCGGCGGCGGCATCGGCATGCAAGGCGCGGTAGCCTGCGATCCAGCGTGAGAACATGTTGTACATGACCACGGCCGGGATCGCCGCGACAAGGCCAAGCGCGGTCGCCAGCAACGCCTCGGCTATCCCGGGCGCCACCACCGCGAGATTGGTGGTGTGTGACTTCGAGATGCCGATGAAACTGTTCATGATGCCCCACACCGTGCCGAACAGGCCCACGAAGGGCGCCGTCGCGCCGATGGTCGCGAGAATGCCGGTGCCGCGGATCATCTGCCGGCCGGCAGCGGCTTCGAGGCGCTCCAGCCGCGAGGCGATGCGCTCCTTGATGCCAGTCGCCGAATGCGCATCGGCCGACATGCGCAGCTCGATATCGGCGGCGCGCAGCATCGCGGCGACGCCGACATCCCGGCCTTTGCCCCGGACATTGGCTTCGCTCCACGATTTTGCGTGACTGAGCTTCTCGATCGCTGCGCGCATTCGGCGCCGTGCGAACATAAGCTCGATGGCTTTCGCAAACCAGATCGTCCAGGTCAGTATCGATGCAAAGACAAGGCCGACCATTACAGCTTTCACGACGATATCGGCCGCCATGAACATGCCCCATGGCGAGAGGTCGCGCGGCAGCTTGAGCGCGATGTCGGGCGAACTTGCAACTGGGCCGGCTGCGGGCGTGGCGACGGCTGGAGGCGCGGCAGCGGACGCGGGTTGCGGAGCGACGGCAGGCGGCGTTTCAGCGGCAGGCGCTGTTTGCGCGCAAACAGGTGCAGGCAGAACAAGGATAGCGGCAAGAATGGCCGCCACGATGGCGCGGTACTTGTGACGATGACAGCTCATTGAACGCTCGGTCCTTTCTGCCTTCCAAATTCTAGCACAATGTCACGCGGCGGGACGTAGGCGTGGTTTGGCGCCTTTGCCAGCCAGTTCCTTGCGGTCGGAGCGCTTGCGCAGCCACATGATGATGCCCGTAACCGCAAAGATCGTCGGGAAAATTCCTGTCAGGGTCACGACAACAGCCCACACAATTCCGGAGTGGCTGCCTTCATGAATCCATCGGATCCAGGCGGCGGCCCGGTCGCCGGAGAGCATCGCTGTCGCCGGCGATGTTTGTCCGCTGCGATCGTCCGTTGTCACGGTGACGATTTCGCCGCTGCCCGCGCGCGATAATTGCGTACGCCAGGTGAGTGGCCGTTCGCGCTGCTGGATCGGGAGGAAAAGAGCGACCGGCCTGGCTTTCGGTTCGGCCGTCAATGCCGCCGCAAGAGCCTGATCGGCGGTCAGTGCGGTGCGCTGCGCGATTTGACCGCCAAAACCGCGTTGTGCCTGCGGGGTCATCGGCGCAATTGACGACATCGCCTCGCGTGCCGTCTGTGGAAACGACAGATAGATTCCAGTTGCCGACACGACGGCGAGCGGCAAGGAAATCCAGAAGCCTAGAAGGTGGTGCACGTTGAAGGTGAAGAGCACGGAGCGCCGCCAGCGCAGGCCGCGCAGAAAATTGCCGCCGCGGGGCCACCACAACCAAATTCCCGTCAGTGACAGGAGCAACATTCCGACGCCGGCCCACCCGACGATCTGGCGGCCGCTGTACTCCGGGACTGTCAGGTTCTCGTGGAACACATGGAGGAATCCAAAAAACGATGACCGGAAATCCACGACGTCGAGAACCTTGGCCATTGACGGATCAAGGTAGACCGTCAGCACGCGCGGACGTGCGTCAGGTTCGCTCGGTTGTGCGCGCATGACGACGCGCATTGGCCACCCAGGCTCGGGATACCGCAGTGCAGTCGCGCGTGCCGGATCGCTGGCGACGGCTTCTTGTGCTTGCGCCAGGTAGACCACGGGCGGCAGCAGCGTTGGCGAAGCCGAGACTGCGTAACGCTGCGGATTGATCCAGGAATCGATTTCGTCGTGCCAGACCAGCAGGCTACCTGAGACCGAGATCGGTATGAGCAGCGCGCAAAAGCCGACGCCGATCCATAAGTGCACGTTCAGCCAGAGGCGGCGCAGCTTGGCCGCACGCGTGTCCGCCATGGGACGCCCTTTCGCAATTGGCCGGGAGCTATATCAGCCCTTCGACATTCGCGAAATACAAAACAGCATCCGGTGTCTAGTTTGTAAGTATTCAAAACAGTAATACTCAGTTTAGAAATATTCTAATTCAAGAATAGTTATTGATTATCAGTCTCTTCTTGACCTCGAATACAGTCCATGGTTTTAAATATAGCCTAATAATCAGCCTGATTATTACGGTTCTAAAGTATAGTATTCGGTCAGGGCTGGGGACTATGAACAACGTGGTTTCAAGTATTCGGTCGCAGTCATTCGACCGCTGCGGCAGCTCTTCACAATTTCTGAAGTCGAGCGCCGGTTACTCCTCTGAATCGTCCAATCGTAGTTTGTTGCGCACGGCCGTAAGTCTTGCGTCCTTGATGGCGGCGTCCACCGCATCGGCGCAGGAAGGTGGAAGTTCAGGCCTGCAACTACCGACGATCGACGTCTCCGGCAGCAACCAGACCGGCTATCAGGCGACCCAGCAGTCCATCACCCGCCTGCAGACGCAACTGCTCGACACGCCCCAGACCATCAACGTGGTCCCACAACAGGAAATCCAGGAGCGACGTCTCACCACGATGGAGGATGCGCTGCGCACGGTCCCCGGCATCACGTTCATGGCCGGCGAGGGCGGCCAGCAGGGCGACAGCCCTATCATCCGGGGCTTCGTCGCCCGCGGCGACATCTTCCGCGACGGGTTCCGCGATCCCGGCTGGTACACGCGCGATCTTTTCGACGTTGATCGTGTCGAGGTCTACAAAGGACCTTCCTCCTTCGCCTTCGGCCGCGGCTCGACCGGCGGCGCCATCAACAACGTCTCGAAGCTTCCGACCGGCCAGACTTTCGTCGAGGGCACCGCAACGATCAACTCGGTGGGCGGTTATCGCGCCGATGTCGACGCCAGCGGCAAGCGCGGCAATATTTCGGGCCGCATCGCAGCGCTCTACACCGAAACCGACACGCCGGATCGCGACAATGTCTGGACACGGCGTTGGGGCGTGGCGCCTTCCGTCAGCGCACACCTCGACGACGCTACCAAGTTGACGCTCTGGTACATCTACCAGGGTGAAGAGGGCGCACCGGATTATGGGTGGCCCTATCTGCCGCAGCCCGGCTACAGCACAACGACCGGCAACCTGGTCAACCGCGGCTACAATGGGGACGGATCGCCGGTGACGCCGGTGTCGATTCCCCGCAATACATGGTTCGGCATCGCCACAGGTCCGCTTCGCGATATCGTCACCACCGAGACGCACATCCTGACCGCCAAGATTGAGCGTGAGCTTGGAAGTAATTTCAAGATCACCAACGGCACGCGCTATCTGCTGAACGATCGCTTCGGCCGCAACACGGCGCCGCGCGGTCTTGCCAACGCCGCCATGCAGCCATTCACCAGCGGCCTGACCACTGGAACCGGCGGCCTTGGCATCGGATATCCGGTCAATCTCATGACCATCGGCCGCGAGCGGCGCGAACGCGAAACCGACGCTGGCTATTTGGTCAATGCAACCGACCTGACCGGAAAGTTCGATACCGGCATCATCAATCACACGCTGACCGCGGGCATCGAGTTATCCCGTGAACTCCGGGACCAGACGCGCACCGATCTGTGCGTGCCGACCGGGGCAGCCGCCAAGCTCGCTTGCTATACCAGCCTGGTTAATCCCACGGCGGGTGGCGTGCCAGCAACAGGCTTCACCTTCGTCCCGGGAAATCAGACCCTGTCGACCGACTACGCGGCCTACGTGATCGACCAGATGAAGATCACGAAGTATTTCGAGTTGCTTGGATCGTTCAGGTTCGATCGCTTCTATACCCACTACCTGGATGGAAGCCAGCCGGCGGGCCAACAGGATTTGAAGCGTACCGACAACCTGCCGAGCTACCGCCTTGGCGGGGTCTATCACCCGACGCCGAACTCGAGCGTCTATGTCGTTTACGGCAATTCATACAACCCCTCCGCCGAACTGGGCACTTTGTCCGGCAGTCCGAACAACGCCGCGAGCGTGACACTCGCACCGGAAAAAAACATTTCCTATGAGGCGGGGGTCAAATGGGATGTGCTGGAGGGCCAGCTCAGCCTCACCGGTGCGGTATTCCGGATCGAAAAGACCAACCTGCGCATACCTGGCGACCCGACTGCGCCGACGGCACAGCAATTTCTGGTGCTCGATGGCCTCGCACGCGTAGATGGCTTTGAACTCGGCGCCGCCGGCAAGGTGACCGACAAATGGCAGGTCATCGGTGGCTACAGTTACCTTGACTCGAGAATCCTCAAGACAACCAATCTCGCCGAACTGTATCGCTGGTTGCCGAATGCGCCGCGTCACAACCTGGCGCTCTGGACAACCTACGACATCCTTCCGAAATTGACGGTCGGCGCGGGCGCCACCTATCAGTCGGATGCTTTCGTCAACACGACGAACACCGCTTTCGTGCCCGAGTATTGGAAGTTCGACGCGATGGTGAGCTACAAGGTCGACAACAAATCGACGATACAGCTCAATGTCTACAACATCACCAATGAGTTCTATTTCGCGCAGTACTATCAGGGCCAAGCGGTTCCGGCATCCGGGCGCTGGGCGTCGCTCTCCTACCGCACGCGCTGGTAAGTGGGAAGGCACACGCCGCAATGATGATTCATGTACCCAAGGTGTTGACGTCCGAACAGGTGGCGCGCTGCCGTGACGTCATGGAAAAGGCGGCGTGGGTCGACGGCCGCGTCACCGCCGGGCACCAATCGTCCAAGGTGAAGAACAACCTGCAGCTTCCCGAAGGCTCGCCGGAGGCGCGTGAGCTCGGCGGCGTGGTGGTCGAAGCGTTGGCGCGCAACAACCTCTTCATGTCAGCGGTCTTGCCGAAGCAGATTTTCCCGCCGCTGTTCAACAGATACGACGCCGGAATGACTTTCGGCGCGCACGTTGATAACGCCATCCGCGGCATCGCCAACAGCGGCATCCGCATTCGCACGGATGTCTCATCTACGCTATTCATCTCCGCGCCGGACGATTACGATGGCGGAGAGCTCGTCGTCGAAGACACCTATGGCAGCCACACCGTGAAGCTGCCCGCCGGCGACATGATCGTCTATCCGGCGACCTCGCTGCACCACGTCACTCCAATCACACGCGGGTCACGGATCGCGTCATTTTTCTGGACGCAGAGCATGATACGCGACGAGAGCAAGCGATCGCTTCTGTTCGACATGGACGTGGCCATCATCAAGCTCACGCGCGATCACCCCGAGCACAGCTCGGTCGTCGAGCTCACGTCCGCCTATCACAATCTGCTTCGGCAGTGGGCCGAGCTTTAGGTTGTGAATGATCCTTTCAGATTGAATCGTCATGCCCGCGCATAGCCGTCCGAAGGACGGCGTGCTTTCGCGCGCCTATGTCACAGGCATCCACGTCTTAAAGACCATACAAGTTCAAAGACGTTGATGGCCGGGACGAGCCCGGCCATGACGTTGTGAGTCAACGCTGCTCCAAGGCCTACAAGGCAACCAAAAAGAAGCGGCCCCGGAAAAAATCCGGGGCCGCTTTTGTATTGCGGGAGAGTCTTATTTCAGGCGCTTGGCGGCTTCCTGAACGAGACTGAGGTCCGAGTATTTCTTGACATCGATCTTCTTCTTCACAAAACCGAGGTCGCGCGTCGTGTCGACGTTGCGCTGCAAGGCCTCGAGGTTCGGCAGCAGGTTGGGATCGCGATAGGTGTCCTGCTTGGTGAAGAGCCAGCCGAAGCGCTCGGGCGGCGCCTTTGTGATCTTCGACGCGATCTGGGCAACCTCAGCGTGATTTTTCGGGTCGGTGAACCAGCGCGTGATGATCAGCATGTCTTCCATGAAGTCCACCATCGCCGCGCGGTGCTTGTCGATGAACGACTTGCGCGCCGTCCATACGATCATTTGTGTCACACCGAGCGCCTCGGTCTGCTTGAACAGGACCTTTCCCTCCTCACGCAGCTTTGGATTGAAGGAGAAGGGCAGAACGGCCGGGATCAGGTCGGCCTTTTTGTCCGACAGGACCGCCGGCATTGTCGGTAGCGGCGCCTCGAGCATCGTGTAATCGCGGTTGGCCTCGAGTCCGTGCTTCTTCAGCATAGCGCGCATGGCGACGTCGACCGCGCTTCCGCCCGCATTGGTGCCGACGACCTTGCCCTTGAGGTCCTCGACCTTGTTGATGCCGCTGTCTTTGCGGACAAAATATTCCTGCGTGTAATAGCCCGGCACCCCATCCTGGAATTCATCGGCAATGACGCGAATATCGTCGAGGCCGGCATTTTCGATCGCGATTGCGAGCGATGAGTAGGCGAGGTTGGAGACTTCAAGCTCGTTATTGGCGATCGCCGTGATCATCGGCGGGGTGCCCTGATAGCGAACCGGCTCCAGCGTGTAGGACTTGCCGAGATGTTTGGCGAGATCCTTCTTCTCCAGCACGATCGACGCCCAGTTCGAGACCGGCGCCACCCACGACATGCGAATTTTCACCGGCTCCGCGCTGTTGGCGGTGCCAGCGAGGCCGAGCACGCACACGCCGGCCAGCGCGAGTTTCAAAAGGCGCATGATTTTCCTCCCAGTTTCGCCGGGCTTGCGCGCTCAAGCTGCAAGCTTCTCGTTGCGAAGACGGCGAGATTGTCGGGGGTCCAACTGATTTTGGCAAGCCTGCCGGGATCGGCAAACGCCCGCCATCCGGTACACTCAGGCCGTGCTGGGCGCATTTGCTTCCTGATGCCAGATCAGCAGACGGCGGCGAACAAGGCTCATGGCCTTGACCAGGATGTACCCGACGACGGCGATTTCCAGGATACCTGCAAAGACGCTGGTGGAGTTAGCAAAGCGTGAGGCGGTCATCATGGCGCCGCCAAGGCCGTAGCCGCCCATCAGCATTTCGGCCACCACCGCCACGATCAGCGACAGCGGCAGAGCGACCTGCAGCCCGGTCATGATCTGCGGCAAGGCCGCCGGCAATATGATCTGATACAGAAGCTCACGGTTCGTCGCCCCCATATTGCGTGCCGACCAGATCAGCTCGCGCTCGACACCCTGAATGGCGATGACGGTCGCCGCGATCACAGGGAATATTGCGTCAACGACGATGATGGTGATCTTGGAGACGTCGTAGACGCCGAGCCAGAGGATCACCACAGGAAGGAAGGCGATCTTGGGCATCGGAAAGCCGACCGAGACGATCGGATCGAAAAACCAGTGGGCGAGGATATTGCGGGACATCGCCATGCCGATAATCACGCCGCCAACCGCGCAGATCGCGAAGGCGACCAGAGCGCGATAGAGCGTCAACGCGGTATTGATCCAGAGATCCCCATCGACGGCGTCGCTCCAGATCCGTTCGAGGACGGCGCTCAAAGCCGGCAGCTGAAACGGGGTGAATGTCCCGCTACGGGCCAGCCATTCCCAGGCAATTGCGAGCGCGAGCACGGAGGAAATACGCGCAAAGCCCCAGAGCCCCATATAGAGAACCCGTGCCGCCTTTTCGGGCAGGCCATCCGGCGGTGCGCCGGCGACCGGATTGGCTGGGTTCAGTCGCGCCATGCGAGCGCCCGCCTGGTGATCTGCAGATAGATACGATCGGCGGCAAAGCCCAGAAACGCCACCGTGAGAACCACCGCGTACATCGCGTCGTAGTTGCCATTGGCGCCGGTGAATCCGATGAGGTAGCCGAAGCCTTTCTGCGCCACGATCAGTTCTGACGAAACCAGAAGGATGAAAGAAAGCGCGAGCGCGGTGCGGACACCATTGAGCAGCTCCGGCATGGCGCTCGGCACCACGACGTCCCACAACATGCGCAACCGGCTTGCGCCCATACTGCGCGCCGACCAGACCAGCACCTGTTCGCTCGATCGCGCACCGTTGAACGCACCGATCGTCACCGGCAGCATGCAGCCCAGAAAGATCAGCAGGATTTTCGATCCATCGCCAAAGCCAAGCCAGATAACCGTCACGGGGATCAGCGCCGACTTCGGCAGCGGGTAAAAAATTTCCACGATCGGAGCGACCAATACGTTCACCGGTTTCCACCAGGCCATGGCAATCCCGAGGGTGCTGCCGATCAGGATCGCCAGAGCGAGGCCAGCGCCGGCCCGGTAAAGCGAGGATGCGCCATTGGTGACTAGCTCGCCATCCCTGACCATGGCGACCCCCGCCGAGATCACTTCGGACAAGGGCGGCAACGCCGAGGTCGAGACAAGCTCAAGCCGTGCCACGACCTCCCAGGCGATCGCGAGCAGCAGCAGGGGAAGATAGCGGATCAGGGATTGCTTCATGACCGCTTGCCCTGCGCCTTGATCGCTTCTTCCTTCACCAGATTCCAGATTTCGTCGACTTTCTCGACGAAAAACTTGTTCTTGAAGATATCGGGATCGTTCTTGTCGAACTTAGTGTCGACGATTGTCTTGATACGCCCCGGGCGCGCAGACATCACTGCGACGCGGTCGGCGAGGTAGACGGCCTCTTGCACATCGTGAGTCACGAAGATGACGGTTTTCGGGGTGCGCTGCCAGATGCGCAGTAGCTCGCTCTGCATCAGGCCGCGCGTCTGGGCGTCGAGCGCCCCGAATGGCTCATCCATCAGCAGGATCTTCGGGTCGAAAGCGAGCGTACGCGCGATCGCCGTACGTTGTTTCATGCCCCCGGACAGTTGCGACGGATAACTGTCTTCAAAGCCCGAGAGCCCCACCAGTTCGATAAAGTCCATGGCGCGCTTTTCGCGCTCGTCCTTGGGCATGCCTTGCCGCTCGAGTCCGTAAAGAATGTTGCCGCGCACCGTCTTCCACGGGAACAGCGCGAAGTGCTGAAAGACGATGCCGCGGTCAGGTCCCGGCCCGGCGACATTCTGGCCATCGATCAGGATCGCGCCGGTTTCGACCGGCAAAAATCCGCCGATGAGATAGAGCAAGGTGGATTTGCCGCAGCCTGATGGCCCGAGCAGCGCGACGAACTCACGATTGGCAACTTCCAGCGAAACCTGGTCGAGTGCCAGCACTTCGCGCCCGCGCGGCGGACGATAGAGATGGTTGACCCGATCGATAACGATCTGTGCTGCAGCTGCCATGACGGAAGGAAGCGTCCCTAACCGGGACGAACTGTCAAGCGCCGTTCGCTCTGGCTCGGTGCCGATGATGTCCTATAATGCGGGACCTCGGACTTTCAGCATTTTCAAGAGGAAATATCAGTGGCCAATACGCTTCTCGAAGCCCGCCGCGAGCTCGCGCTTGCAAACCGGATTGTCGCCAACGAGGGCGTGATCGATGCCTTCGGCCATGTCAGCATGCGTCATCCGGACAATCCGAGACGCTATTTACTGTCGCGCTCGCGCGCGCCCGAGCTGGTGACGCCAGACGACTTCATTGAATACAACCTGGACTCCCAGCCGGAGCGCGATCCGGGTGTTGGGCAGTATTCCGAACGGGTGATCCATGGCGAAATCTACAAAGCGCGGCCGGAGGTGAATTCGGTGTGTCACCACCATTGTCCGGCATTCATGCCATTGCTCGCGACGGGCACCGACTACATGCCGATTTTCCATCTCGGCTCCGTTGGCGGCATCAGACCGCCGTTCTGGGATCAGCGCGACGAGTTCGGCGACACCAATATGCTGGTGATAAAGCCGGAGGAGGGCGCTTCGCTGGCGCGTGCGCTCGGCAAGCACTGGATGGTGCTGATGATGCGCCACGGCGTCACGGTGGCCGGCACCAGCGTGCGCGATTGCGTTTTCCGCTCGGTCTACTCGGCCCGTAATGCCGACTATCAGGTGCGTGCGATGACCATTGGGTCCGATATCGCCACGCTTTCACCCGGCGAAACCATGTTGGCGGGCCAGATCAGCGCCAAGACCACAGGCCTCACGCGATCGTGGGAATATTGGTCGATGCGGGTCGCCAAGGCCGGCGGACTTGCGGCCGCTCCAGAGCGGAAAGCGAGCCCAAAGCGCCGTGCTGCTCCCGCCAAAAAGTCCGCACCCAAGCGAAGCCGTAAGAAACGGCGCTGACAATACGCTTTTCTGCGGCCGGAAGCCGGTGTTGAATGCCGCCCACAGGGGGCGAGCGCGAACAAGCAATAAGTATCCAGGGAGGAAACGCATGAAGGCCTTCAAGACAATCGGCGGCGTGCTGGGATTTGCCCTTGCGCTCGCCATCGGACCGGCCTCGGCTGAGGATCAGCTGAAGGTTGCCATCGGACAGATCAACAACTGGGAAAACCAGGCTCCGACGCTTGGCCAGGATGCCGGCATCTTCAAGAAGCATGGACTTGTGCTTGAGAATGTTGGCACGCAAGGCGCGGGCGAGACCATTCAGGCAGTGATCTCGGGTTCGGCCGACATCGGTGCCGGCGTCGGCGCCGCCGGCGTGATGCGCGCTTTCTCGAAAGGCGCGCCGATGCGCATCCTGGCGCCGATGTTCACCGGCACTGGCGATCTGTTCTGGTACGTGAAAGCGGATTCGAAAATCCAAAGCCTGAAAGATGCCACGCCCGAGAACACGATCGCTTACTCGACCAACGGGTCAAGCTCGAACAACATCGTCGTCGCATTTGTCAGCGAACTCGGCGCCAAAGCGAAGCCCACGGCGACCGGCGGTCCGGCCGCCACGCTGACTGCCGTGATGTCCGGGCAGGTCGATATTGGCTGGGCGGCGCCTCCATTCGGCCTGCAGGAAATCAAGGAAGGCAAAATTCGCATTGTTGCGCATGGCAGTGACGTGCCTTCGCTGCGAGGCCAGACGGTTCGGTTGCTGATCGTCAATGCAAATGCGCTGAAGACAAAGCATGACGCGATCATGCGTTTCATGGATGCGTACCGGGAGTCGGTTGACTGGATGTACTCCGACCCCAAGGCGGTTGAGATGTACTCCGCGAAGATTCACCGGCCGGTCGACTTGCTGAAAGACTCGATGGCAAAATTCCAGCCGAAGGAAGCGCTGCAGACGGACAAGTTTGCCGATCTTGACGGCGCGATTGCCGACGCGGTGAAGTTGAAATTCCTGGAAAAACCGCTGACCAAGGAACAGATTGCGGAACTGCTGCAGATTCCGCCGCGCAAGAAATAGAACTCACGTCCGCAAAATGAGAGCGGGCCGCTGCGTGCGCAGCGGCCCGGTTGTTTAGACTGAATTCTGAATTACGCTTTTTTCTTCTTAGCCTTTTTCTTGCCGCCGGCAGCCGCCTTGGCGGCTTTGCATTCACCCGGCTTGGCGGCCTTCGCGCCATCTTTCGCGGCCCAACAGGCGTTGTGATAGGTGAATTTCTGGTCGCCCTTGGTTGCGCACACTGGAGCCGGCGGTCCCATGCACACGACCTGCGGGGGCGGGGGCGGCGCCGCGGCGGCCGCCTTCTTCTTTTTCGCGGCCTCGCTGGGCACGGCCGAGCCGATCACAAAGGCAACGGCGGCCGCCGCAACGAACGTGGCATATGCGAGATTTTTGAACTTCATCGATTCCTCCCCACCAGTTTTTGGACGAAACATAGTAGAAGGTCGCGCGGCAGGATTACAAGAAATTTGCGCTGAAGCGGCCGATCCCTAATCTGAACGTGCGTTCATATAGTTTGCGCTCAATGTTTGTCTTTCGTGACGGCATTGATTGCGTCGAGAATTGCGCTACGGCCCGAATTGAGCGTGGCGCGCACGGTATCAAGCTTGCCAATTGCGCCCATCTCGCGCTGGCGTTTGACGGTAGATTCCACCATCAACGGGTCGAGCCCTAGCTCGCGCAGTGTGGCGGCGGATTCCTCCATTTCGGCTGCGCGCCGGACGCCATGGCTTGCCATGCGCTCGAGGTTGTAATCGGCGATCTGTCCCCAATCGAGCGTCGGATAGTTGTTCTTCAAGGACGCCGTCACTTCGTCCAAAACCCCGGCACGCGCCGCAGCCAGGAAGCATTCCAGCGTCAGGGCCTCGATGCCTTTGATCATCACGCTGCGGATCATCTTGATGGCCGCGGCCGCGCCGGTTTCGGGACTAACCACCGACAGCTGCATCTCGAGTTCGCGCAACAGAGGCGAAATCTCCTCCGCATGCGGGCCGGCGATGAGGAGGGGCGTCCGGTGCCGGGCAGGGTGAATGGCGGCAACCACCGC
>Ga0310811_10003691_pt1 | contig 19313 bp, 14 predicted proteins | sample YCmetagenome_FD_207642 | JGI IMG/M metagenome (GOLD analysis project Ga0310811, IMG submission 207642) | Soil microbial communities from experimental microcosm in Duke University, North Carolina, United States - YC | ecosystem: Engineered > Artificial ecosystem > Soil microcosm > Unclassified ...
TACCGACTGATTGGTATGTAACTTACGCCCACCAGAAAGCTGGTTCCACCCCGGATAAACCCTGCCCCGGGTGGATACGGTTCGGCTGCCCGGTAACCCCCGTAACTTTGCCGAATCCCCTTTCGTACCGCATGCCATATGCGCGCGCTGAATAAGGATTAACTGAACCACTCGTAAGGATTTTCTTCAAAATACTATTTATTCCCATTCACCCATCCACTGAATACGATTTCACCCATTTCAACCAACTCGCATACCAATATCCGCAAACGAGTTAATCACGTCATATCGACGACATATGAATAAGACAGAATTTTCCCCTCTAAAACTCGAATAGCCGGCGCATCGTGACGTACGGCATGCTAGTCAATGGATCATAGCCTTCACTTCATTTCCCCTTTCAGCACTCGCCCAATCCAAGCTGAACCGGCAACGGCGCGCTTTCTCAGCCATCGAGACTTACCTGCGCTGCTCGAACTCGAACACGAGAAATGGAATGACCTTCAGGCAGCATCGGAGAACGAAATTCGCGCGCGAATCGACGCGCATCCCGACCTGGCGATCGGCGCGTTTTGCACACGATCCGGTCGCCTTCTCGCGTCGTTATTCATGCGCCCAGTAGCCGACGATTTTCATCGACACGCCCGGACATGGAATGACTGCGTGCGAGCCCCGCTTGCGCATACGAGTTCGACCCTGTTCGGCATCAGCCTCACGAGCCGCAACCAGGAAGGCGTCTTCGCACTGCTGAAATTCTTTTGGCCGCTCGCGCTCAAGCACGGCTGGCGTCATATCTACCTGGGCTCCCCGGTGCCCGGACTGCGCGACTGGCGCAGGGTCAATCCGCATCGGCCCATCGACGACTATGTCGGCGCTCGGCGCGGCTCAGTTCCGCTCGACCCGCAACTGCGGTACTACCGGTCGCGCGGCTTCACGAAAATCGTTTCGATCAAGCCCAACTATTTTCCGCACGAGCGCTCGCTCGACTATGGAGTGATTCTGCGGGGCGCCGTCCCGTTATCGACGTTCGCGCCGCTCTGGGCCGCGTTGCCCGTGCCTTTCCTGCAGCGTGTCACGCAAGCCCTCGCGGCACGTCTGTGAGCGGCCGCATGGAAGCACTTCTCCGACGTGTTGCCGGTCGATGGTCCGCGGACCTCCCGAGCGCCTTGTTCCTTGCCGCGGCGGCAGCAAACACCGTCTTGATCTGGCGCACCGCCTCGTTCTGGCTGCTCGTCGCGCTAACGACGCTTCAAGCCTTGCTGCTCGTGGGATGCCAGGAAGCCAAACACCTGAGCGTGCATGGGACGTTCTTTGGCAACCGCTATTTGAACGACGCGATCGGCATCGTCTGCGCAGCCTTGTTCGGCGTCAATTTCGTCGCGTACCGCTACTTTCATTTCGCCCATCACCGCGCGACGTGCACTCAAGCCGATCCGGAAGGCCGTCTTTATTCACTCAGCTGGCCCACGCGCTGGATCTGGCTGCTCGCCCCCGTGGAGCTACCCTGGGTAGCCTGGCACATCGGTCGGACTGCCTGGCCGATGGTGCCCGCGAACAAGCGCCTACAGCGGCATCTCGCGCTCGGTTGGATGGCGATCTTCGGGCTGCTCATCGTCGCCGGCCTGCGCATCGCGCCGGGCGCCGTCGCCTGCGCCTACCTGATCCCGCTGGCGATGTTTTCTTGGATCGATTTCATCCTGACGCAAGCGGAGCATTACGGCGTCGCGATCGTCTCCGTGTCGCACAACCGCGATCCGCGATCGATCAGCCATGACATCGTGCTGCCGTTCGGGCTTGGCTGGGTGACGCTGCACCGCGCACTGCACCGTGTCCACCACGGCAATCCCTCGCTTCGCTGGTTCAAGGCGCCCGGCGCGCTAAAAGCCGATGCAACCGCAACGCCGCTCGCGTACGGCATGTTCGCGCGCCGGTGGTTCGCGAGCGGTCCTAGACTTTGGCGGACAGCCGCGGGCCAACGAGCGAACGCGATGCTTCCCACTTCATTTCGCTCCGATCGCCGTTCATGACCCCTAGCCCTCATCCTTCATCGGTTGCTTGCCGCCCGAGTGCGTGGAACGGCACGGTCGTCCGCAGCCGGTTCTTCGACGCGCTTTCGTTGCTGCTTCCGGCCGGCGAACAGTTCTTGATCGATACGATCGAATCGTGGCGCTCATCGGTCGAGCCCCAGCCGGACGGCGAGCTTGCCAGCGACATCGACCGATTCATTCGGGAAGAACTCGCTCACCGACGAGCACACACTCGCTACAACGCCGCGCTCGTCGATGCGGCGCCGCTCACGCAGTCCATCGTCGAACGCGCGGGCCGCATCACCGCCGAGTTGGATGGCTTCGGCGTTCCGATGAAGCTCGCGCTCGTCGTGGCCTTCGAACATTTGACGTCCGTGCTCGCCCAAGAGATCGAGGCGCATCCCTTCTTGCTCGCCGACGACGATACGCGCACGGCCCGGCTCTGGCGATGGCACGCGCGCGAAGAACTCGGCCATTGCCATGTGGCTGCCCGCGTGGCGCACCGCGCCGGGCTCGGCCGCGGCTTGCTCACGCTAGCGCTGCTGCTCGCCACTGGCTATCTCGGCGCCGATCTACTGCGCTATACGTTCTTGCTTTGTCGCTGCGATGTCCGCGCGGGTGCAAGCCGAAGCGCCATGGTTGTCGACAGCCTGCGGTTCGCGAGCGGCGCACTCCCATCCGTGATGCGCATGACTCGACACTGGTTCGGCTTGTTGCGCTCGCCCTCGCAGGGCGCGCACTGACGCGAGTCGTTTCGCCCTCCCAACGTCGACACGCGCTCGTTCAATTCTCTTTCCAGGATTTATGACTCGGTACTCCCTTTGCCTCGCTACCTCCGAGGACGACGCCCAGTTGCGCCAACGCATGGCGCTCGATCCGATCGAAGGCGTCGCCGCCATTACGTTGCGGCGCGAGCCGTCTTACTTCGGCGCCTCGCGACTTCTTGGCGCATCCGTTCAAGTCATCGTCGCCAGAGACGTCTCCACCGGCCGCATCGTCGCAACGGGCTGCCGCTCTGTCGCGAACGCATACATCGACGGCTGCCCGCGACGCACCGCGTTTCTCTCCGATCTGCGCATCGATCCCGATCATCGCAATGGGTTCCTGCTCGCACGCATCTACCGATACGTCAGAACGCTTCACGATGCCGACCCCCTGCCGTGCTACACCCTGATCTACGACGACAACCAACGAGCGCTACGCAACCTCTTGGGGGGCCGAGCCGGCCTACCGCACTATGTGCCAAGCGGCCGCGTGATCGCGCGCGCCATCCGGCTCACACATAGGAGAACGGCGCCGAGCATGCCGGGCGTCGACGTGGGGCGAGCCACGCACGATGCGTTGCCGGAACTCGTGCGATTCGTCAACGCTCGACGTGCTTCTCGGCGATGGGCCCCGCAACTCGACCTGTCCGATTTCGAGCCGGGCCGCCGATGCGACACGCTTCGGGCCGAAGATTTTTTCGTCGCGCGCCGGGGCGGACAGATCTGCGCCACGATGGCCGTATGGAATCAAAGTAGCCTGCGTCAGGCGCACGTCGAACGCTATGCGCGGTCGACGCGCCTGGTTAGGATTCCTTACAACCTGATGGCGTCCACTCGCGGATGGCCGACTTTGCCCGCGCGCGGCAAACCGCTTCCCTACGTCTATCTTGCGTTCATCGCCGCGCAAGACGACGATCCATCGCTTTGCGCCATGCTCTTGGCCCATGCGTATAACTCGCTGTGCGGCAAAGCGTACCTCTACGCGCTCGCCGCTCTGCACGACGACGATCCGCTGCTGTCCGCCTTTGGAGACTATCGCGGGACCACCTCCGCGGTGCGCCTCTTCGAAGTCGATTTTGCGCGCGAAGCTGGGTTTGGCAACACCGCTTCGCCCCAGCGAGCCTGCGTGGAATTCGCGTTGACCTGACACGCGGCCCTCGATGCCGGGTTCGCTGCGGGAGAAAGGGTTTCGCCGGCATCGGATGCACCTCAAGGACGCTGACCTAGGATGCACGGTACCTCCCCTGCTCCTGCCCGCTCCCGCCATGAAATCCGCATCGAACCGTATCCATTCCGCCGCCACGCCCCCCGCCGCCGCCCAAACGCCGACAAGCGGCACGCGGGACGCAAAAGGGCCCGAGGCGGCGCCTGCGACGCAGCCGGGCGGCGGCGCGCGGTCGGCGCGCGGAACGATCCGAGGGCGACTCGCTCAATTACTCGATATCAAAAAGGTGCCGCACGAGCCGGCCGTCAGCGTCGCGCAATGGGATGAAGCGGCGACGCTCGACATTTGCGAACGATGGGCGCAAGGCCAGCGATCGCAGCCGTCGGTCGTCGGGCTCTCGCGGTTGATGGCGTTGAACTTCGAACGCGCGCGGCCCGATTCGATTCCCGCCGACCTCAAGGGTCAACGGCTGCTGCCCGAAGGCGCCGACGACGCGACGTACTACCGTGAGATGATCGCGACGTTCTTGAAAACGGTGGGGCTCGAGGATACCGACGCCGTTACGGACAGCTTCAAGAAAGCGGGCACCGGCGGTCTGCACCGTCAGCGCACCGCGGCCGCCGCGGCCGTCGGCGGCACGTTCAGCATCGCGCAATTGGCCGCCTCCGCCAGTCTGCCCGCCAAGACGGCGCTCTCGGCTATCCAAGTGCTCATGACGGCACTGACGACCGAGCTCGCCTTCGATTCGGCCAACCTACGGTTTCGCAACTCCGGTACCGAAGAAATCATGCCGCTAGGCAAAGCGGACGCGTCGCCCAGCGCCAAGACAGGGCCCAACGTCATGCAAGCGGCCACGCGCGTGGCGTGGGATCTGAACAAGGTTCGACACGCCGTGCAAAAAATGGAAAGCGCGCAAACCGCCCTCGACGATGCGCGTGCTCGTCTTTCGAATCCGAACGCCACCGCAACGCAGCGGCAACATGCCGAGAAAGACTTGCACGCCGCCGGACAGGACCTTGCAATCGCGCATGCGCGCTATTGCATGCGCGCGCAACTGAAGGCCGATTACAAGACCGCGTCCGAAAGCGCGAAGATCGAATACCACGGCAATAAACGCGCGCTCGGCGTAAGCGTGGCCTCGAGCGCGGCAAGCATGACGGCGACCGTCCTCGGCATTCTGACGCCCGTCGTCGTGTCGTCCGCCGTCACGGCCGGTGCGACGGCCGCCGCGGTCGCACTGGCCGCGACGTTGTACGTCGGCTATCAACTCAGTTCCGGACCGAGCAAGGACGGCGAAGACAAGGCCAACCGCGCCATCGTCGCACTGGCCAAGTCGCTGGACCTGCTGGCGGGCAACGCGGCGACACAGCAGAAGGAGCGCGGGCAGGCCTATCGAACCTACATCGCCGAGAAACGCGCGATAGGCAAGCCGCAAGTGCGTCAGCAAGCGAAGGCGAAGCTGCTGGCCACGCTGGAGGAGATCGCACGCCGCGATACCGTGAAGGACGATCTCGACCCGGTCAAGAACTGGAAAGACTATGCGGCGTTTCGGGGACAGGTGGCGCAAGCGGGCGCCGACGACACCGCGGTGGCGGCGCTCGAGGAGGCCTTCACCGAATCGCATGCGAGCCACTTCAAAACGGCCACCCTATCCGATGCGTGGAAAACGCCGGAGCGCATGCGTTTCGACAGCATGGGACGTCTGCTGCTGGGCAAGGTCACCGAATCGCTCGTTTCGCTGCACGACTTCAACACTGGAGCCGGCCGCGGCGGCGCCCGCGACCCTCGCCTCGCAGCGGCTTCGCGCGCGCAAATGCAGGGTAGACGCGCCGAGGTCAAAGCCTGCCTGCGCGATTGGCTTCACTTTCAGCTCGCGCAAACGAGGATGAAGGCGGCGCTTGCCGAGAAAGATCCCGTTCAGGCGCGCACCACTTTGCAAGCGGCGGCGAGCGCCCTGGCGGCGATCGAAAACCACGACGCCCGCGATCTCTTCAGCAGCGACGCGCGCAAGCAAGTGGAGGCGACCAAGCTCGCCAAGGCCAACACGATCGGCGAGCGCGAGCGATATACGATGACCAACGCCGGCCCCGCCGCCTTGGCCGGAGCCGTCAACGCATTTGGCGCGACGGCCGGCTTGGCGCTCACCGTCGAGAAGGACATCGCAGTCGGTCATGGGATGCATCCCGCAGCCAGGTACGGCGATCAGAACGACGCGCGCTTGCTCGTGCAGGGCAGCGCGCCGGTGACGGCGCCCTACTCCGCGGCCGAGCGCGCGCGATTCCAAAAGACCGGCATGAGCCAGCTCGTGGACACCCTCAAGCGCGAAGGCGATCCGGTGGTGTTCACGCTCGACCTCTCCGCCGCGAATTCGATGTTGCTCGATCTGAGCGACCGGCACAACGACGCCGCACTCGAGAAGCTGCTCGAAGCCATTGAAGCGTCGAAGGACGTACCGGAGGAGATTCAAGTTTCCCTAGGCGGCGCGAAGCTCTCCTCGGCCAAGCTCAGCGGCACGACGGGATACTACGATTGGCGCTATCGACAAGCGCCCGTTGCAACGAAAGCGAAATTCGTCGCGCGGCAAGCCAAGATGTTCGCCGACAGCGTCCGCGTTTCGATTGCAAGCCCCATCACGCAGGTCATTGCACAGGTGCCGCTGGCGACCACGCGCCGCGCGGCCGATCGCGGCAATCAAATGAGCCCGGGGGTGCGTGAACGTTTGACCGATCTCGCCACGGGCAAAGCCGCGGAAGGCGGCCCGCGGCAGGACAGCATTCCCACCTTGGTGGATGAGGCGCCGTCCCCGCCTCGCGATGTGCCGATTGCAGAGGAACCGGCCAGCTCGCCCCCATTCGATCCGCGCGCGGCCGCGCTCGCATTGCACGAGATCCCAGCGTTGGGCCACAGTGCGCGCGTCACACATGGCGACATCCCGGCAGCGCGTCCCGAAGCCGCATTTCGCCCACGGCCCGCGCAAACGCCCTCGACCGCCGCGACGGACCAAGAGCCGGCGGCGAATAGCGCGCTCGACGCCCAACGCGACATGATGATGGGCGAAGGCCGCGCCGAGACCCTGCAGTGGTTCGAACAACGCGGCATCAGGGCCGCCTATAACAGCGGCAGCGGTATGGACTGTCTCATCATCTCGCTTCTGCAGCATGCGACAGGCCGCTACGATAGGGCATCTGAGCCCGAGCTCGCGGAAACGGCCGCGCGCTGTCGCGCACAGTTGGCGCAGACGTATCCCGAGATCGAGCAAGGCGATCGTATGCTTTACGACGACGAGCCCGCGCTCGAGGCCCTGATCCGAACGGTCAATCGCGACTATCGAGCCGACATGAACGTCCAGCTGATCGCGCCGAGCGCCGATGGCCCGGTGCGTTTCCAAGCATCGGCGCTGGGTACGCAGCCCGTCGGCATCGTCATGTTCGGCAATCATTTCCAAGCCGTTCACCGGCCGGCGGATGCGGTTCAAGAAACAGCCGAGCCTGCTGGCGAAACGGCCGCCGATCCGATGTTGCCGCGCGAGACAACCGACGCGATCGACACACGCGATGCGTCCGAGCACGCCAACGCAACGGCCGATGATCGACCGCAGCACTCCGGCAATCCCGACGCCGACGCCTCGCTCGGGTCGCGCGTCATCAGCCGCGCCGACGAGTGGCGCGTTTCGGGTCTCGCTGCCGAAAGAGCGCGTACCAGACTCGGAGTCGGCCGGCGCTCGAGCGAGACGCCAGTCGCCCCGGCGATGGACGAACAGGCCTTCGTTCGCACTCCTAAACGTAATCCCAAAGCCACGCGAACGGACGTCGAGCGCTGGCTGACGGCGAGTCCGCATCCCGACTCCGCTGGGGCCATTGCGGAAGACGGTTTCATTCCGACGCCGAAACGCGATGCTAAGGCCGCACGAAAGAACGTCAAGGCATGGTTGCAGGCGAGCCCTCGTCCGGATTCGACGCAGCCGCTCGAGGAAGACGGCTTCGTTCGCACGCCCAAGCGCAACCCAAAGGCGGTACGAAGAGACGTCAAAGCATGGCTTGAAGCGAGCCTTGATCCGGATACCCCGGAGCAGCCTAAAGGCGAAGGCTTCGTCCAAACACCCAAGCGCGATCGAAAGACCTCGCACAGCGGCGTCAGAGCCTGGCTTGCGGCTAGCCCCGATCCGGCCTCCCTGGAGCCGGTCGACGAGCGGCCTACCGATCGCATGCCTGAACCGGGCCGCCAAACCGCGGGAACCGACTCCAGGCCCTGGTGGGAGGCGAGCCCGAATCCAAATTCCGAGGACGTGATCGCAGAGCGGATCAAGGCTGTGTTCGATTCAGCTCCCGATACGCCGCAAAAGCAGCGGTAACGCAAAAAGCGGGCGGCCCGGTGTCAACCGCGCCGCCCGCTAAATCGCCGCCGAATTCGTTCTTGAATGGAAATCCGCGGCGACCCTGCTCGTACGCTCAAACGTTATCGTCGCCTCGCGGCGCTTCGGTACTGGGCCTGGCCTGTGCCTCTTGCGCGGCGCTGCTGCTCGGGCGAGGGTCCGCGACGCTGCGCACCGCCGACTCCGCCTGCCACGTTCGCGCAATCGTGCCGTACGTCGCCCCTGCAAAAGCGGCGGGGGCGCCATTGGTCATCAAGTCGCTCAACCACGCCGGCGCATGGGTCTTGGCGGCGATGATCCCCAGCACGTTCCCGAGCGAAATATTCGCGTCGATGACCGCGGTACGGGTGACCGATTGATCCAGCACCCGTCGATGGTCGGTTCCCCTCGCCGCGGGTTCCCACCGCTGCTCCGTACCTGCTTCGTTCGCTTCTTGCTGCGTGACATGGAACCAGTCGGACGTCTCGAGCAACGTATTGATCGTCGCCTTGACCGCGGACGAGTGGGCGACCGTACCCAGCGCTTGTCCCATCGAAAGCGGCGAAGGGTGCGCCGCAAGCGCCGCTTGTGCTTCCTTGTCGCCGAACGTCGCGGCCAAGGTCGTGCGCGCCTCGCTCAATCCCGCGGGCACAGCGCCGAACGAATAGTTCGCCACGAAGTTCGCGGCGGCATAGAACGAGCCAGCCGCTTGCAAATGCGCGCCGCTGACGCCGCCGTTCGTTTCCTGCGCGGTGTTGACCATCCGGAATGCGGCCTGAATCGAATCTCGCGCGGCCGCATAAGCCATCACCTTCAGATCCGTGGCGAGCACCTGCGCACCGAGATCGGGTTGGCCCATGCTCGGCCCGCCGAGCCCCATCGCGACGTTCGTGATGACGCTTGCGGTCGCGAGCGAGGTCACGGCGTCGGAGTACAGACGCTGCTCGGCCATCTTCGCTTGCTTCTCTTCGTGCGGCAGCGCCTCCCACTGCGCCGCGCTGAGATTGTGAAAGCCCCGCGCGGCCGCTTCCGGATTGCGCTGCTCGCGCGCTTGACGCAACCGGTGCAGCCCGAGCGTCGTGACGCCGGTCGTGACCTGCATCGCGGTGATCGCCGGGCGCGGCAGTTGACGCAGCGCGGCGTACAGCGCCTCGTAGAGCATTTCGCGCGCGAACGTCGTCGCGCCGGTAGCCGTCGCTTGGTGGATCAAGTGTCCGGCCGCCGCACCGATCAAACGCGGCTCGACACTCATGACTCTGAGGCCCGAGGCCGCGCTCGTTGCCGCCTGGGCGGTGTGCCGAAGGCCGGCGCCGATCACTTTACGGCCCCCCTCGGCAGTCGCGACGACGCCGTCCCTGGCCACGGCATAGCCGCTGGCCGCGACGCCCGCGGCTTTGGCGCCCAGCTCGGCGGCTTTGCCGTAAGCGTAGTGGAGCGGAGCGGTAAGGGAACGCCCGCCGCCAGGCGCAGTCTCAGTCGACGTCCGCTCCTGGGGAACCCCCGACTGCTCCTGCGCGGGCGTGGCGCGTGTCGACGGGAAGTCGGTCTCCAACGCTCTTCGTAGCCGCGCCGAACCGTAACGCGAGGATGGCGCCCCGTGGAACAGGCTTGACGTGTCGCTCTCGTTACCGTCGCTTTCGTCATCGCTCTCGCGGTTCGCACTCGGCACGGGGCCTCGTCTCGGCGACGGCAACCCGGACAATCGCGAGTCGGTCGTACGCACCGAATGCGCACCGGCAGGCGGTGTCCAACGCGGTTGCCGCGACGTGCCTTCATGCGCGGGCTGCTCGTGCTGCGCCGAAGAAGCGCCCGACGTGCCCGCGATACTTTTGTTGTGCATAGCCTCTACCCTTTCGAAACTACCGGACTAAATGGTCGGACGATCGGTCCGGTCCGATCGCAGCGCACATGTCGGTCAGGCACGCACGGCTTGGAAATCGGCCGCGAGCGCGGCGAAGTTGCGCAGCCAATGCGCGAGCGCGTCGGGCGTGCGTGGCTCAAGATTCCATCTGCACATCAACTGAGGGCCGCCGAGGCCAATGGCAAAACCAATGCCGGCGCTCAACAGCAAGTACGCGTTAGCCTGCAGAAAACGCGCGCGCCGCTCGGGGGCGCCGGCCCACTTCTCGTCGAGCAATGCGCTCACGATCAGCGCCGATTCGTCGGGCGCCAAAGCAAGGAGCAAGCGTTGCGTTCCAAGCGCGATACGGCCGGTACGCGCCGCTTCGCGCGACACGTCCGGTGCGGCGCCAAGGGCCGCCATGACTTCGACGACGAAGTCGAGCACCGCTTGGGGCGCGTGCAATTCCCGATCCGGTGCGGGGGAGTTCTCGAGCGTCGCTGTATCGCCGGTCTCGCGCGTATCGATCGCTTTCATTGCGAGACCCCCTGCGAAGCGGGCAGTGCCGAGGCGCCCGCGCGCACGGCGGAGCAAAGGTCGTACATGCCTTCGAGTACAGCGCGAAGGCATGCGGGCGTCCTCATCGATTCTGCGACGCGCATGAGCAGGCTTGCGGAACCGTCATCGTCGACCGTGAAACCCCACTCGCCCGAGATCATGGCCGCCTCGTTCACTACGAGCAGCGCGTCATGCCAGGTCGAACGATCGACTCGCGGCGGGCAAGGCAGGGTCGCCTCGGCAATCCATTGCGGACGTTGCGACGATGGGTCGTTCGTGTGCAGTGCGAGTTCGATGCCGTCGAGTTGCAAGCGCCCCGATCCGGCAAAACGCCGCGCACTTTCTTCCTGCAACCCCAGCATGCCCGCGAGCGCTGTCAAGAGCGCGGCATCGTCGCGATGCGCGGGGCGCTGCGTCGCTCTCGCCTGAAGGCCGGTGTTGGCCATGTCCATGTCCCTCCTAGTCCGGTAGCGCATGTCGCGTTGGATAGAGGATCCAACCATGCGAGTCGAGTCTAGGTGGGCGGCGCGCTAGCGCCGACGTGTGTCGGCGAAATGCCTGGTACGGAAGCGAATCAAATCGATGTCACGCCACGGAGCTCGCTTGCGGCAGCAAGCGCCGCGGCGCTCATTGCGCCGCTAGGCCGTGGCGGATGGAATAGCGGATGAGTTCGGCATTGTTGCTCAAACCGAGCTTTTGCATCAGACGCCGCTTATGGGTGCTGATCGTCTTCGCGCTGAGCGCAAACGTATCGGCGATGTCGTTGATGCTGCGGCCGCTCGCCAGCGCGCGCAGCACCTCGAACTCTCTATCCGACAGGATTTCATGGGGCGGCACATCGCTGGAGTGACGCTCGAAGACTACCGCGTCGACGAGCTTCGGGTCGATGAAGCGGCCGCCCTCGGCCAGCTTTCGAATGGCCGCCAGCAACACTTCGGGGTCGCTGTCCTTCGTGACATAGCCGGCGGCGCCGGCACGTAAAGCACGGGAAACGACTTGCGCTTCGTTGTGGATGCTCAAAATAAGGATCGGCATCTCCGGATATTCGCCGTGCACGCGACGAATGAGGTCGACGCCGCTGATACCGGGCATCGTCATGTCGAGCATCAACAGCTGAACTTCCTTGCCTCGCAGTTTGCTCAGCACGTCCGCCCCGCTCACCGCCTCGTCGACGACGGCGATGTCCGTGGCCGTCGCCACGATCTGCTTCAATCCGCTGCGCACGACCGCATGGTCATCCGCGATAAGAATTTTGATCATGTTCGCTTCCATCTTGAGCAGGAATAGCAATTGAAATCACGGTCCCGCAACCGGGAGCGCTGTCTATTTGCAGCGACGCGCCAATGAGGCGTGCGCGCTCGCGGATACCGAGCAATCCGTAGGAATCGCGCTTGCCGGCCGCGGCCGGGTCGAAACCACACCCGTCATCGCACACGTGAATCTGCAGCGTCTCTTCCGTACATACCACCGTGACGTTGACGCGCGACGCCCCCGCGTGACGCGCAACGTTGGTCAGCGACTCTTGCACGACGCGAAACATGGCCGTGGCGTGCGAATCGCGAACCGTGGGCTCGCAACCGATCGCAAGAAGCTGGCATGAGATGCCCATGCGCTTGGTGAAATCGTCGGCAAGCCATTCGAGCGCCGAAAGCAGCCCGAAATTCAGCGCAGCCGGACGCAGATGGTTGGCGACATTGCGCACCATCAGAATCGTCGCTTCGACCAATTCCCGCATGCCGGTCACTTTCCCAAGCAGATCGGGCGCATCGGTCAGCCGCATCTTGAGCAGCGACACGTCCATCTTCAAGGCCGTGAGCAACTGCCCAAGCTCGTCGTGAATCTCCAGCGCGATCCGCTTGCGTTCCTCCTCGCGGATCGACTCCATATGCGCGCTGAGCTGACGCAGCTCTTCACGCGACTCGAGCAATGCGCGCTCGGCCTCTCGCCCCGCCCGCACCTGCTGCTGCAATTCACGATTCTGCCTGATCAGTGCGTCTCGCGTGTCGCGCATCGATCCATGTCCCCTTCAAATGAGAATCGTTGGCATGTGCATATTGTGCATGCGTTGCACCGCGGGTTGCGGCTTCCAGGCCGAGGAAAAGACGGCAAAGAACCTGAGCAAATTGCTGATTATCGCGTAAGGATTTCCTTATACCCGCCGCCAGGGTGCTTCGCTCGGCGGCCGGACCGCACCGGCGTCGCGAAAGACGACCGCGATGCGGGGCCCGCGCAGGGCGGATTTGGTCATCCTTCCTTTCCGAATTTTCAGGATTACCTGACCGCGTTGCGCATTCCGGCCGCACCGATAGATACAGTAAATTGCGGCGATAGGGGCCGGCCACGCTCATCCGCAATGCCGGCGGTCAAGCGATGGAGATATCGATATCTATGCCGAGGTGTGTCGCGTATTGGTCGATGCATCGCGCCTCACGCGCGGCAACCGCTGTGCACGAGAACGAAGCGGCAGTATGGAGGGAGCAGATAAAGATATGGCAACAATGAGCTGCATAGAACCTCGTCTCCTTTGGTCCAGTGCGCACGGCCGGTCGATGCCTGCGGCACTGGCGACGCATGGGGCGCAAGCCGCGCCGGCCGGTGCGCCCCAAACAGCCGATCCGACGGTCGTATTCGTCGACTGCATCGCAGCGGACGCCCAAGCCGAAGTGAGCCAGTGGCGCAGCCGTCATGGAACGACGCCGTACCTGGTGCCGGTCGTGAAGAACGCATCGCCGCAAATCGTCGTCTCGCTGATCACCCACGGCGCAAACGATGTCGCCGGGCAAGAGGACTTGCTGTATCCCGACACTCTTGTCGGCCGTTCTCGCGATGAAGCGAGACTGATACACCTTGCGAAGTCGTGCGCCCGCGATACCGGCTGGCTGCAACGCGCCGCGGACGACATCTCCTCGCCGGTCTTCTTCAAGAACGCGGCGGGCGCCTATACCGGCTGCAACGAGGCATTCGAGCGCCGGCTGGGCAGCGACCGGACGCATCTCACCGGAAAAACCGTCTACGACATCGCGCCGTCCGATCTTGCGCTCGTCTATCAGCAGGCGGACCTTTCCCTCGCGTCGCGCGGCGGCGTGCAGATTTACGCCACCGGACTGCCCAAGCCATCGGGCGAGATCGGGCTCGTACGGTTCTACAAGAGCGTCATCTCCGACGGCGCGAACATAACGGGCATCGTGGGCACCGTTCACGACATCGGCTCCTCCGCGGCGGAAGAGCACATTCAAGAGGCCCTTCGTGAACTGCTGCACCATGCGACTGCTCATGGCGCCGAGGCGCTGCGTGCCGACGCGCGGGCGGACGCCGACCGCATGCTGCTCGCGCGCATCGGGCGCAAAGACGCATCGGCCTTGGCGCATCTGCATAGGCAATACGCACGGCGGCTCGAACGGTTCCTGAACAGGATGACGTGGAGCAGTCACATGATCGACGAGGTTGTAAACGACGTCTTTCACGTGGTGTGGAACAAAGCGGCCGATTTCCGCGGCCAGTCGTCGGTCGCGACCTGGTTGATGGCTATCGCCTATCGCTGCGCCTGCCAGGCGATTCGCAGCGAGCACCGGTTCGCCGATACGGTGCCGCTTTCATACGAGCGGCATCTGGCCGCGCTGCACTATACGCACGACTATGAAGGCGCGGATTTACTGACGAAAGCGATGAGGCAACTGCCCATCGATCAGCAGCTCGTCATGTCGCTCTCCTACTTATCGGGCCACTCCACCGAGGAGGTCGCGGCCATCACCGGCTCCACGGAGTCCGCCGTCAAAGCGCGCATTCGCAGAGCGAAGGAGCGGCTGCGCGACATCATCGGAACGCTCGACTGACGCCACCCTCTCGTGCGGGCCCGCATCCATCCGCGGGCCCCCAGCGTGCTTTGCGGATGCCGGGTCGACCAGCCGCGGCCGAAATGCCCCCCCTCCCGACTACCCCTGCCGCTGCCGCGCCTCCTGTTTTCCGTGACGCTCGATCGTATTCGCCGCTATTCGCTATCGCGTTCGCGCTTGGTCCCGATGAGATACCGATCCGTCATTTAAGCGGTAATTGCCGCGCATCAAATATTCGCAACCGGCCCATATCGATCAGATCAGTCGGATTCGCGTGTAGGAACTTTCTGACGCCCGGCGCCGCGACGAATCGCGCAAAGCCCGCCAGCGTGGCGTCGGGCCGCGTAAGGATGTCGGAGGGTGCGCAGGGAAAGACGAAAACCCGAAGTATCCAGAACGCCGACAAACGACACTAACGGATACGACAAGCGCCGACTGGAGAATTAAAGTGCGATTCGCTCTCGTTACCGATGACCAGCAACTAGCGACCAGCCTTAGTGATTGCTTCGCCGAAGACAGCATCGCGATAGAAACGTTCGAGGCCGAGTTGCCGCTATTTCGCGCGATGCGAACGAAAGCGTTCGACGCTGTCTTGATCGATGCGAAGAACAACTCCATGCTCGTGACCTCACTGCTCTCGTGGCAGAACTGCAACGGAGCGACATCGCTCCCGGTCATCGTGCTGACGCCGTTTTCGAACTGGACGGCCATGCTGCGATGGATCAACGCGGGCGCAACGGACGTGGCCAATCGCCACGACCTGCAACAAGTGCGACTGCGCGCGCATGTCGCGATGCGCCGTCACGCATCCGAGACGCAGGACGACGTGGTCTCGTGCGGCGGATATGTGCTGCGACGGCACGAGGGCACGTTGACGATCGACGGCGAGGAGATCCCCCTCACGCCCCGCGAATTCGCGATGGCATGGCTGCTGTTTTCCAACGCTGGGAAGTTCCTGAGCCGCGCGCAAATCGCGAGCAGCGTATGGGGCGCGTGCGAAGACATTGCAGGTCGATCGATCGAACAGCACATCTACAAGCTGCGCAAAAAGCTCCGGCTGTCGGGGCAACGCGGCGCGAACCTCAAGACCGTCTACGCACTGGGCTACAAACTCGATCTCGCGTCGACGGAAGGTTTCGCCCATGAACCGGCGCAATGGGATCAACCTCGTACCCGCTCGGCGCCTTCCAAGTCCGCACCCCGCGCTTGCGGCGTCTCGTTCGCGGTGGCGCCGGTGCAAGGCTGAGCGGCTCGAACAGCGTCGCTCCTTCAACGAATTCTTTCGCACGCGGCAAATAGAGTTCGCCGCGGCTCCCGCGTAAAGATCCGATCGCCGATATCTTCGACGCTGAACGATGCGTCCGGTGTCGCCTGTTCCGACAGGTTTGCCCTGGGGCCTCGTCGCGCGGCGAAACACCCGGGCGTTGCCTCTCGGCGGCGTGCATCCACTATTCATGACGACGAGGTCATTCATGAGCTTATCGATCGGCGGTTCTTCCCACGGCGGCGTCAACGGCGTCGACTTCTCGGCATCCTTTGGCGCGGACAGCAGCGACAGCAGCGGCACGGCGGAAATCGAAAAAATGCTGGGCATGATGCTCAACATGATCGAGCACATGCTGGCGCAAGCCATTCAACAACAAAACCAAATCGCGGGCATCGACACCAAGGGCAGCTCGACGCCCCCCCCAGCGGCCGGCGCCGATGCGGGCAGCGGCGCGGGCGCGGCGGGCGGTTCCGGCGGCGCCGATGCGGCCGGCGACGCCGGCGGCGGCCTGCAATCGATCGAATCGATGTTGCAGACGATCCTGCAAATGCTGCAGCAACTGCAGTCGAACGGCGGCCAGGACAACAGCCAGATGCTGCAAATGCTCGGCGAAATCACGCAGATGCTCGGACAGATTCAGCAAGCCAACGGCGCGCAAGGCGGTGCGGCGGGCGGCGACGCCGCCGGCGGCAATGCGGCTGGCGGTGCCGCGCCTGCCGGCGGTTCGCAAGCGGCGACGGGTGGCAATCCCCTATCGTCCATCGAATCGATGCTGCAGGAAATTCTGAAGATGCTGCAACAGATGACTGCGCAGCACGGTCAATCGGGCAACAGCGATGGACGCAGCGGCGACGGCAATCGGCAAGTCATGCAGATGCTCGGGGAAATTACGCAAATGCTGCAGCAGATGATGCCGCAAGCGCAGGCGAGCGCCGGCGCGAAGTGAACGCGCGCGGCAAAGGCTGCCTCGATGAGCCTGCCTTTGCCACCCTTCTGACTACAGCGAATAAAGGAAATGTCATGAGCATTTTTTCGAAGATCAAGCACGGCTTCGAGCATCTTGGCGACGACATCAAGCACGTCGCCAAAGACGTCGAGCATGGTGTGGAAAAAGTCGGCAAAGACATCAAGCAAGGTGTCGAGCACCTCGATGCCTTCGCCAATACGAAGATCGGCGAAGGCATCGAGCACGCGTTCGCCAAGATCGGTAAAGGCATCAAGGACGGCGTCGAGCAAGTCGGCAAGAACCTCGTCAAAGATGCGGAGACGGTCGGCAAGGACCTGAAAAAGACGGGCAGCGATCTCGTTCACGGGCACTTCAAAGACGCCCTGCACGATGCCGTGAACACAGGCAAGGATGCGTTCAACGGCTACTACGACGCGGTCACCGCGGTGGGCCACGTGGCCGTCGACTCCCTCGCCAACATGCATCTGAGCAAGGGCATGGACAAGGCGATGGGCAAGGTCGAGAAGGGCTACGATGCGTTCACCAACGACGTCAAGTCGAGCGTCGACCAAGTGGGCGCCGAAGTGGTCAACGGCACAGTCGGCGCTATCTCGGGCACGATCCAGGCCGGCAAGGACGCGGTGCACGGCAAGTGGGGCGCAGCGCTCGGCGATCTCGGCAAAGCCGGTATGGATGTCGTCGAAGTGGCGTCGGATCTCACGCCCGAAGGCGCCATCGCCGCGGTCGGCACGAACGCCCTCATCAATGCGCACATCGGCAATGCCCAACTGGATACCGCGATCGGCGGCGCATTGCATGGCAACTTCGCGCAAACCGTGAAGGGTGTCGTCAAGAACGTCGGTGAAATGGAAGCCGGCAATGCGGCGCAAAAAGCGCTCGGCGGCGTCGAATCGAAGTTTATGCCGACGGGTGGCGGGTCCGGTTCGAGCGTCGTGGCGGCCGGAGCCTTGGGCGCCGCTGCAGGTGCGGCAGGCGGGTTTTCGTTCGGCCGGAAAGGCTCGCACGAGTCGGGGGCCGGGTTCGGCGGGTCCGGTGGGTCCGGTGGGTCGGGCAAGTTCGGCAAGTTCGCCTCGTTCAACAAGCTAGGCAGCTCCGGCGGCTCGGGTCTCTCCGGCCACTTTCCGACCTTCAGCAAGTTGGGTCAATCGGGCAAATTCGGCAAGTTCGGCGGTAAAGCGAACGCCGGCGAGGGAAGCAGCAGCCACGCGGACTATGCCGCTCATGGCGCCGAAAACGAGCACGAAAAGAAACAACAGCGAGCCGACAACGCCCAAAATGCAGCCGACAACGCCGCTGCCTACAACACGGCATCCAACGCTCCGCCCGCAGGCATGCCCCCGATGCCTTTCATGATGCCGCCCACCGCGCCGGGCGCAGGCCGTAGCGCAAGCCTCGTCGGCGGCGACGACTCGAGCTCGAACGCGACCCCCAAGGTCTGAATTCCAAGCATTTCGTCGTAGCCAGGCAGGCCCCGGCAGAAACAAGGGCCTGCCGACCCGCCACGCTCGACATTCGATGGCAACACCCCCGACCGGCATTTCCGCCGGTCTTTTTATTTGCCCGAACACGGGCGACACGTCGCGAGCATCGAGAGCGAAAAAAAAGCATCCGCTCGCCTACGGCGGCGCGGATGCTGAAAGTTTAAAGCTCAACGCTTTAAACGAGGGAAAGCCACGGCTACATCGTCGAACCCTGCCCGCAGCAAGCCGAAGCATCTTCGGCCGCAGCCGCCGACACGACGCGGGGCGTCAGCAAAAACAGGCGCTGAAATTTCTGGCCTTGATGGTGCTTGAACTTGAACAGGCCCCCGATGACGGGGATCTTCGACAAGACCGGCACGCCCGACTCGCTGCGATCGTCCTGATCCACCGAATAGCCGGCAATCAGCAAGCTCTGCCCCTGATCGATCAACGTCTGCGTGTCGATGGTGCTCTTGCTGACCACGGGCAACTGCCCCACCGTCTGGTTCGTCAATTGGCCGTCTTCGATATGCACGTCGAGCCGAATTTGCGGCTTGCCCTGCTCGGAGACGATGCTGGGCAGGACGCGCAGCGCCACACCCGCCGATACGCTGTAAAGGCTGCCGGATTCGAAGCCCTGCACCGGCACGTAGAACGTCTGCTTGTTGTCCATCACGGCTTCCACGTTGTCGAGCGTGGTGACCTTCGGATTGGCGGTGATGCGTGCGTTGTCCGTTTGCTCCAGCGCGCTGATGCGGCTGAGCAGATAGCGCCCCGTGCCGCCGATCACCGCCGTCAATACGCCGCCGGCCGGCGTCATCGCGGCAGCCGCGCCGGCCGCGCTCGATAGCGTCGACGACGTGCTCGAATTCGTATTCGCGAAGCCCTGCGGATTGATCGAGCCCGGGAAGCTCGCCTGCGCATTCTGTCCGTTTCCGGTCTCGATATCGATATGGCTCGCGTTCAGCCGCCAATCGACGCCGAGTTCCTTCAAGCCGGTTTCCGAAATCTCGATGATGCTGGCGTCGATCTCCAGCACGCCCGGGCGACGATCGAGCGACGTGATCAGGTGTTCCAGGGC
>Ga0310811_10003692_pt1 | contig 19312 bp, 14 predicted proteins | sample YCmetagenome_FD_207642 | JGI IMG/M metagenome (GOLD analysis project Ga0310811, IMG submission 207642) | Soil microbial communities from experimental microcosm in Duke University, North Carolina, United States - YC | ecosystem: Engineered > Artificial ecosystem > Soil microcosm > Unclassified ...
CTGCGCGATCAACTTCGTCGGCGACGGGCTGCGCGACGCGTTCGCGGCGAGGGGGCGGGCAGCATGAGCGAGCTTGCGAGCGAATCATTCGACACAGCGCCTCCGCGTACGCGGACACCGAGCGCCGGCGAGGTGCCGCAGTGCGTGCTGGAGATCGCCGACCTGCGGGTCAGCTACGGTTCCGCCGTCGCCGTGGACGGCCTGTCGGTGACCGTGTCCAAGGGCGAGATCGTCGCCCTCGTCGGCGAGTCCGGCTCGGGCAAGAGCACGGTCGCGCTGGCGGCGCTCGGCCTGCTCCCCCGGTCCGCGACCGTCACCGGCTCGATCACGGTGGCCGGTAAGAACATCGCTGAAGCCACCACCGAAGAGCTGCGGCAGCTGCGCGGGCGGGGCGCGGGCATGGTGTTCCAGGAGCCGATGACCGCGCTGAACCCGGTGCACACCATCGGCTTCCAGGTGGCCGAGGCGATCCGCAACCACGATCCCAAGCCACAGCGCCACAAGCGCTACCACGACCGCTGCACAGCACTCCTGGAACGGGTCGGCGTGCCGGACGCGGCCAAGCGGCTCAAGCAGTATCCGCACCAGCTGTCCGGCGGTCTACGGCAACGGGTGCTGATCGCCATCGCCATCGCCGCCGGCCCCGGGCTGATCCTGGCCGACGAGCCGACCACGTCCCTCGATGTCACCGTGCAGCAGCAGATCCTCGATCTGCTGCGGGACATCCGCGACACCGAGGGCACCGGCACGCTGCTGATCACGCACAATCTCGGCGTGGTGGCCGACATCGCCGACCGGGTTCTGGTGCTGCGCAACGGGAGGGTCGTGGAGCAGGCGGACACCGAGACGCTGTTCGCCGATCCGAAGGCCGCCTACACCAAGAAACTCCTCGCCGCGGTGCCGAAACTGGGCGACGTCCAGCACGAAGATCAGCCGGTTGCCGAGAACCCGGTGCTGACACTCGAGAACATCGTGGTGGCGTACCACGGCCGGCATGTCGTCGACGACGTGTCGCTACAAGTCGGCCGTGGTGAGATCGTCGGCCTGGTCGGCGAATCCGGGTCCGGCAAGACCACACTGGCCCAGTGCGCACTCGGCCTGGTCACACCGAAGTCCGGCCGGATCACCCTGTTCGACGGCAAACCGGACCGCCGCCGCCTCGGCGTGGTGTTCCAGGACCCGGCGTCCTCTTTGGACCCGACCAAGACCGTGGCGCAGACCATCGCCGAGCCGCTGGCGATCCACACCAAGGCCGGCAAGGCCGAGCGGTTGCGCAAGGTCCGGGAGCTGATGGACGCCGTCGAGCTGCCGCACACCCTGTTGGACCGCCGCGGCCACGAGTTGTCCGGCGGCCAGCGGCAACGGGTCAGCCTGGCCCGGGCCGTGGTGCTGGGGCCGGACCTGCTGATCGCCGACGAGCCGACCAGCGCCCTTGACGTCTCGGTGCAGGCGGCGGTGTTGGATGTGTTGGAGCGGCTGCACGAGGAGTTCGGCTTCGGCTGCCTGTTCATCAGCCACGACCTCGCGGTGGTTGATCGCGTATGTGAACGGGTTGCCGTGCTGCGGGCCGGCCAGCTGGTCGAGCAGGGCCCGTGCGCGACCGTGCTGCACCAACCGACGCACCCGTACACGCGGGCCCTGCTGCTGGCCTCGCCCGTGCCGGATCCGGCCGCGCAGCGCGACCGACGGCGGCTGGCCAGCGCCTGAACGGCAGCCGGCCCGATCGTGCAGAGATGTCGGTGCCCGAAGGCACTTGTCCGGGACAGCCGAGAGACTCTCGGCCGCGCGCCGACGCATGCTGGCCCGGCAGTCCACTGCGGGGAGGGGGCCGGGCATGAGCGTCACGGTCGGAGTCGTGCTGCATCCGAGACACCGCCAAGTGATCGCCGAGGCGGCCGACGGCATCGCCGATCTGGCGTTGCGCTGGGCGGAGTACACGCACGACGCGGACATTCCCGAGGCCGCGGCCGAGCTGCTGCGAGCGCCGCTGGACGGCATGCTGATGGGCCGTCCGACCTATGACGCCTGCCGGCACCTGCTGCCCGACGGGCTGCCGGTGACGATCCTGCGGCCGGCCCCGCTGTCGCTGGCGCTGGCCTTCTCCGCCGCGCACGCCAAGCACCTGCGGCCGCCGGTGTCGATCGACGGCTTCGACCACGACGCGATCGCCGAGGTCACCGCCGCGCTCAACGTGAAGTCGACTCAGGTGACCGCGCTGCCCTATCAGCCGGGGCAGCCGACCAGCGAGGTCGTGGACCACCACCTGCGCACGGTGAAGCGCTCCGGCTACGTGATCAGCGCACGGATCGAGGTGGCCAACCGGTTGCGCGGCAAGCTGCCGGTGGTGCAGACCCAGACGATTCCCTCGGCGATTCGTTCGGAGCTGTACGACCTGCGGCAACGCATCCGGGCCCGGCGGGCCGACGAGTTCCGCTTCGCCGCCGGCGTGTTCCTGGTGGCCGAGCAGAGCCGTGACCAGGACATGGACCGTGCCCGGGTCGGCCTGATGAACCTGCTGGTCAACACCCCCGAGTTCGCCGACGCGCTGATCGAGAACCGGGGCCGGCGGGGGCTGCTGGTGCTGGCCCACAAGGCGCTGTTCGACGAGGTGACGCACGACTGGGCCACGGTGCCGGTGCTCGACCGGGCCGAGGAGGAGCTGGCCATCCGGGTCGCCGCCGGCTTCGGCATCGGCGGCTCGGCCCGCACCTGCGTCACGCTGGCCGAGCGGGCGGCGGCCCGGGCCGAGACGGAGGGACGCCCGTCCGGCTATCTGATCGAGCATTCCGGGGTGGTGGTCGGGCCGATGAGCCGGGACGGCCGCCCGGCCGAGTTCACCGTGCGGGACCACGGACCCCGGCTCGAGGAACTTGCCCGTTCTGTCGGACTCAGCCCGGCCACGCTGTCCCGGCTGGTGTCGGTGGAGCGCCGCCAGCACGGCCGGCCGCTGTCGCCGAGCGAACTGGCCAACGCACTGGGCATCACCGATCCCAGCGGCCGACGCCTGCTGCGCAAGCTGTTGGCCGGCGGGCTGGTCGCGCCGGACGGCAGCGCGCAGACACACCGCAAGGGCCGCCCGAGCACGCTCTACCGGTTGTGCATCGAAACGAACCTGGATACATAAATCGGAAATTGTTGACCGGAGTCACGGCCGCGTTGCATGCTCCCTTGAGGGCGGACAAACGGACCACTTCCACCCCTGACATCGATCGGCCGTTTCCCGTGCGCCGTACGGAGTCCGGGCGAGAGGAGACCCGTCGTGAAGCGGCCGTCACCGCGTCTCGACACGAGCTGGCTCGGCGTCAACTTCTGGTCGCGCACCGGCGGTCCGCTGATGTGGCGCAGCTATGACCCGGCAGTGGTGCGCGACGAGTTGACCACGCTGGCCCGGCACCGGGTGACGGTGACCCGGTCGTTCTGCTACTGGCCCGATTTCCATCCGGAGCCGGACCGCATCGACGAGGACATGGTCGACAAGCTCGCCGATTTCCTTGACGCGCACGTGGAACTGGGCATGACCTCGATGCCCACCTTCCTGGTCGGCCACATGTCCGGCGAGAACTGGGATCCGGCCTGGCGCAACGGCCGCGACCTGTACGCCGACGTGGAAATGGTCAGCCGGCAGGCGTGGTTCATCGAGCGGATCAGCCGCCGCTTCCACGACCACCCCGCCGTCACCGCGTGGTTGATCAGCAACGAGATGCCGATCTACGGCCGCCGCCGCGGCGAGCCGCCGGCGCCACGCGAACACGTGACGGCATGGGCCCGGCTGATGGTGCACGCGGTGCGGGCCGGCGGCGCCAGGCAACCGGTGTCGATCGGCGACGGGGCCTGGGGCATCGAGGTGACCGGCCGGGAGAACGGCTTTTCGGTGCGGGAACTGGCCGGCTTCACCGACTTCGTCGGCCCGCACGTCTATCCCACCGACTCGGATCCGGTGCGGCAGAACCTGAATGCCGCGTTCCTGTGCGAACTCGCCGCGGTGGCCGGCCAACCGGTCGTGCTGGAGGAGTTCGGACTGTCCAGCGACTGGGCGTCCGAGGAGAACATCGTCCAGTACTACCGGCAGGTCCTGCACACGACCATGCTGGCCGGCGCGACCGGTTGGCTGGCCTGGAACAACACCGACTTCGACGGCCTGGCCGACCAGGACCCGTACCGGCACCATCCGTTCGAGATGCACTTCGGCGTCACGGATTCGAGCGGCCGACCCAAGGCCGCGCTGAAGGAGCTGGAGGACTTCGCCCGCATGCTGTCCGAAGTGGACTTCGAGCGGGTGCGCCGGGCCGACACCGAGGTGGCACTGGTGGTGTCGTCCTATTTGGAGCGTGGCTATCCGTTCACGGTCGTGGAGGACGACCGGCGGCTGGTGTTCGAGTCGTTGCGGCAGGCCTATGTCGCCGCTCGCGAGGCCGATCTCGCGCCCGGCTTCACGCGGGAGGAGGACGGCATCGCCGACGACGCCCGGCTGTACCTGCTGCCCTCGACCCGTCAGCTGATGGCACCGACCTTCCGGCGGCTCGGGGAACTCGCGAGGAGCGGGGCGACGGTGTATCTGTCGTACTGCTCGGGCCCGCACGGCGGCAACCGCGGGCCGTGGTTCCCGGGTCTGGACGAGTTCTTCGGCGTGCGCCAGGACCTGCGCTACGGCCTGGTCGCGCCGATACTGGAAGACATCGTCTCGATGCGCTTCGTGGCCGATTTCGGCTACCTGCGGACGGATCAGGTCCTGCGCTTCCAGGCCGGCGGCAACGAGCACGCCCGCGCCTTCCTGCCGGTGACGCCGACCGGCGCCGAGGTGCTGGCCGTCGACGACTACGGCCGGCCGTGCCTGCTGCGCCACCAGGTCGGCGACGGCTGGGCGGTGCTGTGCACGTACCCGCTGGAGTACATGGCCTCGACGCTGCCGGACGTCAACCCGGAGGCCACCTACCGGCTGTACCAGGCGCTGGCGGCCAGCGCGGGCGTGCGCCGGGAGGCCACAGTGGACGATCCTCTGGTGTTCGCCGACGTGCTCGTGCACGAGGACGGCCGGCGGTTCCAGGTGCTGGTCAGCCAGCACGACAGCGCCGTCGAGGTGTCGCTGCTCGACCGAACGGCCGCCGAGAAGGGGACGCACTGACGGCCGCGCGGGACCCACCGGCTACAGTCCGGGCCATGAACACGGTGGTGTGGCTGGCGTTCGGCCTCGGTTGGACCCTGGTGTTCCTGATCAGCTTCCTGATCGACCGCCGCCGGCTGCGCAACGGCGTGTACCTCGTGTTCGCGCTGTTCTTCCTGTCCTTCGCCGGTCTCGGCGCGGCCAGCTCGGTGTCGCCGTGGCTGGCCGTGGTCCCGTTGGCGCTGCTGGCCATCGGCGTCCCGCTGACCACGGTGGCGCTGACCGTGTTCCTGTTCGTCAACGGCTTCACCATGATCCGCCGCGAGGGGCTGCGGCCGTCCTCGGTGCTGACCACGCTGGCCGGCCTGGTGATCGTCGCCTTCTTCGGGTTGACCCTGCTCGCCGTCGGCTCCGGGAACCGGTTCCTGATCTCGGCCTTCATCGGCATCGGCGGCATGCTGTTCTACATCTCGTTCGTGTTCTGCTGCTTCCTGCTGTACTCGGTGTTCTACGGCCGGGTCCGGCAGCGCCGGGACGTGGACTTCGTGGTGGTGCTGGGGGCCGGGCTGGTCCGCGGCGAGGTGTCCAAGCTGCTGGCCGGCCGGCTGGACCGCGGCCGGCAGGTGTGGGAGCGGGTGCGCGGCCGCGGCGGCGCGCCGATGATGATCACTTCCGGCGGGCAGGGCGCGGACGAACCCGTGTCGGAGGCACGGGCGATGGCCGACTACCTGATCTCCACCGGCGTGCCGGCCGAGGCCATCCGGCTCGAGGACAAGTCCACCACCACGCTGGAGAACCTGACCTTCAGCCGGCGGATCATGCTGGCCGACAAGCCGGACTACCGCTGCACGATCGTCACGAGCAACTATCACGTGCTGCGGGCCGCGCTGTACGCCCGGCGGGCCAAGGTCAACGGGCAGGTGCTGGGCGCGCCGACCGCCCGCTACTTCTGGCCCAGCGCCTTCCTGCGCGAGTTCGTCGCCGTGCTGGTGGAGAACCGGTGGAAGAACATCGTGCTGTGCCTGATGTTCGGGGCCGTCGGGCTGATCGGTCTGGTCAAGTGAACTTAGGGGCGACCGCGTAGATCCGGACGCCTTGCCCCAAGGGGCATGGCCCACCATCTGCGGTTATGCGCCTCGTGATCCCCCTGCTGCTGGCCGCGATCGCCGCCACCGGCTGTGCCGCCCAAGCCACGTCGACCGGTGCGCCGGCCACGGCCACCTCCACCGGTTCCCCGGCGAAGGCCGGCGGACCGGTCGACGTCTGCACGTTCTTCACCCAGGCCGACGCCGAGTCGATGCTGGGCGTGCCGACCGGGCCCGGCAGGCACGAGTCGGTCACGCCCGCCGACGACACCTGCGCCTACGTCCCCTCGGGGGCGGCGACGCCGGGCACACGGGTGGCGCTCACCGTCAGCGCCGGCGAGTTCTCGGGCAGCGGCACGCTGACCGAGTTCAAGTCCGAGTGGCCGGACGCGGTCGACGTCACCGGCCTCGCCTTCCCGGCCATGCGTAACGCCAACGGCTCCAATTTCGCCATGCAGGGCAACGACCGCGGCTGTGGGCTGATCATCAGCATCAAGAAGCCGGCCGACCCGGACGGCTTCGCCCACCAGGTCGGCGCGATCTGCGCGAAGGCGCTGGCCAGCTCATGAGACCCGAGGTTAATTGACATAGCGTTCACTATCCGAGTAGCGTCCGCTATGTGACCAGGCTGACCAGGGCAGAGGCCAAGGCGCGCACCCGGGAGCTGCTGCTGGACGCGGCGGCCCGGGTGTTCGCGCAGAAGGGCCTGGCCGGCGCGTCGGTGGACGAGATCGCCGAGGCGGCCGGCTACTCGATCGGGGCGGTGTACTCGAACTTCGGCAGCAAGGAGCAGCTGTTCGTGGAGCTGCTCAAGGAGAGAGCCAACGACCGGGTCACCCAGGCCACCGAGATCGCCGCCGACGCCGAGCCGGCGGAGGCGCAGCGGGCGTTCAGCCGGCTGCTGGTCGAGGTGGCCGACAAGGATGTCGACTTCGCGCCGCTGCAGGCCGAGTTCTGGCTGTACGCCGTGCGCAATCCCGAGCTGATGGAGGCCTACGCCGAGCGGATGCGGGAGCCGCGGGACCTGCTCACCCAGCTGGTCGCCCGGTCGGTGCCGGACCCGGCGCGGGCCGGCGAGCTGTCCGCCATCGTCATCGCGCTGTTCCAGGGGCTGGTGCGGATGCGCCGGGTGGACCCGGACAGCGTGCCCGACGAGCTGTTCGGCCGCGCTCTGCGCTGGCTTTTCACCGGCGCCCTGGCAGATGAGGAGCCACGATGACCGCACCGTCCCTGCTCGCGCTGCTCGACCCCGCGCTCAGACAGGACCCGTACCCGACCTTCCGGCAGTGGCGGGAGACCGCGCCGATCTCCGGCGGCAACGGCCAGCCGCTGATCGTGACCCGCCAGCAGGACTGCTCGAACGTGTTGCGGGACAGCACGTTCGGCCACGCCGAAGGCGAGCAGACCGGGCCGCTGAACAGCACTCCCCCGCCGCAGCGCAGCTTTCTCGGCATGAACCCGCCGGACCACACCCGGCTGCGCGGGCTGGTGTCGAAGGCGTTCACCCGCAAGGTGGTCGAGCGGCTGACGCCGATGATCGAGCAGACCACCGCCGAGCTGATCGCCGAGGCGCGCGGCAAGACCGTCAACCTGATGGACGCCATCGCCCGCCCGCTGCCGGTGGCCGTGATCTGCGAGCTGCTGGACGTGCCGGTCGAGGACCGGGACCTGGTGGTCGCCTGGTCGCACGACATGGCCCGCGGCCTCGACCCCGACTTCCTCATCCCGGAAGGCGTGCGGGAACGGCAGTTCAAGGCCCGTGAGGAGTTCCGGCAGTACATGCAGCAACTCGCCGACAAGCGCCGCGTCAACCCGGGCGAGGACCTGCTGTCCGGGCTGGTGCAGGTGCAGGAGGCCGGCGACGTGCTGTCCGAGGCCGAGCTGCTGACCACGTGCATCCTGCTGCTGATCGCCGGGCACGAGACCACCGTCAACCTGATCGGCAACGGCACCCTGGCGCTGCTGCGCAACCCGGGCGAGCTGGCCCGGCTGCGGGCCGAGCCGACGCTGGCCGAGCGGGCCGTCGAGGAGTTCCTGCGTTACGACCCGCCGGTGCAGTTCACCGCCCGGATCGCCTTGCAGGACACCAAGGTCGGCTCGTTCGACGCGCCGGCCGGCAGCGCCGCCATCCTGCTGTTCGGCGCGGCCAACCGCGATCCCGAGGTGTGCGAGGACCCCGACCGCCTGGACATCTCGCGGGAGCCGGCCCGCCACCTGGCTTTCGGGCACGGGCCGCACTTCTGCCTCGGCGCGCCGCTGGCCCGGCTGGAGGGGCGGATCGTGTTCGAGGCGTTGGCCCGGTTGGACGAGCTGGAGCCGGCCGGCGAGCCGACGTACAACGACAACATCATCCTGCGCGGGCTGAAAGAGCTGCCGGTGCGGATAGCCTGAGGACCATGGTCTTCACGCTGAGCACGCCGCTGCCCGGGGACGCCGCCGTCGGGCGGGTGCTGGTCACCGGGGCTGCGGGGCGGATCGGGTCCGGGTTCCTGCGGCACGTGGCCGGCCGGTACGTGCTGCGGGCCACCGATGTCCGGGCCATGGAGTTCGACGACTTCGTGCCGGCCGACCTGGGTGACCCCGACGCCTTGGCCCGGGCCTGCGAGGACGTGGACACCGTCGTCCACCTCGGGGCCGATCCCAGCCTGGTCGCCGAGTGGGAGTCCTTGCTGCCGGCCAACATCATCGGCACCCAGAACCTGTTCGCGGCGGCGTCGGCGGCCGGCGTGCGGCGGGTCGTGTACGCCTCCTCGGTGCACACCGTGTCCGGATATCCGGCCGGCAAACAGATTTCCGCCGACGACCCGGTCAATCCCGGCAATCTCTACGGTGTCACCAAGGTTTTCGGCGAGGCCCTCGGCCGTTACTACGCCGAGCAGCGCGGCCTGTCGGTGATCGCGCTGCGCATCGGGGCCTTCCACACGGAGGGCACGCAGCCGGAACCCCTCCCGTACAACGAGTTCCTGCATCTCGCCGAGGCCGACCTGTACGACATCATGATCCGCGCCATCGAGGTCCGAGGTGTCCGGTACGCCGTGGTCAACGCCATCAGCGACCAGGTCGGCGGACGGCTCGACATGACGGCGACACGGGAGCTGCTGGGGTAACCACGCCCTCGACACACACCGGCACCCCGTGGTTGCCGCGGTGCGGCAGTCCTACACGGCACGCAGCCAGCCGCGAAGTTCGGCGTACACGCGGGGATGGCGCAGCAGGGCGTTGTGGCTGACGCCGCCCAGGGTCCGCCGGTCGGCCGGCTGGGTCGGGTCGGTGGCGCTGGCCGGCGTGACGAGCAGGTCGCCGAACACCCGGCCGGGCCAGCTGTCGGGGTCGCGGGCCAGGGTGGCGGCGACGAACAGTTGCCGGCCGGCCCGCTCGGAGGCGGCGATCCGGCCGTGCCGCAGGTCCTTGATGCCGGCGCTGCGCAGCACGAACAGTGTGGCCAGCGGCTCGGACTGGCGGAACAGGCCGAGCGTGCGGCCGACGGCCTCGGCGGCCCGCTCGACGTCGGAGCCCTGGTGCGGGGTGCCGAGGCAGACGACGTCGCCGAGCACGGCGGCGCAGGGCAGGTCGTCGGTGAGCGCGTGGTGCACGGCGCTGCGGGCGACCAGACCGCCCATGGAGTGTCCGACCAACGAGAGGCGTTCGATCGGCACGGGCCAGTTGGCGGCGACCTCGTCGAGCAGCAGCGCCAGCTCACGTCCGTTGTCGGCGACGCGGCGGCCGCTGTTGTAGCGCACCAGAAGCACGCTCGCGCCGAGGTCCTCGGCCAGGCCGCGCCCGAAGTCGACCCGGTCCTCCGCCGTGTCCTGCTGCCACCATTCCTCGTTCTCCAGCAGGCCGTGTACCAGCACGACCACGTGCGGCGAAGCATCTTGGCGTTGGCGCAGCGCTTCCGGCGGCAGGTCGACCCCGTTGGCGCGCAACCGCATCGGCGTGGCCAGCGCGGCGTAGCGACCGGTGAGGCTGTCCCCGACCGCCCCGTTCAGGGCCGCGCCGATCCGGCGGCCGGTCACCGTGCTCTGGAGCGGCTGGTAGTGGCGTCCGACGCCGGTGATCGTCAGGGCGAGATCGGCCACCGCGCCGCCGATCGTGATGCCGGCGTTGACGCACGCGTAGACGAAGCCGGACAGCACCCCGCCACGGGAGATCGCCCGATGCGTCCCGGCGACCAAGCCGACCACACCGCCGGCCGCGTCGAACACCAGCCGCGCGGCCGTCGTCAGCTCGTCATCCTGCTCGTCGTCGGTGATACGCCACCACCTCCGCGGCCAAGGCTAGCCGGGATTCGTGGCAGCCAGCGAGCCCCGGGCTGATGCAGGGAAGGACGCCTTACCTGCATTGGATGCAGGTAAGGCGTCCTTCCCTGCATGGTCAGAGGGACTTGGCCAGGCGCTCGGCCAGCACCTTGGTGAACTGGGCCGGGTCGGGCAGCTCGCCGCCCTCGGCCAGCAGGGCCATGCCGTAGAGCAGCTCGGCGGTCTCCCCCAGCTCGGTCTCGTGCCCGCCGGCGGCGAACGCCGTCCGCATGCCGGTGACCAGCGCGTGCTCGGGGTTGAGCTCCAGCACCCGCTTCACCGCCGGCACCGGCTGGCCCATCGCCCGGTACATCTTCTCCAGCGTGGGGGTGAGGTCGCCGGCCTCGCCGACCAGGCAGGCCGGCGAGGTGGTGAGCCGGGACGACAGCCGCACCTGCTTGACGCTGTCGGCCAGGTTCTCCGACAGCCAGGTGAGCAGCGGCTCGAACTCGCCGTCCTCCTCGGGCTTCTTCTCGGAGTCCAGGTCGACCTGGCCCTTGGCCACCGACTGGAACTTCTTGCCCCGGTACTCGTCACCGGCGTCGACCCACATCTCGTCGATGGCGTCGGTGAGGATGAGCACCTCGAGACCCTTGGCCCGGAACGCCTCCAGGTGCGGCGAACTCTCCACAATGGACCGGGACGCGCCGGTCATGTAGTAGATGTGCTCCTGCCCCTCGGGCAGCCGGTCCACGTAGTCGGCCAGCGTGGTCGGCTTCTCCGCGTCGTGGGTGGACGCGAAGGAGGCGATGTCCAGCAGGGTCTCGCGGTTCTCGGCGTCGGAGAGCAGACCCTCCTTGACCGCGGGCCCGAACTCGGACCAGAAGGTGGCGTACTTCTCCGGGGCCTCGGTCATCATGGTCTTCACGGTGGCCAGCACCCGCTTGACCAGCCGCCGGCGCATCAGCTGGATCTGCCGGTCCTGCTGGAGGATCTCACGGGACACGTTCAGCGACAGGTCCGCCGCGTCCACCACACCCTTGACGAAGCGCAGGTACTCGGGCATGAGCGCTTCGCAGTCGTCCATGATGAACACCCGCTTGACGTACAGCTGCACGCCGCGCTTGCGCTCCCGCATGAACAGGTCGTACGGCGCCTTGGCCGGCAGGAACAGCAGCGCCTGGTACTCGAACGTGCCCTCGGCCTTGACCTGGATCATCTCCAGGGGGTCGTTCCAGTCCCGGCTGATGTGCTTGTAGAACTCGGTGTACTCCTCGGCCGGCACCTCGTCCTTGGACCGGGCCCACAGCGCCTTGCCCGAGTTCACCGTCTCGAACTCGCGGGTGGTCTTGTCCTCGACGGTGCGCTCCACCTCCAGCCGCACCGGCCAGGTGATGAAGTCCGAGTACCGGGTGACGATCTCCCGCAGCTTCCACTCTGCGGTGTAGTCGTACAGGTGGTCCTCGGTGTCCTCGGGCTTGAGCTTGAGGATCACCGACGTGCCCTGCGGGGCGTCGTCCACCGTCTCGATGGTGTACGTGCCCTCGCCGGCCGACTCCCACCGGGTGCCGGTGTCCTCGCCGGCCTTGCGGGTCAGCAGCGTGACGTGGTCGGCCACCATGAACGAGGAGTAGAAGCCCACGCCGAACTGGCCGATCAGGTCCTGCGAGGCCGCCGAGTCCTTGGACTCCTTCAGCTTGCGCAGGAACTCGGCGGTGCCGGACTTGGCGATGGTGCCGATCAGGCCGACCACCTCGTCCCGGGACATGCCGATGCCGTTGTCGCGGACGGTCAGCGTGCGCTCGACCCGGTCGGTGACCAGCTCGATGCGCAGGTCGGTGGTGTCGGCCGCGAGGTCCTTGTCGCGGTAGGTCTCCAGGCGGAGCTTGTCCAGCGCGTCGGAGGCGTTGGAGATCAGCTCACGCAGGAAGGTGTCCTTGTTCGAGTAGATCGAGTGCACCATCAGCTGGAGCAGCTGGCGGGCCTCGGCCTGGAACTCGAGCGTCTCGACTGGCGTGTTCACCGGATTCCTTTCGCTGTTCGCACCGGCGGCCCGGCGTCGAGCACCGGGCCACCGAACACAGCAGGATACCGGGACACCGCGGCCCCGAGGTTCGGAAGGGACCATTCCTCCACTCGGAGTGGAGGAATGGTCCCTTCCGAACCTCAAAACGGGTGTTAGGGGGCGCTGATCTGGATGGTGGCGGTTCGGGTGACGGAGTTGGCGCCGGCGGCGATGACGTGGACCGTGACCTGGTAGCTGCCGGGTTTGGTGCCCGGCGGCGGCACGAGGGCGACGGTCTGCTGCACCGGCACGTGGTCCGATTTGAGCAGTAGCGCACCGGGTTGGGCGGTCCATCCGCCGGAGGCGAAGACCGCCACCGGTAACGCCCCCGGCGCCTGACCCAACACGTCGACGCTCGCGCCGCGGACCGACGCGTCGACGTGCCGGCGCGAGTCCGGCTCGGCCCGGCCGACCGACGGCGGCTGGTCCCGGTCGGCGGTGGCCCAGCGCGACGGCGAGGAGCCGACGTTGACGGTGAGCGTGCCGCCGGCGGCCAGGTCGCTCCAGTTGAGCCAGCTGCCGTTGATCGCCCGGCCGTTGAGCGACACCGTCTGCACGTACCGGTTCACATCCGTGACCCCGGGCGCGTTGACCGTGAAGCCGCGCTGTCCACTATGGACGGTCATGGTCGGGAACTGCGGGCTGGACAGGGCCAGGAACTGCCCGCCGGACACCGTCGGGTAGATGCCCAGCGAGGAGAACACGTACCAGGCGCTCATCGTGCCGAGGTCGTCGTTGCCGGTCATGCCGTTGGGGCCGGTGGTGAACAACGTCATCGCCGCCCGCACCACGGTCGCCGTCTTGGCCGGCGCGCCCGCCCACAGGTACATGTACGGGGCCAGCAGGTCGGGCTCGTTGTTCGGGTTGTAGGTCGGCTTGCTGTAGTAGTCGTACGGGCTGGAGATCCAGTCGTCGTGCACCGTCCGGCCGGCGTCGGACAGCAGGTGCGGGTAGGCGAAGAAGGCGTCCAGCCGCCGCTGCGCCGCCTCCCGGCCGCCCATCAGCTGCACCAGACCGGCCGGGTCCTGCGGCACCAGCCACTGGTACTGGTAGGCGCCGCCCTCGTGGAACTGGTGGGCGGCCGGCACCGGGTCGTACGGGGTGAGGAAGGTGCCGTCGGTGGTGCGCGGCCGGAACATGCCGATCGACGGGTCCCACAGGTTGCGGTAGTACTGCCCGCGCTCGGCGAACATCTTGGCGTCGGACTTGTGCCCGAGGCCGTCGGCCATCAGCGCCAGCGCGGCGTCGGCCAGCGAGTACTCCAGGGTGGACGACGCCGGGTGGTCGCAGTCGTTGTCGCCGCCCTTGTCGGCGCAGTCGGCGCCGCGTTGGAGCCCGGACGGGATGTAGCCGCGGTCGGCGTAGAACGGCACGCCGGTGCGCCCGTTGTACTGGGAATTAGCCGGCGGCAGGCTGGTGGCGTTGGCCTTGAGCAGGCCGTACGCCTCCTGCTCGTGCCCGCGCAGCAGGCCCTTGGACCAGGCCTCGACCAGGAACGGGGTCACCGGGTCGCCGGTCATGATGTTGGTCTCGCTGTTGGCCAGCGCCCAGCGCGGCAGCCAGCCGCCGTCCCGCCCGGCCGCCACCACCGACAGCGCGACGTCCCGCGCGACGTCGGCGTGCAGCATCTCCAGCAGCTGGTTCTGCGGCCGGTAGGTGTCCCACAGCGAGAAGTTCTGGTACGGCGTGTAGTCGGTGGCCCGGTGCACCCGGTTGTCGAAGCCGGCGTAGCGGCCGTCCACGTCGCCGGCCAGGTTCGGGTGCAGCTGGGCGTGGTAGAGCGAGGTGTAGAAGGCGGTCTGCCGGTCCCGGCTGCCGCCGCCGATCTCGATGCTGTTCAGCTCGCTGACCCACGCGTCGTGCAGCCGCTGCCGCACGGTGTCGAAGTCGTAGGAGCCGCCGGTCTCCTGCTGGAGGTTGGCCCGCGCACCGGCCGGGCCGGTGTAGGACAGGCCGACCTTCAGCGTCACGGTGTGCTGCTGGGTGGCGTCGAAGGTGACCCACGCGCCGTTGCCGCCGCTGCCGGCGGCGTCTCGTGAGCCGGCCGTGGTCGTGCTGTCCCGCCAGGTCCCGTACGAGGCGAAGGGGTGGTCGAAGCTGGCCGTGAAGTAGACGGTGTGCTCGTCGTGCCCGGCGCAGAAGCCGCCGTCGTGCACGCGTCCCTCGACCGTGTGGTTGTCCACGACGTGGACCTCTGAGTCGAGCACCGACTGGTTCGCCTTGCCGGTGTTGAACAGGACGTTGGCCTGCCCGGTCGAGGGGAACGTGTAGCGCTGCCAGCCGGTCCGCGGGGTGGCGGTGAGCTCGGCGTTCACGCCGTAGGTGGACAGGCCGACCCGGTAGTAACCGGGAGTGGCCTGCTCGTCACCGTGCGAATAGGTGGAGGCGTAGCGGGCCGGGTCGACCGAGGACACCTCGCCGGTGGTCGGCATGACCGGCAGCTCGCCCATCACGCCGCAGCCGACTCCGGACAGATGGGTCTGACTGAACCCGTAGATGGCGTTCTGGTCGTAGTCGTAACCGCCCTGGCCGCCAGTGTCCGGACCCACCTGCACCATGCCGAACGGGGCGCTCGGGCCGGGAAAGGTGTTGCCGAAGTTCTCGGTGCCCACGAACGGGTTCACCAACGTCGTCGGATCGGAGGAGGCGGCGGCCGCGGGCGAACCCACCGTGACCGTCAGAAAGCCCGCCACCAGCGCCGAAACCGCCGTCGCCGCACGGATCCGCATACGGCCCACCCCTTACGGTAGCCAGCTGATTACGTGCTGCACTAGACCAATGCGGGTCGGCGGTGTCAATCGACCGCTCCACACGGCGTCGCACAGATGCGCCGTTTGAGTGAAGATCTACATGTCCTGCTCTTCACCGGGCCGCGGGAGCGACTAAGTTGTCTGACCGACCGCCGTCGAGTGGAGGCGTCATGAACATGGACGCGCGTCCCGACGGCAGGCGTTGGATGGGTGTCGGCCAATCCAGCACCACCGACGCGAGGACCGCCGCAACGCAAGCTGCCCGCACGGCACTGACCGGCGCGGATCCCAAGCTGCTCATCGTCTTCTCGGCGATCACGTACGACCCGGCGCTGGTGCGCGCCGGGGTTCGGGACGTGGTCGGCGCGGACGTGCCGGTGATCGGCTGCACCACGCGCGGCGAGATCTGCGCCGGCGGGGCCAACGACGGCACCGTGGTGGTGGCGGCCATCGGCGGGCCCGGTTTCGCCGTCACCACGGCCGCGGCCGAGAACGTGGCCGGCCGGCAACGCGAGGCCGGCGAGGAATTGGGTCGCAGCGTGACCGAAATTCCGAACCTGCCGCATCGCGTGCTCGTAGTGCTCACCGATGGGTTGGTCCGTGAGCAGGAGCAGATCGTGCGGGGCTGTTACGGCGTGCTGGGCGCCAGCGTGCCGCTGTTCGGCGGTTCCGGCGCCGACGGCTGGCGCATGAAGCAGGCCTATCTGCTGTCCGGCGACCGGGTGCTGACCAACGCGGTGGTGGCCGCGACCATCCACTCCGAGGCGCCGCTGTCGGTCGGGGTGCGGCACGGCTTCCGCCCGGTCGGCGAGCCGATGATCGTCACCGGCAGTCGCGACGGGCGCATCCAGACCGTGGACGACCGGCCGGCGTTGGACGTCTACCTGGAGCGCCTCGGCGCGCCGCCGGAGGCGTACACCGAGAAGGAGGCGCTGATGCGGTTCGCGCTGCCGCGGCCGTTGGGCCTGCAGCGCCGCAACAGCGTCGACGCGCGCAACGTCAGCACCCAGATCGACCTGGCAGGCCGGTCGCTGGGCGGCGGCGGCAACTTCGACCACGGCGGCCTGGTGTGGGCCATGACCGGCGACGAGCAGTCCATCCTGGCCGCCACCGACGCCGCCTGCCAGGAGGCGCTGGCCGGGCTGGGCGGGCGGGAACCGGTGGGGCTGCTGACCATCAGCTGCGCGGCGATCCGGGCCATCCTGGACGACGAGGCGCTGCGCCGGGACAACGCCCGGCTGGCCAAGTGGGCCGAGGCGGCCCCGTTCGCCGGCTTCTACGCGTACGGCGAGATCGCCCGGGCCCGCGGCATCCACGGTTTCCACAACCAGACCCTCGCCGTGCTGGCCCTCGGCTAGCGATGACCAGCATCGGGGGCGCTTACCACGACGGACAGCAGCTGTTGGAGCTGCTGTCCGTGGTGTCGGAGTGCTCGGACGAGGAATCCGCCGCCTACGCCGCCGTGGAGCGGGCCGCGCGGGCACTGGACGCCGAGGTGGCCGCGGTCGTCATCGACGACGAGGTGGCCGCGGTGGTCGGGTTCCCGGTGGGCCGGGTGCCGGCGGACGACCTGGTCGCGGTGGCGAACCGCGAGCTGGACAACGTTGACGTGCCCGGGGTCGGGCGCTGCCGGGCCATCTCCGCCGACTGGGGCGGCGGCCGGCCCGGGCACCTGGTGCTGGCGCGGTGGGGCGAGCAGGGCTTCTCCGTCGAGGAGCGCAACATCGTGCGCGGCATGGCCCGGCTGCTGGAACTGGCGCTGACGATGTTGCGCACCTTGCAGGCCGAGCACGAGATGCGGGAACGCAGCGAGCGGCAGGCGGCCGAGAACGCCGAGCTGCTGGTCTCGTTGCAGCAGCGGCAGCGGTTGCTCGAGCACCTGTTCGACGTGCAGAAGGCCATCTCGCGGCGGCGGCCGCTGCCCCAGGTGCTGGACATGATCGCCTCAGCGGCCCGGCAGCTGCTCGGCGACGGGGCGGTCGGCCTGTGGCTGCGCGACGACTCCGATCCGCAGCAGATCACCCTGGTCGCCGGGGACGGGCCGGCCGTGGACACCGGGCCGGTGACGCCGACCATGCCGCTGGCCGAGGCCGGCACCGTCGGCGCGGCCATCCTGTCCGGCCGTCTCGTGGTGTGCGAGGACGACTCCGCCGACGGCATCGCGTCGATGGCCGCGCCCGTGCACGACTCCGGCACCATCACCGGCGGCCTGGTCGTGCTGGCCGAGCGGCCCGGCCGGGTCTACGCGCCGCCCGAGGTGCAGATGCTCCAGTCCTTCGCCGAGCACGTCAGCCTGGCGCTGACCGACGCCAACACCGTCGACCGGATGCACCAGGCGTTCCACGACTCGGTGACCGGCCTGGCCAGCCGCAGCCTGTTCCTGGACCGGCTGGCCCACCAGCTGGAGCTCACCGGGCACGGCGGCTCGCGGGTGGCGCTGCTGTTCATCGACCTCGACCGGTTCAAGGCCATCAACGACACCCTCGGGCACGCCGCCGGCGACACGCTGCTGACCATCACCGCCGACCGGATCGTCGCCCAGCTCCGGGACAGCGACGTCGCCGCCCGCTTCGGCGGCGACGAGTTCGCCGTGATGCTGCGGAACGTGTCCACCCCGGTCGACGCGGCCAAGGTCGCCGACCGCATCCTGCACGGCCTGCACGAGCCGATGCGCATCGCCGGCCGGCAGTTGCAGGTCAACGCCTCCATCGGCATCGCGCTGAGCACCCATGGCATGACCGACCCGGCCGCCCTGGTGCGGCGGGCCGACATCGCGATGTACCGGGCCAAGCGCAACGGCCGCGGCCGCTACGACGTGTTCGCCGACGAGATGCTGCTGGCCTTCTCCGACGAGCCCCTAGGCCATTAGCGCGACCGATTGCCCGAAATGTCGGCGGCGCCGATCCGCGCGCATACAGTGGCCGCATGCAGCCGCGGATCCGTGTCGACCAGCCCGACGAGCTGCGTTCTCTGCACCAGTGGTTGCAGCAGGAGGACGAACTGCGCGGCCAGGTGACGCTGGAGAACGCGCCGCCCGCGCCGGGTGAGATGGGCACGCTGGCCGACGCGATCGTGGTGGCCGTCGGCAGCGGCGGCGCGATCACCGTGCTGGCCAACTCGATCACGGTATGGCTGCGGCAGCGCAAGTCCGCGGTCACCGTGAAGCTCACCGAGAACGGCCGCACCGTCGAGGTCACCGTGGACCGCGCGGCGGACGCCGAGGCCATCATCCGGAGCGCCCTCGGTGGCTAGCGGCGAGCGGCTGCCGGATCTCGCCCGCTCTCGCGCGGTGCTGATCGGGGTGGCGCGCTACCGCGACGACAACCTGCACGACCTGCACGGCGCGCTCGGCAACGTGCAGGACCTCGCCGACCGGCTCGGCGACGAGCGCACCGGCTCGTTCCGCCGCGACTGCGTCACCACGGTGCCCGACCCCGAGCACGCCGGGTTGCTGGGCGAGATGGTCGCCGCCGAGGCCCGGCAGGCCCAGGACACCTTCCTGGTCTACTACGCCGGCCACGGCCTGCTCGACGCCCAGGGTCGGCTGTACCTGGGCCTGACCACCACGAACAGCGAGAGCGTCTTCTACTCGGCGATGCCGTTCGACTTCATCCGGCAGGCGTTCCTGAACAGCCCGGCGCGCAACCGGATCCTGATCCTGGACTGCTGTTTCTCCGGGCGGGCCATCGAGGCGATGAGCGACCGGGAATCGGTGGTGTCCGGGCAGATCGAGATCAGCGGGGTCTACACGCTGACCTCGGCCCCGGCCAACCAGCCGGCCATCGCCCCCGACGGCGCCCGGCACACCGCGTTCACCGGCGAGTTGCTGCGGCTGCTCAACCACGGCGTGGCCACCGGCTCCGAACTCATCACGCTCGAACAGATCTACGTCCACCTGCTGGCCGCGCTGACCGCCGGCGGCCTGCCCAAGCCGCAGCGGCGGGGCACCGGCACGTCGGATCTGCTGGCGTTGGCCCGGAATCCGGCTTGGCCCGCATCGTCCACTCAGGACGAACGCGGCAGTCTGCCGGTCAACGTCATGCGTCTGCTGGAGGACCACGACCAGCGGATCC
>Ga0310811_10003693_pt1 | contig 19309 bp, 17 predicted proteins | sample YCmetagenome_FD_207642 | JGI IMG/M metagenome (GOLD analysis project Ga0310811, IMG submission 207642) | Soil microbial communities from experimental microcosm in Duke University, North Carolina, United States - YC | ecosystem: Engineered > Artificial ecosystem > Soil microcosm > Unclassified ...
ATCCGGATCTTCGGATACGACACTCATAGCATTCTGAAATACGGGGCTATACTCGGGAAAGGGGCACAGCGTACGAGCTGAGGCCGAAGCCCTTTGGATCTGTTACCTTTGAGCACGACCTTAACAGATGGGTTTATCATAGAAAGAGAAAGTGTATCATGCTCACAAGCTCCTAGTACCGGCTTGAGCAGTCAGATGCGTAGATCAGCATTGGCAGGGAGACCCACAGATGATAATACCTTACCAGGGCACTTATTGAGTGTTCTATGCTATCGCTGTTAATGTGACCTCGGCGAGGACTTTCAGACGTTGTGCTTTGGTCGATCCCGTCTTCAGATATTTCGAGTCACGTAGTAAGTCCATATGCATAATGGTAACTGAAATATTTACAAGATGATTAATTAGCAAGTATTGTACATCATACATACCTTTGCACACCTAGCCTCCTTTGTCAATTTGAATAATAATTATATACATTGGACAGATTACCAAGTATGACATTTAAGTGAAGAGATTATCATCCGTTTCGTGCGATACATTACTTTATAACTACACTATGGAAAGTCAGACACTTAGGCAATGGTAACTGAAATACATGGGAGATAAATTGTATTACAAAATTTAGGTGCTTTGAATATAATTATCTGTATGGAGCTTGTAGCCCACATGTATCAGTGTGGTGTATGCTACCAGAGCCTGCAAGTCATGTAAATGTGTCCCCAATTACAGGTATTGTTGTCCTTGAGATGGCAAGCATACCTAACTTTCAATACTGTGGCATCGCGCACAACTCGCTACATGAAGTCCCACATCTATCATATTTTTGTTGACTACTAGATACCAAATGAGTGACGAAGGTGGGTCATTTGTCTTGATCATATAATAGTGCAGAATGTCTGAGCATATTGTCTATTGCAGGTCTTAATGTCAAATATTGCTGATGGTACTAGAATCTCACTCGGCAATGCATTATGAAAAATTTTAATCATTCATTATGTACAACGTAAAATTACATACAGCTAGCAGTTTAACATTTAACATTAAGTACTAACCAAACTTAGCTACATCTACCGCCTGGCCAAAGTCATGGCAACCGACATTTTGTTAGCATGCTGCGGGCGATAATCGGAAACAAATATTCTACCGAAAACCTTTGTAAAAAAACGAAACTGAAATGAATTAATGAAAGATGGTGATGCCCAAACTACTCACTGATTCCACCACAGTAAAAGGTCGTCAACATCTTTCGTGGCTTCTGGCGACGGAGGGAGCTCGAGATAATCCACTATATTGTCATAGAACTCTTGATGGTTGAATTCATCGTCAACGATGCGCCAAGATCCCGTGCTCGATCGCCACTGTTCTTGTTCCGTACAGAACGAGCTGTCGAGTCAGCAGGTTGTTCCTCGTATGTGGAAGTTGGACAGGTGAACATGCGTTTAAATGCCTGGAGACTGCATTCAGTATGCTTCTACCAAATATGATAATTTTACCTTTACAAGTAGTTTGCCTTTAAACAAACCATTGGTAGGATTCTGGGGGTCATAGCATCCATCCTCGTACAGGAATGATGGCCAGGAGCAAGCGGTGATACGAAAATCAGGATGGTAGTCTCGAATGGAGGCTCGAACACTTTGAAGACATAGTTAGTTATGGCGCAGGTCAGAAAAGAGCCCTTACGTGGGATTGCTCCAGTCATAATCAACTGGGCACAAGAGTCCACCCGTCACGTCGTTGTAGAACCCCCGACCAGACTTATCTTGTCTGTGAATGGTGGGATTTGGTGTGGGAGTGCGTTCCATCAGCCAATTGGCGACAGCGCACTTGAGACTAGCAGAGTCGTCTCCTCTGGCCCCATCAGAACCTTCATTCAGCTGGATGCGAGATACAGTCACATTTGGTCAATAAATTGTTTCAGTAAGTCTCACCTTGTTGTATGCAAAAGCAAGAATTTCATGCTCGGCTGATGACCGTAGCAATTTACGAGCCAAGGGACACCATACCATAAGTTTCTTGAAGGAGCGATACCACCTATTTTCACTGGAACATGGCCTGAGGGCTAACCAGTAAAAGTTGTGAAGATGTACTTACTCTAGGTCATCTGAATCCATTTTGTCCGCGTCTGATTCATTGACAGCGCCCAGTCCAATGCGCCTATTGAATTCTGCCACCAGATCTTCAACGCGCTCAGTCAGACAAACGAGCCTTTGAATTGGTCGACCATAGTATGCATTCGATTCACTACTTTGATTTTTTATCAACTTGTTGTGCCACCATTTTAAACACCAGACGTACCTTTTCTTCCCAGGGAGCCCACGGACTCGGAGGTCTGCATTTTCTTCCTCGAGTGCTGTTACAGTAACGTTGCCCCCTATTCATTTTCCTTATCCCCATGGACTTACGGCCGCGTTGCCTTGTATTTGTATAGCCTCGGCTATATCTTATCTCTTATCTGGTGACTCCGCTTATCTCTGACTTCTTATGACTCCCTCTTATCTGGTGACTCCCAACCCTTGGACCTACGGCTGCGCTGCCTTGTACCATATCAGGCTATCACCTGCCTTTCTTGGACCTACTGATACTTGACGACCTTGCCCTAAAGTCATTCCATACTCCTATATATACTCGTCATGTATCACTGTTGTTCTTCACTTTAATCTACTTGGTTTTACCCTTGAAACCAGATCCTCACTTAAGCTTCACAACTTAAGTGTCTATCCCTGAATTCTATCTTCGAACACTCCTCGTCGATAGCCTTGATTATCGTCTGTCTTGCAAGGTGCCAGCCCTTGAAGACCGAACCCTTGATCCTACCTCAGAGGTGCCAGCCCTCTAGATAGGCCACAGATCCTTCTCTTGTTTGAGAAGAGGAACTCCTTACACGAAGGCTCTCTTTTGAGCTTGTAAGGCCGAACCCATCCAAGTTCGTAACAAGTGCAGCAATTCGTCGTTTGAGAGCAACTAGAGGTTGAATCTCGTTGTCTGGTTCAGATGGAGACGGAGATGAGGTTGCCATTGCGCGTGGATGAGAATGCCAAGTGGGGGCTTAGGAAAGAGGTATGATGGTCAATTTAGCTGAGGAAACATAGCGGAAATGAAACACAGACCTTGAGACAGCTAACTTGTTGGGGATCCTTAGCATGGACCCCACACAACATCATGTAGGATTATTGGCTCCGTACATTCTTTGACGTTGCAACCCTGCATGAACGGCACATACACCACGTAAATATTGACTGAAGGTGACAGGGTCGGTTAGTTGTTAGTAGAGTTTGCTCCAAGGTGAATTCTGTCGATCATGCGACAGCAATTACATAACACGTGGCAGTCACCTTTAGTGAAACAGAAGGTGAGGATGATACCCCAACCATAGGTCCGCGTACTATAGCCCCAGAAATGCAAACTACATGCCATCTATACTTACCAACTTGGAGCTCGAGACTGACCCCAATGTCTCTTATCCTTCCATTGATGATTTTCTGGCCAAAATTGACAAGGCAGAGCCACAGCGCGGGTGGATCAAAAAGTTCCTCCGTCCGCTCACTTCACTGGGTTAGGACATTAGACAACATAGAAATCATATCGCCTGAATGCCTTACCATGTTTCACCGCCTCTGTCCCCTGATGGTTATGGACTTCTTTGTCCACATCACCAGTCACCTCAACAAAGCCAGCCATTTGGCACACCAGAGCTCTAGGCTGTAATATGGAAAGCGGTTGAGAATAGTAGGTGAGCCCGTCCAGTAGAAAGTAAACCCTCACCATTAGCAACCTATCTGCCGTAGTTTCCACACGCTGGAGTAGATGCCTTCGAGAGACAGGAGTCGATTCTTCAGCCATCATATGTATAAGGCCTCCAGGTTCTTGCCATAATTTGCGAGGTGTACTGTCAAGTGTAAGATGTATTTTAGTACCAGTTGTATTGAGAGGCCTTGAGCCGTAGCACTTACGATTCATGGCTCCATGGGCACCACTGTTCGCTTACTGAACAAGCACAAGGAAGGACCATAATGCAAGCATTCCATTTTGACCGATGAGTGATGCCCACATGTTTGACCCCCTGAAAGCTGGGATCCCTTGCCACCGACTTCAGTATTAAATCCACTATTATAATCATGTCAATTGCCTCGAGTTCGCATGGTATCAAAGTCTTACTCTGGAAGCGATTGCTCAGATTCTGATTTGGAGGCACTGAGCAAGATATTCGCAGGCAATCTGAGCAGAGCTTTCATGCGTTGACTTGTTATTTTGACCTTTCAGAACAATGACTTGCTAGAAGGCGTTTAGCACGACGGGAGCATAAGATACAGGTCACGTACCAAACGTTTGAAGCCAGCGGACACCAGAACGGGGATGCATGCTGAAAAATGATGAGATTTATAAGAGAAAGGCTTAAAATCAGGAATTGAGACGCACTCATACCGACAAGAGCCGGCTTCCAAGCATATACAAGGACGATGATCAAACCACCAAGTATAGTTGTGAAGGACTGGACAATCCTAACCAAAGTCAGTATGTCATAACCTCAGGAGGACTCGTAATACGCATGTTCCCAGAGTTATGCCAGCGAGACCATTGATCTTCTGGGGGTTTTTGCCCAAGCTTGACGTCAGAGCGCCAGTCTTTCAAATTCTGATAAGAGTTGTGCTCGAGCTGGAGAGTTGCATGACTCACATTGTTCTTGTCGGTATCAAAGCACTCGACTGGTTCCACACATTAGAAAAACAATTTGGAAATAAAGGTACTCACTGTCTTGCCGGAGGAAGGCTTTGAAACTCATTGAATGGTGCTCGGAAATCAAGTCAGCGGAAGAAGAAGAAGAAGAAGAAGAAGAAGAAAAGAAACAGACCCGGGAACCAGTACAGCAGTCATACAGAATGGCAAAAATGAAAAAACCTGGCTTGAGATAAGCACCAGCACAAACTCTAGGGAAACAAGTGAACTCAACCAGAGAGTATTCTGGTCGCCTTGGTAGTGGCGGACGGAACTTGTGGTGGTGGGAAAGCCGGAGATCACGTGCCCTACCAGTGCATGTCAGGATAAATGACATCTGTTTCATTTGACGACAGGACTTACCATTGGCGGGAGACATGAAGGATATAGCTGGGCTGTGTAAGGTCTGCATAGACATCCCCCCAAAGTCCGCCAAACACATTTAGGCTGATAGCAGGGATGGCAGGAGGGCTTGACAATGGGCAGGATAGGGGACAGCAGGAAGGGCAGAGTTGACAGCGGTTGACAATGCATTGACAAATAAAGTCGCACAAGGCCACGTGACACGTGGCAAAGCTTGAGGGTGGGTTTAGTATTTACTGTTGTTGAGATTTCATACTATCGTCGTGCTTTTGGATCGTTTGATGTCAATGTGCGCGTCTCAATGCACGGATGCGTAGGCAATCAAAAATGTCTTTTTTTCGTTATCGGACGTGACAATTTTCCTGGTCCAATCTGGGAAACTAGTTCTCACTGCCAAACACAAATGACATGCCCACCACCTCCAGCACTACTACTACCTCGTCCACCTCCTCAACTCCAGTCCCACAAACTGTGTTGTCCACGGTCAGTGTCTGGCCTTTAACACACACACACATATATAATTTATCATTTAATAGGCCCCTGTAGTGGCAGTCACTCCGCACTCTACCTCCACGTTCACATCACAAACTAAATTCGTGATCAGTACTGGATCCATCGCATCCGCAACTCCTTCTTCGACTGTTAGCTCTTCAGGCTCCGTCAACACTGCTGCAGTCATAGGTGGTATCGCTGGCTGTCTCGCCGGTTTGGCTGTGTTGGGTTTCCTCATCATGTGGTGCATTGTATGTCTCACTTTTGAACATCTGTTTCATGTTCTCAATTCAAATTCCAGCACCGCAATCGCAAGTCTGATGAAGACGAATGGAGCGCTTCAGTCTTCAAACGTCAGTCTGCCATCCTTGTGGATCCCAAACCATCCTTTAATCCCCGCCCACCAACCATGATCAAATGTCACAACGCATCCCCTGCCCTCAATGCTAAACACAACTATCAGAATTATTATGGTGGTTATGGTCAAAAAGCTGCCTATGGTGATACCTTGCATACTCCCCCCCCGGCACAGTACATGTACAGCTAGGTACAGCTCTTCCTTCATATGCCGACTGCATAGTATTCTCGAAGTCTGTCTTTCCCTGCTCTCATCACCCCATTCGTTATCGACATGGATGCAGCATCCGACCCATGGTAGCATACCCTCAACGCCCCGTCTGCGATGCAAGCAGTAAAGGATATAATGTTCAGTAGCGTGCGTTTCCCAGATTTTCTCAAGCCAAAAGACTAACAATCAGTTCCTGTGACACAGTTCGCAGGCATGGTCTCCAAAGTTGAGCACCCATTCGACTTGACAAAAGTGCGATCGCAATGTCAAGTTATTGATACCATCGCTAGATTCAGTGGACCAACAGACTGTCTTGTTCAACCATGGAAAGACAAAGGCTTCAGAAGGCTTTACCGCGTACGTGGTCTCCTCTCAATAGAAATTCTTTCTTGTCGGCGTGAACTCATACCACTCGTAGGGTCTTCCGGCGCCAATAGTGGCTGCCATGCTGAGAATGCCTCATTGTTCATGCATAACCTTCTCCTCACCGCACTGCATTTGTAAAGCCATCTTGAGTTTCAAGTACTGCTTTCTTGGACAGACACGCTAGCCTGTGTGTGACTGTATTTAATCATACTTCTCCCTGACTTATATTCTTATGCTTTAGGCTAACACTAATGTCCTTGGAAGATTCGAAAGCTGTTACCAGGCCTGCATTTCTCCCACAGATTAGACAGCGTTTCCAGACCCTCATATGGACTTGTCTCGATTTCGACCTTGTCAGATCTGCAGCTTTCTATGCGGAACTTTACCTTGTCATGGACGAGAACAATCATGACACGCGTCAACTTCATGCCGTAGCAAACCCCAATACATGATATGGCGGATCAACTGTCAGCCCATGTCACATGATCTTTAGTTACCTCATTTTGCATTAGCTGGTGCAGGCACAGGCGCCATCACCAGTTTCATACTGCAAGTCACCCACACCTTGTACAAAAGTTGTAATTAATTGTTGTTTTCAACTAGCACACCCGTGGAGCTTGTAAATGTAAAATGCAAGTGCAGATGATCACTCCTGGCCGCTTTCAGCCTCAATACATGAATCCACCGCACCAGCAGCCCTAAAATCATGCCTTGGACCCATTTCTCGCCCTGTTCCCGGTCCTATAGCCATTCTCAGGAAGCAAGTTTCCTCAAGCAGTATAGGAGTTCATTTTGTCTTGGCGCAGACCCTCCTACCGAACGTGTTAGCCACTCATAAGCGTGTTTGTAGGATAAAAAGACATACCTTGTGTACTAGTGCGTCTCCAGTCTACTACTTGATCAGCGCCCTTCCAGAGAGACATGTCATCACCTCAAAATTCACCCCAGGCAGTGGGAACTTGAGATGCCAGCACGATGCGAGAGTTGCTGAGGGAATTAGACTCCAAAAATATTTGGACTGCGTCAATATGTTCGGAGATGCGAAACACAACTACTTGAAGGTGTGACAAAGTGAGAACGGAAGCCACTAATTCTGGCTTAGTCCTCCGCGTATGGATATGTAAGCACAAGCGTGTCAGTCCATGAAGATACTCCAGATCAACTGTGGAGTTCCATAACACCCATGCATTGAGAATTTCAAGATGTGTCACTGTACTGAAGGCCTTGAAGGTGGAAAGAGAGACAAATTGGGTGTGATTGAAAATCAAGGATATACTAAGCGACAATGATGTTAGGGGGAGGTCATTTAAGGGCCGCAGCAGAGGATTTGTTGTTCTGTTGAAGTCTGATGGTGCAATCCATAATGCAAGATTGGTGGTACCGCTGCACAGGGAAAGGATATCTGCAGCTGTACTCAGAAGTACATCGCCCTCAATGCACAGTGATTGCACAGCCCCTCGAGTGAAATCACTGCAGCGCTGGGACCAAATACGAAGTGATGAAAGAAAGGAGATAGCAATGGTTTCATTTGGCAGAATGATTTTTTGATAAAGCAGCCTTTCAGTCCTGCGATAGTAGTACTCAGTAACTCAGCATTCGGTGCTTTGGAATTGCTCACCAATGACGTACCCGCTGTGAAACAAACAGAAGGGAGTAAGCTTGCTGTATGCAATCAATAGCGAGAATGATAATTTCTTTCTCGAGTTCGAGTGGCAACACTGGCACTGGCATGAGTACAAGACGATGATGGGGAAACTAGAAAATGTCTAGCCTCAAGTTCGGGTACTCGGATCTCGAATCATTGAGCCTGTCCCATTGCAGGGCTGAAGTCAGGATGATTTTGTTAGACATTTCCGGCGATTACTTACAGTATGAAACTACCCTGAGTCTGTTGACGGGACATCTGACCGGCGGTGGGACCTCTAAACTATGTTTTAGTCAAAATTATTTTCGCTGCACATGGGTCTAAACCCTCGGTGTTTTTGGACTGAGCACTGGAATGTGGGGTTAAGGAGTCCGAGTAAGTTCCGAGCATTTTAACCCTGACACTGATACACTGAGGCAACGACACGCCGATTTTACACTAAACCTTACATGTTTGTATCCGGGGTAAAATAAAAGTCATCGCGACTGATCTTGAACATGTGGCAGGTTGGAGTCCTCTACCATTGCTGACAAGAACATTCACACCCTGTCCACCCATGCAATATCCAACATGACGGATGAGCCGCGGCGTAGCAGCATAGAAACCTCCAGGAGAATTCTGCAGTTTCTGAAGGACAGATTCAGGAGTATGACTTGTGGAGCGTGGCTTAGCATGACTCACCACACCAATGACATAGCATGGAAGCAATACCAGTCTCAGTGTATCGGATCTTGCGGAGATGTTGCTGGCAGAAGTTTAGAATGTCAGAGTTGCAGGGCCAGAAAAAATGAAGGTTCAACTGGTGGTGAACCAATATCGCTGGCACCAGTAGAGGGAAAGCTTGCGACGCATCATTAATTACTAGTAATGGTCATGGGATCTGACTCACATATAAAATTATCAGCAGGTGTTACACACCAGATGCATTTAGTTGGTGTTGACGGATCATTTGAGTGGCATCAAGTACCACGGAAGGGCTGCAGACATTTAGGTTGTTTCCCCACTTAGAACTAGTAGTACTCAACAATCAGCATTTGATGTTCAACCCTAGCCTAAGCCATTTTAATGACCGCACTTGTGTCAAAATTCGAAATTGAGTCCATCTTGACGCTATATCATAAGTGACAGGTCTCTCGGAACTTGACAACAAAATTTCGGGAGCCCGTGCACATTAGAATGCAGGGTCAGGGAGAATCCAAGAAGAACTTCTGTATCAGAGCAGGGTTAGCCGTCTTTGTGTGAGTTTGAGATGAGGAGTGGATTGAATTTAAATACCTTACTCTCCAACTTGAAGGGGGACACAAGCGAACATGTTGTCTGATGCAGATTCTGAGACTAGTATTGACTCACGCTCCTCTGGCTTTAATGATGGAGCCGATGCTATCATCTTGATGAACACTGAAAGTGCAGGCAAGGATGACCATCACTCCACATCAAGAAGATCTACTCCACAAAGTCACAAGGACTCCTGCCCTGGCCCTGGCCAGTCGCATGGGCAAGGTGGTCCGGTGTATTCCTGCAGGTGCTATACGTATGGTGAGCGTTGCAGGTTTGAGTCACTCATATCCTGGCCGAGTAACTCACGGACTGGCTAAAACAGAACATCTAGCACCCTGAGGGGGTGACCTGAAGGACATCCGCTGGCAGGCTTGGTTTGCTGACCTTGACTCAGACTCGGACGCAGACTTGGACTCGGATATCGAGATTTTGCTGGAACACCCGAGTCTAAAGTGAAAGAGGTCACAGGGCAACTTCAAGGATGTGAGTATATGTAGCTGTATCTTTCAAAATTATGCACTTACTGTCACGTGGACGCTCTGCACAATTTGGGTCGGGACTTCACCAACAGGCAGAAAGGAACACAAACCCGGAAACCCATCTCGGATGAGCTCAACAAGAGATTTGAGAACCTAGCTATTGAAGTTGCAGGTGTGTTAGAAGCCATAAGTAGATAGTAGTAGTTCGTTGATGGTATGCAGGCTCTTCCAGATTAATGATGGTGTTAGCAGAATGAGGTGGAAGTGTTCGATTTGGAGTGGGTGATTGGGAAGAAGCGGAGGCGCGACGGCTGCTTGAAAGTTTGTGAGATACTGTCGTGAAGTGATACAGGATCAACGTACCTTGGCTCTACAAATAGACTATAAGAAGTGCGAAAGAATAATGCGGATGATGCAGATGATTATCTGTCGTGCCAGAAGAAGGAAGGGTGAAGCTCGAGTCAATGAACAAGCATATGAGGAAGTCGAAGATGTGTAGACAGTCTCTTGATGATTTAGGTTAAGGTGGAGGGGGGGCACCAGTTGACGATGGACGGGCGAGAGCTGCAAATTGTACAGGATCATCCTTCCTGTGATTGAATAGTTGGCGACTTGCTGGAGGGACTCTCTGATGGGAAGTGGGGGTGTTGTGGGGCGGGGATGAACTACTTGTTGCATTAAAAAAGGGTGAGTTGCGCATCTCATTGGAATGGGATCTGTGTTGGGATTGAATGGTTTGCCCTGCTGGGTCTGCCTTATGTGATGGCGGTGGCGTGGGGGGGGGGGGTAGATATCTTGAGGTGCCGTAAGAAATCTTCCGGGTCTGCCTCTGGGCGGAATACGACAACGTGAGGTGCGAGAATAGTCTTACGTGGAGATGTTGCTGCAGGAGAGTGGCAGAAAGGAACAGGTGGCGGATTAGGATTTGAAAGTTGTAGATGAGATGAAGGTGTTCGCTCAGGACGTTCACGGGGGCGACTTGAACTAGATAAACAAAACAACATTTAGTCAAAAAATAAAACGTACATGGCATTTCTTCTCTAGAAGGCAGCCATGCACCCTGCAAAATCGGTTGGCTGAGCGGGATCATGGTCCCTTGGCTCATCCATGACCTGTAGCAGCTCAAAAAGTACTGCTACTAGCTGGGGGTTTGTGATATACAGCTCTGGGATGACTACGAGATGTGAGGGGGCAGACGCAAGAGCAAACACTGTGGGCATACTGTTCCTGGAACAGGCTGGAAGGGACGTACTGGATTTCATCACACATGCCAGCCCTCTTTCGGCTTTTTCCGCATGCTCACATGATCATGGTCTTTCAGAATTTTCATCTTGCAAAGTTCAAACACGCTTCCCTTGATGACTTCCTGGCTCTCCTTTGAATGGTGGAATCGTTAGCATGCCGCGGTCGCAGGTTACAGGATATACTACACCACTTTTCAACACCACCTCAATTACCTCCTGAAAATCCCACACCTCCACCTCCGTTGTCACTTGCAAGCATTGACTTCCAATTCGCGGAACCAGAACCGGAAAAGACTCAGTGCACCAGTGCAAAATCATCCAAGGCCTTGCTCTCGAGTATAGAGCAGAAAAGACGGTTTTTATGACGTCTGTCCCTTGGTGTACAAGTCCTGTGCCTCGGAAGAGATTTGGAGGTGGACAAGTCAAAGGGACGGAAACAGGTGTGTCTATAGCTGGAATTCTCATTCTGCACTGATCGACTCTAACAAAAGATGGTGGAGGAGGCTCCATCACTACTTCAGGCTTGGCGTGGAAGGTTGCAGTCAGGATCGTTTACAGCACCCCATATCATCTCAACATTAACACCCATCTCTATCTTTCCAAGGTCCCTCTAGATAATCCGCTCAAGCTCGTCATATCATCTTAATATCTACAGTCTCTGTCTTTCCAAGGTCCCTCTAGATAATCCGCTCAAGCTCTTAGCTTAGTATTTACCGCTATCTCTGTCTTGCCATGGGCCCTCTAGATAGCTCAAGCACATCCTATCTGGTCTTAATATTCAATTCCATCTCTCTTTTGCGCCATCCAATCAAGCTTAAATGTTTCAAGAATCACGCCATCTTTCTGTGTTCTCCAATATCCCCAATATCCGCTATCTTCCTGCCAGTGTTGGAGCGGGAGTCGTTATCAAGGGCATCACAGTTGGACGACATCTTTCTTGCTTACTCCATCAAGCGTAAGGCTTTAAATCATGTTATATGTTTGGACCTTAACCTGACCTGTGTTTCATTACATAAATTATTATTGACCCTGCATTGTAATCTACCAGGATCTTGCTAATGAGTTCGGTGGGGTCTGAAATCCCTCACTTCAAAGCGATCACTCTATCTCATCCACGGTGCATAGTATGAAGAGGCAATGAAACTCATTCGTTTTCTCAAGGATCTGACAGCTTTTCTACTTATCATTGCTTTCGTTAGCATGAGCCTCAAATGCGGAGGGGAATGCAACAGATTGTTCTCAGCGCCTAGAAGCCTGACTCGTCACCGTCAGACCTGCTAACACTGGCAGAGGCAACTGACTCTGCAGTCACAACATTTCAAATGCATCTCTGTGTCCCTACAAGTTTCGCAAGCGCCTCCTGTGAAGAAGATGAAATTTAGTGCTGAAGTAGTAAGTGCATTTACCGCACACTGTACCCTGAACTCCACTCATTTGAATGTTAGCTAACTTCTGCCTGGGAATCTCCACCTATGCCTATGAACATCGTGACATCTGATTCTTCCGATATTCCTGCATCTCCGCCCAGCATCAACGATTTGGCAGTGGCCTTGTCTAGTGCCTCTGGACTTGACACTGTACAGGAGGAGCAGCCAGAGAACCAAGCTGGCCGTCCCTCTCGAATGCATCGCCTACCCTTACGGTTCAGGGACGAACGTCCAGTCTGTCATATCCCATATATTAACGCTTCTCATCCAGATTTCCGGAACATAGATCCGGTCCGGTCCGATGTACAGATCCGCTTCTGATCCGATATACGATAAGCTTCTTAATTCATTTCCTGTTCATATAACGTTATCACAGCCTTTCCTGCTATCGGTAATTCCTTATTACCGGCTTCTCGGTATTCCTTAATTTCCGGCCATGTCTTCCTTGATCCGTTTTACTTGTGATTAATTCCCGGCTATGTTATTCCATCCGTCCACTCGTGATTTCCTTCCGGCTTCCGTTGATTAGCAATAGACTTTGCTTATACTTCGTACATAGCCTCGAGTCTTAGGCTTTTAGTATATAAACTCCTGTACTTACATTGTAACACCTCAGTTCGAATATCATCTTAGTTTGTCCTCTTTCCGTCATCCGGACTTGAGTACTCGTTAACTCTTGTCACCATCCGAGACTTACGGATTGTATCCGATAGTCTATATCTCCGGCTCTATCTTCGGATAGTCTTTACTCTGTTGGTTTCTAGTCCGGACGCGTCCGGATTAGTCTTACTCGTCTTTCTGTTATCCAGATAACCTTCGGATATCGATATGTATACGTTCTGATCTCCGGATCCGATACGTTAGTGTTTCTGAAGTACAAGGGCAATACTCGGGAAAGGGGCACAGCGTACGAGCTGAGGCCAAAGCCCTTCGGATCCGTTAACCGAGAGTACAACCTTAACACAGTCCTGCCACCTGCCATTCCAGCGCCAGTGCGCCTGCCCACCACTGCCTCAGCAGTCTCAAAGTGCGTCTTATGAGCATTATATATGCCAACAAGTAATTTTTATAGCTATTGATTGCAATCAATAAAATACAATAAAGTCCACTCGATGCATGAATCTCGACTATAGTATACCGTCTATTTGAATCTGTCATACACCGCTGGTGCCCACCCACCCTTACAGTTCTCATTAGACTTCTCCTAGGTTTATGACGATGCTTCAGGCCACGATCCCTGCAGGTTTTGTCCAATATCAAAATCTTGTCTGAAGCGCATATACTGGCCTTACATACATAGTACTACTCCTTCTATGAATGTACAAATTGTGAATTTTTATGCCGTCAAAATGTCTAAAAAAGGACCCCTATCACCCCTATGTATGATGGGAAAGCCCTCCTAATAAATGCCCCAGGACATCCCAGAGACATGCTAGAGTGATCCCAGTTGGGATTGGGAAAGATCAAAAATAGGTCCTTGGGATGGCCCAGATACTTGCTTCAGTGTGGACTGGGACATCCCAGTACATAGGGTAAAATACTGGGAATACCATCCTAAAACACACCCACTAGGTCCTTTGCTAGCCACAAACACATAGACCTAAGAGGTCCTTTCAAGTGGTTGACTGAAGTGACTGAGAAGTATCACGTAGGTTAGTTGTAGGACAGTCTACCAATCGAAAGCACATACCAATGAGTCAAACACCATGTATTTCTCCATGGAGCTGTGTAAGTCCTTGGACACACACTTGTACAGCTCTGTCATAGACCTGTTGAGCTTAGCCTCGGGAGATGCCCAACATGTAGGACTACGTGGGTCCATGTCAGGCTGAGGCGTTGTCAGGAAGACACCGGGGATGACCCAGAAATGGTAGAACAACGTGTACTTCTTCCCTTCGGCGGCGATTTTCGCGTCAAGCAAGGACATCTTCTTGAGTGCATGGTTTCGGCTGCGGGCAGGGACAGTTGCCGAGAAGGCAAGGTAGTCCTTCTTAAGACCTTTAAACTCAACCCACAGGGAGTTATACGCTTGCTGCGCGGTCTCAAGAGCCTATGTACATCGAAAATATGTTAGAGCGAGAAAGAGAATCATAGTAAATGAGTGCACTCACCTTGCGAACCTCATGCATGGGCGCATCCGGTGGAGGGATGGACAGGATAATCCTCAAGGTTGAAAGCTCATTGCCGCTCGAGTTGTCGTCATCCGACAATTCAGCGTCAATGTCAGCTTCAACTTTCTCGCCTTCTGAACCATCGAACAAACCTGCGTGGAATCAATGCTCCAAGTTATAAGGAGACTGCTATCTTGGCTGTGCTGCTGCTGACGTCTATTGGTGTGATGAGTGATTCATAGCGAGTGGCAATCAAACGATACATACGTACTTCGACACGAGCATGATACCAAGAGCACACTAGCCAACAATGATGCATGAAGCATCAGCATTCCATGCGCCCGAAAATCGCCTAGTGCTCTTTGCAGGGTCTTATCAAGCAGGCGCTGATGAGCATTGTGGAAGATGCAGTGCACAAGCATCGACATTATGAGTCATGAATGAATCATCAAGACTAATTGACTAACCTACAATTGACGCCACGAGTCTGCTGAGTGTTGCCGAGCGACATGTGGTAAACATGCCTCGGGTCCATGGTCCAGGGTCAGGCAAGTTCTGAATCTGTCTGAGTCAAAGTGAGTGAGTGAGCGAGAGGAGTCATAACACACCGCTGCTGCTGCTGTTGGGGGTGAGGTTAGTAGAGAGAGGAAGAGAGGAAGCAGCTGCTGGGCATGAGGTTAGATGAGAGCGGGAGAGAAGGAAAGAGCGAGAGAGGGAGCAGCGCACCTCTGCTGCTGCGGTTGGGGGTGGTTAGAGGAGAGGGAGGGAGGGAGGGAGGAGTGCACCTGGACCCCTGGTGCTGTTGTTGCTGCTGCTGCAGTTGGGGGTGGTGAGAGGGGAGGGAGGAGCACACCTGGACCCCTGGTGTTGCTGTTGTTGTTGTTGCTGCTGCAGTTGGGGATGAGATTAGAGGAGAGTGAAGGAGGGAGGGAGTAGCGCACTGCTGCAGTTGCAGTTGCAGTTGGGGGTGAGGTTGAAGTGGAATGGGAAAGAGGGAGAAGCACGGCACTGCCATTGTTGTTGCTGCTGCTGTGGTTGGGGGTGAGGTTGAAGGAGAGTGTGGGAGAGAAGGAGCAATACTCTGCCGCTGTTGCTGTTGCTGTTGTTGTTGCCAGCAAGAAGGTGGAGTTAGAACAATAGACGCACTAGTATTCAGGCCAAACTTACACTTATCAATGTGCCCATGACTTCATGCGGAGGAACATGTCGCTATCAACATGGTCGATAATGAGATACTCACCTTGGTGTGTAGGATTGGGACACAACAAAGTGCCTCAAATGAAGGACTTGAGCGGGATGGTGATTGAATCTGCCCTGGGGACGGCTTTGACACAAGTAAGTCTCAGGTCTTGGTCAATCCTGCGAGAACCACCAACAACACCAGTGGTATACGGTTGAACAAGGGCAAACTGGAAGGCCCCAATATCCAGAAGTTTGCATTTGAACATCAGTATCAGCCAAATGAAGACCGTCCTGTCTGCTGTAAGTTGTATAAGTGCGCAGTTGAAGCGCGGATGCCCATGAAATGAGGGATTGGACTGGAGATGGTTGGTTGACTGCTTCCGGTCGACAGAGTTCTCATAATTGACCCTGAGATTATGATGTTCGTGTATCTGAATGAAACACAAGTCAACTGTAACGTAGAAGCTGACAGAGAAACAATGAACTTACCTGGAAATCAACTGGGAGAACAATCCACCTCATTAGCTCGTATCTGTAAGTTGGCAATGATGTGTTGACGAAGTCGCCAAGTTTTTTGCGGAAACCCTGAAATGCTTGATCTTTGGGGCCCCGCACATTCTTGAGTTCTTGAATACTGACAGGACGTTGAGGGGATCCAAGCTTCACATGCCCATCAAAGGTGATAGCATGGTCGTTGTCCTCGTCAAGCGCAGAGTCACCTAACGCCTCAAGGCGGTGCTGTTTGTCGAGTGTGTCCAAACGTCCTCGCAACAGTAAGGTTGCAAACTTGTGATGATCAATGCGAAGTACCTGTAGTATGATTGATATGTATCAGTAATAAGTCAATATCATAAAGAAATGAGTGTGTGATACCTGCGCAGTGACATCTTTTCTGTTCAATCGAAGGAGATAGGCGGTTTTCAGAGGGCCATGAAGTTTTTTGTTAGGGCGCGTGCTGTAGTTGCATGCAACACCTTTCATTTGGATGTCCCATGGCACGTGTTTCCAAAGGTGCGCCTTTGGAAAGTTCCAGTCTTTCTTGAGGCCTTCCATGGAGGATGTATCAGTAACCTAATCAACATAGTCCTAAGAATCCTGTGTCAATGATATGTCTTAAGTAGTAGCAAGCAATTTACCTTCAGTGCAGCACCAAATACAAGGAGCTTGTTCTTGATCATTGCAATTGTCCGCTCCATATGGACACCAAGCCCCAGCAGGCTGTCCAACTCGAGATAGGTGCAAATAACATGCAGAAGGCGATAGCCTTCCGAACAACTTCTGCGGTCCAAAGCATTGAGTGTCGCATAGAAAGATTGCTGTAAGATGATTAGTCAAGTAAATATGATGATAGGTCGTGGGTACTTACCAAGACTAAATCACGCTTCTTGTTGCCATCAGTGAATGTGATGTGAATGACGGTAGCGAAATGGTTGAGATCGCGCCATCCAGGAAATTCAGTGACCCTGGAGATACTGAGCGAGTAAGAATATGAAAATGAAAAAAGTACTCAACTGTTTCTTGACCGATTCCATCTCTTCATGTCCGAGATTGCTGATGATGGTCTTCAGCTCTTCTAGTAGATGTTTTCCTCCAAGACCGCCATGCACTGTGTGCAATCGGTCAAGGCTCAGTGCATCATGGGTATCAGAGTGCTTGACGAGCCAGAGGATGTTCTAAATATGATGTGTTAGTATTAGAAGATAAATAGAATATATCATTTGCTTGCCTCAACTGCACGCAATCCTAGTGATTTCAAAAGTTCCTCGCCTTGAGTTTTGCTGTGTCTATATACAACGAGTGCATCCTGCGTGTCTTTCGCAGTCCTGATTGTGAATGTTTTGGAGAGGTCAGAAAGCTCATTGAGTGGTACGAGGCACACGGGGCATGGGCACTTGCATTGCACACCACGAATAAGAGACATCATGCATCTGCGAGTGTGATTGAAAACCATGAAAGCAAATATATCGGGGCACTCACTGTTCTTTGTAATCTGCTGAAAGTATTAGTATCGTGTGATAGAAAAGAAAAGAAAATATACCGGCGTCAACTCAGCTGCAGCATTGTTTAATGCCATATGGAGATCGGCCTCATTTTTCAGTGTGACATGGGTGTTGCCCTGCGCTATGCGCACGATAAGACTGAAGAGCTTGTCGACCTGGCCCTGATTAAGGGCAGCTTTGAGTGCGATTTCAGAGAACTCAAAGTCTCCCCATGAATGAAATGGATGCCAAGGGGCTTCATCCACAGGAGGTTCTTTAAGCGTCTCCGAAGCAACACCAAACTCTTTGAATGCTTGGAGTAGAGGCTTGCGGCCAGAACAGGGATGGAACTCGGTTTTGAACTCATGAGGGTGTGCAATGTGCACTGCAGGCTGGGATTGGACGTTTTCAGGACCAGTATTGCTGGCCATGCTAGCGTCAGATAAGACTATCGTTGCATAGACAGTTGTCAGTTGGTTGCGTCTAAGAAATGAATAAAGAAACACATACCTGGGCTCTGAACACCCTCATTTCCAGCGTCAAATTCCATGTGGTTGTCCAGACCAGCTGTGAGTGTTGGAAACGTCAGAGTGAACATTCTACCATCAAAATTGAGTAAAATACCGTACCTTGCCCCATGTCAGCTTGCGATTCTGGGTTTGCAGCTAATGGGTCATCCACGACGATGCGTGAAGGACCAGCCGCTGCTTCTAAGGTTGCTGTTCATTGAGGTTTCTTGTGGTGTGCTTTTGAAATCGAGCAGAAACAAATAACACGAGTATTGAGCGACAATGGATGGATTCAGACATAAGGACTCACCTAGAACTGATCACTGATCTCTCTCAAACTCCAGAGCAAAGGCCTCTTGACCCTCTGCATCACGCATCTTGCAAGTTGATTGATGTCGCTTGATGCCTTGGGACTTATACATCTTCCCGCAATGCAGGCACTGAGAGTCGCTTGTTAGTGTTTTTGAGCTATAATTATATTTACCTCGACTTGAACAGTTTGGGGCCATGGCCGCAAGACAATAGTTAGAAAGATATATACACGTTGGTGTACAAAAGAGCTTAAGAGAAGGCATTGAGAGGCGTTGAGTTGATGGGTCAGTACCTTGTTGATTCCGCCTTGCAAGGTCACATGATAAGATTCGTCACAATATGTGACAATGTCTGACAAGTTCTTATGTATTCTTCCGCCGGCCTCAAAAGGGACTTGTAAGACAACTCATAATGCATGTGACCAGATTTATAAGCCGGCGGCATTGTAAAGGTCACTTAACTTTTTCTGACATAGTAAGGAAAAAAGGACAAAAAGCAAGAAGTAAGAAGTTCTATACTCGTCTCGACGAAAGAAAGACAAAAATAAGTAAGGTAAGGAACCAGGCGTTTTACTGATGCTGTATCATTGCGTATTCAGAGGAAAATTTTCAGTGTCTTTTAGGTGTTGAAAATACTGATCC
>Ga0310811_10003694_pt1 | contig 19306 bp, 12 predicted proteins | sample YCmetagenome_FD_207642 | JGI IMG/M metagenome (GOLD analysis project Ga0310811, IMG submission 207642) | Soil microbial communities from experimental microcosm in Duke University, North Carolina, United States - YC | ecosystem: Engineered > Artificial ecosystem > Soil microcosm > Unclassified ...
CGAAGCTCGCACCGCCGACGCCGAGGAACACGCCGAGCACCAGCAGCATTTCGTACGACGGTACCGACTGCAACAGCGGCAACACGATGGTCGGCACCGCCGACAGCAACACGCCCATCAACGCAATGCGCTTGCCATGCGCCGACTGATACAGATTGCCGAGCGTCACGCGCAGAATCGCCGCCGACAGCACCGGCACCGCGACCAGCAGACCTTGTTGCGCGGGCGTCATCGCAATGCTCTTGCTGATGAACGGCGCGAGCGGCCCATACAGCACCCACACGGTAAAGCCGGTGTCGAAATAGAGGAAACACGCCACCAGCGCGCGCCAGTCTCCGCTCTTAAGGGAGCTCATCACGTTTTTCATCAGATATCCTCACAAAACTGATTTCTCAACCACCCAGCGTTGGCACTGCGCCATGCACCAGTCAGTCACGATGTTGAAGCCGCTCTGAACACGCAACCTCCATGCCAATCGGCTCCGTTTTTCAAAACTTCACTGCGTACTCTTTGAATCCTTGCATTCGTGGCGCAACGAGTTGCGTTCACGCGCGTCGCCGCTCAATACACGTCGCGTGCATAGCGCTTTTCGCGCGACAGACGGCTCACGTATTCGGCGGCCTTTTCGTCGCTCATGCCGCCGTGCGTGGCGATCACATCCTTGAGCGCCGCGTCGACATCGCGCGCCATCCGGGTCGCGTCGCCGCATACATAGAAATGCGCACCGTCTTCGAGCCATGACCACAGTTGCGCACCTTGTTCGCGCATGCGGTCCTGCACATAAATCTTGTCGGCCTGGTCACGCGAGAACGCAACGTCGAGCCGGGTCAGGAAGCCGCTGTCGCGCATCGCTTCGAGTTCGTCGCGATAGTAGAAATCGGTGGCCGCATGTTGTTCGCCGAAGAACAGCCAGTTGCGTCCGCGGTCGCCGCGCGCCTGGCGCTCGTGCATGAAGCCGCGAAACGGTGCGATGCCGGTGCCGGGGCCGACCATGATGATCGGCGTGTCGGCATGATGAGGAGGACGAAAGTGTGCGGATTTCTGCACGAACACAGGCACGTCGGCCTCGCTCGCACGGTCGGCGAGAAACGTCGACGACACGCCTTTGCGATGACGCCGGCCATTGCTGTATCGCACCGCCGACACCGTCAGATGCACTTCGCCGGGATGCGCTTTCGGGCTCGACGCGATCGAGTACAGGCGCGGTTGCAGACGCTTGAGCATGCCGGTCAATTCGGCGGCCGTCAGACGCACCGGAAATTCGTGTAGCACGTCGGCGAGCTGCTGGCCCCATAGCCATTGCTTGAGGTCGCCTTTGCGCTCGGGCGTCAGCAGATCGCGCAGCGCGCCGTTGCTGCTGCGCGCGGCGATGAACGCGAGCGCGTCCGGGCCCGGCCGCGCGATCTCGTAGTGTTTGCCGAGGGCATCGGCAAGACGCATGTCGCCCGCGCCCGCCACATGCACCGGCTCGTCCGCGGAGAGGCCGCTCAAACCGATCAGTTCATCGACCAGTTCGGGACAGTTGCTCGGCCACACACCGAGCGCGTCACCCGGTTCATATTCGAGGCCCGAATCGCCGGTGTTCAGCGAGAAGTAACGCGTGTCCTTCGCCGCGCCCCGCCGGTTCAGACGCAGATTGCTGACGAGCCGCGAAGCGGCCGGGCGCGCCTTGGTCGGCACCGTGCCCGGCACCACCGCGTTGATCATGCCGCCCGGCGGCACCGCATGCAGCGCCGCATCTTCTTCGTTGATGCGCACGATGACGCGTTCGAGCCACGCGTCGGCGCTCTCCTGGTACTCGCCGTCGCAATCGACACGATCCATCAGACGCAGCGCGCCTTGCGCGGCGAGCCGCTCGTCGAGGCGGCGGCCGTGGCCGCAGAACTGATCGTAGTTACGGTCACCGAGCGCGAGCACCGCGAAGCGCACGCCTTCGAGACGCGGCGCATCGGCGGCGCTCAGTTGCGTCCAGAAGCCTTGCGCGTTGTCGGGCGGATCGCCGTCGCCGAACGTGCTCGTCATCAGCAATACGTATTGCGATTTCGCGAGCGACGAGACCTGATAGTCCTCCATGCACGACGCGCGAATTTCGAAGCGCGACTCCATCAGACGCGTGGCGTAACGCTCGATGAGCGATTCGGTGTTGCCGGTTTGCGAGGCCCATAGCAGCGTCACTTTCGGGCGCACACGCACGATGCGTACGCCGGATGCGGGCGTCGTATCGTCGTGCTCAGACGGAAGTGCCGCGACGACAGCGGGCACGCCCACGACAGTCGTGCTGCGGCTATAAAGCCCGGCGAGCAGACCATCAACGTGAAGGCGGCTCGCCGTATCGAACGGTGCGCTGCGCGGCAGAACCGGCACGCTGTCGATCCCCTGCGCTTCGGCCGAACGCAAGCCACTGACGAACCCGGCCAGGTACGCGCGCTCGGCGTCGGTAAGCGACGGCGCGGGCGCAGGCGGCAATTGCAACAGGCTGGTGAGTGCTTCGATACGGGGCATGTCCTGATCCTTGAAGCTTGGGGTAACGGCAACCTCGTCGGCGGGCACTTCGTCATGACCTTGCAGAACCGGCTCGGCGGCGTCGACCGTCACCGGACTCAGCGCGACCGCGCAGAACTTCAGTTCGGGCTGCTGGGAAACCGGGTCGATCGCGTCGCTCGTCACCGCGTTGATGCACAGGTCGTCGCCGAACACATCGTTCCAGTGCATCGGTGCGAAGCAGTTGCCGGCGCTCACGCGTTCGGTGACGACCGCGGGCAGCACCGCGCGGCCACGGCGCGAACGGATCTCGACCGGGTCCTTCGCCTTGATGCCGAGCGTGGCGGCATCTTCGGGATGAATCTCGACGAAAGGCCCAGGGTTCAGCTTGTTGAGCATCGCGACCTTGCCGGTCTTCGTCATCGTGTGCCATTGATGTTGCAAGCGGCCGGTGTTCAGCACGATCGGGAATTCGCGATCGGGCAACTCGGCCGGGGCTGCATAAGCGCGGGCGAAAAACATCGCCTTGCCGCTCGCGGTGGGAAACACGAGGCGCGGACGGCTGCCGTCGGGCAGCTGCTTCAGCGTCTGGCTCACGCCGTCGTTCAGGTAGCGAACCGGATTGCGGTCGGCTGAATCGGCTCCCGCGAGCGGCCATTGCAGCGGCGTTTCCTTCAGCCGCCGATGGCTCGCGCCGCGCAGGTCATAGCCGGTTTTCGGATTCGACGCGCGAGTGATTTCGGCGAACACTTCTTCCGCGCTCGCATAGCTGAACGCATGAGCGAAGCCCATTTCGCAAGCGACGCGCGCGATGATCTGCCAGTCCGGCAATGCGGCGCCCGGCGGCTCGATGCCCTTTTGCATCAGCGTGAGATTGCGTTCGGAGTTGATCATCACGCCTTCCGCTTCGGCCCACAGCGCGCCGGGCAACAGCACGTCGGCGTAGCGGTTGGTCTCGGTGTCGAGGAACGCGTCCTGCGCGATCACGAGTTCCGCCGCGCGCAATCCGGCAATCGCGTTCTGGCGGTTCGCGACGCTCGCCACCGGGTTCGTGCAGATGATCCAGCACGCCTTGATCTCACCCGCGGCCATGCGCGAGAACATGTCGACCGTGCCGTTGCTGACTTCGGTTTTCAACGTGCCCGGCGCAATGCCCCACAGGTCTTCGATAAACGCACGGTCCGCGTCGACCAGCACCGAGCGCTGACCCGGCAAGCCCGGACCCATGTAGCCCATTTCGCGGCCACCCATCGCATTCGGCTGGCCCGTCAGCGAAAACGGTCCGCTGCCGCGCCGGCAGATCTTGCCGGTCGCCAGATGCAGATTGCAGATCGCGTTGGTGTGCCACGTGCCGTGCGTGCTTTGATTCAGGCCCATGGTCCAGCAGCTGATCCACTCCTTCGCGGTGCCGATCATCTGTGCGGCGCGGCGGATGTCGGCAGCGGCGAGGCCCGTGATTTCGGCAACGCGCTCCGGTGTGTAGTCCGCGAGAAACGCGGGGATCGCATCCCACCCCTCGGTGGCCTCGGCGATAAAGGCGGCATCCGTGTGGCCGTTTTCGAGCAGCAGATGCAGTAGGCCGTTGAGCAGTGCGAGATCGGTGCCCGGCTTGATCTGCATGAACAGGTCGGCCTTTTCCGCGGTCGCATTGCGGCGCGGATCGACGACGATCAGTTTCGCGCCCGCCTTCACGCGGTCCATCATCCGCAGGTACAGAATCGGATGACAGTCGGCCATGTTCGCGCCGATCACGAAGAAGAGGTCGGCGTGGTCGATGTCCTCGTACGATCCCGGCGGCCCGTCCGCGCCGAGCGAGAGCTTGTAGCCGCTGCCCGCGCTCGCCATGCACAGACGCGAATTCGACTCGATGTTGTTGGTGCCGACGAAACCCTTCGCGAGCTTGTTGACGAGGTACTGTGCCTCGATCGACATCTGGCCGGACACGTAGAACGACAACGCGTCCGGTCCATGTTCATCGAGCAGGCCGCGCAGACGCGCGGCGGTGGTGCTGATCGCCTGCGTCATTGGCAGCGGCACCGGGTCTTCGTCGCGTGCATGGCGCACGAACGCGCTTTCCAGGCGACCGGACTTGCGCAACGCGACATGCGCCGACTGCCCTTTCGTGCACAGCCGTCCGAAGTTGGACGGATGTTCCTTGTCGCCGGCGATCTTCGCGACCTGGCCGTCCTCGACGTGCAGCACCATTCCGCAGCCAACGCCGCAGTAGGGACACACGGTTTTTACGCTAGTGGAGGACATGAGGGGCGTCGTGGTTTGCAAGAGGTTTCAGGAATTCAACGGCTCACACCGCGACCCACACGTGGCCGTCTTCGACTCGCGTCTCGAACACTCCTACCGAATACGACGGGGTCTCCAGACATTCGCCGGTGCGCAGATCGAAGTGATGCTTGTAGATAGGCGACGCAACCACGACGCGTTCGCCGAGGCTGCCGATCAGCCCGCGCGACAGCACGGCCGCCTGCGAGCCCGGATCGAAGTTTTCGATCGCGTACACGATGTTGGCGCTGCCGTTGTCCACGTGGAAAACCGCCACCTGTTCGCCGTTCACTAGTGCGCAGACGCCCGTGTTCGGCGCGATGTCGTCGAGCGGGCAGATGGCCGTCCAGGGGCGTGGCAGGCGATCGTTGTTCATGGCGGTAGTCCTCGCAAGGTGGGCAATGAATGGGGCAATGGGTGATGCAAGCAGATGACGCAAAAAATTCAGACCGTCTCGACGACGACAGGAATCGCCGCGACCCTCGAATGCCGCTCCGCGGGCGTCGCCGGCCGGATCTGGCCGCGTTCCTCGACGAAGCGGACGTTGCTGTCGGGCTCGCCGCTGTTGACGAAATGACGGAAGCGCTTGCGCGTTTCGGGATCGGTGACGGCCTTCTTCCATTCGCACTCGTAGGTGTCGATCACGTGCTGCATTTCCGCTTCGAGTTCGGCGGCCACGTTCAGGTGATCGTTGACCACCACGTCGATCAGGTACTCCAGACCGCCTTCGAGGTTGTCGCGCCACACGCTGGTGCGTTGCAGACGGTCGGCGGTGCGCACGTAAAACATCAGGAAGCGGTCGATATAGCGGATCAGCGTGTCCTTATCGAGGTCCGAGGCAAGCAGTTCGGCATGGCGCGGCTTCATGCCGCCGTTGCCGCACACGTAGAGATTCCAGCCCTTCTCGGTGGCGATCACGCCGACGTCCTTGCCCTGCGCTTCCGCGCATTCGCGCGTGCAGCCCGACACGCCGAACTTGATCTTGTGCGGCGTGCGCAAGCCCTTGTAACGGTTCTCGAGTTCGACCGCGAGGCCCACCGAATCGCCGACGCCGTAGCGGCACCACGTCGAGCCGACGCACGACTTCACGGTGCGCAGCGACTTGCCGTACGCATGGCCGGATTCGAAGCCGGCTGCGATCAGTTCTTCCCAGATCGACGGCAGTTGCTCGACGCGCGCGCCGAACAGATCGACCCGCTGACCGCCGGTGATCTTCGTATAGAGGCCGTATTTCTTCGCGATCTGGCCGACCGCGATCAGGCCGTCGGGCGTCACTTCGCCGCCCGCCATGCGCGGCACGACCGAATAGGTGCCGTCGCGCTGGATGTTGGCGAGGTAGTAGTCGTTGGTGTCCTGCAATGACGCATGCTCTTTCTTCAGCACGAACTCGTTCCAGCACGACGCGAGAATGCTCGCGACCGCCGGCTTGCAGATTTCGCAGCCGAGTCCGTGGCCGTGCTTCGCAAGCAGTTCGCCGAAGCTGCGCACGCCCTCGACGCGCACGATGTGATACAGCTCCTGGCGCGAATACGAAAAGTGCTCGCAGACATGGTTGTTGACCGCGAGGCCCTGCTTCCTCATCTCGGCCTTCATCACCTGCGTGACGAGCGGCACGCAACCGCCGCACGAAGTGCCTGCACCGGTCGCGCATTTGAGAGCGCCGATGTCGGCGGCGCCCGCGCACACGGCCGCGCACAGATCGCCCTTCGACACGTTGTTGCACGAGCAGATCTGCGCGGCGGCGGGCAGCGCTTCGACGCCGAGCGCAGGCTTCGCGTTGCCGTCCGCTTGCGGCAGGATCAGAAATTCCGGCGCTTCCGGCAATTCGATGCGGTTCAGCATCATCTGCAACAGCGTGCCGTATTCACTCGCGTCGCCGACCATCACGCCGCCGAGCAGATATTTGCCGCACTCGGACACCACCAGCTTCTTGTAGACCCGCTTGCGTTCGTCGCTGAACTGATACGCGCGGCTGCCTGGCGTGTTGCCGTGCGCGTCGCCGATGCTCGCCACGTCGACGCCCATCAGCTTGAGCTTCGTGCTCATGTCGGCGCCGGCGAATTCGGCGACGTCGCCGAGCAGTTGCCTGGCCACGGCACGCGCCATGTCGTAACCCGGCGCGACGAGCCCGAACAGTTGACCGTTCCACAGCGCACATTCGCCGATCGCGTAGATGTGCGGATCGCTGGTGCGGCACGCGTTGTCGACCACGATGCCGCCGCGCACGCCTAGCGTCAGACCGCATTCGCGCGCGAGATCGTCGCGCGGACGGATGCCGGCCGAGAACACGATCATGTCGGTGTCGAGGTGGCTGCCGTCCGCGAACTGCATGCGGTGCGTGCCCGCTTCACCGTCGACGATCGCCGTGGTGTTCTTCTGCGTGTGCACCGTCACGCCCAGTTCTTCGATCTTCGTGCGCAGCACGCGGCCACCGCCGTCGTCTACCTGCACGGCCATCAGGCGCGGGGCGAATTCGACCACGTGCGTTTGCAGGCCCAGGTCGCGCAACGCCTTCGCGCATTCGAGACCGAGCAGCCCGCCGCCCACCACCGTGCCCGTCTTCGAGCGCGCGCCGCATTCCTGCATCGCCTGGAGATCGTCGATGGTTCGGTACACGAAGCAATCGGCACGCTCGCGCCCCGGCACCGGCGGCACGAACGGGTAGGAACCGGTCGCGAACACCAGCTTGTCGTAGGGCAGCGTTTCGCCGCTCGACACCGTCACGGTGCGCGCGTCGCGGTCGACCGCGACGGCCTTCGCGTTCAGCTTCAGTTGCACATTCCGACTCTCGAAGAAGCCCGGCGCGACCAGTGACAGATCGTCCGCCGTCTTGCCCGCGAAGAATTCGGACAGATGCACGCGATCGTAGGCCGGCCGCGATTCCTCGCACAGCACCGTGATGTCCAGGCCGTGCGCGGCATCAAGCGCCAGGGTCTCGACCAGTTTGTGGCCGACCATCCCGTGACCGATAATGATGATTTTCATGAGCGCGGTGTCCTCAGTGTTCTTGGGCTTCGAGCGTCGCCGCCTGGTGTCTGGCGAAGCGGTTCCGGAAATAAAAACGGCGTCCCGCGAACCCAGTCGATGACTGAATTCGGGGGACGCCATTGTCCTGACCTTGGTACTGCGGCGAGCACTTTGTGTTGCACTCGCGGCGGATCCACGTTGATCCGATGGCAAGGCTTAATGCAAAGCCTGTGCCATGCAGCACGAAATGCCCACTACCAGGCCGTCGCGCGGGGCTTTGCGGGCAATCGCCGAGGTTTGCGGCACGCGCCGCGCGCGATGCGTTTTGATGCGGCGAAGCACATGGATGGTGCGACGCAGCACCTTGCACGTGCGAGACTGGGGCGCGCACGCGGTGCGCCGGCAGCGTTCATTTCGCGTGGATCGCCAGGTTTGGCGCGGGACCGCGCGCGCATGGCGAACGCCTGGCGCGGTACTTGCGATGACCGGCTCGAAGTCATCGAGGCAACGTCGCTGCGATGACAGGACGACGCACCTGGTCGTGCTTCGTCCCGCTTGAACAGAGTTTGAAAACAGATCGCAGCAAGGACAACGGCGTCCCCTCGTGAGCTTCACGAGCGGACGCTTTTTTATTTGGCGCAATGCAAGCAGCCAGCAACACCGACAAGGACACCGTGATGAACAAGAACCTCGGCAAGGTCACGTTACTCAGCGCCGGCCCGGGCGACCTCGACCTGCTCACGCTCAAAGCCGCCAAAGCGCTCGCGGCCGCGGATGTCGTGCTGCTCGACGACCTTGCGAATCCCGACATCGTGACGCTCGCACCGCAAGCCCGCGTGATCCGCGTCGGCAAGCGCGGCGGTTGCCGCTCGACGCCGCAAGCGTTCATCGAACGTCTGATGCGCCGTTATGCGCTCAAGGGCTTGCACGTGGTGCGTGTGAAAGGCGGCGAGGCGCTGCTGTTCGGCCGCGCCGGCGAAGAACTCGCGGTGTTGCGCGAGGCCGGCATCACGGTGGAGATCGTCAACGGCATCACCTCGGGTTTCGCGGCGGCCGCGGGGCTCGGCATTTCGCTGACGCATCGGCGTCATTGTCATGGGGTGAGCTTCGTCACCGCGCACACCGAGGATCACGGCGAGCCGGACTGGGCCGCGCTCGCCGCGACCCGCACCACGCTGGCGATCTATATGGGAATGCGGCGTATCGCTAGTATTGCCGGCGCGTTGCTCGAAAGCCTGCCGGGCGACACGCCGGCCGCGGTCGTGCAATGGGCGGGCGGAATTAACGAGCGGCGGTTGCTGACACGTCTCGATCGGCTTGCCGACGACGCGACCAACGCGGGCTTCGACAGTCCCGCGGTGATTCTGGTGGGCAGCGCGATCGGCGAGAGTGTCGAGCGCATGTGTGGCGAGCATGACGGCCAGCTTGCTGCGGCCGCTGCCATGAATGCGGACGATGCGCTCGCCCGCGAAACGATTGCTTATGCCGCGTGAAGCGACTCGCGCGCTTCGACGCTGAACAGCATCATGTTTTGCCAGGCAAGCGGCGCGGACAAATACGAGCCCTTCTCCGCGAATGATGCCCCGCGTCGCGCAGAGATTACCGATACGCTAGCCGTCGGGAAAAATGATCGGTACGGGAATAAAGCGGCGCAACGTGTAGATTCGCGCGACGACACGGCTGAGACAGCTCGGGAAATTTGCATGATGACGGATCGCGCGCTTTGCGCACCATCGGTACCCCTGCGGAGCCGCGCTATATCCGCTCAGCTATGACGCGCGGGGCCCACCGCAAGGCCAACGCGTGAAGAAAAAACCGTGCCTGGGCTGCCAGAACACGGCAATCTCGCTGCGCGAACCCGGCAGAAGGTCCAGCGGGACTTCAAATTGCTCAACCAATAGCAAACCCCACCCCGGAGACCCCGGATGCTCACCCGCCCTGCCGCCCGCCTGCTGATCGCCGACGACGACGCGGACCTGCTCGCCGCCTACGCGCTCTACTTCAGCGCGCACGGCTTCGACATCCGCACCGCGCGCGACGGACTCGCCGCGCTCGCCGAGTACTGCGCGTGGCACCCGTCGGCCGCGTTGCTCGATGTGGAGATGCCACGTCTGGACGGCCGCGCGGTCGCCCGGCGCATCCGCTACGTGGCCGACACGCCCGCGCCGACGTTGGTCGCGGTAAGCGGCCTCGAACGCGCGGAAGAGGAAAGCGAGTCGTTGCGCTCGGGCTTCAACCATCATTTCGTCAAGCCGGTGCCGATGCCGGTGATTCTCGCGGCGCTGACCGGACGCGTCCGGCATTAGACGGTGGCCGCGCTCAATGCGCTTGTATCCGCTCGTCCAACGTGAAGCCAACTCGGCGTCCAACTTCCCTGTTGCAAACACCAGGCGCCGGTCGAATCAATCCCCGAAAGCCAGTTCGGCTTCAACCGCCTGCCCCACTCGCAGCCATGCCCCAGCGCCGCTCGCGACCAGCGCATTCGTGCCAAACGCGAGCGCGCCATCGAGTTGCTGCTTGGCCCGATAAACGCTCATCGTGTCGGTCGGTTCATTCGGCCACTCGGGATTGGGCGCGCCCTTCGCCTGATCGATGGTCGGCATCGGACAACGCGCGCATAGCTTGACGAGCCGTAGCTGCACGCGCGGCTGCGCGTGCGCGTCGCCGTCGATGCTGAGCGTTTCCACATAGTCCTCTTCGAAGGCATCGAGGCCGTTCAGCACGACATTGGGACGAAACCGGTCGATCGGAATCGACGGCGCGCCTTTGCTATTCAGGCGCGCGTTCAGATCGTCGAGCGAAGCCTGGCCGGCCACCAGCAGCGGGAAGCCGTCGGCGAACAGCGTGGTGGCGCCGCCGGTGCTGCTGGTGTAATCCGGATCGACGATCCGCTCGTGCTCCGGGTTGAAACGCAGGAGCCGCGCCGGCAGGCCGAGAAACGTCGAGAACCAGGCGGCGGTTTCTTCGCCGGTGTCGATGCCGTAGGCCGCGTCGCGCCACACTGAGGTCTGCACCCTGCGTGCGTCGTCGAGTCGCGCGGCGTCGAGCGGCGTGCGCAACTCGCTCATGCCGGGCGCGCGCAGCACCAGATCTTCCGCGCCAAGCTCGACCTTGATCAACGCCATGCGCGGATACGCGCGTTGCGTGAACATCGCGCCGTCGGGATCGGTGACCATCCAGCTGCGATCGTATTCGAGGCCGGTTGCGAGCAGCCGCGCTTCGCGCAGCGCGATGCCCGCACAGGATTTGACCGGATAGACGAACAGTTCGCTGATGGTAGGCATGGTGTGTGAGCGCGGGAATGTGGGCACGAGGCTCGATTGTAAAGCGGACTAATAACCGCCACTAGTCACGCCCCGCTACTCAAAGCTCCCGTTCAAGCCCGCTGTTCAAGCCCGCTGTTCAAGCCACTACTCCCACCCTTCCAGCCTCAGCGTGGCGCGCACGAGCCGCTGCTCTTCCTGTTCGATTTCCCGTAGATTCGCGCACACGCTCGCGATGTGATCGGCCGCCGCCTTGCGCGCCTGCTCGGGCAGCTTGCCGGTGACGGCGTTATAGAGCCGCGCATGCTGACGATCGATCACCCGCTTTTGCGGCTCGCGGTGATACAGATTGTTGACCGACGCGAACACGGAACTGAGCAGCAGATCGGTCAGCGAACTCAGCGTATGCACCAGCACGGGGTTATGCGAGGCCTCGCAGATCGCCAGATGGAACGCGTGATCGAGCCGCGCGTGCGTCGACGCGCTCGTCTCCTTGCCGTGCGCCGCGAGCATTTCCTCGTAGCGGCGCGTGATCAGCACGAAGTCGGCGGCCGTGCCGCGCAGCGCAGCGAGCCGCGCGGACTCGGCCTCCAGCAGCGCGCGCACTTCGAACAGGTCGTAGAGCGTGCGCGGCTGCGAACCGAGCAGATGCATCAGCGGCGAGAGCGCGGGTGGCGCGGTGAGGCTCGCCACGAACGAGCCCCTGCCATGCGAAGTCTCGATGATGCCGCGCGCGCGTAACAGTTTCAGTCCTTCACGCAGCGCGGTGCGCGATACGCCGAGCTTGTCGGTGAGGCGCCGCTCGGACGGCAGCGCCTGCCCGGTTTTCAGCACGCCGTCGACGATCAGCCGCTCGATCCGCTCGGCGACCACGTCCGCGACCTGCCGGGGGTTGTCCAGATCCGTTGTCTGCATCGTTCAATCCAACTGGTGTGACCAGTCGAGAATGCTAGCACGCAGCGTCGAGAGATGCGCCGTGTAAGCTCAGCACGACAAGCCGCTGGCCGTAACCCAGCACAAGACCTCCACTCAAAAACTGGTACGACCACTAGTCGCAGCCATCGACAGCCACGGCCGCAGCCGCAACAATCCCGCCGGAGACATATTCGCGCGCGCGTGCCCACGGGCATTGCCGCCCGCGCCACGCCAGGAGACTTCCCATGAGCTATCTCTACGACGAGACCATCGACGGCCCGCTCGCGACGCACGACCAGGCCAATGTCGTCGCGCAGTTGCAGGCATTGATCCCCGGCTTGCAGTTGCTGCACGAGCAGGAAGATCTGCGGCCGTTCGAATGCGACGGCCTCGCCGCCTATCGCGCGACGCCGCTGCTGGTCGCGCTGCCCGATACCGTCGACCAGGTCGAGTCGCTGCTGAAATACGCGAACGCGCAAAAGATTCCGGTGGTCGCGCGTGGCGCGGGCACCGGTTTGTCGGGCGGCGCGCTGCCGCTCGACAAAGGCATCCTGCTGGTGATGGCGCGCTTCAACCGGATTCTCGACGTCGACCCCGAAGCCTGCACCGCGCGCGTGCAACCCGGCGTGCGCAACCTCGCGATCTCGCAGGCCGCCGCGCCGCACGGACTGTACTACGCGCCGGACCCGTCGTCGCAGATCGCCTGTTCGATCGGCGGCAACGTCGCGGAGAACGCGGGCGGCGTGCATTGCCTGAAGTACGGGCTGACCGTCAACAACATTCTCAAGCTCGAGATCCTCACCATCGATGGCGAGCGCATCACGCTCGGCTCGGAAGCGCTCGACGCCCCCGGCTTCGACTATCTCGCGCTCTTCACCGGCTCCGAAGGTATGCTCGGCATCGTCACCGAAGTCACCGTGAAGCTGCTCACGCGCCCGCCGAGCGCGAAGGTGCTGCTCGCCAGTTTCGACGACATCGAGCAGGCCGGCGCGGCGGTTGCGCGGATCATCGGCGCGGGCGTGATTCCGGGCGGCCTCGAAATGATGGACAACCTCGCGATCCGCGCGGCGGAAGACTTCATCCACGCGGGCTATCCGGTCGATGCCGCGGCGATCCTGCTGTGCGAAGTCGACGGCGTGGAGAGCGACGTGCAGGAAGATCTCGCGTGTGTCGAAGCGCTGCTGCGCGCGGCGGGCGCGACCGACATCCGCGTCGCGAAGGACGAAGCCGAACGCCTGCGCTTGTGGGCCGGCCGCAAGAACGCGTTCCCGGCGGTGGGCCGCATCTCGCCCGACTACTACTGCATGGACGGCACGATTCCGCGCCGCGAATTGCCGCGCGTGCTCAAGGGCATCGAAGCGCTGTCGAACGAATACGGGCTGAAGGTCGCCAACGTGTTTCATGCCGGCGACGGCAACATGCATCCGCTGATCCTGTTCGATGCGAACGCGCCCGGCGAAACGGGGCGCGCCGAAGCGCTCGGCGCGCGCATCCTCGAACTGTGCGTGGCGGTGGGCGGCAGCATCACCGGCGAGCACGGCGTGGGCCGCGAAAAGATCAACCAGATGTGCGCGCAATTCAACAGCGACGAACTGACGTTCTTCCACGCGCTGAAAGCCGCGTTCGACCCCAACGGGCTTCTCAATCCCGGCAAGAACGTGCCGACCTTGCACCGTTGCGCCGAATTCGGCTCGATGCACGTTCACCACGGCGCGTTGCCCTTTCCCGAACTGGAGCGTTTCTGATGCGCATCGAACCTGTCTCGATGGACGACAGCGAGCGCCTCGTCGCCGAAGTCTCTCAAGCGCTCGCGAGCGGCACGCCGCTGGCGATTCGCGGTGGTAACAGCAAGGCGTTTCTAGGCCGCGCGGTACAAGGCGTGGTGCTCGACACGCGCTCGCATCGCGGCGTGGTCAGCTACGATCCGACCGAACTCGTGATTACCGCGCGCGCCGGCACGCCGCTCGCCGAACTGAACGCCACGCTCGACGCCGCCGGGCAAATGCTGCCGTGCGAGCCGCCGGCCTTTGGCGGCGCTGCTACCGTCGGCGGCATGGTGGCGGCTGGGCTCGCCGGACCCCGCCGGCCGTGGTCCGGCTCGGTGCGCGACTTCGTGCTCGGCTGCCGCGTGATCACGGGCCACGCGAAGCATCTGCGCTTCGGCGGCGAGGTGATGAAGAACGTGGCCGGCTATGACGTGTCGCGTCTGCTCGCGGGCAGCTTCGGCTGCCTCGGGGTGATCACGGAAGTGTCGCTGAAGGTGCTGCCCAAACCGCGCGCGACCACCTGCCTGTCGCTCGAACTCGACGCGGGCGAGGCGCTGCGCGAACTGTCGGCATGGCGTCGCGCGGTGCTGCCGGTGAGCGCCGCGTGTTACGTCGACGGCCGTCTGCATGTGCGGCTCGAAGGCGGCGCGGGATCAGTGGCGTCGGCGCTGGACCGGATCGGCGGCAAACAGTTGGAGCCGGGGTTCTGGGACGATTTGCGCGAACACCGTCTGGGGTTTTTCGACGACCCGCGTCCGCTGTGGCGTCTATCGCTGCCGAACGCGTCGCCGCTGCTCGACCTGCCGGGCGACACGCTGCTCGACTGGGGTGGCGCGCAACGCTGGCTGAAAAGCGATGCGCCAGCCGCGACGCTGCGCCGGATCGCGCACGCGGCGGGCGGCCACGCGACCTGCTTCACACCGAACGCGGATAGGGACGTGGACGCGGACGCCGAACCGTTCACGCCGCTGGCGCCCGCATTGCTGCGCTTTCACCGGCAATTGAAACAGAAGCTCGATCCGCGCGGCCTCTTCAATCCCGGCCGCCTGTATGCCGGGCTGTGAAAACCTGTAGGCGATCCACCGAAGGGAACACCAGCATGCAAACCAATCTCAGCGATGTCGCCAAAACCCTGTCGCGCGCGGACGAAGCGGAACAGATCCTGCGCTCATGCGTGCACTGCGGCTTCTGCAACGCAACCTGCCCGACCTATCAACTGCTCGGCAACGAACTCGACGGGCCGCGCGGGCGCATCTATCTGATCAAGCAGATGCTCGAAGGCGAGCCGGTCACGCAGAAAACCCAACTGCACCTCGACCGCTGCCTCACCTGCCGCAACTGCGAAACCACCTGCCCGTCCGGCGTCACCTATCACGCGCTGCTCGACATCGGCCGCGCGGAACTGGAGCGGCGGGTTCAACGCCCCGCCGCCGAACGCCTGCTGCGCGAGGCTTTGCGCCGCACGATCCCGCATCCCGCGGTGTTCGACGCGCTGCTGAAGACCGGCCGCGCGCTGCGACCGTTTCTTCCGGCCGCGCTTGGACGTAAAATCCCCAAGCGTGGCGCCCGCCCGAAAGCGCGGCCGGTGTCGCGGCATCCGCGCACCATGCTGATGCTGGAAGGTTGCGTGCAACCCGCGCTGTCGCCGAACACCAACGCGGCCGCTGCGCGCGTGCTCGACCGGCTCGGCATCAGCATCGTGAATGCCGCGCAGGCCGGCTGCTGCGGAGCGACCGATTATCATCTGAACGCGCAGGAGGCAGGCCTCGCGCGCGCGCGGCGCAATATCGACGCGTGGTGGCCCGCAATCGAGGCCGGCGCCGAAGCGATCGTGCAAACGGCGAGCGGCTGTGGCGCGTTTGTCAAGGAATACGGGCATCTGTTGCGCGACGACCCGCGCTATGCGGCGAAAGCGCAGCGGGTCAGCGAACTGGCGCGGGACCTCGTCGAGGTGCTGGCTCGCGAGCCGCTCGACGGTTTGCTTACGAATTCAAAACTGGATTCACAAGCGGCGTTGCCGGCAGAACCGCCAACGCAGAAGCTGCGGCGAATCGCGTTTCACTGCCCATGCACGTTGCAGCATGCGCAGAAGCTGGGCGGCGCGGTCGAGTCGGTCCTGCAACGGCTCGGCTTCGATCTGACTACGGTGCCCGATGCCCATCTGTGCTGCGGATCGGCGGGCACGTATTCGATCACCCAGCCCGAGCTTGCGCAGAGGTTGCGCAACAACCGGCTCGATGCACTGGAGAGCGGCAACCCGGAGTTGATCGTCACGGCCAACATCGGCTGCCAGACGCATCTGGACAGCGCCGGCCGCACGCCGGTGCGCCACTGGATAGAACTTGTAGAAGCATCCTTACCATAACCGAGACAGGACATTCATCATGCTGAGCAAACCCGTGTTGACCATTGCCGAAACGACCCGCATCCTCGAAGCCGCCCGCGCGGAAGCCGGTAAGCATCAGTGGGCCGTTGCGATCGTCGTGGCCGACGACGGCGGTCACCCACTCGGCATGCTGCGCCTCGACGGCAGCGCGCCGGCCAGCGCGTACATCGCGACCGAAAAGGCGCGCACCGCGGCGATCGGCCGCCGCGAGACCAAGGTCTACGAAGATATGATCAACAACGGCCGCACCGCATTCCTGAGCGCGCCGCTGCAAGGCACACTGGAAGGCGGCGTGCCGGTGATCGTCGACGGCCAGGTGGTCGGCGCGGTCGGCGTGTCGGGGGTCAAGTCGGATCAGGACGCGCAGATCGCCAAGGCCGGTATCGCGGCGCTGGCCGCGTAAGACCGGCCGCCGTTCGCAACGACGCTCCCGCACCAATTCAAGTAACCTGTTGCAACCCCACGGACCGATGCCCCCTCATCGGTCCCATTCAGACAGATGGAGCAGTCGATGACTCAGATGAACCCGCGCGGCGGACTTAAGGTTGCCGCCAATCTCGACCAGTTCGTCGAAACCGAAGCCTTGCCCGGCACCGGAATCGACAGCGCCGCATTCTGGTCGGGTTTCGACGCCCTCGTGCACGAGCTGGCGCCCAAAAATCGCGCGCTGCTCGCCGAGCGCGACCGGCTGCAAACCGAACTGGACAACTGGCATCGCGCCAATCCAGGGCCGGTGCGCGACCTGCGCGCGTACCGTGCGTTTCTCGAAGGCATCGGCTATATCGTGCCGGTGCCGGCCCGCGTCAAAGCCACGACCGACCAGGTGGACACCGAAATCGCCGAACAGGCCGGCCCGCAACTGGTGGTGCCGCTGTCGAATCAGCGCTATGCGCTGAACGCGGCGAACGCGCGCTGGGGCAGCCTGTACGACGCGCTGTACGGCACCGACGCGATTCCCGAAACTAACGGCGCGGAAAAGCAGAAGGCGTTCAACCCGGTGCGCGGCGCGGCGGTGATCGCTTACGCACGCAAATTTCTCGATCAGGCCGCGCCGCTCGCGAACGGCTCGCACGCCGATGCGACGCGCTACAGCGTCGAAGGCAGAAAGCTGGTCGTCGCACTGAAGAACGGCACGAGCGCGCTGCAAACGCCCGCGCAATTCATCGGCTATCAGGGTGAAGAGAGCGCGCCGTCCGCGGTGCTGTTCAAGCACAACGGCCTGCACTTCGAAATCCAGATCGACGCGAACGATCCGATCGGCAAGACCGATGCGGCGCACGTGAAGGACGTGGTGGTCGAAGCGGCCGTGAGCACGATCATCGATTGCGAGGACTCGGTCGCGGCCGTGGATGCCGACGACAAGGTGCAGCTCTATCGCAACTGGCTCGGCCTGATGAACGGCGATCTGACCGAAGAGGTCACGAAGAACGGCAAGACCTTCACGCGCCGGCTGAACGAGGACCGCGTGTACGTCGCCGCGAACGGCACGGCGCCCGTCGTGCTGCATGGCCGCTCGCTGCTGTTCATCCGTAACGTTGGCCACCTGATGACGAATCCGGCGGTGCAGACCAAAGACGGCCACGAGATTCCGGAAGGCATTCTCGACGCGGTGATCACCACACTGTGCGCACTGCACGACCGCAAGAACCAGTTGAATTCGCGCACCGGCTCGATCTACATCGTCAAGCCGAAGATGCATGGGCCGGCGGAAGTCGCGTTCGCGAGCGAATTGTTCGCGCGCGTCGAAGACCTGCTGAAGCTGCCGCGCAACACGATCAAGATGGGCATCATGGACGAGGAGCGCCGCACCAGCGTGAACCTGCTCGCCTGTATCGCCGAAGCGTCGGAACGGGTCGCGTTCATCAACACGGGCTTCCTCGACCGCACCGGCGACGAGATGCACTCGACGATGGAAGCCGGCCCGATGATGCGCAAGGGCGACATGAAGTCGAGCACGTGGATTGCCGCGTATGAGCGCAGCAACGTGCTGGTCGGATTGAGCGCGGGTTTGCGCGGCCGCTCGCAGATCGGCAAGGGTATGTGGGCGATGCCCGACCTGATGCACGCGATGCTCGAACAGAAGATCGCGCATCCGAAGGCCGGTGCGAACACCGCATGGGTGCCCTCGCCGACCGCCGCGGCGCTGCACGCGCTGCACTATCATCAGATCGACGTGCAGGCGGTCCAGCAGGAACTGGAGCGCACCGACTATGCGAAGGTGCGCGACGAACTGCTCGACGGCCTGCTGACGATTCCGGTGGTCGAATCGGCGAAGTGGAGCGACGACGAGATCCGCAGCGAAGTCGACAACAACGCGCAAGGCATTCTCGGCTACGTGGTGCGCTGGATCGACCAGGGCGTAGGCTGCTCGAAGGTGCCGGACATTCACAACGTCGGCCTGATGGAAGACCGCGCGACGCTGCGTATTTCGAGCCAGCACATCGCCAACTGGCTGCATCACGGCGTGGTGACGCGCGAACTCGTCGAAGAGACGTTCAAGCGGATGGCGAAGGTGGTCGACGAACAGAACGCGGGCGACCCGAACTACACGCCGATGGCGCCGGGGTTCGACACGATTGCGTTCAAGGCCGCGCATGCGCTGGTGTTCGAAGGACGCCAGCAGCCCAGCGGTTATACGGAACCGTTGCTGCACAAGTTCCGCCTTGAAGTGAAAAAGCAGCAGGGTTGACGGTGTTTTCGCTGGGCCGCTTCGCGTGTGATGACGCGTGAAGTGGTTTGAAATAAAAAACGGGCGCCGCGTGATGCGGCGCCCGTTTTTACTTATGCGAGCCTTTCGAGCCTTTCGAGCCTTTCGTGCGGTGATTCTTCCAGGCGTGGCTGAGCGCTGCGCTCAAACCCTTACGCCGCTTCCGCCGTGTACTGAGCCTGCGCGTTGCTCTGCATGTACGCGTGCAGATACGCTTCGAAATCCGCCTTCACTTCCGGATGGCGCAGCGCGAATTCCACCGTCGCCTTCAGATAGCCGAGCTTGCTGCCGCAATCGAAACGTGTGCCGAAGTAGCGATACGCGAGCACCTGCTCTTCGGTCAGCAGCGATTGCACCGCGTCGGTCAGTTGCAGTTCGCCGCCCGCGCCCGGCTTCAATGCGCGGATGTGCTTGAAGATGGTCGGCATCAGCACGTAGCGGCCCACCACGCCGAGGTTCGACGGCGCATTGTCCGGCGCCGGCTTCTCGACGATGCCCGACAGCTTGATCACGTTGTCTTCCCACTCGCGGCCGTCGACCACGC
>Ga0310811_10003695_pt1 | contig 19306 bp, 8 predicted proteins | sample YCmetagenome_FD_207642 | JGI IMG/M metagenome (GOLD analysis project Ga0310811, IMG submission 207642) | Soil microbial communities from experimental microcosm in Duke University, North Carolina, United States - YC | ecosystem: Engineered > Artificial ecosystem > Soil microcosm > Unclassified ...
ATACTATTTTCAAACGCTCGGCATAGGTATCAGTGATGGCAATGTTATTTTTGACACCTATGCGGGGCGTACCGATGTCACGTTAAAAAAACAAGCAGCATTGCAATTGCAAAGTGGTAACCTGAGTAGTGCAGTGAATCTCATGACACAAGCCGTGAGTACAGATGTGTTGGATGGGGAAATGCAAATTTATAATGAGAATCTGCATGTTTTACAAAGTGGAAGCCCTTATATCACTATTGTGCTTGGCTTAGCTATCGATAATAATGAGACGGATCTGATTCGTGCTCGTTCTATTATGCAAGCTGCATTCCTGGCTCAGCGCGAGGTGAACTCGAAGGGATTGCTCTTACAAGGATTGCGGCTGCGCATCCTTATTGATAATTCAGGGGCAAATAATGCGAATGTCGCAACTGCTGCTCAGTTTATTGCAAATCGGGTGAATGGTGGCAACCCTGACCACATCGTGGCGGTCGTCGGATGGCCATTTAGTTCACAAACAACGAATGCTCTCAGTATTATCGCAGGTGCACACCTTCCTATGGTTTCTCAGACGGCATCAAGTGTAGCCTTAAGTGGCATTGATCCCTATTTTTTTCGGGTCAATCCTACTGATAGTCAGCAAGGAAGGGCATTAGGCATAGAAGCAGTGAAGCAATTGCGCGCAAAGAACATTCTGATCTTGTCCGATCCGACCGATCCTTACAGTGTTTCGCTCACCAATGCTTTTTATAATAGCGTTACGACGTCCAATGTTCAGGTGATTGACGATGCGCTTGCAAGTACCTTTGGTGAGAGCAAAACGACAGTGGAGGATTATCAACGCAATGTTATTCCCACCATCCTCAAAGATCATGTCGATCTTATTTTTATGGCTGGTTTTGATGCTGATGCCATTCGCCTGGCTCATGCTATCGGCCTTACGCTTTCTCTTCATCCAACATGGAATAAATCGCTCGCAAATATCAAGATTTTGTCGGGAGATGCGGTTGCCACAAGCCTGGTGTTAGGTGTAGGAACGGGACCTGATGCCGCCCTCGCCAGAGCATTTCCACAAGAAATGCGACGTCTCATTTTTTCTTCTTTCTCTTCGCCGAGCGAGTGGACATTTGCACATGTTCCGATCAAGCAACAACCAGTATTTTTCTCTGATTGGTTAAGCATGTATTACCATGTTGCTCATAGAGCGACAAGTGAGCTTTCAATGGATGATCATGCCATACTGACGTATGATGCATTACAGGCAATTGTCAATGCTACCACGCTGGTACATGGCTCGTTAACGGGTGAGACGGTTCGCAAAGCGTTGGCTTCTTTTGGGCAAGGCTCCATTCCAGCGTTTCAAGGGGTGAGTGGGTGTATCTCTTTTGACCATCTAGGAGATGCTATCAATAAGCCTATTGCCCTTTTAGACATTGAAGATATCAATGGCGGTAACAAAATTGTGCTCAAACAAGTTATTGGTACGTTGGAATGCATTTGATAAAGGCTCCTCTGTAATGGTAGGGATCACGACAGTGGCACTTTTAAACTAATCCATATCAGCAAAGAAAAAAGACTGCATGCATTTCTCGATCTCGATGTGACACGCTAAAAGAACAATACAATCTTTCAAGAGCTATCCATCAGAAACGAGAAGCGCATGCAACCTTCTCACCATAGCGCACCTGAGGATGCAGAACCCTCTCTACAGGGGATAGGAAGATGACCACCTGGGCTTTGAAAAGTGAACAAAGCAGCCTTGATACACCATCTTCAATTTGATACATCTATTTGATACCTTCTCCACTTCCATTGCCAAACACCACTCAGGCATAATAAAGATGATCCTTTCATCTATTGATCTTCCAGAAATTGCAATGGAAAGATTCTGCAAAAATGAAATCAAGGCATTATCTATTGACATGCCGGGTATGTAACAATTCGTTTGAAGATGATGGCTTCCTTCTGGAGTGCCCACATCATCAAGATGTGCCAGCACTCCTCGTCACCAAATATGAATGTAAATACATTGAGCCTTTAGAACATCATCAAGGTCTTTTTCGTTACCAGAAATGGCTACCAACTACTCATATTCTGTCCTATGCGGGAGGGACAGTTACCTATCAAAGCTTACAGCTCAACCAGACTACAGGACTTCCACACCTCTGGATTGCATTTAATGGCTACTGGCCAGAAAGAAATGCACAACTTGAAACAACAACCTTTAAAGAACTCGAAGCATACACGGTGATTTCACGTCTTCTTGAGCATAAGCACCAGCAACAACCCATTCTTGTTGTTTCCTCAGCGGGGAACACGGCTGCCGCCTTTGCCTCTGTCTGCTCGAAGGTGCAAATGCCATGCCTCATCATTCTTCCAGAAAGCGGACTGGCTGCCATGCATTTTCCTCGCCCACTCGCTTCCTGTGTCAAATTGATTTCGCTCAGCAATGCCAGCTATACCGACGCCATTGTCCTGGCCCAGCAGATTGCACAACACGAAGGGTTCTTTCCCGAGGGAGGCGTTAAAAACGTCGCGAGACGCGATGGGTTAGGCTCCGTGCTCCTTAATGCCGTTGAAACGATCGGTCGACTACCTGACTACTACTTTCAGGCTATTGGAAGTGGAGCCGGGGCGATTGCGGTTCATGATATGGCCGCCAGGTTGATTGAGGATGGAAGATTTGGGCAGGTCTTTCCGCGTTTGATGCTGAGCCAGAATACACCATTCGCACCAATCTATCATGCATGGAAATCTCACCAACGTACACTGATTCCTGCCGAGAGAAATGAAGGGAAGGGACAAATTCAGCAGATGATCACCCCGGTGCTCTCGAATCAGCACCCTCCCTATGCACTCAGAGGGGGCGTTTTCGATGTCCTTACCGAGAGTCAGGGAGAAATGCTCGTCGCAGACAATCAGGAAACGCAAGAAGCCATGTCCCTCTTTGAGGAAACAGAAGGGATTGACATCCATCCGGCAGCGGGTGTTGCACTGGCAACACTGCTCAAAACAGCCCAAAGTGGTCGCATCGATCCACGAGCAACCATTCTCCTCAACGTTACTGGGGGAGGGTGGAAGAGAAAGCATGCCGATCAACAACTCGTTCCGGCACAACCAACTCTGTGCTTACAAGATGCTGAAATCCTTTTAGAGGATATATCAACAAAGGTAATCGCAAGAATTTATTAGGATGGTGATCTATACACAGCTTTGATGTCGCTTTTGTAACACGTTGCTCTCATTACTCTGCTATGTATATTTTTTCATGAAAGAGAAATAACAATGGAAAAGAGTAGCCAGGCCTCGTTTGGTGAGACGCTAAAGGTTTATCGAAAACGGCAGGGGTTGACGCAGCAACAATTAGCCAGAAAGCTTGCAGTACATCATAATACTGTTGGGGCGTGGGAACGGGGAGATTATCTTCCTGCCACCAGAGGGATGATCCTGGAGCTAGCCAGATGCCTGCGTTTGAATGAGGTAGAAACGCACTACCTGCTGGATGCCAGTTTAACCACTGTTGCCTCTCGTTGGAATGTACCCTATCAACGCAATCCCTTTTTTACAGGTCGTCAAGGCGTATTACAGCAGATTCACGCAATTCTGACAAAAGAACAGAGCGTCACGTCTATGAGATCGTGCGCATTGAGTGGCCTGGCAGGAATAGGCAAAACCCAGACAGTCATCGAGTATGCCTATCAACACGCCCTGAACTATTCGGCCATATTCTGGATTAGCGCGGAGACGGAAGAGAGCATGCTCAGCAGCTTTGTCGCGATGGCAACAACTCTCAAACTGCCTGCATATCATTTTCAAGCACAGGAACAGGTAATCGCCATAATCCATGGCTGGTTGATGAGCCACCACAACTGGCTACTGATCTTTGATAATATTGAACACATCGAATTAGCCAAGCATTTCTTACCCATAGCACGAGAAGGCTCGCTGCTCTTCACTACCCGTCGGCCTACCCTGGGGTCTCTGGCACCCTGCCTCGAATTGTCTCCGCTCTCATTGCAAGAAAGTGTGCAGTTACTCTTATGGAGAACAGGCTCACAATTCTTACCTATACCGGAGATGACGATACATGCGGATGAAGAAAGTAGCGTTCGCAGTCTTGCCGTGGCCCTGGATGGCTTGCCCTTAGCCCTCGATCAAGCAGCAGCCTGTATTGAAGAATTGCACTGTAGTTTCTCGCGTTTTCTGCATCTCTTTCAACAAGATACGATGCAGATGTTGCAGGAACGTCCGTCTTCGGTATTCTCTCCCTATTCAGTTGCAAAGACCTTTATCCTGGCATTTGAGCGGCTTCAACGAGACAATCCGGTAGGCGCAGACTTGTTAACGTTGTGTTGTTTTCTCGCTCCCAATGAGATTCCTGAGGAATTACTCATCCAGGGTAAATCGCATCTAGGGCCAGAACTACAGGCTGTTCTTTCCAATCCCATCCGGCTTAATGCCACCTTCAAGGACATTCTGGCCTACGCGCTACTTCGCCGGAATACCAGGATGGAGACACTTTCCGTCCATCCTCTTGTCCAGATCGTCCTCAAAGAGAGGCTCTCAGAAAAGGCCCAACGAGTATGGATTGTACGACTCATCCACATGATGAATCAGCTCTTTCTGTTTGAGCAGGACCAATTGGACGTGGAGCATTGGAGCTGGTATGAGCAAATATTGCCACATGCTCAAGTTATCTTACAGTTAGCAGAACAACGGCAGCTTCTTTCTCCCGAACTTGCTTCTTTGCTGAACAAAATAGCGATGTATCTCTTCTACCGAGCACGCTATAAGCAGGCAGAGGTGTTCTACCTACGCGCAATATCGGTGCAAGAGCAAGTTCTAAGGCGAGATCGGGATGATCTCGCCCTGGCACCGACAGGGTTAGCAAGTATGCATAAAGACCAGGAAGGAGAGCTTTTCTACCCGCGTGCTATCTCTCTTGTAGAAGGACGTTTGGGACCAGAACAGCTTCAATATCTTGCCTGGCTGGCTTATAAGCAGGCAAGATATGCGGACGCGGACGCATTTATCTCATACGTGTTGTCTCTTCGTGAGCGATTCTCTTTGCCAGATCAAATTGCGCTGGCATCGGCCTTGCATCTGAAGGCGAACATACACCGGATACAGGGCAGATACGAAAACGCCAGACTTCTGTATTTGCATGCCTTGAGTATTTACCAGTATGCTTTGGAACCGGAGCACATAAATATTGTACTCCTCACCAGCGATTTTGCGAAGCTCTATTTGTGCCAGGCCCAGTGGGAAAAAGCCAGACAACTCTATCGAGAAGCGTTACACCTCTGGGAACGCTTCCAGGAACTGAACCACCCCGACTATGCCGATTGCTTAGAGTCTTACGCAGAACTATTAAAGCGACGGCAGGAAGGGCGAGGAGCTAATTTGTGTATCCAACGTGCCAGGGAAATCCGAACCAGGTACCAGGCTACACGTCTAGCTCCTTTACAGCAAGTTCATCTGTCAGTAGGCTCCGAGGATGGAATAAACGCGATGCACCTTGCTGGATATGAAGAGGAGGATCTTTTTGAAACCTTTTTGCAACAGCATTGCATACTCTCTGCTCAATCCACCTGTTGGGCAGCAGATCTGTGGCAAGCTTACCAGAAATGGGTACAGACCCAGGAGAAAGTGATGCCCCTATCTCGTCAGGCTTTTAGTTTTAGATTGAAAACGAAAGGTTGTAGCCCGGCACGCACAAATGCGCACAGGATCTGGTGCGGAATTGAGCTTAAAGTTGGACCGAAATCTGATAAGTATCAATTGCTGGCTCATGTTGGATCTCACACTCCTTAATATTCCCGCCAGAATCCAGCAGATCTTCTACAGAAAGTAGAATTCGCTTGTTGCAACTCCAGGTGGATGCTTTCTGTCGATGAGAGAACTACTTCCGCTTATCACATTTATGCTTGCTTGAAAGAAAGTAGAATGATCATGACCAATACATCTCCTCTCTGGTTTGCGTATCGCCGCCCACGGCCTTATGCGCGGTTACGACTTTTTTGCTTGCCATATGCAGGTGGTTCTGCTTCGATTTATCGGCAATGGCCCGAACTTTTGCCTCCCCAGATCGATGTCTGGCCTCTACAACTTCCCGGACGCGAAAATCGCCTGCAGGAACCTGCTATACACCAGATGTCCGAGATGATAGCAATGCTTGTATCGGTGATGCGTCCCTATCTGGATGTACCATATGCTTTCTTCGGGCATAGTATGGGAGCAGGCATTGCCTTCGAATTGGTACATGCACTTGTGCAAGAGCAGTGTATACCTCCGCTCCACCTTTTTGTTTCTGGCAGGCGCGCTCCTCAAATGCCACAGAGAGAAGAAATGATACATGCCTTACCAGAACCAGCGTTCGTCGAAAAGCTCAGGGACATGGAAGGCACCCCAGAAGAGGTTCTTCAGAATACTGAGCTGCTGCAATTAGTATTGCCTGCCTTGCGGGCGGATTTTACGCTGAGCGAAACCTACTCGCGTATCGCTTCCGATCCACTCACCATTCCTATTTCTGCCTATGGAGGTTTGCAAGATAAGGATGTAACACGAGCTGACCTGCTGGGCTGGCAGCAGCAGACACGTGCAGCCTTCAAACTCCGTTTCTTCCCTGGCAACCATTTCTTTCTTCACTCAGCCAGGAAAGCGCTCGTAGAGGCCCTCACCCGTGAGTTATCGGCCTATCTTTAAGGGATTATGAGCAGCTTACTGATTGATGACTTCGGCCATTGCCACCAGTATTTTGCGTGAACCTTCAAATGGGTCACGCGAATGAGCAACCATCATATTGTCAAGGAGAATTACGTCTCCGGCTTGCCACTGGAAACGCACCGCCTGCTGCTCATACAGTTCGCCAATTTCCGCTACGACCGAATCTTCAATCAGAGTGCCATCGCCGTAATAAACATTACGAGGCAGGTCTTCCTCACGGAACATGGAGAGCATAGAAGAGCGTATCTCTGGATCAAGACAGTATACGTGATGCAATTGAATTTGATTAAAAAAGAGCATCTCACCGGTGAAAGGATGCTTAGCAACGGCCTGGCATATCTGCCGTGTTGTGAGGTGGTCTTCACTTTTCCACTCAAAGTCGATGCCAGCTTTACGACAGTAATCCTCAACACGCTCTTTCTCTGTCGTCTGAAAGAACTGCTGCCAGCTTACATCCAGCCCTTTGATAAAGTTGCGTACATACATTAATTTCTTATCCGCCATACGCTGAATAATTGCAGGATCAAGCAGCTGGTATGTTTTGCGGCAATCGATAATCGGCGTTGCACCACCTTTGCCTGCCACAGCCACACAGTAGAAGAAAATCTTCATTGGCCAACGATGGGTATGAGAGCTTTCATTGTGGAATAAAATTGATTTATCCGCAGGGTAGGGAGTCGAATGATACACTTTGGCACCAGGCATGTCACGAGGAAGATCGCCATATTCATCGAACAACTCACCATCGGCACTGACTGCGCGAGCAAATCCCTCAAACTTACTGGCTGAGTCTACCGTAAAATTTCGGAACAAGATTGCGCCGTGCTTAGCTAATTCCTTACGGATATACTCTTGATTGTTTGCTGCCCAACTCACGAGATTCACACCAGCGATAGATGGTTGTACAACGAGTGGGAAAGTCTGCCCGGGAGCAAGATAACTGGCTTCGGTTAAACTGAAGTCTGCCAGATTAATCTCTTCGCGCTTCTTCTGAATGCTTCGTCTGATGCTAGACATAGCGCTTCCTTTATTTTCCATCACAGCTTCCTTTACTTTCCATTGCTGCTTTTACTCTGAGTTGTTCGTCCGCTCCAGAGAATAGTATCTCTCTCTTGTTAGGGAGTATAATCAATGTGGATGGAAAAATACTATCGTTACTGCCCGATTTATTCCGATAGTAATGCCTCTTTGTCGTGTCGACAAGCAGATCACGAACCGCACTCATGTTGATCGATTGACGATCGATGATGGTAGCACCTGGTTCAACCTCTCACCCTTCTTTCTAGCGACCCTCTGTACACACAGGATTTTCAAGACATAATCCCATGCAAAGACATTGGAAACAAATACTATCTCAGAAGCAGCTAGAGCCACACAAGATTGAAGTAATGAGGAACGTGACATAAAACACACAGTGAAGTTGTGTATCGTAGATATTATTATTATAACAGTGAGGAGCAAAGAAGCAGAGTTGGTTCATCTGCATCACGAGTGAAGATGCCTGACGCAAGTGGCTTCCCACCAAATTTCCGTCGTCGTAGCAATTGCTCTGATTGATCCAAACTCTGAAGAAGGTCTGGGAGACGCACAAGCGACTATTATTTGGAATAGCAACCGGTTCACGTTCCCAATAGCGTTTACAAATGACGAACTTCTCAACCCGGATAAAAAGGGGGAGCTAGACAGCATGAGAATTTTGAGCGAAAATCCCACATTGGTTATTGGCCAAAGAAACGAAGAGTCTACGAAAATCCCTTTTTGTGACCTCTTCCCACCAGATCTTCAATTAGAATGGAACACAGAGAGTCGAATTTTGAGCCTTCTGAATATCCGGGAACCGCATATTCTGGCGCAGCAGCAGTTCACGAGAAACGAATGGTTGCTTCTCATGAGTCTTATAAAGTGTTATCCACATTACACGCCTCACGAGATGCTCCTTGCTGAGCTTACGCTGCTTTCCTACGACGATTGGTGTCAACGGCTACAGAAAATTCGACAGGTACAACCAGAGTCCATCATACAGGAACTCAAACCTGTGTATCGTGCCTTATCTGGCGTGCGTACAAAGCTGAAAAAGTTCTATCCTCAACTGAAGATCTTGCTGGTTCGAAATATGGGATATGCCATCTCCCTGGCGCCAGCGAGAAAAAGTGATCATTGACATGATCTGTAATTTCCCCGCTCTATATGTGACAACGTGATACGTAGCCGTACACATATTCCTTGATCACATTGCACACAGAGATAACCAGAGAGACCAGGCACTATTGGGAAAAGGCGAACATTATGAACATTATAGCTCAAGAGAGCCAACCCCCGGGGGCGACCTTTGTTGAATTGCTTCGCCAAAGAGCTTTCCATCACCCTGACCAGAATGCATATACGTTTCTGCTGGACGGTGAAACGCAAGAAACGCGTTTTTCCTATGCCGAACTGGATGATCAAGCTCGCCGTATCGCTGTGTTGCTCCAGGATAGCGTCGCACCAGGAGCACGAGCGTTACTTCTGTATCAACCTGGCCTGGAGTATATTGCCGCAGTCTTTGGCTGCTGGTATGCTGGTGTGGTGGCCGTTCCCGCTTACCCTCCCCGCCTGAACAACAATATGACACGCATTGAATCAATCATACATGATGCCGAAGCTACGGTGGCCCTGACCACTTCGACCATCCTTACTTCGTTACACCGGAAGTTTTCAGATGATCCCTTACTGCAAAACCTGTCCTGGATTGAGACAAATACGGCCACAGCGGAGGTCGCACAATCCTGGCGAGAATGGCATGGTGAGAAAGAGCATCTGGCCTTGCTGCAATATACCTCTGGTTCAACGGGTATGCCTAAAGGGGTAATGCTGACACATGGCAATCTGCTGCACAATGCCAGATTTATTCAGGAGAGCGTTGAGCTCAATGCAGAGACGCGTATTGGGTGCTGGCTACCGCCATACCATGATATGGGATTAATGGGAGGAATTCTCGAAGCAGTCTATGTTGGTACCCCGGCCTTTCTGATGGCTCCGGCCGCTTTTTTGCAGCAACCTCTGCGCTGGTTACGCATGATTTCGCGTTATGGAATAGGAGGAAGTTGCGCGCCAAATTTCGCCTATGATTTATGTGTCAGTAAAGCCACGCCCGAGCAACTGGCCGGTCTTGATTTGAGCCGTTGGCGGGTAGTCATGACTGGTGCAGAGCCAGTGCGAGCAGAGACGTTAGCACGTTTTGTGGAAACGTTCGCACCCTATGGCTTCAACAAGGAGGCATTCTACCCGTGTTACGGCCTGGCTGAAGCCACACTTTTCGTCTCGGGTGGCCTGTTGGGAACGGCACCACAGGTGCAAACCTTCGACGCATCGGCGCTTGAAGCGGGCAATATAGTAGAAATGACTGCCAGTCATGAGCAGGCCCGATCATTTGTTGGTTGCGGATACGCACGAGAAGGACAACAGATTATCATCGTCGATCCTGAACGACAAATGCTATGTGTTCCTGATCAGGTCGGCGAGATCTGGGTTGCTGCGCCCAACGTTGCTCAGGGGTACTGGGGGAAAGCGGAGGAAACGCAACAGACGTTTCAAGCCTATCTTCAAGGAAGCGGTGAAGGTCCCTTTTTGCGCACAGGAGATCTCGGTTTTTTCTGGCAAGGAGAACTCTTTGTCACGGGAAGACTGAAAGATGTGATTATTATTCGCGGTCGCAATCTCTATCCTCAGGATATCGAGCAAGTGGTGGAGAAAAGCCATCCAGCACTCCGACAGAGTTGTTGTGCGGCATTTGCCGTGTCAGGCGATGACACAGAGCGGCTCGTAATCGTGCAAGAGGTAGAACGTCATTATAACAAATGGGACGTACGGGATATTGTATCGTCGATATGTCAGGCAGTAGGGATGGCGTTCGATGTAGATGTGGCGGCGGTGGAGTTGCTGCGCGCGGGGACAATCTACAAAACCTCCAGTGGTAAGCTTCAACACCATGCCTGTCGACAAGGTTTTCGCGATGGGAAGTTGCAAGCAGTGTATCGTTGGCATCAGGAGAGGCACGATGATGTACAGATGCAGGGTGAGACGTTAGTTTCAGGTGCACCTGCTTCACAGGCTGAACGACAAGAGACAAACGGAAAGATACGGGATATCAGCTCCTGGCTGGTTACCCATATCGCAGAGCGTGCTCATCTTGATCCCCGCACAGTAGATCTGCACGCCCCGTTTGTGCAGTATGGCTTCAACTCGTTGGAGGCAGTGGGACTTTCTGGTGAATTGGAGCATTGGCTAGGACGTTCTCTTTCTCCTACGCTGGTGTATGATTATCCCTCTATTTCGCTGCTCGCTCATTATCTTGCACAGGGAGAACAGCCTGTTAAGACAGCGATACAGGCGGCGGATGCGGCATCTCAGCATCCCCAACCATCTGGAGCTATCGCCGTTATCGGCATGGCATGTCGCTTTCCTGGTGCCAGCACACCTGAGGAGTTCTGGCAATTTTTATCTGCTCATGGGAACGGAATATCCGAGGTAACACATGAGCGTTGGGATACGCAAGCCTGGTATGATCCTCAGGCAGGTACACCTGGCAAGATGTCTACGCGCTGGGGTGGGTTTCTCAGCGATATTGACCAGTTTGATGCTGGCTTCTTCAAGATTTCAGCACGCGAGGCCAGCTATATCGATCCGCAACAGCGCCTCCTGTTGGAAGTTGCCTGGGAAGCTTTTGAGCAGGCAAATATCGTGCCTGCGCAATTTGCGGGGAGCCAGACGGGCGTTTTTGTGGGCGTGAGCAGCAGTGATTATTATGTGTTACATCATGCCCATCCTGATTACCATCAGGCGTATGCAGGCACAGGTAATGCCCACAGCATTGCTGCCAATCGCCTCTCCTATTACTTCGATTTTCACGGACCGAGTGTCGCCGTTGATACCGCCTGCTCCTCCTCACTCTTTGCGGTCCACCAGGCCTGTCAGAGCCTGCGCAGTGGCGAATGTTCGCTTGCACTTGCTGGCGGCGTGAATGTCATGCTGACGCCAGAGCTGACCGTGACGTTTTCACAGGCTCACATGATGGCGGCAGATGGTCGCTGTAAAACGTTCGATGCATCTTCCGATGGATATGTACGCAGCGAAGGGTGCGGGATTATCCTGCTCAAACGATTGGAGGATGCGCAACACGATGGTGATCAGGTTCTCGCAGTAATCCGTGGTTCCGCAGTTAATCAAGACGGAGCAAGTAATGGGCTGACCGCCCCAAATGGACGAGCACAAGAGGCCGTGATTCGCCAGGCGCTCAGCAATGCAGACGTGAGACCGGACCAGATCGGTTATGTAGAGACACACGGTACCGGGACACCCCTTGGCGATCCGATTGAAGTACAGGCGCTAAAGGCTGTTTTGATGCCGCGCTCGATACCTGCACAAACCTGTGTGCTGGGGGCAGTCAAAACCAACATCGGTCATCTTGAGGCGGCAGCTGGTATCGCCAGCATAATCAAGGCTGTGCTGAGCCTGCAACATGGAGTAATTCCGCCGAATCTCCACTTCTCTTCTCTCAATCCTCACATTGAATTGGACGGAACAACGTTCGTCTTGCCAACAAGAGAGCAGCAGTGGCCTGCTCTTTATCAACGTCGCATTGCCGGGGTAAGCGCATTTGGTTTTGGCGGAACAAATGTGCACGTTGTGCTAGAAGCTCCACCTGCCCACCAGCAACCCACCAGACCTTTTGATCACATCGCACGCCCACTGCATATACTCACGCTTTCAGCGAGAAGTGATATTGCCCTGCAACAACTCGCACAGCGTTACCAGCGCTGGTTAGCGCTGCACCCTGAAGTTTCTATCGCTGATCTCTGCTTGACGGCAAATACTGGCCGCACGCATTTTTCGCAGCGGCTGGCGTTGCTAGCCGATTCAACGCAGCAACTACAAACACGTTTGAGCGATTTCACCAGAAGTCACGATACGATGGGAAGTCAGGGGGATGCGGCAATGCAGGGCAAAATTGTCTTTCTCTTTACAGGCCAGGGTGCGCAATATGTGGGAATGGCGCGTCAGTTGTACGAGACACAACCTGTTTTCCGTCGCGAACTTGAGCATTGCGCACAATTCTTGAGTCCATACCTGGAGCAACCACTCTTATCCCTCCTGTATCCCGTGGGTGAGCACATATCGCCCCTGAATGAAACCGCTTTTGCACAGCCAGCACTCTTTGCGCTGGAATACGCACTTGCAGCACTCTGGCGTTCCTGGGGAGTGGAACCTGACATCGTGATTGGTCATAGCGTCGGCGAATATGTTGCCGCCTGCATCGCTGATATGATGAGTTTGGAAGAGGGTCTGAAATTGATTGCGTTACGGGGAAGATTGATGCAGAGTTTGCCCGTACGTGGAGCGATGGTCACCGTCTTTTCTTCTTATGCACAGGTTGCACAATTGCTGGAGCCATGGCGGACACAGCTGTCTGTGGCAGCGGTCAATGGTCCTGAACATGTTGTGGTTGCAGGTGCGGAGGATGTGCTCCAGGTATTCGTGCGGCAATTGGAAGAGCGCACTATAGATTCTCGCCCACTCAAAGTATCGCATGCCTTCCACTCGCCCCTGTTGGAGCCAATGCTCGATAGCTTTGAGCGCGCTGCTCAGCAAGTGCAATGGCAACCTGCCAGCGTGCCGCTCATCTGCAACCTGAACGGCCAATTCTGTCCAACCGGGACCACGCTAGATGCTGCTTACTGGCGGCGGCAAACACGCGAGTCCGTCCAATATGCGGGTAGCATCCAGACGGCCTATGAACAGGGAGGTCAGATATTTATCGAGATCGGTCCCCATGACACCTTATTACGCCTGGGACAGCAATGCATCTCAGATCAGACGTTGTACTGGCTACCCTCGTTACAGCGAAGATCAGAAGATACACAGACCATATTTTCCAGTCTCATGACGCTGTATACCCACGGAGGTAAGATTGACTGGTACGGTTTTGAGCAGCAATCCGTCTGCTCTCATCTTTCACTGCCAGCATTACCAACCTATCCTTTTGAACAGAAGCGCTACTGGTTTACTTCAGCGATACCTGCTATAGCCGCCCCCTATGGCTATAAGAATGTCACTCCATCACGCCTAGCGCAGGCAATGCCTCCGGCTGAACAGGTCACAATGTTCCCTGAGTTGCAGCAATCAGTATCGACCGATGCTGCGATTGATCTTGAGCGGGTTTTTGCACAGCAATTGGACATTCTGCACCAGCAATTAGATATCCTGCACACGTATGTTGCCGGAGCATCAGACCCTGACCCGCTTCTGTAGTTTAGACGTAGCATGTGAAGGTTGCATTCAGGCTCGTGCAGCGATTAAAATGCGATGCATTGGCGTGTCCAGAACACAAAGGCGTTGAAGTTTAGCAGCTTCAAGCCAGCGATCATAATCGCTAAGCGTATAGGTATCCCCTCCTCCGGTTGCAAGCATAGAAGCGGCAAAGAGCAAGGCAAAGCGGCTTTGCGGCGATTGAACATTGCAATCATCATCCACAATATGATCAATAATACATACCAGCCCACCAGGAGAGAGGGACTGGCTGGCAAGCGTGATTAAACGCTGAGCAGACGCATAAGTTTGCAGATGAAAAATGTTTGCAAAGAGCAGGAGGTCAATATTATCTTCCCAGCGATCCTGCCAGAAATCACACACCCGACAGGTGAAGCGTGCATCCACGCCAAGGCGAATACTTTGAGCTTGAGCTTGAGGCGCGATACGCTCACAATCGAGCCCTAGAGCGGTCCAGTGTGTGAAATGTTGTAAGAGAAGTTGACTGTACAGACCTGTTCCGCAGCCAACGTCCAGGATAGAAACAGCCGCATCCGTATCCCACTCTAGCTGCCGCAAGCCTCGACACAGTGCAACAACGGCAGGTGGAGCCCAAAAGTTAATGCCACTCACAAGAAATTCATAGTCATGATCAGCTATTTGATTCTGGCGATACACACTTCCTGATTGGTCCGTTGAACCGGTTCGCACACTATTTGCCAGATTGCGCCATGCATCCCAGGCAAGTCGCTGATCATAGACCATTTTTCCGGCCAGACTGTACAATTCGCCAGGCAAGAGACAGTGTTGAAATTCTCGTGGTAGTGTGTAAAGTGATACGCCACTGGCATCCTGGATACGCTCGACAACTCCATAAGCGTACAAAGCGTTGAGAAGGATACGCATGCTGCGTGCGTCAGTTTGCAGGATGTTGGATAACGAGATACTATCAGCGGATTTTTCTGCCAGGGCTCTAAAAACTCCCAGCTCCTGAGAAGCTTCTATAATTGCAGGAGCCCACAACGCAATTAAATGCTCATAAATTCTATGAGCAGCTTTTATTACCTTTTCCCCCGGATTGCTATCGGCTAATAATGACAGGTCTACAAGGGAAGGAATACTGCTACCTGTAGTATTTAGCGAGTGATTTAGATGATTATATGCCTCCATTTCTTCATCTGAGGTGGCTGAAATTGCGTCGGAGTTTTGTAAGGTCATAGGACCAGGCTTCCTTTCCATAAGATAGTGAAATACGGCAACATCACATCAGTTGAAGACAAAAGCAAAAGCCTCCTCACCCGCTCAAAAGAGTTCGTGCGCGCTCAGCATGCGCAGATTAATGTCGGCGATACAGCAAATTTTTCCATTATTTTCAGGTGCAAGTCCTTTCAGTCCACAAGATATGCCTGCATTTCCCGTTCATGTTGCTTTAGATATTTCATAAAGGGAGTACCACCTGTGCCAACTTCTATTGGATTAGACTTTTCACGCTGGCTTTGTGCGTGAATATATGTACCAGCATATTCGAGATGTTTTGAGCGAAAACGCGAAATCAAGGTGAGGCACTCGTTGTAAGCATCAGCTAAGCCAGGTACAGTTGCACTGTGGCGCAAGACAAACACTCTAATCGATGGACGTGCCTCCATAAACAGGATAAAATCACGATGTTTCGGTGGCATATACTCTCTGAGCGCGATCAGGTGCTCAAGTAGCGGATTGTTTTCATACACGATACCCAGAGCATTATCGAGCAATGGGATGATCGAGCTTTGCGCGCCAGTCTCACCTCTAAAGGCTTGCGGCTTGCCTTGATACGCCTCTACGCCTTCGTAATACACCCCTTCGGGAAAGGCAGGATTATCTTTCCACCCAAAGATATAAGGGCGGACACGATGGTAATAAATATAGGGATCACATTTCTCCGGCATGCGTGTTAACGTTGCGAGCATTGATTTCAGAGATGCAGCGACCTCGTATAGTTTCGCGATGACCGTTTCTGCGTCTTTGTCAGTAACAGCATCTTGCGCCTCTACAATAGCTTTAATACCTTTGCCCGCTCTCGCTTCAATCGCAACGTGGACGAGAACGAACCAGTCTTCATCAACTCCCCCTAAAAAGTTCTCCAGGCGAGCGATATTTCCTAACTCGATAGGAGCATTCAGATCAAAGCGGCGCCAGTTATAGAGCGCATGCGATGCATACGACAAGACGGGTGGACGCCCTAACGACTGTGCAACATAAAACCAGGGAATAGCAACATTGGCTGGGATCACGTTCACGACCGGCTTTTCACCATAGATGTAAGATGCTCCCAGATACGATAGCAATAACATCGCTCTATTGATCTGATCTTCCCCTTCTAGCAGGGTATGATCGAGCAGTGGTAAGTCTTTGATCTCCTGGCGGATTCTGCCAGCAGCCAACAACTTTGGCATTTCACGGACCAGATTTTCCCATGCCGCAAAAGCTCTGGGCAAACACACTAATGGCTCTACAGGAGGTAAAAAACCCCGCTCAGGGTCAATATCATACTGCTGTAACAGCGCATCAGTGCGACTCGAAGTGGTAGACATACTTTATTCTCCAGACTTGTACAATCTCTCATCTTGATTAGACCTGTGCCCTGGCAAGTCAGACCCTCTCCACAGGCCTATACAAGCTGATCACAGGCTTCATCGATGCATAGTCTCAGGGCCTTAGCCAGCACTTGCACATTGGGTTCGTCCATTATCTCGACATGCGTGCCCGGAACGTGATGGATCACCAAACCGCCTTTTGCCAACGTACGCCAGCGTTGTATACGCATGGGCTCGACAGCATTTTCTGCCCTATCTTCTGCTTCGCCGGGAGTTTCTATATATTCAGTGGGACTACCAGATAAAAAGTAGTCAATTTTTCCCTCATAATCATTTCCTGCATAGATATGCACAATATGTTTGGTCAGTATCCTGATACGCGTAAAAATGCGCACAAGATGAACATTTGCATCCTCTGGAATGAAGTGCTTTTCTTTTGCCTGTTCAACGACATACAGGAGCCGCTCATCCAGCGCCAGTTGCTCGAAGTCATCAGGCACATCGATTCCTGCGGCGCGGATAAAATCTTCCACTATCCCGGCATCGCTCAGGTCAATCACCTCATCTATAGCGCGCTCCCTCCTCTGAGAATCAGAGATCGTACTATCAATGATCGCCAGCACTTTCACCTCATGCCCCTGTCTGTGCAACTGCTGAGCCATCTCAAAGGCAATAGGGCCTCCTAGAGACCATCCACCCAAAAGATATGGCCCCTGAGGTTGCACCGTTTGTATGGCGGCAATATAATGAGCGGCTATCTCTTCTATCGTTTCACCTATTGTTTGCTCTTGTCCTTCCACACTCACACCAAATGGCGCATGAATCCCATAAAAAGGCTGATCGGGTCCTAAACGGCGCGCCAGATTAACGTAACGAAAAGCAGTGCCACCAGCCGGATGAACACAAAAAAATGGCGGTCTGGAGCCTTGCGTTTGAATGGCAGCTAAGAGAGGTTCCTGCTCAGAAACATGCTGCTGGCGTAAGACGACAGCCAGCGCCGCAATTGTCGGATGCTGAAAAAGCATGGTCAGATCGAGATTGCGCCCAAAGCGTTCTGCGATCTGGGACATGAGTTGTACAGCTAAGAGGGAATGGCCGCCAATATCAAAAAAGCTATCAAAAATGCTCACAGGTTGAATTTGTAAGATAGCTTCCCATAGCTGCAACAATTGCATCTCAAGCGCATCACGCGGCTGTACTATCTTTCTTACCGCAGTATTACGAACATCAACGAGGCGAGCTAAATTACTCCGTCCTTCTTTCGTATCTGCACGCAACTGATGGCGGTCTACTTTGCCATTCGCAGTCAATGGTAAAAACTTCAAGTACACAAAAAGAGCAGGCAGCATATAGTCAGGTAGATGTTCCTGCATAAAGTCACGTATATTCATATCAGCTGGCAAGGGCAGTTTTTTCGGCACAATATAGCCAACAAGATGTGGCCTGCCAGGCGTATCTTCTCGTAACACGACCGCACAATCTCGTACCTGGGGATGTCGTCGTAGGACCGCTTCAATCTCCCCTATTTCGATGCGGTATCCCCGCAGATTTATCTGCCCATCTTGCCTGCCCACAAACTCGATCTGTCCACCCGGTCCATAACGTGCCAGATCTCCTGTCCAATAGAGCCTCTCGCCTCCCTGCATAGCATAAGGATGCGGCACAAATCGCTCTGCCGTCTGCCTCGCCTGCCGTAGATAGCCTCTTGCTACCCCTGCCCCTCCTATATAGAGTTCACCGATTACACCTTCTGGCAGCAGTTGTAGATGCCGATCCAGCACATACACCTGCACATTGGAGATTGGATGGCCCAATGCTACTGGTGCATCAACTGACTTCTCCTCGTGATTTCCCACGTCTGGCTTTCCTAGCGGATTGACCAGCACACCGATCGTCGTTTCTGTTGGTCCATAGTGGTTGTATACCTGGCACACCCCTCCCTTCTGCCGCACCCGTTCTACCAGTTGTGCGGACAGAGCCTCTCCTCCCAGCACTAACGCCCGGCGCGGCAACAGTTCATGCCCACGTTCGCTTTCCAGCAAGGCCGAAAGGTGCGAAGGCACGATCTTGAGCACGTCGATGGGGTGTTGCGCTGCCCAGTTCGCCAGCGCAACGGCAGAAGTGACCGTCTCGTAATCGAGCACCTGCACACAGCCTCCCGATGCCAGCGCGCAGAAAATTGCCGTATTACCCAGGTCCGCAGCCAACGTTGAAACCGTGGCATACTGCCAGCCCGGCTCCACTTCCAGTTGCTTACAGAGCGCCAGCGTGTAGTTCACGACGCTGCTCTGCTGTATCATGACGCCTTTAGGCAATCCTGTTGAGCCAGAGGTATAGATCACATATGCCAGATCCTCTCCGCTGCTGGAAGCGGGCAGGTCGTGCGGCGAGGCCTGAGCCAGTTCCTGGGCCAGCTCTTCCCAACAGAGTGTTGGGCCTTCCCAGCGAGGCAATCGAGCAGACAGATCCTCTTGTGTCAGCAACAGGGCCGCCTGGCTCTCTTGCAGTTGATAGCGCAAGCGCTCCGCGGGACTCTCCACATCCAGGGGTAGATAGGCCCCACCGGCTTTCAGGATGCCCAGTATCCCTACCAGCATGTGCGCCTGACGTGGCAGACACAATCCCACCACCACGTCTGGTCCAATGCCTCGTCGGCGTAGCACCCACGCCAATTGATTGGCTTGCGCGTTCAATTGCTGATACGTCAATTGCTTCTGCCCACTCACCACCGCAAGGTG
>Ga0310811_10003696_pt1 | contig 19305 bp, 9 predicted proteins | sample YCmetagenome_FD_207642 | JGI IMG/M metagenome (GOLD analysis project Ga0310811, IMG submission 207642) | Soil microbial communities from experimental microcosm in Duke University, North Carolina, United States - YC | ecosystem: Engineered > Artificial ecosystem > Soil microcosm > Unclassified ...
CTGCGGCTTTCATGCCTGAGGTAACCATGGCGTCGGCGGTGGATCGGATGACGGATTCGTTGATGTTGGGGCCGAAGCTGTTCCAGGACATCCAGCCCATGGGGGGTGTGGATTGGGTGGGGTGGCCCATGGGAGTGGTGGGTTGGGCGTTGCAGGTGAGTGACGCCGCGAGTATGAGTGGGAAAATGTGTTTTCGCATGGTTGTTATCTGGTTGGGCTGGTTTTGACGATATGGATCTCGCCGTTGAGCCTGGCCTTTAAGGTACGGGATTGTTTTGAATAGACGTGATAGCTGGTGATCCGGCCGTTCTTCCATTTGAAGTCGACGGTATAGTTGCCGCGTGCTTTGAGTCCTTTTACTTCTCCTTCCTGTTGCCATTCGTCGGGGATTGCGGGCAGGAAGTTGATATAGCCTGCGTGGCTTTGGATCAGCATTTCGGCGAGGCCTGCTTCTCCGCCGAAGTTGGCGTCGATCTGGAAGGGCGGGCCGGCCGAGAACAGGTTGGGGTAGATGCCGCCTCCGGCGCCATAGTTGATATTGGTGGCGAAGATGGGGCGCATGAGGTGTTTGAAGAGCAGGTAGGAGCGGTTGCCGTCGTAAAGTCTCGCCCACATCAGCATTTTGTAGGCGATGGACCAGCTGGGGCCATCGTCGCCGCGGGCGTCGAGGGTCTTTTTGCAGGCGGCCGCAAGGTCTGGGGTGCTATCCGGCGTGATCAGGCTGGCGGGATACAGCCCATAGAGGTGGGAGATATGCCGGTGGTGGGGTTCGGTCTCGGGATAGTCTTCGAGCCATTCCATGATGCGGCCGTCGGGCGCGATCCGTCCCGGGGGAGGGATTTGCGACAGTTGTGTCTGGAGGGTATCCCTGAAGGACTTATCGATGCGGAAAAGTGAGGAGGCGGTGATCACGTTGTTATACAGTTCGCGGACGATCTGGTTGTCGATGGTCGGGCCCATGCAGATGCTGGCGTGGTTGCCGTTGGGCAGCATGAAGGCGTTTTCGGGTGAGGATGAGGGAGAGGTGACGAGCCAGCCTGTTTTGGGATCGCGGATCAGCATGTCCTTATAGAAGGCGGCTGCTCCTTTCAGGATGGGGTAGATCCTGCGCAGGTAGGCGGTGTCGTTGGTGAAGGCGTAGTACTGCCAGAGATTGTTGCAGAGCCATCCGGATCCGGATTTTGTCGCGCCCCATGAGGCGCTTTCGCCCGGTTCGGTGAAATGCCAGGGATTGGTGATGACGTGGGCTACCCAGCCGTCGGCCTGATAGTAGGCGCGGGCTGTCTTTTTTCCATAGGGCACCATTCCTTCCACCAGTCGCGCGAGGGGCAGGTCGAGTTCGGACAGGTTGCCGACGTCGACGGGCCAGTGGTTCATTTCTACGTTGACGTCGAGGTGGTAGTCTCCGTTCCAGTGGGTGTGGATCTGGTTCGCCCAGAGTCCCTGCAGGTTGGGTGGCAGCAGGCCGATCCTGGTGCTGCTGATGCTCAGATAACGGCCGAACTGGTAGAAAAGCGTTGCGAGCCCGTTGTCGGCTGCCGGCGACGACTGGAAAGCGATCAGTCTCTCGTTGGTAGGGAGGTCGTCCCGGGACTGGGGTCCGAGGTTTAGGGATACTCTGCTGAAGAGGCGCTGATAGTTGGTGATATGGTTTTTCTTTTCGGTCGCGTAGGGCTGACTTCTGGCTTTTGCCAGGAGATGTGTCGTGTTGCCGGCGTATTGCGGGTTGTTGAAGTCGGTACCAGCCGAGATATACAGCGTTAGTTCTGTTGCTCCAGTAATGATGAGCTTGTTGTCTTTTGTTTGCTGGCTGCCGTCCTTCAGTACCGCCTGTACTTTGGCGAGGTATTTCATGCCGTTTCCGTTGGTGCCGTTGTCGAGCTGGCCTTCCATCACGAGGGTGTTGCCGGCGGTGGTGATGGATCTTCGTTCGGGGCGGTCGATGGATATCGCGCAGTTGACCATGCCGGGCTTGTCGGATGAGATCCGGACAATATCGACGTCAGTACCGAAGGAGGTGAAATATTCTTTTCTGTATTTTACGCCGTTGACCTCGTAGGTGGAGGTGGCGATGGCGCTGTCGAGGGAGAGCTGGCGGTGGTAGTTGGTGTATGTGGCGCCGCCGCTTCCGTAGGAGAAGTCGAGCTTCAGGGTTCCCAGCATCTGAAAGCAGCCCCACTGGGGGCCGCCGGAGCCGGGGCCTTTGCAGATGAAGTTCTTGTCCACCAGCTGCTGGGCCTGGTCGTTCTTTCCTTCGAAGAGCAGTTGTCTTATTTCCGGCAGGCTTTTGTACGCCTCGTAGTTGTTGGCGTCCTGCGGGGATCCGGACCATAAGGTGATGTCGTTGAGGACGATGTTCTCCGTGGTGACGCCTCCGTCGGGGGTCATGCCGAGCCGGCCGTTGCCGAGGGGGAGGGCGCCCTCCCATTGGGTAGCGGGTTCTTTATACCAGAGGTGGAGGGGGTGGGGTGGCGGTTGGTGGAGGGGATGAGAAATCGGGTAGGACTGAGCAGGATGAGTTTGGGCGATGCCTGTCTGCGAGAGACAGGCGATCGCCCAAGTAAAAAATAGCTTGTGGTTGAACGTCATAATCTTCTAACTTACGGATTGTTCGTTATTGCTTGAACCAGAATGTCAGCTGGCTGAGGTTGACATAGCTGGGGTCATCGGTAGTCCTTAAAACGCGGACCATCATATAGCGGACTGGCGGCGGATTGGAGATCAGGTCTGCGTTGACCGGCGCGATACCGTCGTCCGTGCGAACGATCTCTTTTAGCAGGGTCCAGCCCTTTGTAACCGCTTCGTTCTTCCATCCGGGGTCGTTGCCTGGCAGCAGGGTCTCTGCGCCGGTGGTATCGGCGATGCCCCAGATCTCAAAGTCGATTGGGTTGTGGCAGCAGTTGCGTCCTATTTCCTGGACGCGGAGCAGGTTGTTGTAGGTAGCGCCCATGTCGAAGCTGAAGTGCTGGGGAAGGGACGAAGAACCGTCGGAGTGAAAGATGTTCGGATATGGTTTTGGCTGTGTGGATCCGTCCCAGAGCTGGCTCATGGAGGTGCCGAAGCCGGCGTTCATGTCGTTGGGAAGGTGGATCTCTTTGAACAGGCTTTTGTCGCACTGTACGATCCTGAAGATAGAGGGGAAGGTGTCATAGCCGTTTGTCTGGAAAGTGTCTATGGCGCTTCTCACCGGGATATAAGACGACTTGTACAGGACCGAGGTCCCGAATTTGAAATTGGGGAGCAGGATGGAGGTGCTGTCAGGGGAGATCTGTGTTTGCTGTGCGCCAGTGTTGTCGGTGTATTTGATCACTGTCGTGATATTGATCGAATCGGGTCTCCGGAAGTTGATCGTCACGTCAGTATTGTTGCTGCCGATCACGAAGGGTGTGTCCTGGTTAGCGGGTCTGTTGTGCAGGTAGTTCTGGTAGATGCTCCCGTAGATGCGGACGTTGTCCAGTTCGGTCGTGATGGACTTGTTGCCGGCGTTGTCATAGGAATTGATGAAGAACGTATAGTTATATTCCTGGAGGTTGCTGATCAAACAGCCGACGGTATCGGACGGAGTGTGTTTGGTGGCAGGAATGACGAGCGAGTCGGCATAGTTGTTCCAGTAGACCACGTATCTGGCGACGCTGGGGTCCGGGCTTGGGTGCCAGCTCAGTTTCACTCTGAGGTTGCCGGGTGAGATGGCGACGGCGCTGACGGCGCCGGGGTATGTTTTCTCGCTGCCGTTGAGGAAGGCCCTGAAGTCTGTCGGTTTCCTCGAGCAGGAGAACGCGTTACAGAGGAGCAGGACTATGAGAAGGGTTCTTGTATAGTACTTCATAATAATTTGATGTTGGTTAAAATGGGTTTCCGTATACCGACATTTCGTTCATGTTGTAATAGTTGTTGGTGCCGCCCATGGTCTGCAGGCACTCGAACCGGATATACCGGACTTTGGGAAGGTCGATCGAGAAGTCGAAGCTGAAGCCGTTCTTCCAGGTCTGGATATCGTCGTTGGTCAGCGGGTTGTGCGCGGGTTTGGGCGGCGCGTTGAAGAGGCCGAGGTTGACCCATCCGTTGGGCGTTGCACTGCCGACAGCGGGCAGGTGTGCTGTGTCGGAAGGCATCAGTTCGTCCTGCGGTAAGTCGGCTCTTCCCCACATGACCCATGTCTGGGGTGCGCCGGAGTTCCATACGAATATATTCCCGTCACCGACCCTGTCCCAGATGACGTAGCGGCTGAGCTTTGCGGTCTGGCCCATGTCGAATGTTGCCCATGCAGGCCAGATATTCGGCTTGGCGCCCGTGGGGAGTATGGGCTGCTGGGTGTTGTAGCAGAATTCGCCGTAGTTGTTGTCCCAGAGGTTGCTCAGGTTGAAGAGGCCGTTCTGGTAGTTGCCGACGTCGGTCGCGAGCACGTATGCCTGGAATCTGGACTTGTCGAGGATCGTCTCGAAGAGGGGCTTGATGGTCTGGAAGAGCGTGTCGGAGACGTTACCCCACTGGTCGGTGACGTAGAGGCCGAATTTCTTGGGGATGGTATCGTAGCCCCGGAGGCTGTAGTCGATGGATCCATCGCCGGTATAGTGCTGGTCCTGGATCTGGTATTTACTGGTGAGTAGATCGGGGAGCAGGGTGATGATGCCGACCGGTGTATTGGTGGTGTCGGTGGTCTTGATGTTGATACCGCCGAAGTCGGGCTGCAGTGCCAGGGCAGCATAGACGAGCTTGTAGGGCGGTGTTTTGGGATGAACCGTTACTACTACGGAGTCCGACTTTACCTCTGCGCGGGACACGGTCCACAGCACCACCTTATAGTCTACTGTGTCCGCGAAGCCGCTGACCGTGATGCTGTCGGAGTAGTAGGAGGATTTTGTCTGACGGCTGGTCTTGCTGTTGATCTGGTAGTTGGCCTGCACGTAGAGGATATTCTTCGAATCCGGAAGCGTGTAGGTGATATAGGCGCCGCCGTTGAAGTTGGCGACTTTGATATTTGAGATCACTCCGGGTTTCGTTTTGTCCGTCGAAGTGATGGCGTTGTAGTCGGAGGCCTTTTTGCAGGAAGCGACCACGAGGCAGGCCATCGTCAGGGCTGTGAGCCATGATGGGGAGGGTTGCCGTTTTTTGAATATTGCTGATGCCATATAATAATTCGTTTTTGTGTTTTTACCAGTAGGGGGTTTGGACGAGATTGGAATTGACCAGCAGGTCGTATTTCTGGATCGGGAAGAGGTAGTCTTTCAGTCCGAACTGCGGCTGATAGACGGTATGCAGGTTGTAGTAGGCGGAAGTGGTCTTGGCCAGTGTCTGCACGCTCCAGCCGACGAATGGCGTCGCGAAGAGGTTCTGGAGTTCTTTCCATCTTCTGAGGTCCCAGCCTGCCTGGCCTTCGAAGGCGAGTTCGATCCTGCGTTCCTGGTGGATGATGTCCCTGAGGCCTTCTTTTGTAGATGGTTTGGAAGGGTTTCTGGAATAGGTGGACCATGCCTGCTGAACGCCGGGAAGGTCGGCTCTTGCGCGTACTGCGTCTATCCATTTATACGCGTCCGCGGTGGGGCCGTTGGCTTCGTTGAGGCATTCCGCGTAGAGCAGCCAGAGGGCGGTCAGTCTCATGAAGGGCCATGAGTAGCCTTTCTGGACGAAGCTGCTGTTGGCGGAAGCCGTCAGATAGGGCACCAGTTTTTTGGGCCAGTAGCCGGTGCTGTTATAGGAAATAGGGTCGCTTGGTGAGGCGGGGCCATTGACGGCGTTGATGTAGTTGGGGTTGTTGTCGTCGGTGTTGCCGAAGCCGAACCAGATGCTGCCGTCGAAGGCGACGTCGGCGTAGTATCTTTCTTCTCTGTTGAGGTTGCCTTTGTTGGTCGAGTAGCCTTTTTTGACATAGTAGCCATTGGCGTCGTCGCCTTGTACGACCTTATACCGGTTGGGATAGTCCCAGGAAACGTCTTCGCTGATCGGTACGCCGTGGTTGGTATAGAACAGTTCGGTCTCGCCCATCGGGACGGAGAAGTTGGAGAAGAAGTTATAGACTGTCGTGGCGTCGGACGTAACGCGGGGGCAGGCTTGTATCTGGTAGCCGAATCCGGGGTTGAGGGTCCAGATCTGTTCGACGTTCCAGCTGTCTGTTACGGCGCCCTGGATATTCATCAGTCGTTTGGTCGAATCGCTCATATGTGTAATACCGCTTTGCGCCACGAACTGATAGAGGGCGGCTCCGGAGGCCTGGGCGGCGTCGATGGCGGTCTTGCAGGCGTCTGCGGCTTTCTGCCATTTGGAGGCGTCGGGGCTGGGGGGGTAGAGGGGTTTGCCGGCGACGTCTTTTATGCTGGCGTAGTCGGGGTTGCCGTTGAAGAGGGGGCTGGCCTGGGTGGCGAGGACCTCGGCTTTTACGGCGAGTGCGATGACCTGGGTGATCCGGCCGTCTTCAGTGATCGTGTTCATGATGGTTGGCGGGAGGTTCGGGATTGCCTCATCGAGCAGCCGGACGACGTAGCTGAAGCAGGAGTCGACGGGCTGCTGTTTTTGCCTTACCTGGTCGGAAGGTGCGTTGACGGGAAGCGCTACGTCGGCGATGGGGATCGCGCCGTACATGCGGATCAGCCAGTAGTGGTAGTATGCTTTCAGGAATTTTGCTTCGGCAATCCATCTTACTTTCAGGTCCGGTGTGAGGTCGGGGGCGGTATTTACGTTGTCGAGGAAGGTGTTGCAAAAGCGGATGGCCTGCCAAATGTTGAGTCCCTGGTTGTAGGCGTCCCAGTAGTTCATCAACGGATTTTGGGCGTTCTGGAAGCCGCGCATCAGATTGAACCCTGCGTCCTGTCCGTTGCCTGGAAGGCTTTGGTTGGCGGGGAGGTCGGTTGGGATGATGACTTCGCCGGAGGCGGTGAAGCCCGGGTTGCGTACGACGTCGGCCAGCCGCTGCATTATGGAGTAGCAGTTACCGACGAGGTAGGATTGCGTTTCGTTGGCGTTTGCGAATGAGCTGTTGAGGGTTGCTACGTCGTCGGGCGTGACGTCGAGGTATTTCTTACAGGACGTCCCGGACAGTAGCAGCGCTGACACCAGCAATATTTTGTAGTTCATTTTATGATGATTTGTGCGGATTAGAAATTGAGGTTGAGGCCGACGTTGAATACGCGCTGGATGGGGTAGCCGAAGCCCTGGCCCGCCATCTCGGGATCCCAAAGTTTGAATTTGCTGAAGGTCAGCAGATTCAGGCCGCTGATATAGACCCTTGCGTTATCCATGTAGGCGCGTTTGATCCATCTGCGCGGGAAGGAGTATCCGACTTCCGCTGACTTGAGGCGTAAGAAGCTGCCGTCGCGCATCCACCAGGTGCTTGTCTGCTGGTTGTTGATCGCATTGAACGTGGACAGGCGGGGATAGAGCGCATAGAGGTTCTGGTTCCCTTCGGACCAGTGGTTGTCGGCGTAGGCCTTGAGCAGCTGGGCGTTGTTTACGAAGGGAGCGGTACCATAGATTCCGTTGTAGATATCGGTGTTGGCAGTAGGATTGATGAAGAACGATTCCCTTGCCAGGCCCTGGAAGAAGGTACTTAGGTCGAAGTTCTTGTATTGTAAGGAGAACCCGAAGCCGTAGATGATCTGGGGTGTCTGGGGCAGTCCGATCGCTACCTGGTCGTCGCCGTCGACGATTCCGTCACCATTGATGTCCCTGTATTTTATATCACCGCCCTGGGGTGGGATGCCGTTGCCGAAATTCTGGGGCGGGGCGTTCTGGGCTTCCTTGTCGTCGACGAAGAGTCTTTCGGCGATGTAGCCGTAGGGCTGGTTGATGGGCTTTCCTTTTCTGTATTCGTAGCCGTATTTGTATTGTGGCTCTTCGGTGTATACGACCTTGTTGGAGGTGACGGTGAGGTTGCCGAGGAATTGTGCGGTGAGGTCTTTCGAGATCCGCTGGTTGTAGGTAAGGTTCAGGTCGAGGCCGTTGGCGGTAGCTTTGCCCAGGTTGGCCTGGAGGTTGGCGTTGGCCGTATTCTCGATACCGACGGATACGGGAATATAACCGCGTGAGATCAGGATATCGTAGCGGGATTCGTGATAGATCTCCGCGGTGATGCTGAGGTCTTTGAGGATGGTAGCTTCGATGGCGATATTGCTCTTTTTCGACCGTTCCCAGGTGACGTCGGGGTTGGGATATGCCTGGATGGTCGTACCATATAGTGTGAATGAATTGGTATTGCCGAAGGAAGAATAGAATAAGGGGTTATAGTTGGGGGCGCTGCTGTTGCTCTGGTTGTTGTTGTCCGGCGTGACGCTCGAGAGGTAGAAGAAGCGTTGGTTTCCGATGTTGTCGTTGCCTACGAGGCCATAGCTGCCTCTGAGTTTCAGCCGGGTGATGACGTTGGCTATGCCGCCGTCCCAGAATTTTTCGTTGGATATTACCCATCCGGCGCCGATGGTGGGAAAGAAGCCATAGCGGTGGTTGGGGGCGAATCTTTCCGAACCGTTGTATCCGAAGTTGAACTCCATGAAGTAGCGGCTGTCGAAGGAATAGGAAGCGCGGCCGGAAACGCCGAGGTTCCTGTAGGGGAGAGAGCTCAGCAGGTCGTTGGCGTCGCCGTACTGGGTCTGCTGGCGGGTGCCGATGACCGTTGCGCCTACGGAATGTTTGCCAAAGCTATGGCTGTAGTCCAGGGTACCCTGCAGGTAGAGATAGGTATAGACGGTCTTGTTGCCCGGATAGTAGCTGAGGAATTCCTGAGCGTCGCCGGGTTTATTATTGAGCCAGTTGAGGGTGTAGAAGCCTGTCTTGGGATCGGAAAAACCGATGCCGTAGTAGAATGGTTTGTAGGAGCGGGTCAGGTCAAAATAGGAGTAGCGGTTTGTGCTGAATATGCCGTGGAAACTGAGGCCTGGGATAAAGTCCATTTTTTGTGTCAGCTCGAACTGTGCGGACATTCTCGACTCGGAGAAGCTCTTGTATCCGTCCATCAGGTCGGCATAGGGGTTGTCGAGGAGGCCGCCGGTGAGGCCGGGGTTGTTGCCGAAGAGGATATGGTGTGTCAGCCGGTTGGCGCTGTCGGGCTGGTAGTACGGCGCGAAGGCAACGGGGCTGGTGTGGAGTGCCTTTACGTAGAGGTCTGTGGAGAAGCCGTCCTGGCTGCTGGTTATCGGTCCTGTATAGTCGTTGAAGTTGCCCCAGAGGCGGACTTCGGCTTCGGTGGATTTGGTCAGGCTGAGGTTGATGTTGGTGCGCAGCTGGTAGTTCTCGTACTACATTCCGGAGTTGAAGTTGTTGACCGGGTTGACCTGGAGGATACCGTTGTCTCTGGAATAGGAGCCGGACATATAGTATTTGGCGAGCTGCGAGCCGCCGCTGGCGCTGAAGTTGGCGCGGTTGGTGGTGGTGCGGTCTCTGAAGAGCGTGCTCATCCAGTCGACGGCGGGGAAGATATAGGGGCTGCTTCCCGGGGCCTTGTCGATGGTCTGCTGTGTATTAAAGATATCGTTGGGGGTGAAGGGGGGTGTTTGCAGCGGATTCCTTGTGGTGACGGCTTCGTTGAAGTTTTTCATATAGGATATTGGATCCGCCAGTTGTATCTTTTTTGTAGGCTCGGAGATGGAGGTCTCTGCGCGGACGTTGATCCTTGCTTTGCCTATTTTACCGTCTTTTGTCGTGATCAGGATGACGCCGTTGGCGCCGCGGGCGCCGTAGAGGGCGGCTGCGCTGGCGTCTTTCAGGATGGAGAAGGACGCGATGTCGTCCACCTGGAGGCGGGCGAGGTCGCTGGCGCTGAGCTCGACGTTGTCGACGAGGATCAGCGGGCTGGCGCTGTAGCCGAGTGTCGTGACGCCGCGAACGAAGAAATTGGCGTTGTCGCGGCCGGGCTGGCCGGCGCGCTGGAAGGAGATCAGGCCTGCGACCCTTCCGGCGAGTGCGTTGGTAAGGTTGCTGGAGGGGATCTTGAGTTCTGTCGGGTCGATGCTGGTGACTGATCCGACGACGGCCTCTTTTCTTTGTTTGCGACCGTAGGCTGTGACGACTACATCCGAAATATTGGCTGCGACCGGGTGCATTACGAGGGCTACTTCTTTTGTCGATTCTGTGATCGTCAGCCGCTGGTCGGTGAAGCCAACGTAGGAGAACTCTATGACCGAGCGGGGGCCGACGTCGAGGATGAATCTTCCGTGGCTGTCGGTATAGGTACCCGAATTCTTTCTGCTGGTGTTTACGACGCTTACGCCTGTCAGGGGTTTGCCTGTCGAGTCGACCACTGTACCGGTGACGGTAATGGGTTTTTGTGCGGATGCAGTAATAAAGGAGAGAAAGAAGAGGACGAGAATGATTGGCACACGGGTGAATAGCCGTTTGCGCAAATCGTAGAGATTTGTCATAAGCAAGTAACGTTTTAGTATTGGTTAGTGTAGGGAATAGCCGTTGGCCTTTCCGCGGCTTGTGCGCAGTGTTTGGCTGTTCTATACTATACTATACTACAAATATAGCCTTTTTTGGATGTGGTGCAAGTTTTTTTAGACGGCGATGGGCTGTCTGTTGTATTTGGCTTTATAATCCAAAGGAGATAAGCCAGTTAGTCTCTTAAAAACTTCTCTAAATGCCTTGTCGTCCGAGTAGCCGACTTCGAACATTACTTCGAAGATGGTTGTCCTTTCTTTTTCGAGGAGTCTTTTGGCGACTTCGATCTTTACGCGCTGGAGGTATTCCATTGGGGTGTTGCCTACGGCTTTGACGAAGCGTCTGTCGAAGTTGCGTCTGCTGATGGCCAGTCTGGAGGCGAGGTCTTCGAAGGAGATCTTTTCGGTGAGGTTCTCTTCGATAAAGGTTTGGGCCTTGCTGATGAGTTCGTCGCCGTGGTTCTTTTGGGGTTGGAAGACGGAGAAGGGGGACTGTGATGTTCTTTCGATATCGATCTGGAAGATCTTCGAGCAGTGGATGGCGATCTCTCTGCCGAAATATTTTTCGACGAGGAAGAGGACGAGGTTGAGGAATGAGAATGCGCCTCCGTTGGTATATATTCTTGGTCCGACGGTGATGAGGCGGTCGGTATGGATACCGATATTGGGAAAGCGTTGTTTGAAGTCGGAGGCTGTATTCCAGTGGATGGAGCAGGATTGTCCGTCCAGGAGGCCGGTGGAGGCCAGGAGGAATGCGCCTGTGCAGATGGTGGCGATCTCGGCGCCGTTCTTGTATTGTTGTGTGATCCACGTGATGAGTTCCTTATTCTTTCCGATCACGTTGTCATAGTCATAGGATATGGCGGGTATGATCAGCAGGTCGGTTTTTTTTATCTCGCTGACATTTACGGGGTGGACGGAGAAGAAGCCGTCCTCGAGTTGAATTTCCTTTACGAAGCCTGCGAGGCGCACGTCGATCATGGATGTGTTGCCGAGCTTTTGCCAGTATTGGTTGGCGCGGGTCAGGATCTGGAATGTGCCTGTGATACTGCTCAGGTTGACGTCTCCTTCAGGGACGACGATGGTGACTTGCTTCATTGCAGGAATTTGAGCAAGGAAGTTACGATTATTTGTTGTCCATATCGCCCCTGTGCGGGGTGTTTTTTTGGTATGGCGTTTATTGTTTGATAAATGTAATGGGGAACGATCGCTGGCCGGTGACGACGTATGCGATGTATGATCCGGTGGAAAGGCTGCTGACCGGCAGGGTTGCGCCGTCCAGCTGTGAAAACCTGTAGCTGGCGAGCACTTGTCCGGAATTGGAAATGATATTGACGCTGCCGCCACCGCTGATACCCGGTGCGCTGATATGGAGGATATCTTTTGCGGGAATCGGGTAGAGGGTCACCTGGCGGGTTGATCCGTCGAATGCCAGGGTGACGACCGGGGAATAGGATGAAACGCCCGAGGCATCGGTCATCAGTAGTCTGTAGTAGTTGATGCCGCTGAGGGGTGAATTATCCGTATAGCTATAGCTCATGGAGGAGAAGCCGTTACCGGTGCCTGCCACGGCAGCGATTGAATTGAACTGCGATCCGTCTGCGGAGCGCTGAAGGGAGAAGTGGTCCTGGCCGAGGTCGGCGCCGACCGTCCATTTGGCGAGGGCGGAGGTTGCAGACTGTCTGGTCACTGTAAAGGTTTCGAGTGATATGGGAAGGACGTTGTTCTGGTTGTATACGAGGGTATAGTATCCCGCGGGCAGGTTGGAGGCTTTAACCACGAAGGAGACGGTGGTGCCGGAGATGCTGCCCTGGGTCATGTTGACCAGCTTGTTCGTCCCGGTTGCGAATGTCCCGTCCGTTGCGTTATAGAGGATGCTGTAGTAGTAAGCCGGATTTAGAGTCGTCCCGTTGTAGTCGTTAAAATTAAAATTAAGTGTGATGTTGCCTGAGTTGTTGCCGTTGAATGTTTTGACGTACCAGGTACGATTCCATACATAGCTGTTGACCGGGACATTGGTCAGGCCTGAGTTGAAGTTGACAGTGTTGGTCTGGGCGTTGTGCGCGGCCATCACGTAGCCTGCCGAGCCAAGGAAATCAGAAGCCGTGGTACCGCTGGAGAATCCCAGTCCGTCTGTGGAACCGGCTACGTCGGTGAGAACGTTGTCGGTGCTAAGGGTATATCCGATGCCTACGAGGTTCTTATTCCAGGTGGGTTTTGTGGGTGGAGTGAATTTTGTATATCCTGTGGTTGGTAGCGAGCCGCCCAGTCCCCATTGGGATGCCTGATAATTCTCCAGCAATACTCTCTCGGTATTGCTGAGGGGGGCGCTATAGACCAGTAGTTCGTATACGGGGTCATTGTTGTACATGCCCCTGTTCAAAAAGGTATTGCTGATGGAGTATGTGCCGTTGGTAGGGTTCAGGGCTTCCGCGACGACAATGTGCGTAGCCGCGGTGGTCGTCATACTTTGTACGCCATTTAGCCACATGGCGGGCGTGGTCCCGGTGTTGTAGGCCCAGTCGTTGACGTTGGGTCCGTCGGTGTAAGACGGGGCGGCTGTACCGGCGCCTCCGGTGAAGCGGACGCTGAAGTCTGTGAGGGAAGGCGATGAGAAAAGGTACTGGTAGCTATTGCCGAGCATTGCCCTGGTACTGATAATAGTCTGATAGGCTCCGGTGGGGCCTGTCATGTACTGGGTGTTATTAGCGAAAGTTACGGCGCCAAAGCCGTTGAGCTGATTGGTCTTGTAGATTGGCCGGTTGGTGTTGGTGCCCTGCACGGCGTCCGAGCCATTGCCGCTCTTGTCCTTCCAGGTTGCAATGGAGGCCCCGTTGGCGGCCTGTGAGCCTGATGAGTTCAAAATAGTTGTGGGGTCTGCCGCGGTCAGCCATAGTTCAAGGTTCGAATTTCCGAGTCCGGCCGGGTAATAGTGTTGTGCGCTTGTTGCGAGTGAAAGGAATAGCAAGCACATTAGAGGATATGGGCTTTTCATGATATTGATTTAAGGGGCGACAACTGGTGTTATCCAGCACGTCGCAAGTTAGTGACAATAGTTGTGCCTTTTTACACTTCTTTGATTTTCATGACGTTTCGGGACATTTGTATTCCCAAATATGGAAAAACCGGCTAATTATTGGAAATTGATTGTCAATGGCGTTTGTGGGTTTCCGTGACTCAATAGCCAGGTCTTCCGCGGGATGGAAAAGTTCCCATGCTGAATAATAATTCCAACTGTTTTTAGTTATAAGGGCGTATCAAGGAATAAAAAGATACACTTAGTCCTGCATACCTCTGATATCCTGACTGAGTTGCCGTGATATGGTGGAAAGCATCGGGATTGTAAGCCCCTGCTGAAAGCCGTATCCAGTGACACTTTATGAAATATCTGATAATAGTAGCAGGGCTAATGGCAGTCCTTGTAAGTGATTCTTTTGGTCAGACAACGCAGTCGAGTGGAAACTGGAGTGATCCGAGTATCTGGTCGGGTGGTTCGGTACCGGCGGCCGGCGGTACGGTAACTGTGAGTAATCCCGTCACTATTGATGGTAATCTCTCGCCGACCGGCACGTGGACATTCGGCAGTAATGCCACGGATCAGCCGGGCGGGACTGCGTATACGTTCAACCCGAGTGCGGGCACCAATACCATTACCGTTGATGCAAATGAGGTAGTCACCTTCGAAGGAGGGAGTTTGGGTACGCCCAACCAATTCAATAGCGGGACGATCAAAATTTACGGCACGCTGATCCTTGGGTATACGGATCTCAACAACAGCGGAAATCTGAATATCACGGTTGAACCGGGCGGGACGCTGATCATCAATGGAGATCTGAATAGCAAAAATAACAGCGGTCTTTTTGAGATCGACGGCGCGCTGATCGTCAACGGAAACTTCACCGCATCGACGGGGAGTGTTACGGTTAGCGGCTCAGGCACGATCAATACCACGGGGAAGCTGACGTCGACCGGCGGCTCGACGATATTCGGCACTGGAAATGACTGTACTACCGGTCCCTGTTCGGGGTCTGCATTGAATTGCAGTTTTGCCAACAGGGTCACGCCTGCGGGAGGTGTTGTGTGCACCGGAACTACTCCGGGTACGTTAACTTCTACGAATACGGCGGGCAGCCCGACCTATCAGTGGCTGGTCAGCACGGATAATACCACCTACTCAAATGCCTCCGGGGTCAGCAATGGTTCGACCTATGTTGTTCCTGCTCTTACACAAACCACCTGGTATAAGGTGAAGATCACTTCCGGCGGATGCACCAGCGTATCGCCGGAGGCGAAGTTTACGGTCGTCAGCAGTGGGGGCTGGCTGGGTGGTACAAGCACCGACTGGAATACGGCCAGCAACTGGTGCAGCCTCACCGTGCCTACCAGTGCAACGGATGTTACGATCACCAATACCGGTTCGAATTATATGCCGAGGATACTTGCGGGGGAGGCGGCTACGGCCAGGAATGTGACGATCAGCAATACCTCGCCCAGGTCGTCGATCACTATCGTCTTAAGCGGCACTGCTTCCCTGTCTGTTTACGGAGACCTGACGAATAACGGCGTGTTTACCGACAGTTCTACTGCCGCGACTGCCGGTATGATCGTAGCAGGGAGTGTTGTACAGAACTTCGGTGGCACCGGCGGTCTTGCGCTGAACAATATGACCATCAAAAACGGTTCGGGGACTGCCACTACGCTGAATATCAATAACAACAATCTAACGGTGAGCGACAACCTAACAATGACCTCCGGTATCGTCAATCTCGGGGGTTTGTCCGTTTCGTTGGGGGCATCGGCGGCCAGTAGCGGCGCTTTGAGCCATTCCGCGGGGTCATGGTTTTACGGGGGTGCTTTCGTGCGGTGGATGCCAACGTCGGCGGTTACGCTGGGGGTTGATGCCAGCCTTTTTCCTGTTGGCGATGCTTCGAATTATCGTCCGATGTATCTGGGCAGCAGCGGGCTCACGACGGGTGGTACGGTCAAGGTGACTCATACGAGCGTGTATGGCGCCTCGGCCGTCTCGTTTGCCGACGGAGCGTCGACCGTCTCGATCAGGTCGAATTCTTACTGGACGGTGGCTACCGGCAACGGGATCGCGGGTGCGGGGAATCCATTTACCGTTCGCACGGAAGGCACTGGATTTGGCATTGTCGGCAGCGTCAGTGATCTGCGGCTGACGCTGGTCAATTCGGCTGCGCCGGGGACCGCGGGTGTGAATGCGGGCAGTACCGGCAATCCGCAGGTGAACAGGAACAGTTTTTCAGTCGCCAGTCTGGCTAACAGCTATTACTGGGGATCGGTCAATCCTGGAATGACGAGCCTGCCTGTAACGCTGGTATCCTTCACGGGCGCGGCTCAGTCTGGAAAGGTGGTGCTGAACTGGACGATCGGCGAGCTGACTGCCAGCTATTTTTCGGTGGAGCGGTCGGTTGACGGAGTAAATTTTGCGGAGATCGGCAGGGTCGCGGCTGAGGGTAGTGCGTATACTTATACTGATGAGAATCCTGTCGCGGGAAACGATTATTACCGTCTTCGGCTTGCCGATGAGACCGGGAGTTTTTCTTATTCGAGGGTTATCGCGGTTGATATTAGTGCGAATGTTGATGTTGTTCTGTTCCCGAATCCATCGGATGGGCGGACCATTACGGCGCGGATCGGCGGCGCGGGGGCCTGGTCGATCGATGTATTCGACGATCAGGGCAGGAGAGTAGGGCACGGGTATTCAGCGGATGCGGCGCAGACTATCCATTTTACGCCGATGCTGCCGCAGGGCGTCTATTTTGCAAGGGTGATGAGTAAGACGGGTATGCGGGTGAAGCAGTTCGTCGTGACGCGGTTATAGATTCAGCGCGATACATTTACAGATTCAGCGCGATCTTTCCGAATAGTCTCATTCCGTTGAAGCCCATCTGGACAGAATCCCAGGGGCCGCCAGACTCGTTGTCTCCTGCCCATCCCTTTGCGAGCGGGTTTACGCCGAGGTCGGGATGGATGTTGAATAAATTGTCGACGCCGATGAAGACGCTGGCCTTTTTGGAAATCTTATAGGAACAATAAATGTCGGTTGTCAGCTTGCCGTCGAAATTAAAGTGTTCGGGTACCAGTATGTGGGAATCCGCGTCTGTGGGCACCATCGGATCAATCCCCGTCTGGTTGGGGTTGTCGTCTGTCGCGGCTCCGAAGCCCAACAGGGTTATCTTCCCAAACCAGGTAAGGTGCGTGCCAATCCCGAATTTGTCGACGTTGTAGTCGATGTTCAGCGCAAACTTTTGTTTTGGAGCGGATGCTATCAGGAATGCTTTTTCGCGATCGCTGAAGAAGGTCTTTTGGTTGACCGTGGTCCCGTTGAGTGCGGGCGGAACGTGTATGGCGTCGAGGTCCATCTTTTGAATATTGCCGGCGAAGAGGACCTTGAGTCCATTCTTTCCCCATCGGGTGGAATAGTCGGCTACGATATCCAACCCATAATTTGTGGTATTGACGGCATTGGCAAAGAACTGGACGGTGGTGACCTGGGGCGGGATCTGCGAGGTAAAGGAAGGGGGGAGGGTGTTGTCGTTCTTGCTAAAGAGGCCGGACAGGACGATCCTGTTCTTTACTTTCACCAAATAACCATCGATCGTAAATGTGAGTCCTTTGGCAGCTTTCCAGCTGAAGCCGGCGCTGGCGTTGACGGAGGTTTCCTGTTTTAGTTCGGGTATGCCGGCGGCTTTTGTAATGGGGTCGTCGTTGCTGGCGATGCGGGACTGGATGAGCTGGCCGCCGCTGAAGGAGGTCAGGGTATTGCTGAAATTTATTTGTTGCAGGGAAGGTGCGCGGTAGCCGGTACTGAAGGAGCCTCTGATGTTGAGGTCGTTTGTGAGGCGGTAGCGCGTGGCGAATTTAAACGTCGCGACGGAGCCAAAATCGGAATAGTGCTCGAACCGGATGGCGCCGTCGAGCAGCCAGTCTTTTGTAACGTTGAGTTCCGCGTCGGCATACAGTCCCTGGTTGGTGCGCGATTTGGCTTTTTTGTCGGCGGGGCTGAAGCCTGGAAAACCCTGGGCGCCGGAGGCTGCCGTGCGCAGGGAGTCCGCACTGCCGTCGCCTATCAGGTTGGGGTAGATGCGGTCGCTGGAATCGTAGCTTCCGTATGATCCATACTCACCTACGTAAATCCCATATCTTTCGTATCTGAATTCTGCGCCAAGGCCGAGGTTGAGACCATTCGCAATCGTTTTGAACGATCTGCTGAAGTCGACGTTGAGTGTATTCTGCAGGAAGTTGAAGCCGCCGTCGTCGAAGTGGTTGGGTTTGGTGGCGCCGATGATGGATGCGTTGTATGTTTTGTCTCCGTAGTAGTGAAAATCGTTGCGGCCGAGGGTGTTGCTGAGGTCCCAGGTCCATTGGTCGCCGGCGTCTCCTCTGAGTCCGAGGGCGATGGAGGCGTCCTGGATATGGGTTTGGATATGGGGGTTGTAGTAGGTTTCACCGTCGATGGACCTGCGCATGATAGAGGGGTCGTAGAGGAGGTTACCGCCGGCGTCTACGGGGAACCGTTCGGGTTTTGCGCTGAAGTTGCGGGAATAGGCGTAGGCGTCGGAAGCCTTATAGTTATATCCGCCGAAGGAGTAGAAGGTGGTTCTTTTTGAGGGGCTTGTCGGGATCTCCATATTGTACATAACGCCTCCTGTGGTGATGGATCCGTCTCCGAAGGCCCTTCGTCCGGTATTGAGGTACGGTATGGCATTTTTATCGTTTTGCCAGTTGGATGTGTCTACCTGGCGATAGGTTTTGCCTTGTTTCAGGAATTCGGCGGAGATATTGATGAAGCCTCCGTTTTTGCCGAGGGTAAAGCCGTCGTTGGCGGAGATGGTGGCGGTATTGCCGTCGATAGCGCTGCCGGAGTAGTATTCGTTGCCCTTGTTGAATTTTCTGGCGTTGAAGGAGTAGTCGTCGTAGCCGCTCCAGCCGGCGTTGATGGCGAGGTGGTGGACGTCTTTTTTCAGGATGATATTTATAACGCCGGCGATGGCGTCCGAGCCGTATTGTGCGGAGGCGCCGTCGCGGAGGATCTCTACCCGGTCGACCGCGGATTCGGGAAAGGCGTTGAGGTCGACTCCGGAGTTGCCTCTGCCTCTGGTGCCGAAGAGGGTGACGAAGGCGGTCTGGTGTCTTCTTTTGCCGTTGATCAGTACGAGGGTTTGGTCGGGGCCGAGGCCTCTAAGGGTGCCGAGGTCTATGTGGTCGGCTCCGTCGGCGCCGCTCTGTTTATTGTAATTGAAAGATGGGGCGGCGACGTTGAGGATGGAGGTGATATCCATTTTGGCGGTAGGAAGGTCTATCTGGTTGATCTTTATGACGTCGACGGGGACGGGCGTTTCGGTTTTGGCTCTGCCGGCGCCGCGGGTACCGACGAAGACGATCTCGGTGAGTTCGGAGGAGGCGGGAGTTAGTGCTATGGTGACCTGGGTTTGTCCGTGGAGGGGGAATGACTGGGTGGTATAGCCTATGAAGCTAATTTCGAGGATATCGTTCGGGCTGGCCTGGATCCTGAAGTCGCCTTCGTTGTTGGTGGATATTCCGCTGGATTTTGCGGACCGGACCTTTATTGTGGCGCCCGCGAGAGGGGAGCCGGTTTGGGCGTCGACGACTTTGCCGGTGATTTGTGCGACCAGGAAGCAGGGAATGGCCAGCCAGCTGGCGAGCAGGAGGAGTGTTCTCATATGATTGGTTTTGGTTATTGGAAGATAACAATAAAAAAAGGGGTAAGCAAATATTTTGCAATAGAGGGAACTGCTATGGTCGGAAATGGTGAAACTGCATCTGTTTTGGTAGCCTTTTAAAGCTGATATTTGTCCTTATGAGTAAGATCTATATTATCGGCGCGGGGACTATCGGAAGGGCTTTGGCCGGGGTTCTGCAGCGGCATCAGCGGGATGTTGTATTGGTGAGGGCGAGT
>Ga0310811_10003697_pt1 | contig 19302 bp, 23 predicted proteins | sample YCmetagenome_FD_207642 | JGI IMG/M metagenome (GOLD analysis project Ga0310811, IMG submission 207642) | Soil microbial communities from experimental microcosm in Duke University, North Carolina, United States - YC | ecosystem: Engineered > Artificial ecosystem > Soil microcosm > Unclassified ...
GCATCAGCGCCACGTTGTGGTGCGCAAGGGTCTCGGCCAGCGCGATGCCCTGCTCCTTGCGCTTGATGTGCGACGGATCGTTGTGGATCGGGAAGCCCGACTTCCAGCGCGCGGCGCGGGCGCGCATCGGCAGGAGCTTCGCCGTCTTGGTCATGGTGAAGGCGATCGCCAGCTCGGAGTGGTTGTGGATCACCGCCTTGACGTCCGGACGCTTGCGGTAGATCTCGGCGTGGATCGCGGTCTCCGACGGCGGCTTGCCGTCGCCCTCGAGCACCTTGCAGTCCATGTCGACCAGCAGCACCGACTCGGGGCGCACCTCGGTGCGCGGCTCGGTGCGGATCTGGATGTAGAAGCGGTCGCCCTCGGGGGCGCGCGCGCTGATGTGGCCGCTGTAGGTCAGCAGGCCCTCGTCGTTGAGGATGCGGGTCGCCGCCGCAACCTGGGCGCGCAGCAGCGCGCCGGTGTTCGCCGTAGCCATGGAATCTCCCTAAATCAAAAAGGGCGGGGTGTTCTGAGGGGGCGGAGTTTAGCGGAAGCCGCCCCTGCCGACCACACCCCCGACCAGCCCCGACTAGCGGAGAAGCCCGACCCAGTCGCTCGGGATCACGCCGTCGTCGAGGCCGGCCTCGACGTAGTAGTTCCACAGCTTCTGGACGTGGTCGGGGCGATTGGAGCGCGCCGTCAGCAGCTCGAGCTCGGCCTGCGTCAGCGGCTTGAGCTTGCCGATCTGGGTCGCCTGGATATGGGCCTTGGCGTTTTCCTCGAAGTGGACGGCGTCGATCATCAGCGACGGCAGGTTCTCGGCGAGGATGACGCCGCCGTGGGCGCGCAAGAGCGCCGCGTTGTTCTGGCCGACGGTCTGGGCGAACTCCTTGCCCTGCTTCATCGTCTTGATATGGCTCGGGTCCATGTGGGTCGGTATGCCCGACTTCCACCGCACCGCGTGCGACTTCATCAGCGCGATGTCGACGCCCTCCACCATGGTGAAGGCCGCCGCGAGCTCCGAGTGGGTGTGGACCACCGCGTTGGTGTCGCGGCGCGAGCGCAGGATCTCCGAGTGGATGAACACCTCGATCGGCGGCTTGTAGCCCGGCGGGCCATCGAGCACGTTGGCGTCGAGGTCGCACATCACCAGACTGTCCGGCGTCACCTGGGCACGGCTCTCCGAGAACGACTGGATCAGGAACGCGTCGCGATCCGGCAGGCGCACGCTGATGTGGCCCGAGTAGTTGAGGATCTTCTCGCGGTGCAGAAGGCGCGAGCAGGCGGCGAGTTGGGCGCGCAGCGGCGCGACCTTGGGGTCGGTGTTCCAGCGGGTTTGCGTGGCCATTGGGGGAATGCTCTCTGAGGGAACGAAACGGGAGGGACGAACTTAATCGCCGAATGAACTCCGGGAAAGTGAGGTCACGGCGTGAAGTGGTCGAGGTTCTTCTTCATCGTAGCGAGCAGTGTCTTCATCCGCTCGAGGTCGGCATCGGCGATCCCGCGCGTGGCCACGCGGTTGATCTCGGGCACGAACGGCAGGAGCTTGGACTTGAGCGCCCGCCCCTTGTCGGTGAGATAGATGTTGATCTTGCGGCGGTCCTTGGCGTTGCGCACGCGCTTGACGTAGCCGCGCCGCTCCATGCCGTTGAGCGCTGTCACCGTGGTCGGCTCCATCATGCCGACCCGCTGCGACAGCTCGCGCTGGGTCAACCCGTCCTCGTCCCACAGCACGCGCAGGAAGTACCACTGGCCGATCGACACGCCGTGGGGAGAGATCTTCGATTGAAGGGCGCGAGAGAAGCCGCGGTAGGTGTCTCGCAGCACATAGCCGATGCTGCTGTCGAAGCCGGCCTCGTCGACCCCGCTCTCGGCGTGGGTCTCAGTCAGCGGACGAGCCTCGTTGGCGCGGGTCATGGGTTCCGTTCTGCGTCTCGGACGCTTCGTCCGGTCCTGGTTCCGGATAGGCGCAACGGGCCTCGACGGCCGATGTCACGCCTCCTAGGTTTGCCGGAGTGCCTCTCCACGGGGTATTCTACCGGCTAAACTTAGAATTCCAAGGGTTACCCCCGCGCCGTGACTGACGCGGGGGCGACTGCATTTGCTGGATTCATGGACGCACCTGCCGACGCCAAGGACCGGATTCGCGCCCGCGCCCTCGAGATGGGCTTCGCGGCGGTGGGATTCGCCCGGCCTGCAGACGGCGAGTCCACCGGCCACGCGCTGCGCGCGTTCCTCGCCGACGGCCGTCATGGCGACATGGGCTGGATGGCGGCGACGCCGGAGCGGCGCGAGAGCCCGCGCGGCCTGTGGCCCGAGACCGCGAGCGTCATCGTGCTGGCGCTCGACTATGGTCCACCCGGCGATCCCCTCGTCCACATCGAGCGCCCCGAGCGCGGCGTGATCGCCGCTTATGCGAAGGGCCGCGACTACCATTTCGTCGCCAAGAAAATGCTCAACGAGTTCGGCGGCTGGATCGCGCGCACTTTCGGCTGCCAGGTGAAGCACTTCGTCGACACCGCGCCGGTGATGGAGAAGCCCTTGGCGCAGCAGGCCGGCCTCGGGTGGCAGGGCAAGCACACCAATCTGGTGTCGCGCGAGCACGGCTCGTGGCTGTTCCTGTGCGAGCTGTTCACCGACATGGCGCTCGAGCCCGACGAGGCGGGGCGCGATTCCTGCGGCTCGTGCCACGCCTGCATCGACGCCTGCCCGACGCACGCGATCACCGCGCCGTACCGATTGGATGCGCGACGCTGCATTTCGTATCTGACGATCGAGCACAAGGGCACGATCCCCGAGGAATTCCGCGAGGCCATGGGCAACCGCATCTACGGCTGCGACGACTGCCTCGCGGCATGCCCGTGGAACAAGTACGCCCAGCGCACGACCGAGCTCGCGTTCCTGCCGCGCATCGAGCTGACGGCGCCCAAGCTGCTCGACCTCGTCGAGCTCGACGACGAATCGTTCCGCGACGTGTTCTCGCGCTCGCCGATCAAGCGGCTCGGCCGCGCCCGGTTCGTCCGCAACGTGCTGATCGCCATCGGCAATACCGCGGGCCGCGTGCCCGGCGCGGTCGCCGCCGTGCGCCGCAGGCTCGACGACGAGGACGCCCGCGTGCGCGCCATGGCGGTGTGGGCGCTCGCGAAGCTCAATCCCGACCGCTTCGACCAGGAGCGCGCCGTGCGCTTCGACAACGAGACCGATCCCGACGTCTGCGCCGAGTGGCGCGCCGGGTCCGCCTGTGCGGCACCACAGCAACGCCTCACCGCCGCACACTGAGCCAGCACGATCGATGAAGCTGTCCGAGTTCGATTTCGAGCTGCCGCGCTCGGCCATTGCCCAGCATCCGGCCGAGCCCCGCGATTCGGCGCGACTGCTGGTGATCGGCAATCCGCACTCCAACGGCACTTTCGCCGACCGCATCGTCCGCGATCTGCCCCAACAGCTCGCACCCGGCGACCTGCTCGTGGTCAACGACACGCGCGTGATTCCGGCGCGCCTGTTCGGCGCGCGCGGCACGGCGAAGGTCGAGGCGACGCTCCACAAGCGCGACGGCACCGGCCGCTGGGCCGCGTTCGTCAAGGGCGCGAAGCGCCTCAAGGACGGCGACCGAGTCGTGTTCAGCGACGACTTCGCGGCGAACGTGGCCGGACGTGGCGAAGGCGGGACGGTGATCCTCGACTTCGCCGTGAGTGATGCCGATCTGCTGGCCGCGCTCGACACCCACGGTCGCATGCCGCTGCCGCCCTACATCGAGCGCGGCGACGAGCCCGATCCCGACGACTACGATGACTACCAGACGCTGTTCGGCATCGAGAGCGGCAAGCGCGGCGCCATCGCGGCACCCACCGCCGGTCTACACTTCACCGAGGACTTGATGGCGGCGCTCGAAGCGCGCGGTGTCGAAAGGGCGACGGTGACGCTGCACGTCGGCGCCGGCACGTTCCTGCCGGTGCGGGTCGAGAACATCGCCGACCACGTGATGCTGACCGAGATCGGCGAGGTGCCGCCCGCCGCGGCCGAGGCGATCGAACGAACGCGCGCGCGCGGCGGCCGCGTGGTCGGCGTCGGCACGACGGTGACGCGCATCCTGGAGACCGCCGCGAGGGAGGACGGCATGGTGAAACCGTTCACCGGCGAAACCACGCTGTTCATCACCCCCGGCTATCGCTTCAAGGCGATCGACCTGCTGTTCACCAACTTCCACCTGCCGAAGTCGACGCTGTTCATGCTGGTGTCGGCGTTCGCCGGGCTCGATCGCATGCGCGCGGCCTACGCCCACGCCATTGCCTCGGGCTATCGGTTCTATTCCTACGGCGATGCGTGCCTCCTTTACCCGCAGGCGGGTGCCACGGTGCGCTCAGGCGCGCGCTAGTTCCGCATCCACGGGGGCGCTCGCCTCCAGCGCCGCGAGAAACCGCTCGCACCACGCGGAAACCGTGTTCGTCCGCAGTACGTCCAGCATCGCCGCGTGCCGCGAGCGCCGCTCGTTGAGCGGCATCGTCAGCGCCTGATGCAGCGCATCGGATATCTGATCGATGTCGAACGGGTTGACGACGAGTGCGGTTTTGAGCTCGTGCGCGGCCCCGGCCCGCGATGAGAGGATCAGAACTCCAGGGTCTTCTGGATCCTGCGCGGCGACGTATTCCTTGGCGACGAGATTCATGCCATCCCGAAGCGGCGTCACCAGACCGACCCGCGCGGCGCGGTAGAAGCCGGCGAGCGCGGCGCGATCGAAGTTCCGATTTAAATATCGGAATGGAACCCAATCGAATTCGGCAAAGCGGCCGATCAGCCGGCCGGCAGCGGCATCGATCGAATGCCGCAGCGTCCGGTACTGCGCGACCTCACCACGGGATACCGGGGCCACCTGCATGAAGGTGACACGGCGGCGATGCTCGGGCCGCCGTTCGAGAAGATCGTAATAGCCGTCGATCTTCTGGAGAAATCCCTTCGAGTAATCGAGGCGGTCGACGCCGATCACCAGCGCGCGGCCGGCGAGACTTTCCTTCAGCCGCGCGGTTTCGCGTGAGACCACACCGCGCATGGCGAGCGCCTCGAAGTCGTCGGTATCGATGCCGATCGGGAACACGCCGGCCCGCGAGGAAAGGCCGAAGGCCTGAAAGCGGCCATCCGTTGCAACCGTCGCTCCGGCTTCGGTCGAGAGGTAATCGAACAGCGCGCGGCGATCCTTCTCCGTCTGGAGCCCGATGAGATCGTAGGCGCACAAGCCACGCACCAGCACCGCATGGGACGGCAACGCCGTGAACACCTCGGTCGCGGGAAATGGGATGTGCAGAAAGAAGCCGATCCTGTTCCGCGCGCCAAGGCGGCGGAGCTCGGCGCCGAGAGTCATCAGGTGGTAGTCGTGGACCCAGATCACGTCGTCGGGCTGCAACAACGGCAGCAGAGCCTTCGCGAACGCCGCGTTGACCCGGAGATAACCTTCGAAGTGGCTGCGGCGAAATTCGAGCAGCCCAAGACGGTAATGGAACAGCGGCCAGAGCGTGCTGTTGGCGTAGCCGACGTAATACGCCTGGTGATCGCCCGACGTGAGATCGATGGACGCGTAGGTGACCTTGCCGGCGGTGACGATCGACGGCGTGGCGCTCGGCGTCTCGGCGATCCTGCCGCTCCAGCCGAACCACACGCCTCCATGGCTGTGCAACGCTTCGCGCAAGGCGACGGCAAGCCCGCCGGCGCGCGACGAGCGATCGCGGGGCGAGACCATCCGATTGGAGACCACAACCAATCGTCCCATCGCGTACTCCTCTCAAAGTGTCGGGGAACACGGCACTTCGAGGGCATCCTCCCAAATGCGGACGACACCATAGCAAGCGGAGACCGCGTAGCGATACCTATGAATACGAATCACTGCCGAGCGGCAACGATGAAGAGTTTGAAACCGGCAGGGCCTGCTTCAATCGCAGGCGCGATCCGTCGAGTGGACCTGATGAATCAGCGGATCAGCGCGGCCGACACGTAGACATGGAAGGGCGCATCGTCGGCCTCGATCTCCTCCGGCACCGGGTAGGCGTTGGCGCAGCAGTCGATCTCGACGTAGCTGAGATTGCCGCTGCGGTCGGCAAACAGGATGATTTCCAGCGTCTTCTCGTCCGGTAGGGTGAAATACGCCTCGAACACCATGCCGGGATCGCGCTGCGATTTCGCGGCGATGCGTGGCACATTCGCCTCCGACGGGACCGAGACCGCGAAGCTGTTGCAGCCGCAGTCGCAGAAGTCGGAGAACCGCGCGACGGCGAATTGCGCGCGCAATCGCTCCGGGTCCGGAAACCGGCATCTCTCGCAGATAAACTCCGCCCAGAACGCAGCGCGGTCGACGACTTCGGCCATGACCAACTATAACCCGGGCCCTTACGACGGTCCGCCATTTCATTCCGATGACAGCGCCGTGTCCTGTATTCTGCAGCACGCAGCGAGCCCCCTCACCCTTGCCCTCTCCCCAAGGGGAAGGGATGCGGAGGCTTGGCGAGCAAATGCGAGCCTTACCCGCAGCTGGGTGGGGAGTACAATTCACAAAGCGATTCCGATCACGTGACTCCCGGCATTCAGTTCGACCTCATCGCCCGCGACGGCAGTGCGCGACGCGCGCGCCTGACGACGGCGCACGGCGTCGTCAACACGCCGGCGTTCATGCCGGTCGGCACCCAGGCGACCGTGAAAGGAATGGGCTGGCAGTCGGTGATCGACACCGGCGCCGAGATGGTGCTCGCCAACACCTATCACCTGATGCTGCGGCCCGGCGCCGAGGCAGTGGAGAAGCTCGGCGGCCTCCACAAATTCTCCGGCTGGAAGGGTCCGATCCTCACCGACTCCGGCGGCTATCAGGTGATGTCGCTCGCGGCGCTCAGGAAGATCACCGAGCAGGGCGTCACGTTTCGCTCGCACATCGACGGGACGATGCACGAGCTCTCGCCCGAGCGCTCGATCGCGATCCAGCACGCGCTCGACGCCAACATCTCGATGGTGCTCGACGAATGCGTCGCGCTGCCGGCGCCGGTCGCCGAGGCCAACCGCGCGATGGAGCTGTCGCTGCGCTGGGCCGCGCGCTCCAAGGCCGCGTTCAGCCCACGCGCCGGCTACGGCCTGTTCGGAATCGTCCAGGGCGGCATCGACGCGGCGTTGCGCCGCCGCTCGGCCGAGGGTCTCGTCGCAATCGGCTTCGACGGCTACGCGGTGGGCGGCCTCGCCGTCGGCGAAGGCCAGGAGGCGATGCTGGCGACCCTCGACGTCACCGTGCCGCACCTTCCCGACGAGAAGGCCCGCTATCTGATGGGCGTCGGCACGCCGTCGGATCTCGTCCAGGCGGTCCAGCGCGGCATCGATCTGTTCGACTGCGTGATGCCGACGCGCTCGGGACGCACAGCCAAGGCCTTCACGCCGTTCGGCGAAGTCAATCTGCGCAACGCGCGGCATTCGGGCGACCCGCGGCCGATCGACGAGACCTGCGACTGCCCGGCATGCGCGGGCCCGACCGCGGGCTCGGGACGCGCCTATCTCCACCACCTGTTCAAGGCCGACGAGATGCTCGGGCCGATGCTGCTGACCTGGCACAATGTGCGGTTCTATCAGCGGTTGATGGCCGGCGTGCGTGACGCGATTGTGGCGGGAAACTTTCCAGAGTTCGCTGCGCGGACTCTGGATGACCTCGGGCGCGGGGACATTCCGGCGCTATAACGGTTCCCCACTCGGGGAGGCCGCCATGCGCAGAATACTGCGTCAGCTCGCGTTCATCGCCTTCACTCCCTTGCTCTTCATCGCCTCGGCCTGGGCCCAGCATGCGGTCGTACCGGACCGACCGGACAGCGGCACCGACGGCAATCCGGCGAATGCGGTCACGGCGGTGGGACTCGCGTCGGCGTTTCTCGCCACTTACAGCCCCGTGGCGGGAAACGCCATCCGCGACACCGGGTCATGGAAAGCCGTCAGCGTCGGCCAGACATGGGAAGTTCACGTCCCCTCTACGGGCCCGTCAGGCGACACGTTCGTGATCACCGTCGGCAAGACGGACGGTAATATCGTGAGCGTCGTCGAGCAGCCATAAGTGGCGTGGACTTGTGCGGCCACGCGCGGGCCCGTACCTTCCGGCCATGGCAAAGAGACAGAAATCCGACACGTCCCTCACCCTGCTCGGCGGCAAGTCGGCGCTGCCGAAGTCGCCCGCCGAAGCCAGGCTCGAGACGTTCGCCAACCCGCATCCCGGGCGCGCGTACGTCGTGCGCTTCACCTGCCCCGAGTTCACCTCGCTGTGCCCGATCACCGGCCAGCCGGATTTCGCGCACATCGTCATCGATTACGTGCCGGACCGGCGCTGCGTCGAGTCGAAGTCGTTAAAACTGTTCCTCAACAGCTTCCGCAACGAGGGCGCGTTTCACGAGGACTGCACGATCTCGATCGCCGACCGGCTGATCGCGACGATAAAGCCGAAGTGGCTGCGCATCACCGGCGCGTGGTATCCGCGCGGCGGCATTCCGATCGACGTCTACTTCCAGACCGGCGCGCCGCCCAGGGACGCCTACATTCCCGAACCCGGCGTCGCGCCGTACCGCGGACGGGGCTGACTGGCCCGGCGACCGGGCGCACCGGGGGAGCAAGGCCATTGACAGCTCGGGGACGCCGCACGCGGTTGACGCGCGCTGACGGCCTAGCAGGTCCGCGGGATTGCCCAGCAGCTCGCCAGGTGGCGCATCCGTATCTTCGGGTAATAGGCTTCGGCGGCCGGTGCTGCGACGAGGACGAGCGTCGCCGTCTTCCCGGCGCGAGCACGCGTCTCATCAATGAGACGCTTGCCGATGCCTTGTCGCCGGTAGGCGGCATCGACCGCCGGATTCGACAGATAGCAATAGCAGCAGGACGAGAAGTCGGTGATGGCCCGAGACATGCCGACGAGCTTCCCAGCGCCGCGCGCCGTCACGATGAAGTCCGAGTTGCGCAGCATGCGGTCGAGGCACTCAACATCGCCTGCGGCGGCGTAAGGAAACAGCCATCGCATGGCCCCTGACGCGAGGCGCGCGGCTGTCGCGCGGCCGATCACTGTGTATCAGCCAACGCGATCGCCGGGGAGTGCCCGGGGTCTTGTGGCAAAACTTGCGCCCGTCGCCTCAACGAGGGTCGGACCGAACTTCGCTTACGCGGCACGCGGAGGATTTGCCGCTGCGCTGCGCATTTTCGGCGCAGCTCACCGCGCCGGTTCGGTGGCCCGGGTGGCGCCGGCCCTGACGTTCACCCGTCACCCAGCGCGGCGGCGCGACGCACGTGGAACCCAGCGCGCCGCAGGCGACTTACCCTAACGCGGCCCTTAACTACCGACCCGGTCGTCCGGCGTTGCACCCTTTCGAATGGAGTATGACGATGTCCGTTCAGACGAGGCTGATCTTCAGCAGCCCTAATGGCGACGACTGGTTTCTCGCCTACGACGCGGTATCCGAGCGCCCCTTCGTCCAGCACAGGGCTAACGCGGCGTCCGGCGGCCATGTGACCGAGTCCGACATCGGCGATTTTCTCGGTCGCGGACCGCACAATCCCGAGCACATGGCACTCCTGCGCCTGATCGGAACGCTGGCCGATGGCGGACACCTCGCGGAACGACCGGGCAGGCCGGAGGCAGCCCACTCCCGCGCCGGCGCAACGACGAAGAAGCACCGAGTTCCTCACTGAGTTACGGTCGCCACGCGAACGTCGGGTTGCCGGTCGGCCGCAAACCCGTTCTCTCAGGCGCTCGCGCTACGCTCCGCCCGCCCGGCTTCGCCCGCCAATGCCGCCCGGAAGGTCACGAAACGACCCGCCGTCTCGTCCCACAACCAAAGGTTGAGCGCCCGCAAGCCGTCCCGGAGCGAAATTTCCCGGACGCGCGTCAGGGCAGCGAGGCGGAGATGACACTCTTCCAGCCGGTAATTCGGAATCCGGGTCCGCAGGTGGTGCACGTGGTGAAAGCCGATGTTGCCGGTGAACCACTGCAAAAACCGGGGCAAACGGAGGAAGGTCGAGCTTTCCAGTGACGCGATCGCCGGCGTCCAGACATCGCGACGATGCCAGGAGACCCATTCTCCGCGATGCTGCACCGAGAAAAGCCAGACACCGAAGATCGACGCGATAACCATGACCGGCACCTGGACGACCGCGACCCGGCCGAAGCCGAGCGCTAACCCGAGACCGCAAACAATCAGTACGAGGGCCAGATTCGTGAGCAGGACCGCGCGGCGCTCGGCTTTCCATGATCGCGGCATGTCGAACGGCGCGCGGTAGAGGATCAGGAAGACCAGCGGCGGCAGTAGGATATTGGCGACCAGGGGATGGCGCATCGCGCGATAGCCGAATTGGGCGCGAGCCGAAAGGTCGCGATATTCGCGCGTGGTCAGGCAACTCGAGTAAATGTCCGCGCCGCTATTACGCTCGTCCAGATTGTTCCACATCCGGTGATGACCCGCGTGCTGCCGGCTCCACGACGCATAGGGCGCCAGAGTCATGAGACTGCATGCGGTTCCGACGACATCGTTGAGCCGCTTCGAGCGGAAAAAGGACCGGTGCCCGCAGTCGTGCTGGATGATGAAGACGCGTACCAGGAATCCCGCCGCCACGGGCGAGAGCGCGAGGACAATCCAGTAGGAGATCGACGCGGCGGCATACATGCAGGCGCAGGTCCCGAGGAAGCCGCCGAACGACGTCACGAGTTGAACGACGCTCTTCCGCGCCACGGGAGACGCGTAAGGCGCAGCCACGTCTCGAATCGCAGCGGCCGTTTGCTTATCCATCATTCGAGTGCCAGCAGGCCATCACTTGTCACGTCGGCGCCAATCCAATTGTTGCGCCAAAAAAAAGAGGGCGGCCGAATCCGCCCTCTTATTCAGCATCTGAAGTCCGCTTACGCGGTCTTCAGATTGCACGCGGAGGCTTTGCCGCTCCGCGCATCGTTCTGGACATCGAACGACAGCTTCTGGCCCTCGGCGAGATTGCCGATGCCGGCTTTCTCGACGGCCGAGATGTGCACGAAGACGTCCTTCGAACCATCCTCAGGCTGGATAAAGCCGAAACCCTTTTGAGCGTTGAACCACTTCACTGTTCCGTTAGACATATTAGGTCTTTCAAGTCATGGGAGACCGCTGCGCGACCGCGCACCGGATCAAACTTCATTCTGGAACGGAGAGCAGGCCTGACTCGCTCGTGAGCAAGGTAAGCAGGCCGAACCTCGAAAGTCGGACAGCGCAGTCATGCGCCTCTTCCCGCACCAAAGCAATCGAATTGAGCCGCGTGCCTGAGGCGAATTTATGTCGAGCCTTAACGTGCTCGACCAGTGCGTTAATTCGCCCGGGCAAAATGTAACCGCTTGTAAACAGCTCGGCGTCGCGCCACATACCACCCGAAGCGTGTGCCAGAACGATCCCAGCGATCGCTTCCTCCTTTGCCCGCCGGCACGGCACGATCCGGCAAGCACCATCGACCGTCCGATGCCGACAGGGTCCGTGCGCGGCGCTTCGCGAGAAGCCCGCAGCGACGGATCCTCCAGGGGAAGAGCTTCGGCTCTTCCCCTGTTGGCGCGGCAGCAACCCCGAGGACACGCTCATGGATCTCCATCGCCCACCAACCGATCTCGTCGTCATCTTCGATGCCGAGCGCAACGCCTACGAAGCTGCCGTGTCGGAGGGTTGGCCCGTGGCCCGGAAACGAACGCGGGCAACGCGGCGTCCGACCATCGTCGAGCCGTTCAGCGCGTTCCTGCTGCGCGCACCGAGACCGCGCGTGACGCTGGGAAGGGCGGCGGCATGACGACTCTTTCCGCGAAGCCGACCGCGAGCCAGCGTGAGTGGTTCACACCGGTGTGGGTCGTGCCTGTGATGATCTTCGCAGCGGTGATCGTGTATGGCGCCGTGCACGGACACATTCCCGAATCCGGCGTCAACCTCGTTCCGTCGACGGTTGCGCCATGAGCGACGGACCCTCTTCACGAGCACGCGCGGTTCTCTGGTATCGGGTGAAGGCCGCCATGCTCCGACGCGAGGCGCTTAGGCCCTGCAACTTCCGAGCGCGGACCGTGCTGCTTTACAGTGCGACTCGCTGCGAGTGGCTCGCCGATCTCGCGGACGACGACGTAGTCCCGCTCGGCGTCGACGCACCAGAGAGCGACGAGCCGACGATTCATTGAGCGGCGGGCTCAAAAAACGGAAGAGTTCGCTACGTCAGCGCTTCGTCTTCTGCGCGCCTTGCGCGCGGCTTAGCGCGCTCACCGCTCGCGGGGAATTGTCCAGCAACTCGCGTGATGCTGCATCCCAATTCTCGGGTAGTAGGATTCGGCGGCGGGTGCAGCGACGAGGATGAGTGTCGCGGTCTCACCCGCCCGCGCCCGCGTCTCATCGATCAATCGCTTGCCGATGCCTTGCCGCTGGTAGGCGGCGTCGACCGCGAGATCGGAGAGATAGCAGCAATAGCAGAAGTCGGTGATCGCCCGCGAGACGCCGACCAGCCTGCCGTCGTCCCGCGCCGTCGCGACGATATCGGCGTTGCGCAGCATCCGGTCGAGGCGACCGAGATCGTCGACCGGGCGCCGCTCCCCCAAGGTGGAGCCGATGAGGACGGCGCGAAACTCCTCCGCCGAAAGATCGGGTTCGAGAGCGTAGGTGACGGTCATGACCTCTCCGCGTGCCCACACCCGTGAGCGCGGTAACGGAGCTTACCGCTTCTTCTTCTGGCGCGCCTTGCGCGCGGCGTAGCGCGCGTCGCGCGCCGCCTTCTGCTCGGCGGCCAGCGCGACCAGGCGATCGGCCTCGGCGCGCTCCTCGGCGGCCCTGCGCTCCGCCTCCAGCCGCGCGGCTTCCAAGCGCGCGGCTTCGGCGGCCGCGCGCTCGACGGCGGCACGCTCCTCGGCGGCCTTGCGCTCGGCCTCCTTCTGCTCCTCGCGCTTCTGGCGCTCGGCGGCATTTGCGTTATGCACCGCGCGGCGCTCGGCCAGCGCCGGATCGGTCGCCTTGGCCTTCGCACGCTCCAGCAGTGCCTGCTTTGCCTTGGCCGCCGCCTGCAATCGGTCGGCGACGGTGTCCTTGACGCCCATCGTGATGTCTCTCCCAACTCCGGTTTTTTACTCAGCGAACCGTTTTATGGGGAAACGCGAGGCGTAGGAGAAGCCAAAAAATGATGTCGGCGAGGCATGGCGGACATGCGCCGCCGCGAACGCTCGCCCCGACGCAGCGTCACTCCGCCAGAAGACTCAGGGCATATAGGGCGCCGGATCGGGAATGCCGGCCTCGGCGAAGCCCTTGAGGCGGAGCTGACAGGAATCGCAACGGCCGCAGGCGCGCCCGTGGGTGTCGGGGTCGTAGCAACTCCGGGTCAGACCGTAGTCCACACCGAGGGCAAGCCCGGTGCGGATGATCTCGCCCTTCCCCATCTCCATCAGCGGCGCGCGGATACGGATGCTGAGCCGCCCCTCCACCGCCTCGGCGATGGCGAGGTTCGCCATGCGCTCGAAGGCCGCGATGAACGCCGGGCGGCAGTCGGGATAGCCCGAGTAGTCGCGGGCGTTGACGCCGATGAAGATGTCGGCGCAGCGCTCGACTTCGGCCAAGCCGAGCGCGAACGATAGGAAGATGGTGTTGCGGGCGGGGACGTAGGTGACCGGTATTCCCTCGCCGATCTCGTCGCCGGAGCGCCCCTTCGGCACCGGGATGTCGGCCGTCAGCGCCGAGCCGCCGAACACCCGGAGATTGATCGGCATGACGACGTGACGCACCGCGCCGGCTGCGCGCGCCACCTGTTCGGCGGCAAACAGTTCGGACCGGTGGCGCTGGCCGTAGTCGAAGGTGAGCGCCACGACGTCGAAGCCGTCGGAGCGGGCGATCGCCGCGACGGTCGCCGAATCGAGCCCGCCCGACAGCAGCACGACAGCGCGCGGCCTTGTAGCAGGCTGGGGGCCCGCGCTCATGGAGCGACGTCTTCCTGCAGCGCCGCAGCGACGTCGGCGTCGAGCGCCTTGTTCTTACGGTAGCGCCTGAACAGCCAGACGCCGAGCGCACCGGACACGACGAACAGGACGACGCTGCTGGCGATGCGCGCCGCCGGATCGACGTGGATGCCGCTGCCGAGCAGCGTGAAGATGATCGTCTGCGGCAGGTAGCCGATGACGCTGCCGAGCAGGAACGGGATCGCGCGCACGCCCGAAACGCCGGCCGCGAGGTTGGTCACGACATTGCTGCCGACCGGCAGCAAGCGCACCAGCAGGGTCATCGAGAACGGATTGGCGTGGAGGAAGTCGTCGATGTGGCGGATGCGTTCGGGGAAGCGGTGCAGCACGAATCCGCGGCCCATCAGGCGGGCGTAGAAGAAGGCGAGCGCGCAGCCGAACAGCGAGGCGAGCGTGCCGAGACCGGTGCCGAGACCGAGGCCGAATGCGTAGCCGCCGAGGAAGCAGACCGCCTGGCGCGGGAAGCCGACCGCCGTCAGTGCCGCGCCGACCGCGAGATAGAGGATCTCCCCCGACAGGCCGCGGCCGCGGATTTCGCTGTCGATCCAGGATTCGTCGAACAGCCCGAACAGCCCGTAGGCCTTCACCAGCCAGCCGAGGGCCACGAAGGTGGCGATCAACACCAGCCCGCGGAGATAGGGCTTGAGCCGCATCAAATCAGCTTTCGGCGTCGTAGACCGGCTTCTTGCAGCGGCGCATCAGCCACATCACGCCGACGAGATCGGAAATGCCGACCCACAGCCGGTCGAAGAAGCCGTAGTTCGACGCGCCGCGCAGTCGGGGGCGGTGGTTGACCAGCACCGTCTCGACGGCGCCGCCGTCGCGACGGATCAGCGCCGGCAGGTAGCGATGCATGTGGTCGAAGTACGGCAGCCGCAGGAACGCGTCGCGCCTGATCGCCTTGAGGCCGCAACCGGTGTCGCTGACGCCGTCGTGCAGCAGCCGCTGGCGGATGCCGTTGGCCAGCCGCGACGAGATGCGCTTGACCGTCGAATCCTCGCGCTTGCGGCGGATGCCGGCGACGAGGTTCACCGGCACGATCTTGTCGGCGACGTTGACGTGCTCCAGCAGCTTCGGGATGTCGGCGGGATCGTTCTGGCCGTCGCCGTCCAGCGTCACGATCCAGTCGCCGTGCGCCGCCTGCACGCCCGACGCGACGGCGCGGCTCTGGCCGCACGAGAATTTGTGTCGGACGATGCGCAGCCGGGGAAAGCGCTGCTTCGCTTCGAGCAGCCGCTGGCCGGTGGAATCGGTGGAGCCGTCATCGACGTAGATGACCTCGAAGTCGGCGCGGCCCTCGAGCGCGGCATGGATCTCCTCGAGCAGCGGAACGATGTTCTCCTGCTCGTTCTTGACCGGCACGACGACGCTGATCCTGGGCACGTAAACCCCTCCTTGGGCCTCGGGCGGACACTTCGCACGGCCCGGCCGCCATGGCAAGGCTCGGCGGCGGCACTCCGCCATGCCTCCCTCTCATGCGGCTCGACGGGCCCGCCGACGGGTGGTCGCCGCCATGGTCGTGTGCGGCGCTTCTGATACACTCCGCGCGCCCATGAGCACTCGTTCCGCCGCTTCAACCTCGACCTTCGACGCCTGCGCCCGCATCGCCCGCGGCCGCTGGGCGATCTGGGCCCTGCTGGCGCTCAGCCTGCTGATGTTCGTGCCGGGCATCGCCTCGCTGCCGGTGACGGACCGCGACGAGGCGCGTTACGCCCAGGCGTCGCGGCAGATGGCCGAGAGCGGCGACTACGTCCACATCCGCTTCCAGGACGAGCCCCGCAACAAGAAGCCGGCCGGCGCCTACTGGCTGCAGGCGACGGCGGCGCGGATCACCGATCAGGTCGGCTCGGGCGCGATCTGGCCCTATCGGCTGCCGTCGCTGCTCGGTGCCACGCTCGCGGTCATCCTGCTGTTCGCGTGTGCGCGACCGGCGTACGGCCCGTCGGCCGCGTTCCTCGCCGCCGGGCTTCTCGGCGCCAGCGTGCTGGCGGCAAGCGAGGCGAGGTTGGCCAAGACTGACGCGCTGTTGCTGGCGACCGCGGTCGCGGCACAGGTGTCGCTGGTGCGGATCTATCTCACACGGGCGCGCAACGAGGCACCGGGCACGGGGCTAGCGCTCGCGTTCTGGATCGCCCAGGGCTTCGCCATCCTCATCAAGGGCCCGGTGATCCCGTTCGTCAGCCTGATGACGGTGCTCGGGCTCGCCGTCAGCGATCGCAAGACGCGCTGGCTCGGCGCGCTGAAGGCGCCGTGGGGCATTCCGCTGGCGTTGCTGATCGCGGCGCCCTGGTTCGTCGCCATCACCCTCGCCGATTCCGGCTTCATCCAGGAATCGGTCGGCAAGGACCTGCTGCCGAAGCTCTTCGGCATCGCCGAGCAGCACGGCGGCTGGCCCGGCACATATGTGCTTTTGGCGCCGCTGACATTCTGGCCGGGGTCGCTGCTGCTGGTGCCGGCGCTGATCGTCGCGTGGCGCGAGCGGACGCGACCCGAGGTGCGCGCGCTGCTCGCGTGGCTGATCCCGGCGTGGATCGTGTTCGAGGCGATCCCGACCAAACTGCCGCATTACGTGCTGCCGCTGTATCCGGCGCTGGCGCTCCTCGTCGCGCGCGCGGCGGTCGATCGCGCGCCGGAGATCGCCGCGATCCTCGGCCGCATCGGCGGCAAGATCTGGCTCGGCATCTGGATCGTCGTATCGCTGGTGCTGGCGGTGCTCGGCATCGTCGCGACGGTGGCGCTGCATGCATCCGCCGCGCTGATTCCGGCGATCGCACTTTTCGCTACGACTCTCGCGCTCGTCGTCGGCGCGCTGGTGCTGGCGCGCCGCGGACAGGCAGCCGGTGCGTTGAGCGTCGCCGTCGCGTTCGCAATTCCGTTCCACGCGCTGCTGTTCGCCGGTGTCGCGCCGCGCCTCGACACGATCTGGCTGTCGCGCGACGCGGCGGTTGCGGTGGCGGCGAACGGCGGTGCCGCGAGCACCGTCGCGACCGCGGGCTACAGCGAGCCTAGCTTGGTGTTCGCGCTCGGCACCCAGACGATCCTGAGCGGCGCCAAGGGTGCCGCCGAAGCACTCGCCGACGGTCGCGCAAAGCTTGCCCTGGTCGAAGACCGCGAGGGTCCGACGTTCATCGTCGAGGCCGATCGCCTCGGCCTGCACCCGCGTCCGCTCGCCGCCGTCGAGGGCGTGAACTACTCGCGCGGCCAGAAGACGGTGCTGCGACTCTACGCGCCGAACTGAAAACCCTGTTAGACCAGTGGTTTAACGGCCGGTCCGGATTCGCTTGCGCGCCTGAGTGGTTTCCCGTAGAGAGTCTGCGCGCCGCGCGGCTTGTCATTGAGACGACCGCGAAGATGCGCGGTCCGGGCCCCTCTGGCAGGCGACCCCTGCGATGTCGGACCTCCGTTCAACTTTGATCGGGAGGCCCGGCACATGTCCGACCCAATCGTATCCGTACCCGAAACCCCGTTGTGGTTCTGGATCGCCTTCACCGCGGCGGTCCTCGTCATCCTCGCGTTCGACCTCGGCCTGACCAAGCGCCGCAACGACGGCGCCATCGGCGTCACCGAAGCCTGCGTGCGCAGCGCGATCTACGCCACGATGGCATTCGTCTTCGCGGGCGGGCTGTATCTGTTCCGCGATCCCAACAGCGCCGTGTCGTTCGTCACCGGCTTCCTCATCGAGTGGAGCCTGTCGGTCGACAACGTGTTCGTCTTCGTTCTCGTCTTCGCGCACTTCATGGTGCCGAAGCGGCTCGAATATCGCGTTCTGTTCTGGGGCGTGCTGGCGGCTCTCGTCATGCGCGGCACGCTGATCGTGGCGGGCGCGGCGCTGATCGAGGCGTTCCACTGGGTGCTGTTCGTGTTCGCCGCGATCCTGATCTTCAGCGGCGTGAAGATGCTGATCGCCGCCGACGCCGAGCCGGATCTCGCCCGCAACCCGCTGCTCGCGTTCATGCGGCGCTGGATGCGCGTCACCGAAGACTTCGAAGGATCGAAGTTCTTCGTTCGCCGCGGCCGAGCGATGTGGGTGACGCCGCTGTTCCTGGCACTGGTCGTGGTCAACGTCGCCGACGTGGTGTTCGCGATCGACTCGATCCCGGCGATCTTCGCCGTGACCTCGGATCCCTTCATCGTCTACACCGCGAACGTATTCGCGATCTTGGGCTTGCGCTCGCTCTACTTCGCGCTCGCCGGCATCGTCCACACGTTCTACTACCTGAAGTATGGGCTGTCGCTGGTGCTGATCCTGATCGGCGGCAAGATGATCGCCAACGGCATCTTCGGCGCAGACGCGGTGCCGACCGAGTGGGCGCTGCTCGGCACGGCGGCCCTCGTCGGCGGCTCGATCCTGCTGTCGTTCCTCAGGCCGGCCAAGGAGGCGCGGCCGCATGGCTGGGTGCCGGGCACGCCCTTGATGGAGGAGCCCCCGCCCCGCCGGCGCGAACGCTAGCTCTTGCGGCGCTTCGCGGTCGCGGCCTCGTCGAGCACCCAGTCGCCGTCACGCTCAACGACGACCACGCCGTAGTCCTCGGCGGCGCGCGCCGGGCTGACGTAGCCCTCGTTGACGTCGGCCACGACCAGCGAGGGCTCACGGCTCAGTGGATCGCCGAAGCCGCCGCCGCCCGGGGTTTCGAGACGGAACACGTCGTGCTCGCCGAGCGGGTAATCGGAGTAGCGCGAAGGCAGCTCGCGTTCCTGGTTCGTGCCGGGCTTCATGGTGAGCTTGCCGGGCTTGCCCGACTTTCCGCCGTGAACGCCGAGCGCCGGGATCACGTGCTTGGTCGAGCGGATGTTGAAGCGCGCGTCCATGAGGTTCTCGTACTCGCGGTGAATGCCGAGACCGCCGCGGAATTCGCCGGGTCCCCCTGAGTCCTTCACCAGGTCGAAGCGCTTCACCAGCGTCGGGAACTCGCTCTCGATGATCTCGACCGGCGCGATGCGCGAGTTCGACTGGTGGGCGCAGGCGCCCGAGAGCCCGTCCTTGTTGGGCCGCGCGCCGGTTCCGCCGCCGAAGATCTCGTACTGGACGTAGCCCTTGCCGGCGCGCGTCGAGCGGCCGCCGATGATGATCGAGCGCGAGCCGCAGCCGTCGCCGCGGGCACGGCCCGGCACCATCTGGGCAAGAGCATCGAGCATCGCCTCTACCACCGCGTGCACCGTCGGGTTGTAGGTGTTGAGCGACGCGGGAAAGCGCGGGTTGAGCACGCTGCCTTCGCGCACCACCACGTCGGCGACCTTGAGCAGCCCCGAGTTGATGTGGATGTGGGGATCGGTGAGGCAGATCAGGCAATAGACGATCGACGCCTTGACCAGCGGCGGACGGATATTGGCCGGACCCTGGGTCTGGT
>Ga0310811_10003698_pt1 | contig 19300 bp, 14 predicted proteins | sample YCmetagenome_FD_207642 | JGI IMG/M metagenome (GOLD analysis project Ga0310811, IMG submission 207642) | Soil microbial communities from experimental microcosm in Duke University, North Carolina, United States - YC | ecosystem: Engineered > Artificial ecosystem > Soil microcosm > Unclassified ...
GAAGGACGATCAGGTGCTCGTGTCGACCGGCGTTCCGGTCAGCGGCGATCCAGGTTGGGCGCGCGTGTCTCGGACTGGACCACCGCGCCTGGCATCCGACGCGTACGGAAAACTTCCTCCGGCACCGGCAGCGACGGTTCCGGATGGTTTTCGAGCCGTACGATTCTTCGCCGAGAACGTGCACCATTTCGCCTGGAGCGCGTCGCCCGACTACCGGTACGAAGGCGGCATCATCGTGCGGCCGGTGCCGAAGCAGCACTACCAGACGTGGGACACCGTGTCGGTGCACGTGTTGTTCAAGCCGGGCGACGACACGACGTGGGGCGGCGGGCGGGCACTCGAGCGAACGATCTTCGCCGCGAACTGGCTCGAGTCGATCTGGGGGCCGTACGCCTATCCACAGATCTCGAATGTGCATCGCCTCGATCCCGGCGGGACCGAATTCCCGATGATGATCATGGACGGGTCGGCGTCGCAGGGGCTGATCCTCCATGAATTCGGTCACGTCTTCACGTACGGCATCCTCGGCAACAACGAGTGGCGATCGGGGTGGCTGGACGAGGGGCTGACAGACTACCAGACCGATTGGGCACAGACGCTCACGCGTCCGGAGCTCTCGATCCGACCGCCGATTCCACCACGATTGCCGGAAGGCTATCGCGTCAACGCGTTGACGATTCCGCCGTACGACAGCGCGGGGATCGAACTATGGAAGAACGAACTGCGGGGCCAGTCGCAGCCGATCGGAACGCCGGCTTATGACTTTCGTGATTTCGGCGTCTACAACGAGATGATCTACAATCGCGCGAAGCTGATGTATTCGCAGCTCCGCGACGTGTTGGGCGACAGCGCGTTCAAGGCGTTCTTCCACGACTATTACAGTCGCTGGGCGCTCAAGCATGTCGACGAGCGTGCGATGCGCGGATCGGCGGAGCGTGTGTCGTACAAGAATCTGGGCTGGTTCTTCGATCAGTGGGTGCGCGGAACGGGCCTGATGGACTACGCGATCGGCCCTGTGAGCGTGAACACCGACGGCGCCAAATTCGAGACGATCGCGCACGTCGTTCGCCGAGGGGAGTTGAGACATCCAATGCCGGTGGGCGTCCACACCGCATCTGGCTGGACGTTCGCTCGTGCCGAACCCGCGGCCGACGAACAGGACATTCGCATCGTGACGACGGAGCGTCCCGACACGGTGATGCTCGATCCGAATCACCTGACCTGGGATTGGGATTGGCGGAACAACATTCAAAACAGCTCGTTCCTCGTCATCCCCGCGCCGCGCGTCACGTACAACTGGCCGTATCTCGACCAGTCGGACCGATCACACACGACGGTGGCAGTCTCGCCGATGGGATGGTGGAGCAACCCGCAGGGAGTCGCCATGGGGCTTCGTGCGCGCACGAACTTCCTGTCGATGGTCGACCTGTACGATGGGGGTATCGGATTCACGACGCGGAACCCGAGAAATCCGAGCGGAGAGGGGCCGGCGTTCCTCACCCAGCTGCAGGTCTTCGCGCGCGCCGAGAATGTGTACTGGCCAGGGATGTCGCGGCCGGCGATGGGCTTTGGCGGAGGTGTGAACTATCTCGACGGGCTCTTCAAGGCCGATCTGTTCAAGGATTGGGACGTCAGTCCGTTCGCGCTCGTTCCGGGATCGACGATCTCCCTGCGGACGTACGCCACGACGGCGATTCCGACGTCGTCGCTGCTGCTGCCGGAGCAGTGGACCAAGACGAACGTCGGCGAGCTCGGCGCGAGCGGCTCGTACACAACCGTCGTCGACGTCGATAGCTCGTATACGACCGGACGCGCGTCGATCGCGGGCGGCTTCTCGACGAGCAGCGCGAACGCGACTCAGGTGCCGTCGCGCGGCTACTTCCGCGGTACCGCGTCGATCGGAGCCGTGCGCTCGATCGTCACGCCCGCAACGCAAGTCCACCTGCGTGTCTTCGGCGGAGTCGCGCGCGGCGCGCCGGCACAACGATCGATCTTCGCTTCGTCGCAGGACCCATTCGAAACGTTCAACAACGATCTGTTCAGAGCGCGTGGTGCGCTGTTCAAGCAGAGCGGAGTGAACTATCTGCCGCTCGGAGGCGCCGGCCTCCGCGGCTTCCGAACAGACCTCGCCTTGGACGGCGTTGTCTCTGTCAACGGCGAATTCGTTCAGCGTCTCGCAACGGTCAGGGGTCCGTGGGGACGCATGAGCTTCTCGCTGAGTCTCTTCGGTGACGCGGGCATTGGATCGTCGCAGTTCGTCGATCTCACGAACAACTCGATGTCCGACGCTGGGGCGGGGATCATTACGCGAGGCAGGCTCTACGACCGCGACGTGTACGTGCGTCTCGACGCTCCGATCTTCGTGAATCAGGCCGGGTTCGCCGGCTGGCGAGGACTGGGGAATGGATCAGTCGCACCTCGATGGACGTTGACCATCGGAGACCTGTGGTAGGTGAGCCAAGCGAACGGGTCGATGGTTTCGGCGCGCCCAAGCCGATACTTGTCTAGAATGTCGACGTGCACCACAATCGGCGTCGCTCGGCTCCACCGACTCCACTCAAGCCAATGACCGGACCTTCGACCGTCAAGACAGTTCCGAAGCCCTGGGGGCACGAAACCATCTGGGCGCACACCGATACGTATGTCGGAAAGATTCTCCATATCACGGCCGGCCATGCGCTGTCGGTTCAGTATCACAACATCAAAGACGAAACCGTCTACCTGCTGTCGGGCAATCTGATTTATCGTGTCTGGGACGGTGATCAGCCGCGCAATGTCGACCTGAAGATCGGCGAAGCATACCGCATCACGCCGGGAACAGTGCACCAGATGGAAGCAGTCACCGACTGCGACATTCTCGAAGTGTCGACGCCGCATCTGGACGATGTCGTTCGAATCAAAGACCGCTACGGACGGGAGGGAACGAGCGCGCCATGAAGGTGATCATTCCACTGGCGGGGAAGGGCACACGCCTTCGCCCTCACACGCACATCACGCCCAAGCCGATGCTCAAGATCGCCGGCAAGCCGGTGATCGACTACGTGATGGACGACCTGCAGAGACTCGGCAACGTCGAGCAGGTCATCTACATCACCGGGCATCTGAAGGACAAGGTCGAAGAGTACGCGCGAAAGAAGTACCCGTTCCCGTCGGTGTTCATCGAGCAAAAGGTGCAGGATGGAACGGCCGGTGCCGTTCACCTCGCGCAGCCGTATGTCGATCAACCGGTCTTCATCATCTTCGTCGACACGATCTTCGACGCCGATCTGTCGGTGGTGAATCGGACCGACGCCGACGGAATCATCTGGGTCAAGACTGTCGAGGACTACCAGCGCTTCGGCGTCGTGGTCACCGACGAGGCTGGCAATATGACCAAGATCGTCGAGAAGCCGTCGACGCCCGTCTCGAAGCGCGCGAACATCGGCCTGTACTACATCCGGAATTGGAAGCTGCTCTACGAGGGAATCGAGTGGACTCTCAGGCAGCCGAAGAACAAGGGTGAGTACTATCTGACCGACGCATTTCAGTACATGATCGATCACGGGGCGAAGATCAAGGTGATCGACGTGGAGGGATGGTATGACGCCGGCGAGCAGGGGACGCTGCTGGAAACCAACCGCACGATGCTCGACAAGGGGCATGCACGAATGCCGACGAACATTCCGGCTGGCGTGCGCGTGATCGAGCCTGTCTACGTCGAGGACGGCGTCACGCTCAGCGCGTCGACGATCGGCCCGAACGTTTCGATCGGTTCCGGCAGCCGCGTGGAGAAGTCCGAGCTGCGTGACACGATCATCGGCACGGGCTCCGTCGTCACCGGCTCGACGCTCACGTCGTCGATGATCGGCGACGGCGCGGTGGTCGAAGGTGCCAAGGGGCAGGTGAACGTGAGCGATCACTCGGTCGTGAAGATCGAGAGGTGAGCGCCTCGCGGCGATCGACACGCGGCGGTCGATGATCTCGGTCCAGGGGCTGACGAAGCTCTACGGCGATTTCACCGCCGTGCGTTCGATTTCGTTCGACGTCGGCGTAGGCGAGGTGCTCGGCCTCGTCGGGCCGAACGGTGCCGGTAAAACGACGACGCTACGCAGTCTCGCCGGGATCATCGCGCCGTCGCAGGGGACGGTGGCGATCGCCGGGCACGACATTCAGCGCGATTCGATCGAGGCGAAGCGCCAGCTCGCCTTCATTCCGGACGAGCCGCACCTGTTCGAATACCTCACGGTCGAAGAGCACCTGCGGTTCATCGCGCGGCTGTACGGTGTCGCCGATGTCGAGGAGCGGGTGCCGGTGCTCCTCGCCGAGCTAGAGCTCACCGAGAAGCGGCGGTCGATGCCGGGCGAGCTTTCGCGGGGAATGCGCCAGAAGCTGGCAATCGCGTGTGGTCTGCTGCATTCGCCGTCGGTGTTGATTCTCGACGAGCCACTGACCGGTCTCGACCCGGGCGGCATGCGGCGCATGCGAGAGACCATTGCCGCGCGCGCGACCGCAGGCGCGGCGGTGATCCTCAGCTCGCATCTGCTCAATCTCGTGGAAGAGTTGTGTACCAAGCTGCTGGTGCTGCGCCGAGGCGAGTGCGTGGCCTACGGTAGCGTCGACGAGATCATCGCGATGCATCCCGACCTCGCTGGGCGATCGCTCGAAGACATGTTTCTCTCGCTCACGGGCGACCCCGACCCGGCGCGATGAGCGCTTTCTTCTACCTCGTCTGGTCGAGCGGGCGCAATCGGTTCCTTTCGAGTGTGCGTCGTGTTCGGAGCCCGAGGTACGCCGCCGCGTTGATCGTTGGCGTGCTCTATCTCTGGGGGTTCCTCTTCCGGCCGACGACGAGCGGTGCGGTGACGTCGATTTTCGTCGGGCCGCCCACCGAGACTGTGGTCACGCTACTTCTGGTCGTGACACTGATGGGCTCGTGGGTGTTCGGCTCGGACATGACGGCGTTGGCGTTCACCCAGGCCGAGCTGTCGTTTCTCTTTCCCGCACCGCTCTCGCGACGCGCCCTGATTCGCTACAAGCTGTTCCGGGCGCAGATCGTTGTGCTGATCAATGCATTGATCTGGGTGTTCGTGCTCCGCCGCGGCGGCGGTCCGCTCCCGTCGATGCTGCGCGCGATCAGCCTGTGGGCGCTGTTCTCGACGTTGAATTTGCATCGACTTGGCGCCGCGCTGGTGCGCTCATCGTGGCGTGAGCACGGAAAGACGGGAGCGCGACGTCATCGTTGGTCGATCGCGGCGTTCGGGATCGTTGGCGTATCGGTCATCGTGAACCTGATCGCGCATCGAGTGGCGATCCAAAGCGCGTCGGGCGTCGGCCAGTTCTTCACGACGCTTGCCCACGTATTGTCGTCAGCCCCGGCGTCGTGGGCGCTGCTTCCCTTCCACGCGATCATCGCACCGACGTTCGCCACGTCGGTTCCTGAATGGGCTCGAGAGATGTTGCCAGCGGTTGCGATGCTGGCAGCTCACGCAGTGTGGGTATTACGCACGGATGCCGCGTTCGAGGACGCCGCGATCGAAGCGTCGGCGGAGCGCGCGCGCCGCCTCGAGGCGATGCGCACCCGGCGGACGATCGCGGCAACCGCTGCACCGCGGGCCGTGAAAGCGCCCGCCGCCCTGGCCGTCGCAGGCCCGCCGGCCTTCGCGATCTTCTGGAAGAACATCCTGTGCCTGCGCCGAACCGCGCAGCTCCGACTGCTGCTCGGGCCACTGCTGATGGCGATTGCTTTCGGCGCGGCATTCTCGACCGACGGCGCGGACACCGCGGCGATCATTTCACGAAGTGCCGCGATCTTCGCCGGCCTGCTCGTGGTGTTCGGCGGCAGATTGATCCGGAACGATCTTCGGCAGGACATGCAGCATCTTCCTCTCCTCAAGTCCCTCCCGATCGCCCCCGGCGATCTGATGCTCGCCGAAGTGGCGTCAGCGGCGTTGCCGATGGCGGCGCTTCAGATGTTGCTGTTGATCATCGCGTACGTCGCATCACTGCTCTGGGTAGACGTTCCACTGACGGCCGGCGTCCGCATGGGCATTCTCATCGCGGCGCCGTTCGCCGTCGTCGCACTGAACGGCGCGTTGCTGACGATTCAGAATGGAATCGCGGTGCTGTTCCCGGCCTGGATTCGCCTCGGACCAGCCGTGACCACTGGCGTTGAAGCGCTCGGTCAGAATGTGTTGGCGACCGTCGCGAACCTGTTCTCGCTCGGGGTCGCGCTGATCATCCCCGCACTGGTTGGAATTACCGCCGTGTCAGCGATGGACACGCCCGGCGTGTCGTCTTTCGCGCTGGCGATCATTGTGGCCGCGGCAATTCTCGGAGCCGAGACATACGGTGCGATGCGCCTGCTCGGGCGAGCATTCGCAAAGGCGGAGCCGGGCAGTACCGGCTAGGCGCTGGGCGCTAGTCAGATGCTCGAAAGCCCCGCGGCGCTCATGACGATGGTGAGCGCGCGTGCCACGCCGATCGTGCCGTGCGCGTTGTCGAACCACTCGCCGTGCGTGTGCGCGTCGCCGCCACGACCGCCGGCGCCGATCGCGATGGCGGGAATGCCCTGGCTGATCGGCACGTTCGCGTCGGTCGATGCGAGCGCGAGGTCGGGGTGACGTCCGACGAGACGCGTCGCCGCGATCGCCGATCGAACGAGGGCATGGTCGGCCGAGGTCTCACCACACGGACGCGATCCGATCGACTCGACGGACACGCTCAGCGCACGGGTTCCAACAGCGCGCTTGGCGTTTTCCTCGTCCGCAGCAGCATGCGCGATCCGTCGAACCGAGCGTTCGAACGCATCGAGCTGCGGCGTTGCTGTCGAACGCACGTCGATCTCGAGCCAGGCCGAGTCGGGGATGGAGTTGACGGAGAGTCCGCCGCCGATCCGGCCGACGGACAGCGTCGTTCTTGGCGACACCGGCAGCGGCAACGCGGCGAGACGCGCGGCGGCGTCGGCTGCGGCGTGCACGGCGTTCGCGACACCGAAGGCGGCCCACGAGTGTCCACCGGGGCCCGCGAACGCAATTCGGAAGCGGCGGGAACCCAGTGCACGATGAATGATCCTTTCGTCGCCGGCTCCATCGATGGCAATCGCGGCCCGTGCTTCGCGTCCACGGCCGGCGAAATAGTGCTTCGCGCCGCGAAGGTCGCCGATCCCTTCTTCGCCCGTCGTCGCGACGAACTCGATCGGATGTTCCGGCCGCAGTCTCACGCCGTCGATTTCACCGGCAAGCGCGAGCATGACCGCGAGGCCACGTCCATTGTCGTTGATGCCCGGGCCGATGAGGCGGTCGCCCTGACGACGAATCGACAGGTCGGTGTCGCGCGGAAAGACGGTGTCGAGGTGCGCGCAGATGACGACGGGCGGCAGCTCGCTCGAGCCTTCGCGCCGCCCGATCACATTGCCCGCGTCATCGGTGTGAATGTCCGACAACTCGCAATCGCGGAAGCGGCGCGCGATCCATCCACCGCGTTCGTGCTCTTCTCCCGTGGGCGCCGCGATCTGCGCGACGGTGATCTGCGAACGGACGATCGCGTCATCATGCGCCGCGAGACGCGCGTGTGCGTGCGCCAGGCACTGGTGCGTGAACGCGGTGTCGTCGAGGGCCGGCGTGGGGGCGCGCATCGTCATCCTTCATTTGGCGCGGTTGAGCGCCGGGACGCAAGTGGTAGATTGGCCGAAATGGATCCTGGTACAAACGTCGACAAGCCACCCGCACCTCGGCCGACCGCCCCGCCCAAGAAGCTGGGACGGAATGTATACGCGCTCGGCGCGGTGAGCTTCTTCACGGACGTTTCGAGCGAGATGATCTATCCGCTCCTGCCGGTTTTTCTCACCACGGTGCTCGGCGCGAGCGCCGGCTTCATTGGCGCGATTGAAGGCGCCGCCGAATCGACCGCGGCGCTGCTCAAGCTTGCGAGCGGGTGGTGGTCGGACCGGGTGCGCCGACGAAAACCGCTCGTCGTCGCCGGTTACGCGCTTGCCTCGATCGTACGGCCGCTCGTGGCCATCGCGCAGTCGGCGACGCAAGTGCTGGTGGTTCGCGTCTCGGATCGCGTCGGCAAGGGATTACGGAATTCGCCACGCGATGCACTGATCGCGGATTCGGTCGATCCGAGCGTTCGCGGCCGTGCTTTTGGTTTTCGTAGCGCTGCCGATAACGCGGGCGCACTGTTGGGCCCGCTCATCGCGTTCTGCCTGCTGAAATTCTTCGGGTTGTCGCTGCGCACCGTGTTTTGGCTTTCGGCGATTCCCGGTGTGATCGCGATTGCGGTCGCGGTGTTGGGCGTCCGTGAGGTCGAGCGCCGCTCGGCGACAGGGAAGAAGGCTGAGCTGGGAGGCGGACTCGGTCGGAGCTTCTGGGCGTTTCTCGGCGTGATCTTCGTCTTTACACTCGGCAATTCGACCGACGCCTTTCTCCTGCTACGCGCCAAGCAGCTCGGTGTGCCGGTCGCGCTCGCACCGATTCTGTGGGCGCTGCTCAATGGCGTGAAGAGCGCATCGAATACGCCGGGGGGCGCACTGTCCGATCGTATCGGACGTCGCCCGACGCTGATCGCCGGGTGGCTCGTCTACGCGTTGATCTATTTCCTGTTCGCTCGCGCGACGGAAGCGTGGCACGCCTGGGCGCTGTTCGCCGCGTACGGCGTGTACTTCGGGCTGACGGAGGGAACGGAGCTGGCGTTGATCGCCGATGTCGCTCCCGCAGACCGACGCGGCGCATCGTACGGCTGGTACTATCTGGCGATCGGCATCGGTGCGCTGCCGGCGTCGATCGGATTCGGAATTCTGTGGGACCGATTCGGATCGGGAACGGCGTTCGACGTCGGTGCCATGTTGGCGCTCGTCGCGGCGCTCGGTCTGCTCCTCATTCCGCGGCCGAGCGCGGCGAAGCGATAGGCCTCTAACAACAGCGCGAGCCGGGGCGGCTATACCGATCGGCGAGCCGCTGACGCTCGAACTCTCGAGGCGTCAGCGGGGTCGCGTCGGGATGGTGTGCACGATGGTGCGCGAGGTATCGGTCGTAGTCGGGCACCCCGATCACGCGGCGTACCACGCACGCCGCGCGCTCGATGGACTCGCGAGCCGAACGGACCGCCTCGCGCGCGGTCACGGGAGATTGCCCCCGATGGCCGCGGCGCTCTGCGCGGAAGACTTTCCGCGGCGAATCGTCGTCTCGAACAGATTGAAGATTCGAGAATACTCATCGGTCCACGAGTCCGGACGCACGAAGCCGTGGTCCTCGACCGGGTACGGAACGAGCCACCAGCCTTTCTTGCCCAGCTCGATGAGCCGCTGGGTAAGACGGACCGAATCCTCGAAATGCACGTTGGTGTCGACCATGCCATGCAGGATGAGGAGCGGATCCTCGAGTCCTTCGGCAAAGAAGATCGGCGACGACTTGCGATAGGCGAGCGTATCCTTGTCGGGGAAGTTGAGGATGCGTGCCGTGTAACCGTGGTTGTAGTGCGCCCAGTCGGTCACCGGGCGGAGCGCGGCGCCGGCGCCGAAGTACTTCGGCTCGGTGAACAGCGCCATGAGCGTCATGAAGCCGCCATAGCTCCCACCGTACATGCCGATGCGCTCGTAGTCGATCCCGAATTCTTTTTTCAGATACTTGGAGCCATCCACTTCGTCGGCCAGGTCGCGACCACCCATCCAGCGGTAGATCGCCGTGCGCCAATCGCGTCCGTAGCCTGCCGAACCGCGATAGTCCATGTCGAGCACGACGTAGCCCTTGGACGCGAGGTACTGATTGAACATGTACTCGCGCGAATACGTCGACCAATAGTTGTGGACGTTGTGCAGGTATCCGGCGCCGTGCACGAAGAGCACGGCGGCACCGTTCGCTGACGCCTTCATGTCCCTGGGCCGATAGATGCGCGCCGGGACTTTAATGCCATCCGACGCGGGAACCATCACGATCTCGGGTACGATCCAGTTGAACGCGAGCCATTCCTTGCTCGGGGAAACCGTCAACTGCGACGTCTCGGCGTTCGCTTTTGCCGGCTGGATGAACAGCTCCGGCGGGCGATTCGCCGTCGAGAAGACGTCGGCGACCATCGTCTCATCGGGCGAGAGTTGTCCGTTGTGTCCGCCGACTTTCGTCGTGAGCTTCTCTCGCGGCCCACCGTCGACCGACATGCGGTAGAGGTGCTGCTCGAATGGCGACGGCTCGCTCGTCGTGAGGAAGAAGCTCTTGCCATCGCGAGAAAGGGAAACCGCATTCACCTCCCACTGGCCCTTCGTGAGCTGCTTCTTGTCTCCGCCGTCGGCGGTCATCGTGTAGAGGTGAGCGTAGCCGTCAGCTTCGGAAACGAAGTAGAAGCGACGCCCGCCATCGTACCAGCCGCCGCATCCGAAGCATGGTCCGGCAACCCACGCGCTGTCGTGCAGCGTGTCCACCAGCTTGATTGTGCCCGAGTCGCCGCTGACCGTGTGGATCCAGCGATCCTTGAAGTCGGTGCTGGTGGAGAAGAGCAGGGCCTTGGAGCCATCTTCGTTCCAGCCGACGACCTGCGCAGCGGACGTCGACCCGTCATTTCCGATTCGGAGGAAATGCACGTCACCAGACGGCAGCGACACGAACGCGACGCGTCCGCTGTTCTGATAGTCGCCGACCTTGGTGCGTCCGTTGATGTCTTCGGTGTAGCCGCTTTCCGTGACGTAGTTCGGCACGCGCGTCGCCAACGCACGGTCGTTCGGGATGACCGTCGTGATGAGAACCGCGCGTCCATTCGGCGATACGGCGAGATTCGAGATCCGCTCGCCGGCCATGAGGTTGAGCGGCCGAATGCGCAACGCGGCGCGGCCGGCCTGTTCGGCGCGGTTGACGCTGTCGGTGTGAATTCGGTCGCGGATGACGCCGAACAGCTCGCGCTGCTGACGCTCGAGTGATCCCCGCTGGCCCGTGTCGGCCTGCGCACCAGCGCCGCCCGCGCGGCCGCCACCACCGGCGCGTCCACCGCCGCCGCCCCCGCCGCGACCGCCACGTCCGGCATCAGCGACGACGGGCGCCGGAGCGCCAGCGGCGCGAATATCGGTGAGCTGACGGATCATGCCGCCGTCGAGGGTGAGTGCGTACGCGTTGTCTTCGCGGACGAAGAAGATCTCGCGTCCGTCCTGACTGAAGCTGGGATTGCTTTCTGCAGCCATCGTCTGCGTGAGGCGCCGAACACGCCCGCCACCCGCGTCGACGAGATACAGGTCGCCTCCGCTGCTGACGACGCGCGTCTTTCCATCGGGTGACGGCCGGCCTGCGTCGAGCAATGGTGCAACGGAGTCCATCTGCGCGTCGGTGACGCGTTCCGGTTTTGCGCCGGCAACGGCACGAACGCGAAACTGCTTCGAGGGCAGACGCCAGTCGGAACCCGCCTCGAGCCAGCTGAAGTAGATCCACTTGCCATCGGCGGTCCACCGGACGCCCTGCGGTTCGCGACCGTAGAGCTCCGGCCCGCGCATCATGTTCTTGATGCTGAAATCAAAGGGAGCGGCCTGCTGGGCGCGCGCCATCGCGGGAGCCGCGAGGAGAGCGACCGACAGGCCGGTGAGAAATCGATTCGTCATTGAATGCAGCTGATGAATGTGTTCAGTCGCCAGCGACCGGAAGGGCCGTAAACGGCACTTCGGACGAGACGACCTTTTTTCGACCTGCGAGAACCGCCATCCACTCGCGAATGCTGTCGGCGAGAATGACGACGACGGAGAGCATGAAGAACCCGGCGACCGCGGCGTCGAGATAATCGTTGAAGATCATGCGGCGCGCGTCGACGACGGTCTTTACTACCGCCGGCAGCGTTCCACTCGCGACCCATCCTTCGACCAGGTGCGCATGCGCGATGAACCCGAGCTTGGGATCGGGCGAAAACAGCTTGGCCCAGCCGGCCGACATCGTCACGATCGTCAGCCACGCGAGCGGAAGCATCGTGACGAACGAGTACCGCGCCTTGCCCATCTTGATGATGATCGTCGTGCCGACGCACAGCGCCACCGCGGCGAGCAATTGATTCGAGATCCCGAAGAGCGGCCAGAGCGAGTTGATGCCACCGAGCGGATCCATCACGCCCTGGTACAGGAAGTGGCCCCAGAGCGCGACGATCACGCCGCTCGCAATCACGATCGCCGGATACCACGACGTGCGTCCGATCGGCGCCCACACGTGCTTGCCGAGGTCCTGCAACATGAAACGGCCGACTCGCGTTCCCGCATCGAGCGTCGTGAGAATGAACAACGCCTCGAACATGATCGCGAAGTGATACCAGATGGCGAGCGCTGCTCCGCCGCCGATCAGGTTGGAGAACAGATGCGCCATGCCGACGGCCAGGCTCGGTGCACCGCCCGTGCGCGACAGGAGCGAGGTCTCGCCGACCTGCTTTGCGAGCTGCTCCATCTCGGCGGGGTTCAGCGTGAAGCCCCAGTGCCGAACGGCTTCCGCCGCACTCGCCGCGGTGGTACCGATCGCACTCGCCGGGGAGTTGATCGCGAAGTAGACGCCGGGGGTCAGCGCGCAGGCCGCGATGAGCGCCATGATCGCGACGAGCGATTCCATGATCATGCTGCCGTATCCGATCATGCGCGCGTCATCCTCGCGCTGCAGCAGCTTGGGCGTAGTGCCAGACGACACGAGCGCGTGAAAGCCGGAGATGGCACCGCAGGCGATCGTGATGAAGGCGAAGGGGAAGACCTTGCCCGCGAAGACAGGACCGGTGCCGTCCACGAACTGCGTGAGGGCGGGCATGTGAAGCGGCGGCAGCGACACGAGAATGCCGACGGCGAGCGCGATGACGACGCCGATCTTCACGAACGCCGACAGGTAGTCGCGCGGGGCGAGCAGCAGCCAGACCGGAGCTACCGACGCCGCGAAGCTGTACACCATGATGGCGATGGCGAGCGTTGGACCGCTGAAGCTGAACGTCGCCGAGAGCGTCGGATGCTCGCCGACCCAGCGGCCGGCGTACAACGCAAAGCCGAGAAGCACGAGACCAAGGGCGGTGGCTTCGAGCACGCGACCGGGGCGAATCCAGCGGAGGTAGACGCCCATGAGGATGGCGATCGGGATCGTGAGTCCGATCGTGACGGTGCCCCAGGGACTCGACTTCAGCGCGTTCACGACGACCAGCGCGAGAACGGCCAGAAGCACCACCATGATTCCCAGTACGGCGACCAGCGCGGTCACACCGGCGACTGGTCCAATCTCCTCGCGCGCCATCTGGCCGAGCGACTTGCCGTCGCGGCGAACGGACGAAGCGAGGATGACGAAGTCCTGTACCGCGCCGCCAAGAGCGACGCCGACGATGATCCAGATGACCCCGGGGAGGTAGCCGAATTGCGCCGCGAGGGTGGGTCCGACGAGCGGCCCCGGGCCGGCGATCGCCGCGAAATGGTGTCCGAAGACCACCCAGCGATTGGTCGGAACGAAGTCCCGGCCATCGTCCAGCCGCACAGCTGGCGTCGTGCGCCGCGGATCGAGCGCGAACACCTTTGCCGCGATGATCTTGCTGTAGAACCGATACGCGATGGCGTAGCTACAGACGGCGGCGGTGAGGATCCAGGCCGCGTTGATCGTTTCGCCACGCGTCAGCGCGACGTGGGCGAGCGCCGCGGATCCGGCAATCGCGAGCAAAAGCCAGATACTCGCGCGGAAGAGCTTCGTCATTTGGTGGGAGCTCCGGTGAAGTCGGGGCAAATTGTTGCGCGGGCCGACCGGGAACAAGGGTCGGCCATCGGCGGCCGGTACCCCTGGTACGCGCCGGCCCGCGTTTCGTTGATTCACCAGCTAGGTTCTTGTCATGTCGAGACTTCGTTCAGTATTCGTGGGTCTGTCTGCGCTCACCATCGCTTGCGGTGGCGGTCCCAAAACCGCTCCGGAACCGGCTGCCCATTCGCTCTCCGGGCTCGCCGCGCAGCACATCGCACTGCTGCCCACCTACATGGTGCGCCTGACTCCCGGGCTGGCCTGGGCGTCGACGATGGGGCGACCGGCGGACGTCAAGAAGACGCTCGACGCCGATATCCTGTCGGCGCTCGAGGAGCGTGGCATCCGGAAATCGTGGCTTCTGCCGCCCGACCTGGCGCAGAGCTACAAGCGGAATACGACGTACGCGGCTGACCCGTATAGTCTCGCTGAAGAGCCGCTGCGGTCTCCGTCGATCGCGATCGAGACCCGGCTCGCCGAGCCGCTCGCGTCACAGATCCGAACGCTCGTTGCGTTGCACGACGACGTTCGGTTTGTTCTCGCACCCGTAGAACTGCGTCTGGAAGCGGTGCCAGCAGCGGCCGTCGTCGCCGGCACCAGCACCGGTACCGGCTCGAGCGCGACGCCGGGCATGGGGCGCGGCGTTTTGCGTCTCATCCTGCTCGATGCGCGTCTCTCGAACGTCGTATGGGTCGGCGAGATCTCGAGCGACCCGGTGTCGGCGTTCGGTCCCGCCATCACGGCGAGCATCGCGTCGAAGCTGGCGGACGTCATCTCGACGCAGTGACCCGTCGACCGGCGCCGGCGCGTTGACCGCCCGGCGCTCCGTGTTCGCTAGATTCCGGCACATCCGCGGGCGGGGCACGAGCCTGCGCTCACACAACCACGTAATCGGATACTGTGGCTACCCCAGTAACGCTCATTCCTGGCGACGGCATCGGCCCGTCGATCAGTGCAGCAACGGTCAAGATCCTCGACGCGGCAGGCGCGGACATCGAGTGGGACACGCAGCTCGCGGGCATGGCGGGCGTGGCGCGATTCGGCGATCCGATCCCCGATGCGACGCTCGACTCGATCAAGCGTACCAAGCTGGCGCTCAAGGGTCCGCTCGAGACGCCGGTGGGCGAAGGCTATCGCTCGATCAACGTAGCGCTACGAAAGACGTTCGATCTCTATGCGAACGTCCGCCCCGCGTATTCGATCATTCCCGGCGGGCGGTATCAGGATCTCGACCTCGTGCTCATCCGTGAGAACACCGAAGGACTATACGTCGGGATCGAGCACTACATCCGCGTCGGCGACGATCCCCGCGCGGCCGCCGAGTCGGTGGCGATCATCACCCGCGACGGATCGGAACGCATCGTACGGTACGCGTTCGAGTATGCGGTGAAGCACAACCGCAAGAAAGTGACGCTCGTCCACAAGGCGAACATCCTCAAGTTCTCGCAGGGGTTGTTTCTCGACACGGGACGCATGGTCGCGCGCGACTACGCGGGCAAGATCGAGTTCGAGGAACGCATCGTCGACGCGATGGCGATGAACCTCGTGCTTCACCCCGAGCGGTTCGACGTCATCGTCACGACCAATCTGTTCGGTGATATTCTCTCGGATCAGATCTCCGGTCTCGTGGGCGGCCTCGGTCTCGCGCCGGGCGCGAACATCGGCGTCAACGGCGCGATCTTCGAAGCGGTGCACGGCACGGCGCCGGACATCGCGGGCAAGGGTGTCGCCAACCCGGGCGCCGTGGTGCTTGCGGCGTGCATGCTGCTCGACCACATCGGCCAGACCGATCGGGCGCGTCGCATTCGCACGGCGCTGGAGTCGACGGTGCGCGAGGGGAAGACCGTAACGCAGGATCTGGGCGGAAGCGCGACGACCGATCAATTCACCGACGCCGTCATCGCGAAACTGTGACCGTCACGACCCTCTTTCACTGCTCCGATCTTCACTTCGGGCATCCCGCCGTTCCGGCGCAGTACGAGGCGATCGAGGGACTGATCCAGGATCGGAAATACGACGTCGTCGCGATTTCCGGCGACGTCTCGCAGCGCGCCCGCGCCGGGGAGTTTCAACGAGCCCGTGAATTCATCAAGAAGGCCGAGCGGGTCAGCCACGTCATCGTGGTGCCCGGCAATCACGACGTTGCGTGGTGGCGCGCACCGCTGGGGCTTGGCGACGAGGCCCGGATGTACGAGAAGTACCGCGCGTACATCAACCACGACCTCGAACCGGTGATGCGGATCGCCGGCGCGACGATCGTCGGGCTCAATACGTCGCAGGGCGTCATCCTGCGCACGTTGACGTGGAACATGCGCGACCTGTCGATCATCGGGCATCTCTCGCGTGGCCAGATCGAGCGCGCACGCTCCGAGTTCGAGCGATCGCGGTCGGGCGACGCGCGCATCATCGTGATGCACCACAATCCGGTGAAGGGCGAGCTGTCGCAGCGACACGGGCTCAAGAACACGCAGCGGATTCTCGGCGCGTTCGCCGAGATGGACGTCGAGCTCGTCCTGTGCGGCCACGATCATCAGGAGGCCGTGCACTACATCGAGCACACGAAGCGGGGCACGATCATCTCTACCTCCGGCACGATCAGCAACCGGTCGCGCGGAGGCCGGCCGAGCTCCGTGAACAGCATCACGATATCGGGTTCGGAGATCGAGGTTTCCACGCTGGTGTGGTCGGATGAGGCGAAGGATTTCGCGCCCGGTCCCGTGAAATGCTTTCCGCGCTGAAGTCGGTCTTTCGCCGGCGACGCGACACGTCGCAGCTCTCGCTCGAGCTGGACGGAAAACCGCGCGACGCCGACGAGCTTCTGGCTCGTTTCCGTTCGCTCGGCCTGCGACGGATCGGGGCGTGCCGCCTGACGCGAAATCGGAACGTGATGGTCAGTTTTCGCGGCAACGAGCTACGCGTCCACGAGGGGTACCTGGCGGCGCCGACGGAAGTGCATCAGGCAATCGTGCAGTTCGTGGAGGGGCGCACCCGCGCCGATCGGAAGGCCGCACAGCGCCAGATCGTGGCGTTCTCGGTCGAAACGCCGCGCGGACCGTCGCGGCGCGAGCAGACTCGCCCAGAGGACGCACCGATCGCCGCCAAGCTGACTCTCTGGCACGAGCGGTACAACGCCGACCATTTTGCCGGCAGCCTCAAGGAAGTTCCTGTTCGCGTTTCACGGCGAATGAAGAGCCGACTCGGCCACTATTCCGCCGCGCGGCGTGGAGAGTCGGGGGAGATCGCCATCAGCTGGCGGCATCTCCGGCGTCATGGCTGGGAGGAGGCGCTCCACACCCTGCTACACGAGATGGTGCACCAGTGGCAGGACGAAACAGGGCGACCGATCGACCATGGCCGGGCATTTCGCGCCAAGGCCCGCGAGGTCGGGATCGAACCGGCGGCGCGCCGCGCGCCGGGCGCAGCGACCCACTAGGCGGCGCGAACAACCAATCCGCTGTAGCTTCCTTCCATGCTTGATTTCTTCAATATCGACAGCCTTCTCTCCGAGGAAGAGCGCGCCGTTCGAGACAGCGTCCGTCGTTTCGTCGACGAACGAGTCCTGCCGATCATCGGCAACTGTTTCGTCGAGGGCCGTTTTCCTCGTGAGATCATCCCCGAGCTGGCATCGCTCGGAGTCCTCGGCGCCAACCTTCCCGAGGAATACGGTTGTGCTGGGCTCAACAACGTCGCGTACGGCCTGATCAACCAGGAGCTCGAGCGCGGCGACTCCGGCTTGCGATCGTTCGCCTCCGTTCAGGGATCGCTGGCGATGTACCCCATCTACGCGTTCGGGAGCGAAGAGCAAAAGAAGCGCTACCTGCCGAAGATGGCTGCCGGTGAGACGATCGGCTGTTTCGGTCTGACTGAGCCCGACTACGGATCGAATCCGTCGGGGATGATCACGATGGCGCGCGAGCAGAAGGACGGCACGTGGCTGCTCAACGGCGCGAAGATGTGGATCACGAACGGCTCGACCGCGCAGATCGCGGTCGTGTGGGCGAAAACGAATGGCGATCCAAGCGATTCGTCGATCCGTGGTTTCGTGGTGCCCACGAACAGCAAGGGATTCAAGGCGAAGGACCAGAAGGGCAAGCTCTCGCTCCGTGCGAGCGACACGAGCGAGCTCGTGTTTCAAGATCTCGAATTGCCGGCGGACGCCATTCTCCCCAAGTCGGGCGGCCTCAAAAGCCCGCTGATGTGCCTGACCCAGGCGCGTTACGGGATTTCCTGGGGCGCGATCGGTGCAGCCATGGCCTGCTTCGAAGAAGCCCTCGAGTACTCCAAGCAGCGGGTGATGTTCGATCGTCCGATCGGCGGATTTCAGATTCAGCAGGTGCGGCTGGCTGATATGCTCACCGAGATCGTGAAGGCACAGCTAGTTTCGCTGCACCTCGGCCGCCTCAAGGACGCGGGGACGTATTCGCCGCAGCAGGTGTCGCTTGCCAAGCGCAACAATGTGAACATCGCGACCGACATTGCCCGCGAGGCGCGCCGCATGCTTGGTGCGAACGGGATTCTCGCCGAGTACTCGGCAATGCGGCACATGGAGAATCTGGAGAGTGTGTATACCTATGAGGGGACGCACGATGTGCACTCCCTCATCCTTGGCCAGGCCGTGACCGGGCTCAACGCGTTCAAGTGATCACGACCCAACCCACCCATCCGAGCGAGGTTCGGCGGTGAAAATTGCCGTCTGCATCAAGCGAACTCCGGATTCGGAGTCGCGCTTCAAGATTGCCGCGTCGTCGACGTCGATCGACGAGACGGGCCTGAAATTCGACCTGGACGATTTTGCCAGCTACGCGGTCGAAGTCGCGCTGCAGCTCAACGAGAAGCAGGGTCCCGGCGAAACGGTGATCTTCGCCGTGGGCCCGGACTCGGTTCAGGAAACGTTGCGCAAAGCGATGAGCATGGGCGCTGATCGCGCGGTGCAGCTGAAGACCGACGCCGTTCCCTACGACGGTCTCGCCGTCGCCAAGGCGCTTGCGGCAGAGCTGAAGAGCGGCGGATTCGATCTGGTGCTGTTCGGCAAACATGCCTTCGACACGTCGTCCGGCGTCGTGGGAACGGCGACGGCGGAGCTGTTGGGCATCCCGTGCGTCACCGCGGCCACGAAGCTGGACATCGCGGGCGGCAAGGGCACGGCACGGCGCGAGCTCGAGGGTGCGGCCGAGATGGTCGAGTTCCCGCTGCCTGCCGCCGTAACGATCGACGAAGGAATTGCTCGTCCGCGCTATCCGTCGCTCAAGAACATCATGGCGGCGAAGAAGAAACCACTCGAGACCAAACCGGCGCAGCTCGGTGAAGTCCGGGTGACGGTGAAGGCCATGGAGCTCCCGCCCGAACGACCGGCCGGCCGGATCATCGGCGAAGGCGTCGCGGCAATTCCGGAGCTGATTCGTCTGCTGCAAACCGAAGCCAAGGTGCTCTGACCGATATGGCGAACGTTCTTGTCTTTGCAGAAACGCGCGGCAATGCGCTGCGCAAAGTCGCGCTCGAAGCGCTGACCGCTGCACGTGCGCTGGCCGACGCGTCGGGGGGCGGAGAAGTCCACGCACTCGTCGCCGGAACATCGGGCGTTGGCGCGGCCGCCGAGCAAATGGGCCAGCATGGTGCCG
>Ga0310811_10003699_pt1 | contig 19297 bp, 19 predicted proteins | sample YCmetagenome_FD_207642 | JGI IMG/M metagenome (GOLD analysis project Ga0310811, IMG submission 207642) | Soil microbial communities from experimental microcosm in Duke University, North Carolina, United States - YC | ecosystem: Engineered > Artificial ecosystem > Soil microcosm > Unclassified ...
ACCGCGGCGGCGAACACGCCCGCCGCCTCCCGGCCGTAGCTCGACTGGTGCGCGCCGGCGATCTCGATCGCCTCGGCGTACGCGCCGGCCGGGTCGGCCGCGTTCACGATGCCGATCGGGGCGCTGTACATCGCCGCCCCGCAGTTGACCACGTTGCCCACGCCCGCCTCGCGCGGGTCGATGTGCCCGTAGTGCAGCCGGGTGACCAGCCACTTCTCGGCCAGGAAGAGCCGGATCAGCGGGACGGTGGCGCGCTCGAGCTCGGGAATCCACACCACCTCGCTGTTCATCAGCGGGACGAGCCGCTCGGCCACGTCGTAGGCGTCGAGGTGGTCGCGCTTGTCCTGGTAGACCCGCACGAGCAGGTTCGTCATCAACGTGTCGTCGGTGACGTGCCCGTCGCCCTTGTGATACGGCGAGGCGGGCCTGGCCTCGCGCCAGTCCGGCAGGAAGGGCCCGACGATCCCGGTGACCGGGCCGTTGTGCCGCTCCCGGATCTTCTCCGGGCTCCAGCCCTCGGTGGCGCCGCCGAGAGCGTCGCCGACGGCCGCGCCGGCGAGCGTGCCGGCGGCCTTGCGTTCGAGTGCGTCCATGGTGTGGTGTGCCTCCAAGGGGCCCGGTGCGGCCGGGCCCCGGTTCGTGGGTCGTACGTCGGGTGAGCCGGCGTCAGTTGCCGCCGCTGACCTGGCTCCAGCCGGAGGTCAGCTTCTGCCCGAGCTGCTGGAGCGTGATCGAGCCGGCCAGGTAGGCCTGGAACGCCGGCGTGGCGATCTGCTCCTTCCACTGCGGGTAGGCGGCCAGCTGCGAGGTCGGCGAGTTGACCAGGGACTTGACGGAGTCGGCGACCGCGGCCCAGCCGTCCTGGCCCTTCGTGTCGGCCAGCAGCTGAGCCTGGGCGGCGGTGCTGGACGGGGCCAGCCAGTCGCCCTGCGCCAGCTGCGAGAGGTGCTCGGCGTTCAGGAAGTAGTCGAGGAACTGCATGGCCTGCTGCGGGTGCTGGCTCTGCCGCGCGATCGAGTAGGTCTGCGGGTCGGCCATCTGGTCCTGCGTGTCGCCCTTGAGCAGCGGCAGCATCGTCCACTGGAAGCCGGCCGACTTGTCCTGCAGGATCTGCTGCGAGAGGTAGTTGCCGCCGACGATCATCGCGTACTTGCCGCCGAGGAAGCCGGGCAGCACGTCCGTGCCGGACTCGGTGATCGTGCTGGGCGCGATCGACTTGTCCTGGAAGAGCATGTTGTGGATCGTCTCGGGGACCTGCTGCTCGGCGGAGTCGAACTGGAGCGTGGTCTGCCCGTTGTTCGTGTAGAAGAACTTGCCGCCGAAGTTCAGCGCCATGCTGATGACGGTCGAGACGGGGGACTTCAGGCCCCAGCCGACGCCGTAGACGCCGCCCTTCGTGGCCTGCTTCGCCGCGGCCTCGAACTGCTGCCAGGTCCACGGGTCGGCGGTGGTGGGCGGCGTGACGCCGTCCTGCTTGAGCAGCGCGGTGTTGGCGAACACGACGTAGGACTGCAGCAGCGACGGGATGCCGTAGATGCCGCCGTTGATCGTGGTCGAGTCCCACACGCCCTGCGGGATGCCGGTCTTGAGGTCCGCGGGCAGCAGGTCGTCGAGCTTGTCGAGGTAGCCCTGCTGCGCGAAGCCGGCGATGTCGTCCGCCTCGTCGTGGATGATGTCCGGCGCGGTGTGGCTGGAGAACTGGGTCACCAGCTTGTCGTGCACGGAGTCGGCGTCCACGGTGATGTACTGCACCTGGATGTCCGGGTGCGACGCGTTCCAGTCGGCGACGATCTTCTTGTTCGCCGCGACCGTGGCGGTCTGCCAGGCGTAGCTGGAGAAGGTCAACGTGATCTTGCCGCCGGACGAGCTGCTTGACGAGCCCGACGAGCTGCAGCCGGCCAGGGCCGTGGCCGCGAGCGCGGCGGCGGCGACGCCGGTGGTGAGGCGGTACTTCATCGTACGTCCTTCGGGGTGAGGGGTGCGGTTGGCCATGACAGTCGTATTCGAGTATTCATATAGTGATCCGGGGAGCGCCGTGGTCCCGGCCGCCTTCCGCGGCCGGGGGCGGCGTCAGCCCTTGACGGCGCCGGAGAGCAGCCCTGAGCTGATCCGGCGTTGCAGCAGCGCGAACACCAGCAGACCCGGCAGGGTCGCCAGCAGCGCGCCGGCCGCGAGCGGCCCGAGGGCGACGATGCCCTCGGAGCCGACGAATCGTTCCAAGGTCAGCGGCAGCGTCGCCAGTTGCGGCGACTGCAGCAGGACCAGGGCGAAGAAGAACTCGTTCCAGGCGGAGATGAAGGTGAACATCACCGTGATCACGATGCCCGGGCCGAGGAGCGGCAGCACCACGCTGACGAGGGTGCGCAGCTTGCCCGCGCCGTCCACCGCGGCCGCCTGCTCCAGCTCGACCGGGATGGCCCGGACGTAGGACTGCAGCATCCACAGCGCGAACGGCAGCAGCCAGACGATGTAGGCGAGGGTCAGGCCGGTCAGGCTGTTGCCGATGCCGATCTGCTGCAGCAGCAGGAACAGCGGCACCACGATGAGGATCACCGGGAAGACCTGGCTGACCAGGATCCACGTCAGCGAGACGCGGCGCAGCGCGGTCTTGTAGCGGGACAGCGCGTACGCGGCGGGCACCGCGACCACCGTGGTCAGCACAGAGGAGGCGACCGACACGCGGATGCTGTTCCAGGCCGCGTGGACGAGGTCCTGCTCGCGGAAGGCGGCGCCGAAGTTCGACAGCGTCGGCTTGCGCGGGATCAGCGTCGGGTGCAGCGAGACCAGTTCCGGCGCCGACTTGAACGCGGTGGACAGCAGCCACAGCAGCGGGAATCCGAGGAAGACCACGTATGCGGCGAGCAGCAGGTACTGCAGCGTGCGCGCGGCCGGCCCCCGGCGCAGCGCCGGGCTCGTCGAGGGCCGGGAGTCGAGGGCGGCCATCAGGAGGTCTCCTTCATCCGGAGGCGCAGGTACACGCCGAGCAGAGCGAGGATCAACAGGACCATCGCGTTGCCCATGGCGGCCGCGTAGCTGAAGTCGCCGTTGTATTTGAAGGCCTCGTTGTACGCCAGCAGCATCGGCAGCGTGGTCTTGCCCGCCGGTCCGCCGCCGGTCAGCACGTACACCAGGCCGAAGGAGTTGAAGTTCCAGACGAAGTCGAGCGAGGTGATCGTCGCGATGACCGGCCGCAGCTGCGGCAGGGTCACCTGGCGGAAGCGCTGCCAGCCGCTCGCGCCGTCCACCGCGGCGGCCTCGTACAGTTCGGCGGGGATGGACTGCAGCCCGGCCAGCAGCGTGACAGTGGTCTGCGGCATGCCCGCCCACACCCCGACGATGATGATCGCGGGGAAGACGGTGGCGGTGTCGCCGAGCCAGTTGGTGCCGTTGCCGCCCAGGTGCAGCTTCTGCAGGATCTCGTTGAGGATGCCGGCGTCCGGGTTGTAGACCAGCTGCCACATGATCGCCACTATCACCGGGGGCATCGCCCACGGCACGAGGGCGAGGGTGCGGGCCAGCCAGCGCATCCGCAGCCGCTCGTTGAGCAGCAGGGCGAGGCCGAGCGCGAGCGCGAACTGGAGCACGGTGACCGCGAACGCCCATATCAGGCCATTGCGGAACGCCTGCCAGAAGTAGGTGTCGTGCCAGAGCCTGACGTAGTTCTGGAACCCGTTGAAGCGGGAGGTGATGTCGTAGCCGGCCTTGGTGTCGGTGAAGCCGAGCCATATGCCGCGCAGCAGCGGGTAGACGCTGAACAGGGCCACGGGTATGAGGGCCGGTGCCATGAAGAGCCAGGCCTCGCGGCGGGTGCGGGCGCGCAGTCCGCCGCCCTTCGGCCCGGACGGCCCGGACGAGGGCCGCCGCAGCGGCCAGGGCCGGCGTCCGCCGGAGCCTTCGCCGTGCCGCACGGTGCCGTGCCGCCCGGCCGTCGCCTCCGCGGAGGTTCCGTTCGTCGTGCTGATGCTGCTCACGGCGCACCTCCCGGCTCGGTCTGGGCTGCGTTCCCGACGGTCGACTCGCGCACCACCAGACGCGGCTGCACGGTCGTGCGGCGCGGTGGCAGGTCGGGATCCTCGATCCGTTCGAGCAGCAGCCGTGCCGCGGTGGCGCCGCGTTCGGCCGCGCCGGTGGACACGCTGGAGAGCGGTGGATTGCACATCGCGGCCAGATCCGTGTCGTCCATGCCGATCACCGCCACGTCGTCCGGCACCCGCAGGCCGCGCTCGGCCAGCGCGCGCAGGGCGCCCATCGCGATCAGGTCGTTGGAGCAGGCGATGGCGTCGATCGCGCCGGGCTTCGTGCGGGCCAGCAGGCGGCGGACCGCCTCGAGCCCTGCGACGTGCGTGAAGTCGGCGCTCTGCTCGACCGGCGCCGTCTCCACGTCGAGACCGGCCTCGGTCATCGCCTCGGAGAAACCGGTCCACCGGGAGACGCCCGGGATGGTGTCGATCGGCCCGTTGATGAGCGCGATGCGCCGCCTCCCGGTCGCCACCAGGTGCTCGACCGCCAGCCGCATGCCCTGCCGGGTGTCGGTGCGCACGTTGTCGACCGGCACCTGTTCAGGCAGCAGGCCTATCACCACGGAGGGGATCGTCAGCTTGGTGATCTCGGCGAGGAGTTCGCTGCCGACGCGCAGGGACTGCAGGATCAGCCCGTCCACGTAGCCGTGCCGCATGGTGCCGAGCAGGTCGAGTTCGGCGCCGAGGTCGGCCTCGGTCGAGTGCAGCACCAGCCGGTAGTCGGTGTTGCGCAGCGACGCGTCGATCGAACGCATCATCGCGACGTAGACCGGGTTGCCCACATCGGCGACGGCGAGCGCGAGCTGGTTGGTGCGGCGTGCGCGCAACGAGCGGGCGAAGGCGTCCGGCACGTATCCGGTCCGCGTGACCGCGTCCATGACCCGGCTTTCCATCTCCGGGCTCGCCGGCATGCCGTTGAGCACCCGGGAGACCGAGGCGACCGACACGCCGGCCAGTTTGGCCACCGTGGCGAGCGTCGGGCGCACCGACGGATCCTGCATGAGGGACCCCTTCGTCCTCTTTGCGGCCCGGTGTCCCGTGGAGTCCGGAACGCCATGCCGTGAAATCGTTCTTGTAATCGTTCTCGCGAAGAATGGCACGCGTTCGCGACGATCGTCAAGGGGCCGCCGGCGGTTAATGGGATGCGCGACCGGGGGTGCGGCGAGTAGAACGGCGCGGGATGTCGGAGGCGTGGAGGGGTGGACGAGCATGCACATCAGACGGGTGGATCCGGCCGGGAACGCGGCGGATCTCGCCGCGGTGCTGCCGGTGATCCGGGAGGCGCACGCGGACTTCGTGCCGGGGGAACCGCTGCCGTGCGGGCAGCGGGTGCGGTTCTGGACCGGCGAGGCGTATCAGACGGCGAAGGTCAGCTTCGCAGCGTTCGAGGACGCGTCGGCCGCAGAGGCGGTCGGCGTCACCATGGCCGGGCATCCGGAGCAGAACCCTGATCTCCTCGGCACCTGGTCCTTCATCTCCCCGGAGGCCGTGGGCCCGGAGATCTCGGCGGCGCTGATGGAGAGCGTGTACGAGTACTGCCGTGAGCGGGGAATCGGCCGCATGGTGGTCAACACCGCGGTCAACGCGGATGCCGCGCGCTACGCGGCGCAGCGCGGGACCGAACCGAGCTTCGTCGGCATACGCGCGGGACTGGATCTGACCCGGGTCGACCGGTCCGAGTTCACGGCGTTGAGCGAGCCCGGCTCCGCGAACGCCGAGTATCGAATCGTAGAGTGGGTGGATACGTGCCCTGATGAGCTTGCCGAGGCCTACTGCGTGGCACGCGCCGCGATGAACGACGCGCCCCCGGTCGCCGAAGGCGTCGCGCTGCCGCCGCGCGACATGGAGCGGATGCGCGGTGAGGAGGAGTCCTCGATCAGGTACGACGTGCGCAGGCTCGTCACCGCGGCGCTCGCCGAGGACGGCGCGATCGGCGGCTTCACGATGACGGACGTCTTCCCCGAGCAGCCCGAATTCGCAGAGATCTGGGACACCGGCGTCGCCCGCGAGCACCGCGGCCGCGGGCTCGGCGTCCGGCTCAAGGCGGCCGCGACGCTGTGGCTGCTGCGCGACCGCCCGGAGGCGCGCGGACTGTATACGTTCACTGCGACGAACAACGGGCCGATGCGCGAGGTCAACCGCAGGCTCGGCTACCGGGATGCCGCGACCTGGGAGATGTATCCGCACGACCCGGGCGCGGCGCGGTAAGGCGGCGGCAGCGGCGCTCCGGCGGCAGCGGGCGCGGTCGGCGTGGCCGCGGTGCTGCGGCGGCGCGGCCGTGCGTGTCAGAGGATTCCGATGCGGATGCACGCACCCGCGCCGGCGTCGACGTCGCTCGGGCCGCCGAGGATGTCGATGTCGGTGCCGCCAGGGGTGACGCACGAGTACGCCATGCCGCGGCAGGATGCGCCACCGGAGAACGGCGTGCAGTGACTGGCGGCAGCGGGCGCGCCCGGCGGGCTGGCCATGGAGTTGCAGCACAGCACCGTCACGACGGTGTCGGCGTGTGACGGCGGCGTCAACGCGGTGGCGGCGGATGCCGCACCGGAGACGGCCACGACGCCGCCGAGGGTCATGGTCGTCAGGAGCGCGAGTCTGCCTGCGTTTCCGATCATGGGACCAAGGCTCACACCCCGGCTCCGTGCGGTCGCGTCCTGCTGCTCCATCCGGTCCGCGGCCCGGCCTTCGCGATGCGTGCGCCGACCGCTCCCGTTTGCGTTCACCCGCTGCTTTCGAGACGTCCTTGCTTCCAGTCTGACCAGGGGTTTTCCGGGTCATGTGGGTGCGGCATGGAACACTGTGCCAGACCGCGCCCGCCCGGAGGGACGCGGGGACCGGAACGAGGTGGAACGCCGTGGCGGCGAACGACGATCAGGAGCGGGCGCGCCGATGGCGCGACCTGCTGGCGGCCGAGCGCGACGCGGAGGCGCTCTACACCCGGCTCGCCGAGAGCGAGACCGGCGAGCGGCGCACCATCTTCGAAGAACTCGCGGCCATCGAGCACCGGCATGCCGGGCACTGGGCGGGCCTGCTGATCGAGGCCGGCCACGAGGTGCCGGCGCCGGGGCGGCCCAGCCTGCGCACCCGGCTGATCGGCGCGGCGGCACGCCGGCTGTCCACGCAGGCGGTACTGCCGATGATCGAGCGGGCCGAGCGCTCCGACGCCGGCATGTACGACGCCGATCCCGACGCGGCGCCCGGCATGGCCATGGACGAACGCGGCCATGCACGCACCCTGGCCAAGCTCATCGAGGGCGGCAAACCGGAACCGCGGCAGCAGATCGCCAACCGGGAGCGCTGGCACCGCGGCGACCGCTCCGGCGCGCTGCGCGCCGGCGTGTTCGGGATCAGCGACGGGCTGGTGTCGAACACGGCGCTGGTCATGGGTTTCGCCGGATCCGGCTCCTCGCGCAGCGCGATCCTGCTGGCCGGCATCGCGGGACTGCTGGCCGGCTCGTTCTCCATGGCGGCCGGCGAGTACGTGTCCATGTCCGGACAGCGCGAGATGTACGAACGCGAAATCTCCCTGGAGGCCCAGGAACTCGAGGAGAACCCGGAGGAGGAACGTTCCGAACTGGTGCTGCTCTACCGGGCCAAGGGCCTGTCCCGGGCGGAGGCGGACCGGGTGGCCGAGCGGGTCATGGCCGACCGGCAGGTCGCCCTCGACACCCTCGCCCGCGAGGAGCTCGGCCTCGACCCGGACGCGCTCGGCTCACCGTGGTCGGCCGCGTTCTCGAGCCTGATAGCCTTCGCCATCGGCGCGTTCGTCGTCGTGCTGCCGTACCTGATCACCGGAGGCACGGCGGCCCTGGTCACCGCGATCGTGCTGTTCGGGGTCGCCCTGTTCGCGGTGGGCGCCGGGATCGGCGTGCTCAACGGCCGCTCGGCGCTGCGCTCCGGGCTGCGCCAAGTCGTCGTGGGCGCGCTAGCCGCCGGGATCACCTTCGGGATCGGTCGGTTGATCGGAACGCACGTATCCTGATATTCGGCCACTGGGATGGCTTGCCCCCACCTTCGGCTCGAGGGCGCGCCCGTCAGCTGACGAGCGCGCCCCGTAACAACAGGCGGCAGCAGAAGGCCGCCAGCGTTGCTAGGCCCGCTTCTCCAGCTTCAGCGTCTCGGCGAGGGCGCGGTAGCCGGGCACCGGATCGCCGTCGCCGATCAGCTGGATCGCGACGTGGTCCGCGCCGGCCTCGAGGTGCGCCCGCACGCCCTTCGCGACCTGCGCGTCCTCGCCGTGCAGGATGACCTCGTCGAACAGCCGGTCGCTGCCGTCGCCGGCCACGTCCGCCTCATCGAAGCCGATCCGGCGAAGATTGCTGACGTAGTTGCTCAGGCCCAGGTAGAAGCGCAGCGTGGGAGTGCCGGCGGCACGCGCCGCAGCCGGGTTGGTGTCCAGCACGATCTTCTGCTCCGGCGCCAGCAGCGGGCCGTTCCCGACGAGCTCGCGCGCCTCCCGCGTGTGCCGCGGAGTGGTCAGGTAGGGGTGCGCACCCGCCGTGCGTTCCGCGGCCAGCTTCAGCACGCGCGGGCCGAGCGCGGCCAACACCCGCCGCTCCTTCGGCACCCCGCCCTCGTCGAGCACGTCGAGATAGGCGTTGAGCGCCTCGTACGGCTTGGTGAACTCGGACGTGGCCTCCGGATGCCCGGCGCCGACACCGAGCACGAAACGGTCCGCGTGCTTGGCGGCGATCCGCTGGTATGACCGGGCGACCTCGTCCGCCGGCGAGTTCCAGATGTTGACGATGCCGGTGGCGATCACGAGGGTGCTCGTCGCGTCCAGCAGCCGCTCGACGTCGGCGAGGTCGGCCGAGGGGGAGCTGCCGACCCAGAGGGTGCCGTAGCCGAGCCGCTCGATCTCCACGGCCAACTCGGACTCCGTGCTGCCGCCGCGCCACACGCCGATCGCGCCGAGCGCGATTTTTTCGCTGTTCTCACTCATGCCCGCTACAACCCGGCCGGTCGTCGCCGCGATTCCCGGTGGCGGCGGGGTTCACCCGGGCGCGCGTACGGCGGCCCGCCACGTACGGGCTTGACAGCCGTTCGAACATGCGTTCTATAGTCAAGGGGTGAGGTGGTCCGAACAGCTGATCGACGCGGAACAGGCGCCACGCGCCGGGCAGGCCGCGCTGTTCGACGCGGGCGCGCGCGTGCGCACGTTCGATACCCCCGGCTTCCGCGGCTCGACTTTTTACGAGGTGCGGGCCAAGTCCGTGCTCAACCGCGTGCAGCAGGCCGAATCGTGGTTCTTCAACTGGACCGTGAACCCGTACCGCGGCTGCGGGCACCGCTGCGTGTACTGCTTCGCCCGCAAGACGCACACCTACCTGGACTTCGACGCCGGGCTCGACTTCGACACGCGGATCGTGGTGAAGGTGAACGCGCCGGAGGTGCTGCGCCGCGAGCTCGCCCGGCCGTCCTGGCAGCGCGAACGGGTGGCGATGGGCACGAACGTGGACTGCTACCAGCGGGCCGAGGGCCGCTACCGGTTGATGCCCGGGATCATCGCGGCGCTCGCCGAGTCCGGCACGCCGCTCTCGATCCTGACCAAGGGCACGCTGATGCTGCGCGACCTGCCGCTGCTGCAGGCTGCGGCGCGGGACGTGGACGTCTCGCTGGCCATGTCGATCGGGTTCACCGACGAGACGCTGTGGCGCTCGGTCGAGCCCGGCACGCCGAGCCCGGCACGCCGACTCGACGCCGTGCGCACCCTCGCGGACGCGGGAATCGGCTGCACGGTGCTGATGGCGCCGATCCTGCCGTATCTGTCCGACTCACCGGAGCAGCTGCGCGCCACCGTCGCCGCGATCGCCGCCGCCGGAGCGAAGTCGGTCACGCCGATCGTGCTGCACCTGCGGCCCGGCGCCCGCGAGTGGTACGCCTCTTGGCTGAAGAAGACGCACCCGGAGCTGACGCCGCGCTACCGCTCGCTCTACCGGAAGGGCTCGTATGTGCCCTCCTGGTACAGCGAGGGCGTAGTCGCGTCAGTGTACGAACTCGCCGAGGAGTACGGCCTGCGCAAGCCCTCGAACGGCACGCCGCGGGACCTGCCGCCACGCGAACCGGAGCCCGAGCCCGTACCTCGGCGGGAGACCGAGGGCACCCAGCTCAGCCTCTGGGACGACGTGGCCGAATGCTGAGACCCAATGTGCAGAGACTGAATGGGCTCCGCGTGGACGGCGAGCGAGGCCTGCTCAGCGCAGCCCGGCGAACAGGTCCTTCTCCGGGAGCTCGGCGCCGGTCGTGTCCTTGACCCGTACGAACGTCTCCGTGCCCATCAGCTCGGTGAACCGCTCCACGCCCATGTTCAGGAAGAAGATGTTCTCGCCCTGGCTCGCGTGCGCGGCGAGCGCCTCGTACTTGCGGGCACCGAACTCGGTGACGTCCACCCAGGTGCTGATCTCCTCGTCCGGCAGGCCGATCTCCGGCATCTCGGCGCCCTCCTCCGGCTCCTCCCAGTCGCCGCCGAGCTCCTTGACCACCCGGAACATCTCCTCCATGGCGGAGCGTGGCACGGTGGTCCAGTAGACCTTCGCCGGGATGCCGGTCAGCTCCACGGCGGCCATGGTGATCCGGTGCGCCTGGATGTGGTCGGGGTGGCCGTAGAAACCGTTCTCGTCGTAGGTCACCACGACGTCCGGCTCGTAGCGCCGGATCAGCTCCGCGAGCCGCGCGGCGGCCTCCTCGACCGGCGTGGTCCAGAACGAGCCGGGCGCGTCGTTCTGCGGCCAGCCCATCATTCCCGAGTCGGCGTAGCCGAGCATCTCGAGCTCGTCGACCCCGAGCACGCGGCAGCTCTTCTCGAGCTCGGCGCGGCGCAGCTCGGCCACCGCGGCCGGGTCGTGCCCGGGCTCGCCGGGCTTGATGCCGCCCGGCGCGTCCCCGCAGCCGCCGTCGGTGCAGGTGACCAGCACCGTGCGGATCCCCTCGGCGGCGTAGCGGGCGAGCACGCCGCCGGTGCCGGTCGCCTCGTCGTCGGGGTGCGCGTGCACCGCCATCAAAGTCATTGGACGATCAACCATGCCCCGCATCCTACGGGGGTCCTCCGACAGCCGCGGCGGATCGGGCGCCCGCGCCCCGGGATGTCCGCCCGGCGGCCGAAGGAGTGATCGCACCGTACGCATACGGCGTACCCCGGCGTTTCCGGCCGCCGCGGCGACCCGGGCCGGGGCATCGTGGAGAGCCGAACCGTGCGGCAGCACGACGACGCCGGCCCCGAGGAGCTCTCGTGTCCACTCTGGTCGTGATCGGCTACCCGGACAAGGCGACCGCGGAACGCGCGTCGGCCGAGGTGGAGGACCTGCAGCGGCAGATGGTCGTCAAGCTCAACGGGCTCGCCGTGGTGTCCGTGGACGAGATGGGCGCGCACCACATCGACACCTCGTCGTCCATCGTCGGCGCCGGCGCCGGCGCGGCCGGCGGGGCGCTGTTCGGCAGCATCTTCGGACTGATCTTCCTGGTGCCCTTCCTCGGCGCGGCGGTCGGCGGCGCGATCGGCGCGCTGTGGGGCAGTATGCGCAAGCACGGCATCGACGACGAGTTCCGCGCCCGCGTGAACAAGCTGCTCGTTCCTGGCACCGCGGCCCTCGTCGTGATGACGACCGAGCTGACCGAGGACAAGTTCGCCGCCGCGCTCAGCCCTTACGGAGGCCAGGTGCTGCGCACCAACCTCTCCGACGAGGCCGAGCGGGAGCTGGCCGAGGAGATCGCCGGGGTCTGAGGCCGGGCGTTGTCGGACCCCGCGGTTACGGTGGACACATGGGAACGGACCGGGACACCGCGGACGATGATCCGGCGACGGCGGCGGTGGCTGCGCGCTTCGACGACCTGTGCGCGCTCTTCGCCGGTGAGCCGGGGGTCACGCCACCATCCGGCGGCCGTGGCTTCGGCCGGTCCGCGTTGCGTTTCCAGGGGCGGATCTTCGCGATGCTCGTGCGCGGCAGCCTCGTCGTCAAGCTGCCTGCCGCGCGGGTCGACGCCCTGGTGAGAGCGGCCCGCGGCGTCCGGTTCGACGCGAACAAGGGCACGCCGATGAAGGAGTGGTGCGCGCTCGACTCCGAGGTGTGCGACGACGCGGAGTGGGAAGCGCTCGCGAACGAGGCGCTGGCCTTCGCACGGACCAAGGGCTGAAGCCGGCCGTCGAAGCAGGCCGTCGAAGTCGACGGTTGAAGTCGCCGGAGTCGGTGGAGTCGCCGGAGTCGCCGGAGTCGGTGGAGTCGCCGGAGTCGGTGGAGTCGGCGGGACGTTTCGGGCCCGGCCGCGCGGGCTGTTCCCTGACGAGCCCGGGGCAGCCAGAATGTCCACCATGGAGTCGACGACCACGGAGAAGTACCGCGCCGCGCGCGACGTGCTGCAGGAGCTGTCCCAGGACTACGGCGCGGCGGTCGAGCGCTTCCGGTGGCCGGACTTCGGAGACCGGTTCAACTGGGCCGTCGACTGGTTCGACGCGATCGCCCGCGGCGTGCAGCGCACCGCGCTGTGGATCGTCGAGGAGGACGGCACCGAGGCGAAGTACTCCTTCGACGAGATGGCCCGCCGGTCCGACCAGGTCGCCGCGCACCTCGCGGCACACGGCGTGACTCGCGGCGACCGTGTGCTGCTCATGCTCAACAACCAGGTCGAGCTGTGGGAGTCGATGCTCGCGGTGATGAAGCTCGGCGCGGTGATCATGCCGACGACCACGGCGTTCGGCCCGGCGGACCTGGCCGACCGGGTCGGCCGCGGCGGGGCCGGGCACGTGCTGGTCAACGCGGCCGACGCGGGCAAGTTCGACACCGTGCCGGGCGACTACGGCCGCTTCGCGGTCGGCGCGTCCACCGCGGTCGGCGGCGGCACGGTCGGCGACGGCACAGGCGACGTCGTTCCCGAGGGCTGGATCTCGTACCGCGACGCGTACGCGCTGGACGTGTTACCCACCGAGCACCCGGGCACCGCTCCGTCCGATCCCCAGCTGCTGTACTTCACCTCCGGTACGACGAATCGGCCCAAGCTCGTCGAGCACACGCAGGTGTCCTATCCCGTCGGCCACCTCGCGACCTCGTTCTGGGTCGCGGCCAAGCCCGGCGACGTGCACCTGAACATCTCCTCGCCCGGCTGGGCCAAGCACGCCTGGAGCTGCTTCTTCGCGCCGTGGATCGCCGAGGCGACGATCTTCGTCTACAACTACCGGCGCTTCGACGCGGACCGGCTGCTCGAGCAGATCAGGCGCGCGGGCGTCAACACGTTCTGCGCGCCGCCGACCGTGTGGCGGATGCTCATCAAGGCCGACCTGTCCGGCGGCCCCGGGCGGCTGCGCGAGCTGATGTCCGCGGGCGAGCCGCTCAACCCCGAGGTGATGGAGCAGGTGCGCGCCGCCTGGGGCCTGACCATCCGGGACGGCTACGGCCAGACCGAACTGCCGCTCGCGGTAGGCAACGTCCCCGGCATGCCGGTCAAGCCGGGCTCGATGGGCCTGCCGCTGCCCGGCGTGCCGATCGTGCTCGTGGACACGGTCACCGGCCGTCCGGCCGACGAGGGCGAGATCTGCGTCGACCTCTCGCGCCGGCCGATGAGCCTGATGACGGGCTACCAGGACGACCCCGAACGCAACGCCGAGGCGATGGCGGACGGCTACTACCACACCGGCGACGTCGCCTCCCGGGACGCCGACGGCTACATCTTCTACATCGGCCGCACCGACGACGTGTTCAAGGCCTCCGACTACAAGATCTCGCCGTTCGAGCTGGAAAGCGTGCTCATCGAGCACCCCGCCGTGGCGGAGGCGGCGGTCGTCCCCGCACCCGACCCGCTGCGCCTCGCCGTCCCGAAGGCCTACATCGCGCTCGCGGCCGGCTACGAGCCGACGGAGCAGACCGCGTTCGAGATCCTGCGCCACGCCCGCGAGCACCTCGCCCCCTACCAGCGCGTGCGCAGGATCGAGTTCTTCGATCTGCCCAAGACCATCTCCGGCAAGATCCGCCGCGTCGACCTGCGCGGCCGCGAGGAGCGTGCCGCGCACGGCGAGTCCGAGGTGACGGAGTGGCGCGACGATCAGTTCCCTGAGCTGAAGGGCTGATCGGTGGGCTGACCGGTCGCCCGCGCCGGCGTCGGCGCGCGTCTGCTGGTGCCCCGCGACTAGTTCATCGGGTCCTCGCCGACCAGCCCGTCGACGGACTCGCGGAGCAGGTCGACGTGGCCGACGTGGCGGGCGTACTCCTCGATCATGTCGATGAGCAGCCGGCGCAGACTCGGTGTGCGCCCGTCCGCCCAGGTGAGGGCGGAGGCGTGGTCGAGGCCGCCGTCGGCGAGGGCGGTCGCGACGTGGCCGCGGGCGCGCTCGGCGGCGTCGCGCCACAGCTGCATCAGGTACTCGGGGGAGTCGTCGGCGGCGGTGCGCCACTCCCAGTTCGGGTCGGCTTCCCAGTCGACGTCCGTGAACGGCTCGGGGATCTTGCTGCCGAGCAGCTTCCACCCGAGTGTGTGGTCCTCGACGAGCGCGAGGTGCTTGAGCAGGCCGCCGAGTGTCATGGTGGACGGGCCGAGGGTGGCGTTCAGGCCGGCCGAGTCGAGGCCGCCGCACTTCCAGGCGACGTAGCCGCGCTGCCGTTCGAGGGCGCCGAGCAGTGTCTCGACCTCGGTGCCGGCGGCCGGAGGCTCCGTCGGAATGCCGTACCCGGTCTGCGTGTTCGTTTCCATGACGGCACGCTAACGCGGGTTCCGGACGGAAGGCTTCCGGAATCACCGCCGATTCCCGACGACGTGTTTCGACGACGGTGTCGCGCCGGCATTAGGCCGGCACCGGGTCGGCATGAGCCGGGCACCGCCGGCCGGAGGGCACCGGGAATTCCGCGAGGGGCGACCCGGTTATACCCCGCAGGGTATCGAGGGGATACCCGCGGACTGCGGAGAGGAGCAGATGATGGGTGCACACACGGTGGACGTCACCAAGGAGACCTTCGACGCGACGATCGGCAACGAGGGAACGGTGCTGATCGACTTCTGGGCGTCCTGGTGCGGCCCCTGTCGCATGTTCGCGCCGGTCTACGACAAGGTCGCCGCGGCCCATCCCGACATCACCTTCGCGAAGGTGGACACCGAGGCCGAGCAGGAGCTCGCCGCCGCCTTCGAGATCCGTTCCATTCCGACCCTGGTCGCCGTGCGTGACGGCGTCGTGCTCTACGCCCAGCCCGGCGCGCTGCCCGAGGCCGCGCTGGAGGACCTCGTCGGCCAGGTGAAGGCGCTCGACATGGACGAGGTGCGCGCGTCCATCGCCGAGCATGCGGCGGCTGGGGAGCAGGCCGCCGCCGGTGCGCGGTGACGGTGCCGCGCTGAGGCCGGGCCCGCGGGTGATCCCGCGGGCCCGGCCGTTTTCTCCGCCGGCGCGGTCGGCGCGGAACCGCGGCCGCCTCGGGATGGTCTGACAGCGCCGTCCGCCCTACCATGAACCGGTCATCGAGAGTGGGGACGGTGCCGGATGGACGAGGCGCAGGGCGCGGACGATCTGCGACGTGCGCTCGGTCTGCTCGGGCCGCTCGAGGCGCGGATCATGCGGCTGCTGTGGTCCGGTCGGGTCGGCTCGCCGTTCGTGGTGCGGGACATCGCCGCGCAGCTCGAAGACCTCGCGTACACGACCGTGATGACGACCGTGCGCCGGCTGGCCGAGAAGGGACCGCTGACCGCCCGGGCCGTGCACGGCAAGAAGGCGTACGAGTACGAACTCGTACTCACCCCGGCCGAGTTCCTCGCCGCGGCCAGCCGGCAGGAGGCCGCCGAGGTCGTGGCGCGCTACGGGGACGCGGCATTGGCCGCGTTCGCCGCGCGCCTTGACGAACTCACCCCGGACCAGCGGGCCAGGCTTGAGCGTCTGCGCGGCCAGCGGTGACGCGCCGTCAGGCCGCAGGGCTGGTGGTGCTTGCCGGACTAGCGGTCGCCCGGGTGCTCACCGACCCGCAAGGTCCCGCCGACGGCTGCCGCTCGTTGGCGTTCTGCGTCGCTGCGGCGGCGCTGCTGATCGCGGTGGTGGGCACAGTGTCGACCGTACTCCGCGCTACCTGGCTGAGCTGGAGCGGGCGACGGGCGGTGACCTCGCTCACCGCTGTCACGGCCCCTGCGGAGTTGGCGGCGGCGGCCGCGTCGGCCGGCATCGGTGCGCGACTGGTGTGTGTGGCCGGGGCGGGCAGGGTCGCGTTCTGCGCCGGATCGCTCAGGCCGCGCGTCTACGCGACGGCCGGACTGGCTGCCGCGCCGCGCGACGAGATCGCCGCAGTGATCGTGCACGAGGCTGAACATCTACGCCGCCGCGATCCGCTGCGCCGGGTGCTGTCGCGGGCGACGGCAGAGGTCTACTTCGTCGTGCCGCTGCTGCGGTTCTGGTACGAACGCGCCATCGAGCGATCCGAACTCGCCGCGGACCGCACGGCGATCGCCCGGGTAGGGCCGGGAGCTCTGGCCCGCGCCCTGGTGTCCGCGCACGCTCTGCCGGGCCTCGACGGTGTGCCCGCGTTCTTCGCCGGCGTGGCCGAGGCTCGGGTCGCCCAACTGCTCGGCGACCGCGTCCCGCCGCGCCGCCCGAGCGCCGCGCTGGTGCTCGGCTCGTTCGCCGGGCTGGTCCTTGCGCTCTGCGCCGTGATGAGCGCTGGAATCCTTCCGGTGCTGTTTTCCTAGCCGCGAGTGCCACCTACACCGCCCTCCCGCCGGTGACGCACGCCCCCCGCCCATCCCGTGGACCGCGGTTGCGCCGTCGGCCCCGGCTTTCTACTATCGGCCGGTAGTAGGTAACGGGGTGGAAGGAACTCGCGATGGGCCACTCGACCTTGCAGGCCCCGCAGCGGCCGGCCGATGCCGGAGACGATCAGGGCTGGAACGGCCCGCTCGCCGAGCACTGGGCCGCGCACGTGCACCGCTACGAAGCGGCTTACCGCCATCTGACGCCGGAATTGTTGGCCGCAGCACAGATCGAGCCGAGTCATTCAGTGCTCGATGTCGGCTGCGGCAGCGGGATGAGCACCCTGCTTGCGGCCCGGGCGGCGGACGAGGGACAGGCGCTGGGCGTGGACGTCTCCGTCCGCCTGGTCGCCGTGGCGCGCACCCGTGCCGCCGCCGCGCGGGTGCGCAACGTCCGCTTGCACTGCGCCGACGCGGCCGGATACCCGTTCGAGCGCGGCGCCTTCGACCGCATCGTGAGCCAGTTCGGGCTGGAGTTCTTCCCCTACCCGGACGGCGCCTTCGACAACCTTGCCTCCGCGCTGCGGCCCGGCGGCCGGATCGCGTTCCTGTGCTGGCAGAGCGAGGCGGCCAACGCCTTCCACCACGTCCCGTGGGCCGCCGTCGCCCCCTTCGTCCGACCGCAGGCGTCGAGTGCGCTCGGCGAACCGGGTACCTTCGCCCTCGCGGACCCCGAGCGCATCAGGGCCCTGCTTGAGGGCGCGCGCTTCGGCGACGTGCGGATCAGCGGGCTCGAGGTGCCGATGTGGCTGGGCCACACCGTCGCCGACGCCGCCGACTTCCTGCTCTCCAGCCCGTCCTGCCGCGCCCTGCTGGCGACCGCGGACACGGCCGGTGCCGCGGAGGCCGGACGCGCGCTGACCGAGGCACTCGCGCCGTTCCGCGGGCAGGACGGGGTCGAGCTCGGCTGCGCCGCATGGCTGGTGACCGCGACCCGCTGAGGCGTACCGCCGTACAGCCGTACCGCCCGCCCTCGCTAGGCCAGGGAGAGGAACAGCTTCTCCATCCGGGCCACGCTCTGTGCGCGCTCCGCCGGGTCGTCCGAGTCCAGGCACTGCTGCAGGCCGCCGGCGATCACCTTGAACCCGGCGCGGTCCAGCGCCCGGGAGACGGCGGCGAGCTGAGTGACGACCTCGCTGCAGTCCCGGCCCGCCTCGAGCATCGCGATCACGCCGCGGATCTGCCCCTCGGCGCGCCGCAGCCGCCGGGTGACCTCGGCGACGGTGTCGGCTTCGATCTGCATCGGATGCGTCCTTCCAGTCCGGATTCCGCCAGAATACCGGATACCCCGAGGGGTATCATCCGGAATTCCGTCGCGGCCGCCCGGACGCCCCACGCCGGGCCGCTCGCCGCGTGCCTGACGCGTGCCTGCCGTGCGGCGCCGTGCGCCGCCGTGCGTCGCCACGCAGCGTACGGTGCAGGACGCATCTTGCATCCACACGTGCTCCGTTGCGGTCCGGCATCGAAGCCGCCGACGTGCAGACGCGCCGCGCCTCGCACCGGTAGCCTCGGGCCGGTCACAGGCCGTAAGAAGGGGAAGCGTTGCTCGGTCGTTCCATCGTCGGCGTCATCGTGATCACTGCGCTGGCGCTGATCGCCTCGACGTGTTGTCTCGGGGGCATGGGGATCGGTTGACCATTACGGACGGCCGCGGCCGCCGACCCGGGCAGGGATCGGCGGCCGCGGCCCTTTCACTCGGCACCGGCTGCGTGCTGTGAATCAGCCGCTCATGGTGCTCTTCTCGCCCGAGGTGCCTCTAACCTCGCCGCTCACGTCACCGTCCAGACGAAGGTCCCCGTGCCGGAGACTCCCACGCCGTCCGTCGCCGTGACGGTCACCGTCGTGGTGCCCGCGGTCGCCGGGGTGCCGGAGATCGTGCCGGCGGAGCTGATGCTCACCCCCGCGGGCAGACCGATCGCCGTGTAGGTCAAGCTCTGGCTCGGGTTCGAGTCATAGGCCTGAATCGCGAAGGACACGGCCTTACCCGCCTTGGCGCTGAAGCCGAACGGGTTGACCACGCCCACCGTCTCCGCGCCCGGCACTCCGCTGTTCGGTGTGACGTTCGCGCTGACCGCCGTGTTCGCCGGGGCGACGCCCGCGCCCGCGCTGCCCGCGGCCACCTGACCGGTGAGCGTCTGCGACAGTGAGAGCGTCCCGCTCAGCGGCCGGTTCGCCGACGAGTCGCCCACCGACACGGTGTACGTCCCGGCCTGCGCCTGCCAGCCGTTCGCACTCGCCGACCAGGACGCGAGGTCGTGCACCGTGATCGGGAAGCTCACCGTCGTGCTCTGGCCCGGATTCAGCGTCACCCGAACGAAGCCGCGCAGCTGCTGCGGCGGGTCGGCGCTGGCCGCCGGATCGTGCACGTACATCTGCGCGACCTCGGCGCCGGCGTCCGAGCCGGTGTTGGTGACGGTCGCGGTCACCGTCGCCCGGCCGCCCGCGTTCAGCGCGCCCACCTTCAGGTTCGAGAACGAGAAGTTCGTGTACGACAACCCGAATCCGAACGGAAACAGAGGGCTGATGTTCTGCTGCTGGTACCAGCGGTAGCCGACGTCCACGCCCTCGCTGTAGTC
>Ga0310811_10003700_pt1 | contig 19294 bp, 19 predicted proteins | sample YCmetagenome_FD_207642 | JGI IMG/M metagenome (GOLD analysis project Ga0310811, IMG submission 207642) | Soil microbial communities from experimental microcosm in Duke University, North Carolina, United States - YC | ecosystem: Engineered > Artificial ecosystem > Soil microcosm > Unclassified ...
CAGCTTCGATGTCGGGATGACGATCTGGCGCGTGCTCGGGGGCTTTGCTCTGGCCGCGATCATCGGCGTGCCGCTCGGCATCGCGATGGGCGCCTACAAGCCGATCGAGGCCTTCTTCGAGCCGTTCGTGTCGTTCGCCCGCTACCTGCCGGCGTCCGCCTTCATCCCCCTTCTGATCCTGTGGGTCGGAATCGGCGAATCGCAGAAGCTCGCCGTCATCTTCATCGGCTGCTTCTTCCAGCTCAGCCTGATGATCACCATGATCGTCGCCGGCACGCGGCGTGACCTCGTCGAGGCGGCCTGCACGCTGGGCTCCAGCGAGGCCGGCATCCTGCGCCATGTCGTGCTGCCCGGCGCCGCGCCCGAGATCGCCGAGGCGCTGCGCCAGGTACTGGGGCTCGGCTGGACCTACATCGTCGTGGCCGAGCTGATCGGCGCCTCGTCGGGCATCGGCCACATGATCACCGACAGCCAGGCGCTGATGGCGACCGACCAGATCATCTCCGGGATCGTGGTGATCGGCCTGGTCGGTCTTGCGTCCGACCTGCTGTTCAAATGGGCGAACCGCAGGTTGTTCGCCTGGAGCTTCCTGTAGTGAGCCGGCTCTCGGTCCGCGGCGTCGGCAAGACCTTTCCCGGCGCCGGCAACGCGGCGGCGACCGAGGCGTTGCGGCCGGTAAGCCTCGAGGTCGCCGACAACGACTTCATCACCATCCTGGGCCTCTCCGGCTGCGGCAAGTCCACCCTGCTGCGGCTGGTCGCCGGCCTCGAGGAACCGAGCACTGGCGAGATCCTGCTCGACGGCGCGCCGGTCACCGGCCCCGGCGCCGACCGCGGCATGGTGTTCCAGAGCTACACGCTCTTCCCCTGGCTGACGGTGCGCCAGAACATCTGCTTCGGCCTGCGCCAGAAAGGCGTGCCGATGGCCGAGCAGAACGAGATCAGCCACCGCTTCGTCGCCGCCATGGGCCTCGCGGGCTTCGAGGAGCATTTTCCCAAGCAGCTCTCGGGCGGCATGCAGCAGCGCGTGGCGATTGCCCGCGCGCTCGCCAACGACCCAAAGATCCTGCTGCTCGACGAGCCATTCGGCGCGCTCGACAACCAGACGCGGGTCCACATGCAGGAGCTCCTGCTCGGCATCTGGGAGACGGCGCGCACCACGGTGCTGTTCGTCACCCACGACATCGAGGAAGCCATCTTCATGGCCAACCGTGTCGTGGTGTTCACCGCCCGTCCCGGCCGCATCAAGACCGAGGTGCCGATCGACCTGCCGCATCCGCGGCATTACACGATCAAGACCTCGCCCGAATTCACTGCGCTGAAGGCGCGGCTGACCGAGGAGATCAGGGCGGAGGCGCGAGCCGCTGTTGGGTAACGCAGTCGCCAGAGCGTTTGCAGGGGCGGCGGCACCGACAGGATCAAGTCGGCCATGCCGGGCGGCGGCGTGGTGCTCGAGTGGAGCGGTCGGATTGATGGCGTGCGTCGACGAGGTCGCGACCAGAAGCGTATAGCCGTCCGGCTTGGCATTCTTGACTTCGTTGGCGCCGATCGAGCCCGCCGCGCCGCTCTTGTTGTCCGCGATGACGTGCTGCCCGAGCGCCTGGGTCAGCTTGTCGGCGAACATGCGGCCGCCGATGTCGGTGGCCCCGCCGGCCGGGAACGGCACGACGAGACGGATGGTACGGTCGGGATACTTGGCATCGGCGCGCGCGATGCCGGGCGCTGCCAGCGCGCCGAGGCCGGCGCCAAGCAGATGTCGGCGTTTCATGGAACGACTCCCTGTCGGGTCGATTGTTTGCTTGTTCAGGTGTTCATTGAACGGCTCGATCACGGGAACGATCGAGCTGTCGACACGCGTACCGACACTCTGCTGCCGGCGAGACTAGAGCATCGGGGCGGCTCTGGCCGGGCGTCGTCTTGCCGGTCCGCTGTCCGCCCGTCACCATCGGGGTCAGGCTGGCGGCGCGAAAGGCTTGTGTCCGCCATACGATTGCCGCAGCGGTATGAGACGAAAATGACTACTATCGGAATTCCGGCCTATGAGGGTGTCGACCTGCTCGACATGACCGGGCCGTACGAGATGTTCCACTGGGCCGGGTTCGAGATCGATGTCCTGGCGACGTCAGCCGGCCTCAAGACCTCGGGCAGCGGCTTTTCGTTCGTGGCGCACAAGGGATTTGCCGATGCTGCGACCTACGACGCGATCTGGGTGCCGGGCGGCGAGCCCGCCGCGCTCGCCCGGATCATTGACGATCCGGCGCGCACCTATCTCGACTTCCTGGCAGGGCAAGCGTCGCGCGCGCATGATGTGCTCGGTGTGCGACGGGGCGATGCTGTTGGCGGCGGCGGGGCTGCTCGACGGTTACCAGGCGACGACCCACTGGGCCTTCACGTCGTGCTTTCCCCAGCGCTTCCCCAAGGTGCTCGTGGCGCCGGGCCATCCGCGCTTCGTGCACGACCGCGATCGCCTGACCGCCGGCGGCGTCGCCTCGGGACTGGACGCGGCGCTGAAGCTGATCGAGCTGCTGGGCGGCACGCAGCTCGCGCAACGCGTCCAGCAGGACACCCAGTACTACCCCGATCCGCCGGTCAGCAGCGAGATTCCGCCGACGCCGGCGGTGTGTCCGATTCCGGCAAGTGCTGCCTGAGTGCGCACCTTGGCAGGCGGCCCGAACTCCACGATTGATAGGCGCTCCCCGGGCGAGGCAAAGATCGGATTGTTCCGCTCGCTGTTCCGTGGTCGGGAAGATGTCTATGCGCGTCGCTTTGAGAATCCTAGGACGTGCAAGCACGGCTATGCGCCCGCCTAATCTCGATGACGTGCTCGATGCCATTCTGAGCGAGCTTGGTTGGCATCGCGTGGTGTGATCATGAGGCACCCCTCTTGCGGTGTGTGTCTTGTAAAGCTATGTATATCCCGCTTGGATATACGAGGGATATGCCTTGACCAGCTCAACCGTATTCACCAGCAACCGCAGCCAAGCCGTACGCCTACCCAAGGCAGTCGCCTTTCCCGACGACGTGCACCAGGTCGACATCCTGAAGATAGGCCGTAGCCGCATGATCGTACCCCAGGGCAAGCGGTGGGACGATCTGTTCCTGAGGGGGCCACGCGTCAGCGAGGACTTTATGGTCGATCGCGAGCAGCCCGGCCTGGAGAAGCGCGAGCCGCTTTGATGCTCGTTTATATGCTGGACACCAATATCTGCATTTATGTCATGAAAACCTATCCGCCGGATTTGCGGGATAAGTTCAATGCGCTTGCCGAGCAGCTCTGCATATCGAGCATCACATTGGGCGAGCTGCACTACGGCGCGGAGAAATCTGCTCGCCGCGTCGACAACCTGATGGCGATCGAGCAATTCGTGGCACGCCTGGAGGTGCTGTCGTTTGGCGGCAAGGCCGCAGCGCACTATGGGCAGTTGCGAGCGGAGCTCGAGCGAATGGGCGCTCCGTGTGGACCGCACGACATGCAGATTGGCGGGCACGCCCGCAGCGAGGGATTGATTATCGTCACCAACAACATGCGCGAGTTCGCCCGCATGCCGGGCGTGCGGGCCGAGAACTGGGTGTGAGGCGAGGCGCGATGGCGACGGCGTTGAGCCTGCTGTCGCCATGACCAGATCGCGCCACCCATCGCCAATGGACGGGCTCGTTGAAGAGGTGCCGGCGGCCATGGCGGACTGGCCAGCAAGCCTTAGCTTGCAGCTACCTGTGCAGCATCAAGGTCAACCGTCTTCCCCTTGAACAGGCAGAGGTCGTTCACCACGCAGCGCGGGCACTCCGGCTTGCGCGCCTTGCAGGTGTAGCGGCCGTGCAGGATCAGCCAGTGGTGGGCGTGCAGGCGGTAGAGCTCCGGCACGCGCTTCAGCAGCCTGAGCTCGACCTCGAGCGGGTTCTTGCCGGGCGCCAGGCCGGTGCGGTTGCCGACGCGGAAGATGTGGGTGTCGACAGCGATGGTCGCCTCGCCGAACGCCACGTTCATCACCACGTTGGCGGTCTTGCGGCCGACGCCCGGCAGCTCCTGCAGCGCCGCATGGTCGCGCGGCACCTCGCCGCCATGCCTCTCGATCAGCAGGTGGCTGAGCGCGATCACGTTCTTGGCCTTCATGCGGTAGAGGCCAATGGTCTTGATGTAGTCGATCAGCTTCTTCTCGCCGAGCGCCACCATCTGGGCCGGAGTCTTGATTTTTGCGAACAGCGGTGTCGTGGCGCGATTGACGCCGGCATCGGTCGCCTGGGCCGACAGGACGACGGCCACCAGAAGCTGGTAGACATTGTCGTATTCGAGCTCGGTCTCGGGTTCGGGGATCGCCTTCTTCAGGCGGGCGAAGAATTCCGGGATGACGGCTAGCTTCATCAAGGCCATATGAGTTCATAGCATGACTGAAACCCATGCCCCGGCCGTGCATTTCGCGACCTCGCTGGTGCCCTATCGCAGCCTGTCGCGGACCGGCTTCAAGTGGCTGATCCGGGTCGCCGTGCTCGCCAACCTGGCGATCGGCCTGCCCATGCTGGTGTTCGGCGCCTGGCCGGTGCTGGGCTTCATGGGGCTCGACGTCCTGCTGCTGTGGCTGCTGTTCAAGCGCAGCTACCTCGACGCGCGGCGCAGCGAGACCCTGGTTCTGACCGACCAGGACCTGGTCGTCCAGCGCGTCGCACCCGACGGCGGGCGCGAGCAGGTCAGGCTGGACGCCTACTGGCTGCGTGTCGACTGGGACGATGAGGCGGAACGCCTGACCGTGACCTCACGCGGCAACAGGGTGGTGATCGGCCGATTCCTCGACCCCGCGAGCCGCCTCGAGGTTGCCGACCAGCTGAAGGCCGCGATCGCCGCCATGCGCGCGCCGCGCTACGACCACAAGTGGGAATAGCGGCGAACGCTCCGGCGCCGGCTCCCACTGCCTGAAAGAATCTTCGCCGATTGGCTGCACGACCGAGCCAATCCGGCTGGCATCCCTGCCGGGCGACGGCAGTCCCCGTTATCACCGACCCCATGCGCCATGCGTGCGACGCGAGGGTTGGATCGATGAGAAGGGGTGCCATGGGCCGACAGGAAGCAGCGGAGGCGATGCGGACGACCGGGCGGGACCGCGACTTTCCCTGTTATGGGGCTGCCACGCGGCACCGGAAAAACAGCGTCCTATCAAGGGCTTGCGGCATTTCCCGTCACGCGACCTGCGTTTTGCTTTGCGGTAAAGGCGTTTCCGGCAAAATCGCAGCAAGGCTGCATCGTGCGATCCTCGTCTTTGGACGCCGACAGAGAGGCACGTGCAATTGATGACCCAAAAGAGGATGACGGGTCTCAAGAAGAAAGCGTGCAATCAAGTGCACGCGTCACAGACCTAGGACGTCCTTCATGCCGTACAAGCCGGGCTTCTTGCCGCCCAGCCATTGCGCCGCGCGCACGGCGCCTGCGGCATAGGTCTCGCGGCTGAACGCGCGATGGCTGAGCTCCAGTCGCTCGCCGGCGGCGGCGAACATCACGGTGTGCACGCCCACCTCCTCGCCGCCGCGCAGGGTGGCGAAGCCGATCTCGCCCGACGGGCGGGCGCCGGTATGGCCGTCGCGGCTCTTGCGCCACACCTCCTCGAGCCGGACCTGGCGGCCGGCGGCGGCGGCGCGGCCGAGCGCCAGGGCGGTGCCGGAGGGCGCATCGATCTTGTGGCGATGATGCATCTCCAGCACCTCGATGTCGTAGCTCGGGTCGAGCATGGAGGCCGTCCTCTCGACCAGCGCCAGCAGGATGTTGACGCCGAGCGCCATGTTGGCGGCCCACATGATCGGCACCTTCTTCGCCGCCTCGTGGATCAGCGCCGTCTGCGCCGGATCGAGGCCGGTGGTGCCGATCACCATGGCCACGCCCTTGTCGGCGGCGATCGCGGCATGGGCGACCGTGGCCGCCGGCACGGTGAAGTCGATCACCACGCTGGCGGCGGCAATGGCGGCCGCGCTGTCGCCGCCGATCGTCACCTTGTTGGCCTCGAGGCCCGCGACCTCGCCGGAGTCGCGACCGATGGCATTGCTGTTGGGCGATTCGGCGGCGGCGGCCAGGCTCACGCCTTCGGTGTGCGCGATCCGGCGCACCAGCATCTGGCCCATGCGCCCGGCGGCGCCGACAACGGCGATCCTCATATCGTTCCCCTCCGACCTAACTGGCCTAAGTTATCCAATTCGAAGGGGGTCGAATATGCTCTTCATGGTAATCGAACAGTTCAGGAATCAGAATGGAAAGGCGGTCTACCGCAAGCTGCGCGACGCCGGACGCGGCCTGCCGGACGGCCTCAAGTTCGTGGCGAGCTACGTGTCAGCCGATCTCGGCCGCTGCTTCCAGCTGATGGAGACCGACGATGTCACGCTCTTCCAGCGCTGGATCGCCGACTGGCAGGACGTCGTCGAGTTCGAGGTCGTCCCGGTGGTCGAGGGCAGGACGACGCGCGAGGCGCTGGGGCCGATGCTGTGACTCTCCTCCCCAGCGTCTTCGCTGGGGAGGTGCCCCGTCATACGGGGCGGAGGGGTCATGACGCTTGTTGGACCGAATTTGAGCCCTGACCCCTCCGTCGCCGAAGACGGCGACACCTCCCCACCGAAGACGCTGGGGAGGAGACTATTGCCACGGATCGGCCACCTTGGGCCAGAACGGCGTCTTGCGCTTGGTATACGGCCAGCGGGTCACGTCGGGGTCGGCGGCGCCGGGCGAGGCGACGTAGAGGATCTCTTTCGCCAGCCCGACGAAGCCGTTGTAGAAATGCTGCGCCGATTTGACGACGACCACGCGATAGTCGGCCGGATCGGCGCCGACCGCCTTGAAGGCGTCGGCGTGGAAGGTCTGGGTGCGGAGCGTGCAGATCGCGACGTCGACGTTCTGCGATGACAGCAGAGCCATGTCGCCGAGCGGCACCATCACCGGGCCGTAGGGCTGGCGTACGCCGCGCGCGATCTTCTTCACCGTGACGTCGAGATCGACCGGTGCACCGCTCACCTCGCCCGACTTGCCGCCGAGTCGCAGGCGCAGGCGCGCGCCCTCGCCGGCCTCCTCGGCGATGCGGAACGCCATGGGATCCCACATCACGCCGAACAGCGCCGGTCCGATCTCGCGCGCGACCAGCGCCTGCAGCAGGAAGGTCGAATCGCCGGGCGCGCCCGAGCCGGGATTGTCGGCGCGGTCGGCCAGCACCAGCGGACCCTGGTTGTGCGACGCCGCGCGCTCCATGCCCTCAGCGATCGTGAGGTACTTGGTGGCGTAGCGCTCGCGGTTGTCCCACAGCTCGCGGCCGAGCTGCTCGGCCAGCGCCTGCGCCTTGGCCGCGTCGCGATCGGCGACCACCAGGGTGCGCGTGCCGACATCCTCGACGTCGGCGAAGGCGAAGCCGTGGCTCAGCGACACCGAGAGGATGCCGTCCTTGCCCTCGAACGATTTCATGCGGGCGACGAACTCGCCGATCGGCGGCACCGACGTCCGATACTGGGCGATCATGCGGCAGTCGTGGCGCGCCATCACCGGCTTCACCTTGCCGTCGATCGTGTCGGCGACGATGGTGAACAGCTCGGCCGCGCGCTCCATCGTGTCGGTGTGCGGGTATTCCTTGTAGCCGATCAGGACGTCGGCGCTGTCGAGCATCAGCGCGCTGAGATGACAGTGCAGGTCGAACTCCGCGCCGATCGCTACGTTGGGCCCGACGAGCGCGCGCACGCGCTGCAGCAGATCGCCTTCGCAATCGTCGTAGCCGTCGGCGACCATGGCGCCGTGCACGTTGATCAGCACGCCGTCCAGCGGCTGCGCGGCCTTGATGCCGTCGAGGATCTCGTCGCGGAAGCTTTCATAGACCGCGCGCACGGTGGTGCCCGAGGGCGCGGCAAAGGTCGCGAGGCCCTCGATCACCGTCCAGCCACGCGCTTCGATCGCCTTGCGCCAGACATGCAGTGGCGCGGTGAAATTGGTCGGCTCGTGCCGCGTGGCGTCGCCGCGCCAGATGCCATGTTCCTGGTAGCCGCGCAGGCCGGTGGGGAAGGGCACGAACTGGTTGGTCTCGGTGCCCAGCGCGGCGATGAAGACTCGCTTGGTCAAGCTCTACTCCCGATAGCGATGGCAGCCCACGACATGGTCGTCGACCATGCCGGAGGCTTGCATGAAGGCGTAGCAGATGGTCGAGCCGACGAACTTGAAGCCGGCCTTCTGCAGGGCCTTGGACATCGCGTCGCTCTCCGGCGTCTTGGCCGGCATGCCCTTCATGGTCTGGCGGCGGTTCTTCTTCGGCTTGCCGCCGACGAAGCTCCACAGGAATTTCGCGAACGAGCCTTCGCGCTCGACCAGGGCGAGGTAGGCTTTGGCGTTGCTGACGCTGGCCTCGATCTTGCCCTTGTGGCGGATGATGCCAGGATCGGCCAGCAGCTTCGCCAGCTTGGCCGGCGTGTAGCGTGCGATCTTCGCCGGGTCGAAGCCGTCATAGACCTTGCGATAGTGCTCGCGCTTGCGCAGCACGGTGATCCAGGAGAGGCCGGCCTGGCAACCTTCGAGGGTCAGGAGCTCGAACAGGGCGTGGTCGTCCTTGAGCGGCCGGCCCCATTCCTTGTCGTGATAGCGCTCGTACAGCGGATCGGCCGATGCCCAGCGGCATCGCGGCTTGTTGTCGGTGCCGAGCACCGTGTCGGGCTTGTCGACCATGGCGCGACCCTACCCAAGCCGCTCGCGAGACGCCACACTGAGGAAACGGAGGAATGTATCCATGGCCAAATCTCTCGTTGACCTCAAGGTCTGCATCTTCGACGTCTTCGGCACGGTGGTCGACTGGCGCGGCAGCCTGATCGAGGACCTGCCCAAGCTCGGCAAGGAATACGGGATCGAGACCGATTGGACGACCTTCGCCGACGACTGGCGCGGCCTCTACCAGCCGCAGATGCACCGCGTGCGCAAGGGCGAGCTGCCGTGGACCAACATCGACGAGCTGCACAAGGAAGCCTTCGAGATGCTTCTGAAGAAGCGTGACCTCAAGCATCCTGGCGAGAAGGGCGCGTGGGCGTTTACCCATCTCTGGCACAAGCTCCGGCCGTGGCCGGACTCGGTCGAGGGCATCGGCATGATGAAGAAGAAGTACGTCGTGGCGACGCTCAGCAACGGCAACGTGGCGCTCTTGATCAACATGGCCAAGAACGGCGGCATCCCGTGGGACCATTGCTTCTCAGGCGAGACTTTTCGTCACTACAAGCCCGATCCCGAATCGTATCTCGGCGTGGTCAAGACGATGTACCTCGAGCCGCACCAGGTGATGTTGGTCGCTGCCCACAACGGCGACCTGAAGGCCGCACAGAAATGCGGCCTGTCGACGGGATTCGTGCATCGGCCCAAGGAGCACGGCCCCAACCAGAAGACCGACCTCAAGGCCGACGGCGAGTGGGACGCCGTCGGGAATTCGATGGTGGAGCTGGCGAAGAAGATGGGGTGCTGAGGTCATGCTCCTCCCCAAGCTTCGCTTGGGGAGGTGTCCGCGTCTTCGCGGACGGAGGGGTCATGAGTCATCGACGGGAGCGCGCCACTCTGCGACGCTAAAGTATGTCGCGGCCCAGAAGAGAATGAGCGCCACTGTCGGCGGAGGTTACTCCGCCTCAAGTGGCGCGCTCCCGGCCCATGACCCCCTCCGTCGCCGTATGACGGCGACACCTCCCCAGCGAAGCTGGGGAGGAATCAGGTCCCGATCGTCGTCAGGTCCTGGAACCAGTGCTGGGCCTGGATGTACGATTTGATCTTTGGCGACAGCGCGTGCGGGTTGGTGTCGTGGACGACCCAGATCAGCACGGCGTCGTCGACCACTCTCTCGTGCACCTTGGCCATCAGGCCGTCCTGCTTGACCGGATCGAACGTCGCCAGCGCCTCGTCGATCAGTCTGTCGACCTCGGGATTGGAATAATAGCTCCAGTTGACGCCGACCGGCGCCGCCTGGTTGGAGTGGAAGAAGCGGGTGAAGGCGTAGAGTGGATCGGACGTCACGTAGGCGATGTTGTTGGCGGTCACGTCCTTGTTCATCTCGGCCTTGGCGCCGGCGCGCCACGCCGTGTACAGCGCCTCGAGCTCGACGACCTTGAGCTCAAGGTCGATGTAGGCTTCCTTGAACATCTCCTGGATGGCCTCGTTCATCGGCAGCGACAGCATCTGGCCGGTGCCGCCGCTTGCCACCACGAACTTGGTCTTGAGCGGCTGGCTCTTGCTGAAACCCGCGGCGCTCATCAGCTTGCGCGCCTCGTCGGGCGCGTATTTCAGCTCGAAGCCGGGCTTGCCGAACCACGGGCTGGTCTTGTCGACCTGGCCGTAGGCCGGCTGGGCGAGCCCGCCCAGCAGTTGCACGATGGCGGGGCGATCGATCGCAAGGTTGGCCGCCTTGCGCAGGCGGATGTCGGTCCACGGCGAGCCCGGCAGCATCGACGGATGGAAGTTCCAGACGTGCGGCGTCACGTTCTGCACGATCTTCATGCCGCCCTTGGTCAGGCGGTCGACGGCGTCGGGCGGCGGCGTCTCGATCAGGTCGACCGTGCCCGACAGCAAGGCGGCGGTGCGCGTCGCCGCCTCGGGCGCCACGACCAGGATCATGCGGTCGGCCTTGGCCAGCCGCTTGGGGTTCCAGTAGGCGTCGTTCCGCACCAGCTCGGCGCGCTCGCGCGGCACCAGGCGGGCGAGCTTGAACGGCCCGGTGCCGGACGGCTCGGACGCCACCTTGTTCCAGTCGCGCCCGAGCTTCTCGAACTGCGCCGGGCTCGAGATCAGGAACCACAGCATCTGATAGGGGAACAGCGCGTCAACCGCCTTGGTCTTCACCTCGACGGTCATGTCGTCGAGCTTGCGATAGCTCGCGACCGAGGGCAGGCGCGGCCGCACCTGCGAGGCCTGGCGCTGGTCGAATTGGGGGGACTTGGTGTCGAACACCTTGTCGAAATTCCAGATCACCGCGTCGGCGGTGAACGCCGAGCCGTCGTGGAACTTGACGTCGGGGCGGAGCTTGAACACCCATAGCGTCTTGTCGGAATCGTCGACTTTCCACTCGGTGGCGAGGCCGGGGATCAGCTTGCCCGGGCGATCGGTGACGTCCATCTCCCAGGCGATCAGCGGATCGTAGATCGTATAGCCCGTGAACTTGTAGGCGCCGGCGCCGCGATCGGGCTGGCCGGTGGTAAGCGGCACGTCGGCCATCGAGATGCCGAAGCGCACCACCTTCTCCTGCGCCGTCGCCGGCGCGGCGAGCGTTGTCGGCAAGGCAAGCGCGCTGGCGCCCGCGAGAATCGTCCGGCGCGAAAGCCTGCTCGTCTTGCCGATCATCGTTCCTCCTCAGGTCTCAGAGCTTGGGTCGTCGCTCGCGCCACGGCGTGGCGCGTTCGTAGGCGGCGCCGACGGCGAACACGCTCGCTTCGTCGAACGGCCGGCCGGCGAGCTGGAACGACAGCGGGAAGCCGTCGCTGCCGAAGCCGCAGCACACGGTCAGCGCCGGCTGGCCGGTGACGTTGAACGGCATGGTGAGCGAGGCCTTGCCCAGGAAGTGGAAGATCGGCTGCGGTTCCTGGAAGGTCTCCGGCGCGCCCCAGTGATTGGCGGTCATCACCAGGTCGTAGCCGCGCATCGCCGCCCGCGTGTCGAGCTGCAGCTTGCGTCGGAAGCGCAAGGTCGAAAGGTACTGCTCGGCGGTCAGGAAGGCGCCAAGCTGGAAGCGCCGCCGCGTCGTGTAGCCGAACTTCTCCGGCGTCTCGATCACCTCCTGGCGATGGATGGCGTGCGCCTCGACCGTGATGATGACGCGACCGCAGATGTGATAGTCCCAGATGTCGGGGAAGACGACGTCCTCGACGATGGCGCCGAGATCGCGCAGCACGCGCACCGCCTCGTCGATCCCCTTGTTCATGTCGGGCGTGACGCCGTCGTACCAGTGGCGCGCCAGCGCGATGCGCATTCCCTTGATCGGGCGATGGGCAGACGCGCCATAATCGACCTTGGGTGCCTTGGCCGAGGCCTGGTCGTTGGGATCATGTCCGGCCAGCACGTCGAGCATCAGCGCGCTGTCCTCCACCGTCCAGGTGAGCGGGCCCGCGGTGTCGAGGCTGAACGACAAAGGATAGATGCCGCAGCGGCTGATCAGGCCGTAGGTCGGCTTGATGCCGGCGGTGCCGCAGAAGCCGGCAGGATTGCGGATCGATCCGCCGGTGTCCGAGCCCATGGCGCCCATGCACAGCGCCGCGGCGATGGCGGCGCCCGAGCCGCTCGACGAGCCGCCGGGCTGGTAGTCGAGGTTCCACGGATTGCGCGCTGCCGGGAAGGGCTGGTCGGGCGTCATCGCGCCGTTGGCGAATTCGTGCGTCGCGAGCTTGCCCAGGATGACGGCGCCGCCCGCCTTGAGGCGGCGCACCGTCTCGGCATCGACCGCGGGCACGTAGTCGGCACGCAGATGCGAATGGCCGGTGGTGAGCACGCCCTCGGTTTCGTAGATGTCCTTCAGCGCCACGGGGATCCCATGCAGGGGCCCGCGTGAGAATCCGCGGCTCCTTTCCTGGTCGGCCTGCGCGGCAGCGGCGCGGGCGCGCTCGGCGGTCACGGTGATGTAGCTCGAGAGCTTGCCGTCGACTGCGGCGATGCGGGCGAGGAAGGCCTCGGTCAGGATGGTGGAGCTGAACTCGCCGCGCGCCATCCGTCGGCCCGCGTCAGCAATGCTGAGCGTCGTGAGGTCGGTCATGGCGGGGCCTACTCGTCGGCTCGGAAGACGTGCGGCGGCTCGGCCGCCCAGTCCCAGCGGCTCGGGATGCGCTGCATCAAGTCGAGCAGGCCGACGTACCCTTTGTGCAGGTGCCCGATGTCCTCCTCGGTGAGCGGCAGGCCGGTCCCAGCGGCGCGCGCGCGGAACTCCTCCAGGGTGATTGCAGGCTTCGACTCGGGCATTCGCTTCCTCCGGTGTGTGGATATGCAAGCGACATGCCGCCCGATGTGCGGGCCGACTGCAAGCCTCTTGGCTTGGCCCTTGCATGCGCTCTGTCCGAGCGCGCCACGAAGGCTGCGCCGGACAGGAGAGCTTCGCATGGTCAAGCACCTACGCGCCGCGGTTGTCGGATTGGGGCTGTTCGCCCTGGCGGCGGCGCCTGCCCTGGCGCAGGGCACTCTGCGCATCGGCATGACAGCGGCCGACATCCCGCAGACCACCGGCCAGCCCGACCAGGGGTTCGAAGGCTTCCGCTTCGCCGGCTACACCATCTATGACGCGCTCGTGAATTGGGACCTGTCGAAGGCCGACACGATCGCCGACATCCGCCCCGGCCTGGCGACCGAATGGTCGGCGGTCGAGGGCGAGCCGACCAAGTGGGTGTTCAAGTTGCGCCAGGGCGTGAAGTTCCACGACGGCTCGGACTTCGATGCCGATGCCGTGGTGTGGAACCTCGACAAGATCCTGAACGACAAGTCGCCGCAGTTCGATCCCAAGCAGGCGGCCCAGGCGCGGTCGCGCGTCCCGACCCTGGTCGGCTGGAAAGCCGTCGACAAATACACGGTCGAGCTCACGACCCGCATCGTCAACTCGCTGTTCCCCTACGACATGTCCTACATCTTCTATTCCAGCCCGGCCAACTGGGAGAAGCAGGGCAAGGACTGGGTCAAGGTCGCGCAGCAGCCCTCCGGCACCGGCCCCTTCAAGGTCGATCGCGTGGTGCCGCGCGAGCGCCTGGAGCTGTCGCGCTACGCCGACTATTGGGACAAGGCGCGCGTCGCCAGGCTCGACAAGGTGATCCTGTTCCCGATGCCCGAGGCGGCGACGCGCACCGCCGCCCTGCTGGCCGGCCAGGTCGACTGGATCGAGGTCCCCGCACCCGACGCCATCCCGCGCCTGAAGCAGGGCGGCATGACCATCGTCACCAACAAGTACCCACACAACTGGGCCTACCAGCCCAGCATGGTCGAAGGCTCGCCGTGGGCCGACATCCGCGTGCGCAAGGCGGCCAACCTCGCCATCGACCGCGCCGGCCTCAACAAGCTGCTGGGCGGCCTGATGATCGAGTCCAAGGGCGCGGTCTATCCCGGCCATCCGTGGTTCGGCGCGCCGTCGTTCGACATCAAGTACGACCCGGCAGAAGCCAAGAAGCTGCTGGCCGAGGCCGGCTACAGCGCCACCAAGAAACCGAAGATCAAGATCGCCATCTCGACCTCGGGCTCGGGCCAGATGCTGCCGCTGCCGATGAACGAGTACGTCCAGGAGAACCTGAACGCCGTGGGCTTCGACACCCAGTTCGAGGTCATGGAGTGGAATGCCCTGACGACCTTCATCTTCCAGCCGGTGACCGGCGAGGCGTCGACCAAGGCCGGCACCAATGCCATCAACGTCAGCCGCGCCACGGTCGATCCCTACTCGGCCTTCATGCGGCTCTACCATTCGGGCTTCGTGCCGCCGCGCGGCTCCAACTGGGGCCTCCTGAAGGATCCCAAGCTCGACGAGCTGATCGACAAGGCGCACACCTCGTTCGACCGCGCCGCCCAGACCAAGGCGCTGGCCGATGTCCACAGCTACATCGTCGACCAGTCCTACTGGGTCTACATCGCGCACGATCTCAATCCGCGCGCCATGAGCCCCAAGGTGAAAGGCTTCGTCCAGGCGCAGAGCTGGTTCCAGGACCTGACGCCCGTCGAGATCGCCAAATAGCCCGCTAGCCAACCAGCCAAGTAGCAAGCAAGGACATCCGGCGATGCTGCTCTACGCCCTGCGCCGCTTCGTGTACCTGATCCCGGTCGCCTTCGGCGTCTCCCTGCTGGTGTTCGCGCTGGTCCATCTGGCGCCGGGCGATCCGATCTCGGCAATCGTGCCGCCCGACGCACCCAAGGAGGTCGTCGACAAACTCAAGGAGTATTACGGCTTCGACAAGCCCTTGCCGATCCAGTACCTGCGCTGGCTCGGCGTCACCCTGACCGGTGATTTCGGCACCTCGATCGGCACCGGGCGGCCGGTCGCCACCGAGGTGGCAACGGCGTTCGGCAACACCATCATCCTTGCCATCGCCGCGACCTTCCTGGCGTTCTCGCTCGCTGTCGTGCTCGGCACCGCGGCGGCCTACGCCAAGTCGCGCATCGTCGACCGCCTGGTCACGCTGATCTCGCTGGTCGGGGTCAGCGTGCCGCACTTCTGGCTGGCGATCGTGCTGGTGATCATCTTCGCCGTCGAGCTCGGCGCTCTGCCGCCGATGGGCATCGGGCCGGAGAACTCGACCGGCTGGCGCCTCGACCGCGCCCATCTCGCCCACATGGTCCTGCCGACCATTGCGCTCTCGGTGATCCCGCTTGGCGTCGTCACGCGCACGGTGCGCTCGACGATCAAGGAAACGCTCAGCATGGAGTTCGTGACGGCGCTGCAGGCCAAGGGCATGAGCGACGGCCAGATCCTGCGTCACGTGCTGAAGAACGCCGCGCCGACCTGCCTCGCCGTGATGGGCCTGCAGGCCGGCAACCTGATCGGCGGCTCGATCCTGATCGAGACGGTGTTCGCCTGGCCGGGCACCGGCTTCCTGCTGAACAGCGCCATCTTCCGCCGCGACCTGCCGATCCTGCAGGGCACCACCCTGGTGCTCGCCTTCTTCTTCATGATGCTCAATCTCACCGTGGACGTGATCCAGACCATGGTCGATCCGCGCATCAAGCGAGGCTGACGCCATGGCCATCCAAACCCCTTCGATCGATCTCGGCGGCACCGTCAGCGTTCTGCCGAGCCGGTCGGGCGTCTCGCGCGGCTACTGGCAGTCGGTCGGCCGTCGGCTGCGGCGCGATCCGGTGACTCTGATCTGCGCCGCTATCCTGATCCTGCTGGTCGCCGCCGCCCTGCTGGCGCCCTGGCTGGGTCTCGCCGATCCCTACAAGACGTCGATGCTCCGCCGGCTGAATCCGATCGGCTCGCCCAACAATCTTTTGGGCACCGACGAGCTTGGCCGCGACATGCTGGCGCGTCTGATCTATGGCGGCCGCCTGTCGCTGTTCATGGGCGTGACGCCGGTCGCCTGCGCCCTGCTGATCGGCGGCTTTCTCGGCATCACCGCGGGCTTCCTGGGCGGCCGGGTGAACATGCTGATCATGCGCACCATGGACGTGTTCTACGCCTTCCCGTCGGTGCTGCTCGCCATCTCGCTGTCGGGCGCGATGGGCGCCGGCGCGGAGAACACGCTGCTCGCCTTGAGCCTGGTGTTCATCCCGCCGATCTGTCGGGTCTCCGAAAGCGTGACCACGCAGGTGCGCGGCTTCGACTTCGTCGATGCCGCCAAGGCGAGCGGCGCCAGCACGCTCGCCATCGTTCGGGTGCACGTGCTGGGCAACGTGCTGGGCCCGATCCTGGTCTACGCCACGTCGCTGATCAGCGTGGCAATCATCCTCGCTGCCGGCCTGAGCTTCCTCGGCCTCGGCGTGAAGCCGCCGGAACCGGAATGGGGCCTGATGCTGAACACCTTGCGCCAGGCGATCTACGTCAACCCGGTGCTGGCCGCGCTGCCCGGCGTGATGATCTTCATCACCTCGATCTGCTTCAACCTGATGAGCGACGGGCTGCGCGCCGCCATGGATGTGAAGGCCTGACATGGACTCGATCCTTCCCGTCTCCGATCGCGGCGGGCCGGCGCAGCCGCTGCTGCTGGCCAGCGGCCTGCGCAAGCACTTCCCGGTCGGCGGCGGCCTGCTCGGCCGCGGCCGCAAGGTGGTCCGCGCAGTCGACGATCTCACGATCTCCGTCGCCAAGGGCGAGACCCTGGGCGTCGTGGGCGAATCGGGCTGTGGCAAGTCGACCGTGGCGCGCCTGCTGATCCGCCTGATCAAGCCTGACCGCGGCACCATGGTGCTCGACGGCGATCCGGTCGACGAGCCGCACGGCATCTCGGTCAACGAGCTGCGCCGCCAGGTGCAGATGGTCTTCCAGGACTCCTACGCCTCGCTCAATCCGCGCCTGACGATCGGCGAGACGCTGGCCTTCGCGCCCAAGGCGCACGGCGTCTCCGCCGCCGAAGCGCGCGCCCGCGCCCGCGACCTGCTGGCCAAGGTCGGGCTCGATCCCGAGAGCTACGCCGAGCGCTATCCGCACGAGCTGTCGGGCGGTCAGCGCCAGCGCGTCAACATCGCCCGTGCCCTGGCGCTGCGGCCGCGCCTGGTGATTCTCGACGAGGCGGTGTCGGCGCTCGACAAGTCGGTCGAAGCGCAGGTCCTGAACATGCTGGTCGACCTCAAGAGCGAGTTCGGCCTGACCTACGTCTTCATCAGCCACGATCTCAACGTCGTGCAGTATCTCAGCGATCGCGTGCTGGTGATGTATCTCGGCAAGATCGTCGAGCTCGGACCGGTCGAGGCGATCTACGGCAACCCGCTGCATCCCTACACGCGCGCGCTCCTGTCGGCGCGGCCGTCGATGGATCCGCGCAAGAGGACGCGCGAGGCGCCGATCCAGGGCGATCCGCCCAACCCGATCGACCCGCCGTCGGGCTGCCGCTTCCGCACGCGCTGCCCGTTCGCCGAGGACATCTGTGCGGCGAAGGAACCGCTGCTGGCCGAAACCGCGGCGCAATCGGTCGCCTGCCACATGCGCCAGCCCGGATCGGGACATTCCAAGGCGGAGGCGGCGTGACATGAGCGATCTCCTGCAGGTCCGCGACCTCCACGTCACCTTCGTCACGCCCGACCGCACGGTGCATGCGGTGAACGGCGTCAGCTTCGATCTCAAGCGCGGCGAGACGCTGGGCATCCTGGGCGAGTCGGGGTCGGGCAAGAGCGTCACCCTGCGCTCGATCCTGCGCCTGCATCCCGAGCATCGCACGCGCTGGTCGGGCAGCATCAAGCTGGAAGGCGACGAAGTGCTCGACATGGGCGGGCGGGCGCTGGGCGACCTGCGCGGCCGGCGCGTCGCCATGATCTTCCAGGAGCCGGCGACCGCGTTCGACCCGGTCTTCACCATCGGCCAGCAGATCACCGAAACGATCCGCAGGCACACCGGCAAGAGCGAGACCGACGCCTGGAAGCGGGCGCGCGAACTCCTGGAGCTGGTGCGCATCCCCTCGCCGGCGCAGCGCCTGAAAGCCTACCCGCACGAGATGTCGGGCGGCATGCGCCAGCGTGCCATGATCGCGCTGGCGCTGTCGTGCAATCCCAGCCTGCTGCTGGCCGACGAGCCGACGACGGCGCTCGATGCGACGGTCCAGATCCAGGTCCTGCTGCTGATCAGGGAGCTGCAGCGCGAGTTCGATCTGGGCGTGATCTTCGTCACCCACGATATCGGCGTTGCCGTGGAGGTCTCCGACCGCATCGGCGTCATGTATGCCGGCAAGATCGTCGAGCTGGCGCCGGTCGAGCAGATGGTCGACGCGCCACGGCATCCCTACAGCCGCGGCCTGCTCGCCTCGACGGTGCATGAAGGCATGCGCGGCCAGCGCCTCGAAGCGATCCCCGGCGCCCCGCCCGATCTCGCCGAAGTCCCGACCGCCTGCAGCTTCGCCCCGCGCTGCCGCTTCGTGCAATCGAACTGCCTCTCCGCTCCGCCCGACTTGCGGGCGACCGGCGACAGCCACCTGGTGAGGTGCGTGCTCGCGGCGGCGTGACCTCATTCCCGGACCGCGGGCGTCTCGCCTTCTCATGCTTATGATGATGAGCGGGCGAGACGCCCTCGGTCCGCATGAGGCCGACCTTGCCCATGTTCCGCTGCTGCGGCAGCCTCGCCCCCGCATGAGCCTGTTCGTTCGCGAAGTCAGAGCGTCGAGCTATCGGTCGCTGCGCGCGATCCGTTTTCCGGTCGGGCAGTTGACGGTGTTCGTCGGACAGAACGGGGTCGGCAAGACCAATCTCTACCGCGTGCTGCAGCTCCTTCAGGCCGCCGCCGCCGGCACGCTATCGCGCGAGCTGGCGGCGGAAGGCGGCATGGAATCGGCGCTGTGGGCAGGCCGGCGCCGCACCGGACAGCCGGTCCGCATCAGTCTTTCGGTCGGGTTCGGCTCGGCGCGCACCGAGTTCTCCTACCGGGTCGAGGCCGGGTTGCCGTCGCCCGGCGGTCCCGGCGCTTTTCCGCTCGAGCCGCAGATCAAGGAGGAGGCGCTCTGCTTCCACCATCGCGGCCGGATCGCCAAGCTCCTGGAACGGCGCGGGCCGTCGGTCGTGGGGCGCGACGCCGCTGAGCAAAAGGTCGACGTCAGTCGCGATCTCCTGGCTTCCGAAACGGCCCTTGGATCGTTCGATGAACCGCAACGCTTCCCGGAAGCGCATGCGTTGCGTCGCACCATGCTCGACTGGCGCTTCTATCACAGCCTGCGCACGGACTCCGATTCAGCGCTGC
>Ga0310811_10003701_pt1 | contig 19283 bp, 16 predicted proteins | sample YCmetagenome_FD_207642 | JGI IMG/M metagenome (GOLD analysis project Ga0310811, IMG submission 207642) | Soil microbial communities from experimental microcosm in Duke University, North Carolina, United States - YC | ecosystem: Engineered > Artificial ecosystem > Soil microcosm > Unclassified ...
CCGGGCGGGTCGCGGTCGGTGCGATGAGCATGGCGGAGTTCCGAGCGGCGGACGGCTCTGCGCTCGTCGTCACGGTGGCCTCCGGCGACACGGCCGAGCTCGCGATCCGCGCGCACCGGGGCGGCTCGCCGGTCCCCGGCGTCGGCGACGAGGCCTTCGCCTCCGGGCAGTGGGCGGTGGCCCGCAGCGGCGCGACCGTGGTCAGCCTGGAGCAGCGCACCGCCGCCGCCGTGCACCAGCCCTACCTGGTGTGGCTGCTCGGACTTGCCGTGAACCGCCTCACTTGAGCGGCCCGGTCGTTGGGTAAGAGGATGCCGTAGGAAGATCCTCGACACCTTCGCAAGGAGATTGCGCATGACCGACCGTCCGCGCCCGCCGTCGCCGTACGACTTCCTGCCCGCGGTGCCGGCGTTCAGTGTGACCAGCGAGGACCTGACCGACGGCGGCACGCTGCCGGACGCGCAGGTCTACGAGCGCGGCAACACCTCGCCGCACCTGGCCTGGTCCGGGTTCCCGGCAGGCACCAAGAGCTTCGCGGTGACCTGCTACGACCCGGACGCCCCGACCGGCGGCGGCTTCTGGCACTGGATCGTCTACGACCTGCCGGCCGGGGTCACGCAGCTGCCGACGGGCGCCGGCACCGGCGACAAGGACGGCATGCCCGACGAGGCCATCCACGCCCGCAACGACTACGGCTCCCGCGACTTCGGCGGGGCCGCCCCGCCGCCGTCGGACGCGCCGCACCGCTACTTCTTCGTGGTGCACGCCCTGGACGTCGACTCCCTGGGCGCCGGCGCCGACTCCTCGGCCAACGTGATCGGCTTCAACATCACCGCACACACCCTGGCCCGCGCGATCCTCGTCTCGTCGTTCGGGTTCTGACCCGTGTTGCGGCCGCCGCTATACCAGCGGCGGCCGCAGCGCTCAGATCCAGAAGGTGTCGTGCTCCAGCATGAAGGCGGCCCGCTCGTCGTCGCTGAGCGACGACAGGTGCGGCAGGCCCTCGAAGTACGCCTCGCGCGGCGCGCCCGGCGCGAAGTGCAGCAGCATCTCGGCCGGTTCGCCGGACTCGTTGCGGAAGGCGTGCACGCCGCCCTCCGGGACGTGGACGAAGTCGCCGGGCTCGGTGTCGATCCAGCGGCGGCCGTCGTAGATGCGCACCGAGCCGCTCAGGATGTAGAACGACTCGGAGATCGAGCGGTGGAAGTGCGGGTCCGGGCCGCTCGGCTTCGGGCCCATCACCCAGCGGTACAGCCCGAACTGCCCGTTGGTCGACGCGCCCGTCGCGAGGTAGTGCACCGTGTTGCCGCTGGCGTAGGTGAGCTCCGGTTCGGTGCCGGCGGGGCGGTAGGCCGCGCTGAGCTCCCCGCCCTCGCCGTGGTACGTGGGAGGTGGATACGACATAGCCTCATTTTAGAGATTTGCGCACGATTTCCGCCGCCCCGACGACATTGGCCAGCGACGCCCGCACCTCGTCGTACGTGCGCGTCTTGAGGCCGCAGTCCGGGTTCACCCACAGTCGTGACGCCGGCACCGCCGCCAGGGCGCGGCGCAACCGTGCCACCACCTCGTCCCGGCCGGGAATCCGCGGGGAGTGGATGTCGTACACCCCGGGGCCGATCCCCCGGGAGAACTCCTGCACCGCAAAGCCGGAGCGGGCCGCCTCGATGCTCGTCACGTCCGCGTCGAGGGCGTCGATCGCCTCGAGCACCTCGCCGGCGTCGCTGTAGCACAGGTGGGTGTGGATCTGCGTCGCGTCCGCCGCACCGGAGGTGGCCCGGCGGTAGGCGGCGACGGCCCAGGCCAGGTACCCGGCGCGCTCCTCCCGGCGCAGCGGCAGCAGCTCCCGCAGCGCCGGCTCGTCGACCTGGATGACGCGCACCCCGGCCGCCTCCAGGTCGGCCACCTCCGCCCGGACGGCGTCGGCGACCTGCATCGTCACGTCGCGCAGCGCGATGTCGTCGCGCACGAAGGACCACGCGACGATCGTCACCGGGCCGGTCAGCATGCCCTTGACCGGGCGGGCGGTCAGCGACTGGGCGTAGGTCGCCCAGCGCACCGTGATCGGCGCGGGCCGGGAGACGTCGCCGTGCAGGATCGGCGGGCGGGTGCAGCGCGAGCCGTAGGACTGCACCCATCCGTTGCGGGTGACCGCGAAGCCGTCGAGGTGCTCGGCGAAGTACTGCACCATGTCGTTGCGCTCCGGCTCGCCGTGCACGAGCACGTCCAGGCCGAGCGCCTCCTGCTCGCGGATCACCCGCGCGATCTCGGCCTCGATCCGGGCCTCGTACTCGGCGACCGGCAGCCGCCCGGCCGCGACCGCCGAGCGGGCCGCGCGCAGCTCCCCGGTCTGCGGGAACGAGCCGATCGTCGTCGTCGGCAGCGCCGGCAGCTCCAGGTCGCGCTGCGCTGCGGCCCGCGCCTCGTAGGGGCTGCGCGACTCGGCCCGCACCTCGCCGGCGGGGCGCGGCGGGACCGGCAGCGGCCCGGCCTTCGGCCCGAGCGCGGCGAGCGCGACGACCTCGGCGACCTTCTCCTCCGCGAACGCCAGCCCCGACGGCAGGCCCGACTCGCCGCGCAGCGTGTACGGCACGTGCAGCAGCGAGCAGCTCGTCGACACCGACGTCGCACCGGCGGCGGCCAGGCGCGCCCGCGCCGCGTCCGGGTCGGTGCGCCACACCTCGCGCCCCGACACCACCCCGCCGACGACGGTCCGGCCCTCGAAGAGCTCCAGATTCCGCGGCACCCCATGGGTCAGGTCGACCGCGACCCCGTCCACGGGCGCCACGGCGAGCGCCGGCAGCGCATCACCGGCGTCGCCGAAGTAGGACGCGACGAGCAGCCGGGGCCGCCTCGGCAGCCCGGCGAGGCGGCGATAGGCGTGCCGCACCGCGGGGGAGCCGCCGTCGACGACGAGGATCGGCTCGTCCAGCTGCACCCACGCCGCCTCGCCGGCGAGGGCTTTTTTGTCGGCAAGGGCCGCCAGCAGCTCGCCGTACGCGTCGAGCACGTCGTCGAGGCGGTCCAGCGGGTCGAAGCCGCCCGGCGCGCCGGGTGCCGCCTGCGCGAGGCGCAGGAACGTCACCGGCCCGAGCAGCACCGGCCGGGTCTCGTAGCCGAGGGCCCGGGCCTCGGCCAGCTCGCCGAGCACCTTGTCCGCCACCGCGCGAAACGCCGTGCGCGGCCCGATCTCGGGGACGATGTAGTGGTAGTTGGTGTCGAACCACTTCGTCATCCGCAGCGGCGGCAGGCCCTCGGCGCCGCGGGCCATCGCGAAGTACGGGTCGGCGGCGCCGCGGTAGCGCTCCGGGACCGCGTCGAGCATGACGGCGGCGTCGAGCACGTGGTCGTACAGCGAGAAGGTGTTCGACGGCAGCGCACCCGGCTCGCGCAGGCCCAGCTCGTGCAGGCGCCGCCAGGACTCGGCCCGCAGCCGCCGCCCGGTCGCCTCGAGCTCGGCCCGCCCGGTCCGCCCGGCCCAGTGCTCCTCGAGGGCGCGCTTGAGCTCACGGTCCGGCCCGATGCGGGGATAACCGAGAATGGTCGCAGATGGAAAGGTTGCGCTGCGAAACTCGTTGGTCACGAGCGGATCGTGGCGGCAACCGGGCCGTCTTACGCGATCGATAAGCACGGCGAATGGCCGATACTGGTCGCCATGGCGGCCCTGCGGGACATCGAGTGCTTCGCCCTGGTGGCGCGGCACCGGTCGTTCTCCCGCGCGGCCGCGGCCCTGGGGCTGTCCCAGCCGGCGGTGAGCCAGGCGATCGCCCGCCTCGAGCGGGAGCTGGGCCTGCGCCTGTTCGAGCGGACCAGCCGCGAGGTCGCACCGAGCACCGGGGGCGCCGCGCTGCTGCCGCACGCCGAGGCCGTCCTGGCGCAGGCGGCGGCGTTCGCGGCGGAGGCGGCCCGGCTGGCGGTGCCCGCGCCGCAGGCGATTCGCCTCGCTTATGCGCCCGTCGCCGGCGGGTTCGCGGCCCGGGTCGCCCGCCGCCTCGCCGGGCGCAAGCCCGGCCTGGACCTGGAGCTCGTCCCGGCCGGCTGGCGGGCCGCGACCGACGAGCTGACCCGCGGCCGGGCCGCCGCCGCGCTCATGAGCGTGCCGTTCCCGCCCGGGTTCGCCAGCGCCGCCCGCTTCCACGTGCCCCTGACCCACCTGGCGCTGCCGGCCGCCGACCCGCTGTCGACGGCGTCGTCGCTGGGCCTCGACCGGGCCGGCCGGCTGCTGCTGCCCCGCGGCGTCGCCGTGCCCGACGGCGCCAGCCTCGCGCCGGAGGCCGTCGACGACCCGGCCGCCGCCCTGGACCTCGTCGCCGCCGGCCGGGGCGCGCTGCCGGTGCCCCAGCTGCTGGTGGACACTGTGCGCCGGCCGGACGTCCGCTTCGTCCCCCTCGCCGGCCCGCCCCCGCGCCTGACCTTCGCGCTGGTGTGGTCGGCGGCGACGGCGGGTGAGGACGTGATGGACCTGGTCCAGGCGGCACAAGAGGCCTTAAGGCGATAGGCGCCCGATCGGGTAAACTCGGGGCCTCATGGTTACCGTCGACCGGCCGCCCCGCATCGTCCGGACCTATCACCCGCGCCGCGGGCGACTCAGCGGACGGCACTTCGACGCCCTGGACCGCCTCGCCGTGCGGTATTCCTTCGCGCCCGGCGACCCCGTCGACGTGCTCGAGATCGGCTCCGGCATGGGCGAGGCCACCGCGCAGATGGCCGCCGCCGACCCCGGCCGCCGCTACCTGGCCGTCGAGGTGCACACCCCCGGCGTCGCCAACCTGCTGCACCTCATCGACGAGGCCGGCCTCACAAACCTGCGCATCGCCGCCGTCGACGCGATCGACCTGCTGCGCGCCGACATCCCGGCCGCCTCCCTGGAAGCGGTGCACGTGTTCTTCCCCGACCCGTGGCCCAAGGCGCGCCACCACAAGCGGCGCCTCATCGTTCCCGAGCGGGTCGCGCTGCTGCGCGAGCGCCTGCGCCCCGGCGGGCTGCTGCACTGCGCCACCGACGACGCCGGCTACGCGCAGGCGATGCTGGAGACCCTCGACGCCGACCCCGGCCTCGTCAACCGGCACGACGGCTTCGCGCCCCGCCCGGCGCACCGGCCGCTGACCAAGTTCGAGCTGCGCGCCGTGCGCGACGGGCGGCCGGCCTTCGACCTGATGTACGAGCGGAGCGGTCCGGAGCGAAGCGGAGGGGCCGCGACCCAGGAACGCAGCTCTAGCCGACCCCGGAGCGAAGCGGAGGGGTCGGCTTGAAGAATCTGGCAGCACGAGTGCCGCGTGGCGGGGACCCCGATGCGGTCTTCGAGGCATTCTCCGAGTGGGCGGGGGAGCAGGGGCTGACCCTGTACCCGCACCAGGAGGAGTCGCTCATCGAGATCGTCTCCGGCGCGAACCTCATCCTCAACACCCCGACCGGCTCCGGCAAGAGCCTCGTCGCCGCCGGCGCGCACTTCGCCGCGCTCGCCACCGACCGCACCACGTTCTACACGGCGCCGATCAAGGCCCTGGTGTCGGAGAAGTTCTTCGCCCTCGTCGAGATGTTCGGCGCCGAGAACGTCGGCATGCTCACCGGCGACGCCAGCGTCAACGCCGACGCCCCGATCATCTGCTGCACCGCGGAGATCCTGGCCAACATCGCCCTGCGCGACGGCGAGCGGGCCGACGTCGGCATCGTCGTCATGGACGAGTTCCACTTCTACGCCGACCCCGACCGCGGCTGGGCGTGGCAGGTGCCGCTGATCGAGCTGCCGCAGGCCCAGTTCGTGCTCATGTCGGCCACGCTCGGCGACGTCACGCGCTTCGAGGACGACCTGACCCGGCGCACCGGCCGGCCCACGGCCGTGGTGAAGAACGCCGAGCGGCCGGTCCCGCTGATGTTCACCTACTCGATGGACCCGCTGCACGAGACGATCGAGGAGCTGCTGAGCACCCGGCAGGCCCCCGTCTACATCGTGCACTTCACGCAGGCCGCCGCGCTGGAGCGGGCGCAGGCGCTGATGAGCGTCAACGTGTCCACCCGCGCCGAGAAGGACATGATCGCCGAGACGATCGGCAACTTCCGCTTCACCGCCGGCTTCGGCAAGACCCTGTCCCGCCTCGTGCGGCACGGCATCGGGGTGCACCACGCCGGGATGCTGCCGAAGTACCGCCGCCTCGTGGAGACCCTCGCCCAGGCCGGCCTGCTGAAGGTCATCTGCGGCACCGACACGCTCGGCGTCGGCATCAACGTGCCGATCCGCACCGTGCTGTTCACGGCGCTGTCGAAGTACGACGGGCAGAAGACCCGCCTGCTGTACGCCCGCGAGTTCCACCAGATCGCCGGCCGCGCGGGCCGCGCCGGCTTCGACACCGTCGGCACCGTCGTCGTGCAGGCGCCCGAGCACGTCATCGACAACGAGCGCGCCCTGGCCAAGGCCGGCGACGACCCGAAGAAGCGCCGCAAGGTCGTGCGCAAGAAGCCGCCGGAGGGCTCGATCGGCTGGGGCCGCCCCACCTTCGACCGCCTGGTCGAGGCCGAGCCGGAGCCGCTCAAGTCCAGCTTCCAGGTGTCGCACGCGATGCTGCTCAACGTGATCAGCCGCCCCGGCGACGCGTTCGCCGCGATGCGCCACCTGCTGACCGCCAACCACGAGGACGCGCACGCCCAGCGCCGCCTCATCCGCCGCGCCATCGCCATCTACCGCGCCCTGCTCGCCGGCGGCGTCGTCGAGCAGCTGCCCGAGCCCGACGAGGAGGGCCGCCGCGTGCGGCTCACCGTCGACCTGCAGATGGACTTCGCCCTCAACCAGCCGCTGTCCCCGTTCGCCCTGGCCGCGATCGAGCTGCTGGACCGCGAGGCCCCCGCCTACGCCCTGGACGTCCTGTCCGTCATCGAGTCCACGTTGGACGACCCGCGCCAGGTCCTGTCGGCCCAGCAGTTCAAGGCCCGCGGCGAGGCGGTCGCGGCGATGAAGTCCGACGGCATCGAGTACGAGCAGCGCATCGAGCTCCTCGAGGACGTCACCCACCCGAAGCCCCTGCTCGACCTGCTCGACAACGCCTATAACCTCTACAAGCAGGGCCACCCCTGGGTCGCCGACTACGCCCTGTCCCCGAAGTCCGTCGTGCGCGACATGTACGAGCGCGCGATGACGTTCGTCGAGTACGTGGGCTTCTACCAGCTGTCGCGCTCGGAGGGCCTGGTCCTGCGGTACCTCGCCGACGCCTACAAGGCCGTGCGCCAGACGGTCCCCGAGGACGCGCGCACCGAGGAGCTGACGGACCTCATCGAGTGGCTCGGCGAGCTGGTACGCCAGGTCGACTCGAGCCTCATCGACGAGTGGGAGCGCCTGCGGAATCCTGCTTTTGCCGAAGAAGCCGTCCGCGACGACCGGCCACCCGCCGTCACCCGCAACGTGCGCGCCTTCCGCGTCCTGGTCCGCAACGCCCTCTTCCGCCGCGTGGAGCTCGCAGCCCTGGGCCGCTTCGACGAGCTCGGCGAACTGGACGGCGAGCACGGCTTCACCGCGGACGCCTGGCAGGACGCGATCGAGGAGTACTTCGAGGAGTACGACTCGCTCGGCGTCGGCCCCGACGCCCGCGGCCCGGCGCTGCTCGTCATCGACCAGAAGCCGGACCGCTGGCACGTCCGCCAGATCTTCGACGACCCCGCGGGCGACCGCGACTGGGCCATCGTCGCCGAGATCGACCTGGCCGAATCGGACGCCCAGGGCGCCGCGGCGGTGCGTGTGACGTCGGTCGGCCCGATGAGCGACGCTGGGTGACGGTTTCTCACGCTCCGGAGTCGGTCGGGGCGGGGATTTTTTCGGGTGTTGTACCGTAGGTGAGACCGGTGAGGCCGCCGCCCGGCTGCTCGAGTGCCACTACTCGCAGCGCCCGGGTCACGGCCTCGGCCATGTCACTCCGGGCAACTCGCAGGTATTTGCGCGGGTCCACGAGCGCGGCATCGGCAGACATGGTCGCGCGAATCGCCCCCGTGAACGCCACGTTGAGAGCAGTCCCAATATTGATCTTGACCACCCCATTGCGAACGGCCGCCCGCAGCTCCTCATCGGGCACCCCCGACGACCCGTGCAACACCAGCGGCACCGTCACGGCTCGCCGTATCTGCTGGATCAACTCCTGGTCCAGCCGGGCCACCCGCTCGGTCATGGCATGCGACGACCCCACCGCCACGGCGAGCGCATCGACCCCTGTCGCGGCAACGTACGCGGCCGCCTCCTCCGGATCGGTCCGCACCCCCGGCGCGTGGGCCCCATCCTTCCCGCCCACCTCCCCGAGCTCGCTCTCCACCCACAGCCCACACGCATGCCCTCGCCGCGCCGCCGCCGCGGTGGCGGCGACGTTCTCGGCGTACCCGAGCCGCGACGCGTCGTACATCGCCGAGCCGAACCCGTTGCCCGCCGCCTGGTCGAACAGCTCGTCGCTCTCGACATGATCGAGGTGCAGCCCTACCGGCACCCCCGCGAGCTGCGCGACCGCGCGCGCCGCGGCCGCGATCGGCCCCAGCCGGCCGTGGTGGAAGCGGACCGCGTTCTCGCTGATCTGCAGGACGACCGCGCACCCGGCCGCCTCCGCGCCGGTCACTATCGCCTCCGCATGCTCGACGGTGATCACGTTGAACGCGCCCACCCCGACACCGCGGCGCCGGGCGCCGGCGACGATCTCACCCGTTGGCGTCAGCATCGTCGTACTCCTCCACGTTGATCAAGGGGCGAATCCGGCGGTACTCGGCCTCGTCGACCGCTCCGGCGACCGGCGCGGCGACGGCGGCGGCGGACAGGGCGACCGCGTCGGCGAGCAGTTCCGGCCATGGGGTGCGGTCGCGCAGGCCGCGGGCGAGGGCGGCGACGCAGGCGTCGCCGGCGCCCGTCGGGTTGCCGGGCAGTGCCGCCGGTGGCGCCGCCCGCCAGCAGCCGTCCGGCGTCACCGCGAGGAGGCCTTGGGCGCCGCGCGACGCTACGACCGAGCCGGCTGGGAGTGACCTCAGGGCATCGAGCAGGCCGCGAGGGCCGGCCGGAACCGGCTTCAGCGCATCCAGCGGGCCGGCCGGGGGCGGCTTCAGTGCACGCGGCGGGCCGTGCGGGCCGGGCGCCGCGTCGTCGGCGTCGGCTGGGAGCGGTTTCAGCGCACGCGGCGGGCCGTGCGGGCCGGGCGCCGCGTCGTCCGTGCTGGCCGTGAGGGAGCCCAGCGCATACGGCGGGCCGTGCTGGCCCGGCGCCGCGTCGTCCGCGCCGGCCACGACGGAGCCCAGCGGGCCGCGAGGCCCGCGCGACTCGGCGGCCGCAGCGCTTGAGCGCGATGTAAGCGCATTTATCGCGATATTTCCGGTTTCATCGCTTTCGCGTGGCTCCACGCGCCCACCGAGTTCGCCGGCCCAGGCGAAATCGGCCAGCTCAGCCAGCTCGGCGGCGTTGGGCTTGATCAGGTCCGGGCCGGCCGCCAGGCCGAGCCGGAGCGCCTCGCCGCTCGCGTCGAGCACGCAGGGCACGCCGCGCGCGCGGGCCGCCAGGATCAGCGCCGCGTACGCGTCCGCGGGCACGCCCCGCGGCAGCGAACCGGACAGCGTCACAACCGAGGCCCGCGAGAGCAGCGAGCCGTAGCAGGACAGGAAGGCCGACCACTCCGCCGCCGTGACGAAAGGGCCCGGCTCCCACAGGCCGGTCGCGTCGCCGCCGTGCGCGATGGTGACCGTGCGCCGGGTCTCGCCGGCGATCGGCACGAACGCCGAGGGCAGCCCGGCCGCGTCGACGAGCGACTGCACCGCCGCGCCGACCGAACCGCCGAGCAGCCCGGTGGCGAGGACCGGCTCGCCCTGCGAGTGCAGGACGGAAGCCACGTTCAAGCCCTTGCCGCCGGGCCGCTCGTGCACCGCCCGCACGCGATGGGTCGCGTGCGGGCGGAGCTCGTCGACGGCGTACGTCAGGTCGAGGGCCGGGTTCAGCGTGACGGTGAGGATCACCCGGCACCTCCGGTGCAAGCCGTCAGCAGGAGTCGTACTTGTACGTGCCGCTCCCGGGCGCCGTGACGTTCACGTCCCGCAGGACGACCGACAGCGACGCGCCGAAACCGTTGCAGGCCTTGGTGAAGGCGTTCTTCGTGTACTCGATGACGATCACGTTGCTGCCGTAGACCGCCGTGTAGTCGCCGCACTCGGAGTACCGGCCGCACTCCTCGGCGATCGCGAAGTCCAGCCCGGCGCTCTTGCCGGCGCTGCCCAGCGCGGTCGTGTTCTTCTGCGCGATGGCCAGTCCCTTGTCGTGCGCGTGCGGCGCGATCAGCTTCAGCAGCGCGATCGCGTTGGCCTTGGTGAGCAGGCCCTCCGAGCGCTCGTAGGAGTCGATGTTGTCCGGCTCCACCGCCTTGAAGCCCTTGCTCGCGCACCCGTCGATCCAGCCGTTGACGATCGCGGCCACCGCCGTGCGCTTCGCCGCCGTCGAGACGTCGATGAGGTTCTCGCCCCAGTCGCCGTCGATCACGTAGTCGCCGGAGGAGTCCTTCAGCAGCAGGTCGTCGTGGTTCGCCTGCCACCAGGCGATCTCGTCGGGCTGCGTCTGGAACACGTTGACGTAGCAGATGTTGTAGAGGCCGGCCGCCGGGGTGGCGGTCCGGTCGCGGCTGACCACCGTGACCCCCGAGGGCGGCGTGTACGCGGCGCCGATCTGGTAGTCGAACTTCGCGTTGGCCGGGGGAAGGGTGTAGGTGGCGGCGTCGGCGCTGCCGGCGCGGGTGATGATGCCGAGGCCGATGACGGCGAGAACCGTCGCGGCCGGTACGCCGATGCGGCGCAGGACGGGAATCACAGGGAGAACTCCGAGGGGTATCGGGATCTGCCCCGCCTCGGGTGCTCGGCACCCTGGCGACCTGTGTGCCGGACTCGGGAGAGGTTCCGCTACCGGCTGGGCTCGACCGTTGCCAGGGATTCAACCGCGCGAAACGACGAATGTCAATGGCCGTTCGTGCGCTAAAACTGGCAATATGAGCATGATCGATCGCCTGATACTGTCCATACGAACAAGTAAAACCGGGAGGACGCATGCGGTACGACGTGCTCGTGGTCGGCGACGCCAACCCCGACCTGGTGCTGCGCGGCGACGTGCGGCCCCGCTTCGGCCAGCAGGAGCAGCTGCTCGACGCCGCGGACCTCGTGCTCGGCGGCTCCGCGGCGATCACCGCGGCCGGCTGCGCCCGCCTGGGGCTGCGCACCGCGCTGCTGGCCGCCGTCGGCCCGGACGTCTTCGGCGCCTTCACCAGCGAGCGCCTCGCCGAGCGCGGCGTGGACCTGCTCGACCCGGGATCCGCCGGCGGTACGCCCACGGGCCTGAGCGTCATCCTCTCCGCACCCGGCGACCGCGCGATCCTGACCCTGCCGGGCACGATCCCGGCGCTGCGCCCGGCGGATGTGACCGACGAGCTGCTCGCCACCGCGCGCCACGTCCACGTCGCGTCGCTGTTCCTGCAGCCCGCCCTGCACGAAGGGCTGGCCGGCGTGTTCGCCCGGGCGCGGGGCCTCGGGCTGACCACGTCGCTGGACACCAACTGGGACCCGTCCGGGCGCTGGACGGGCCTGGCGGAGATCCTCCGGGAGACCGACGTGTTCCTGCCCAACGCCGCCGAGCTGCTCGCGGTCACCGGCGCCGCGGGCGTGGACGAGGCCGCCGAGGGCCTCGCGGCGCTCGGCACCACGGTCGTGCTCAAGGACGGCGCCCGCGGCGGCCGCGCGTGGTGGAACGGCAACACCGCCGCAGCGCCCGGACTGGCCGTGGACGTCGTCGACACGACCGGCGCCGGCGACAGCTTCAACGCCGGCTTCCTGGCCGCCCGGCTCGGCGGCCGGGACGTGCCCGCCGCGGTGGCCTGGGCCGCGGCGGCGGGCTCGCTCAGCACCCGCGCGGCCGGCGGCACCGCCGCCCAGGCCACCTCCGCCGACGTCGAGGCGGTCATCCTTTCAGCCCGCTGAGGCTCATCGTGGCGATGAACCGCTTCTGTGCCACCAGGAACGCCAGCACCAGCGGCATCGTCGCGACCACGTTGCCGGCCATGAGCTGCGACCACTCGGTGCGCCGCATGCCCTGGAACGTGGCCAGGCCGACCTGCAGCGTGTACTTGTGGTCGTCGCTGATCGCCACCAGCGGCCACAGCAGGTCGTTCCAGCTCGACAGCAGCGTGAACACGGCGAGCGTGGCCAGGGCCGGGCGGGCCAGCGGCAGGACGATGCTCACGAACGTGCGCAACGTGCCGCAGCCGTCGATGCGCGCCGCCTCCTCCAGCTCCGCCGGCAGCGACAGGAAGAACTGGCGCATCAGGAAGATGCCGAAGGCCGACGCGAGCCACGGCACGAACGCCGCCGCCAGGGTGTCGACGATGCCGAGGCGGGCGAACATGAGGTACGTCGGAATCATCAGCAGCTGGATCGGGATCATCACCGTGGCCAGCACCGCCGCGAACGCGAGGCCCCGTCCGGCGAAGCGCAGCCGGGCGAAGCCGTAGCCCGCCGCCGAGCACAGCACCAGGTGCGACACCACGGACACGGCCGAGACGAACACGGTGTTGCCCAGCCACTCCAGGATGTGCGACTCCGCGAAGAGCTTGCGGTACCCCTCCAGGTGCAGGCCGCTCGGGATGAACCGCGGCGGGAAGCGGTTGATCTCCCGCTCGGTCATGAACGACGTGAGCACCATGTGCACCAGCGGCAGGACGAACAGCAGCGCCGTGGGCATGAGCAGCAGGTGCCAGGGGCTGAACGGCAGGATCCGCCGTCGCATCAGAAGGCCTCCTCGCCGCCGCGCCGGCCGCGCCAGATCGCGAACGCGGTGAGCAGCAGCGTCACCGCGAACAGCAGGTAGGCCACGGCCGCGCCGTAGCCGAGCCGCCGCGTCTGGAAGGCCAGCTCGTACACGTAGTAGACGACCGTCTGCGTGCTGTTCATCGGCCCGCCGCGGGTCGTGGTGTAGATGAGGTCGAACAGCTGCAGCGCGGTGATGGTCTGCCACACCGTGGCGAACAGCGTCACCGGGCGCAGCTGCGGCAGCGTGACGCTGCGCAGCACCCGCCACCGCCCGGCGCCGTCCATGGTGGCCGCCTCGACGAGCTCCTTCGGCACGTCCTGCAGCGCGGCGAGGTACACCACCGAGGTGAACCCCACCTCGCCCCACAGCGCGATGAGGCACACGACCAGCAGCGCCTGCCGGGGGCTCTCCAGGAACTGCTGCGTGGGCAGCCCGAGCCGGCGCAGCGCGTCGTTGGCCGCGCCGAACTGCGGGTTGAACACGTAGCCGGCGAGGATGCCGGTGGCCGCCGCGGAGGCGACGTAGGGCACGAAGATGCAGGTCCGGTAGAAGCCGATGAACCGGATCCGCTGGTTGAGCGCGATCGCGATGAGCAGGCCCAGCGCGATCGAGCCGGGCACGAACAGCACCGTGAGCAGCAGCGTGTGCTGCGCGGCGGCGGCCAGGTCCGGGTCGTCGGCCAGCCGCCGGTAGTTGGCCCAGCCGATGTCCTGCGGCTCGGCGATGCCGTTCCACTTCGTGCGCGAGATGAAGAACGCCCACACGGCCGGGAAGAGCGACAGGCCGACCACGACCAGCGTCGCCGGCCCGGCGAACGCCCACCCGGTGAGCGCCCGCCGGACTGCGCGCCCGCGCGGCCGGCGCGCGGGCGTCGCGGTGCGGGCCGGCGCCGCGAACGTGAGCGTCACTCCAGCGCCCCGGCCGACTTCTTGGCCGCCTCGTCCAGCGCCTCCTTCGGCTTGGCCGCCCCCTGCAGGACCTTGGATATCGCGTCGCCGACGTTGCGCGACATCTCCTCGTAGCCGGCGAGGGTGGGGCGCGCCTGCTTGGCGTTGGCGAGGTTGTCGAAGAACTTCTGGCCGCCGGGGTACTCCTTGACGTACTCGGCGAACTCGGGCGTGCCCTGCTCGCTGGAGCGCAGCGGGAGGTTACCGATCGAGAGGTTCCACTTGGCGTCGATCTCCTTGCTCGTCAGCCACCTGATGAAGTCGCGCGAGGCGCCGGCCCGGTTGGCGTCGCCGTGGTCGAACAGCACCCACAGGTCCGGCCCGGAGACCGTCTGGTGGTCGCCGTTGTACCCCGGTAGCTGCGCGACGCCGTACTGGAGCCCGGCTTCCTTGATCTCCAGCAGGGCCCACGGCCCGGACATCATCATGGCCACGTGGCCGTCGTTGAACAGCGGCCCGTACTTCTCGTCGGTCTGGTCCAGGTACAGCGACTTGTCGTCGACCGCCATGCCCCGCAGCAGCTCGAGGGCGGCGACCCCGGCGTCGGAGTTGAACGCGGGTTTCCGGCCGTCGAGGATCTTCCCGCCGCGCTGCCACAGCATCGGCCACAGGTGCCAGGTGGTGTCCTCGCTGCCGGAGACCGAGTACGCGGAGCCGTAGACGTTCTGCGCCGGGTTGGTGAGCTTCTTGGCCGCGGCCCGGAAGTCGTCCCACGACCACTGGTCGGTCGGGTAGGGCACGCCCGCGTCGTCGAAGAGCTGCTTGTTGTAGATGAGGGCGAGGTTGTCCACCAGCGCCGGTACGCCGATGACCTTGCCCTCGTAGGTCGCGGTGTCGCGGGCCGCCTCGGGGATCTCGTGCCAGCCGAAGGCCGGATCGGCCACCCACTTGGCGAGGTCCTGGGTCTTGCCGCTGGTGGCCAGCTCGCCGGCCCAGCTGCCGTAGGCGTAGGAGACGTCGGGGTAGCTGCCGCCGGTGAACCCGGCGGAGAGCTTGGTGAGCAGGTCGTCGGTGGTGGACGCGCCGGTCGAGGTCTTGATGGTGACGTTGGGGTGGGCCTTGGTGTACTGCGCGGCGAGGTCCTCCGCGGTCTTCTCGGCCTCGGTGGTCTGCCCGGTCCACCAGGTGATGGTCACCTGGGCGGCCGGGTCGTAGCCCTCGGCCGCGTCCTTGCCGGCGGGCGTCTTGGAGCCTCCGCCGCTGCACGCGCCGAGCACCAGTGCCGCGCTCGTGATACTCGCTATCAGCCGGAACTGCATCTTCGCTGCACCTCTTCACTGGGGGTTGCCGAGGGGCTTCGGGGTTGTGTTGCCTACGCGGCCGGGGTCGCTACGCGACGGGGTCGGCGAGGATGACCGAGCGCGTCAGGAGGCGGGGGTTGTCGGGATCGAGGCCGCGGTGCGCGGCGAGGGCGACGGCGAAGCGCTGGGCCAGGACCAGCTGGGCGAGCGGGTCGAGGCCGTCGCGGTGCGGGGTGGCGCCGGCGGCGCGGGCGGCGTCGTCGAGCGACTCGGGCACGTCGCCGAACGACCAGACGAGGCTGCGCGGGCCGGCGACGGCGACCGGGCCGTGCCGGTAGTCCATCGCCGGGTACGACTCCGACCACGCCTGCGCGGCCTCGCGGGCCTTGAGCGCGGCCTCGTGCGCCAGGCCGACGGTCCAGCCGGTGCCGAGGAACACGAGGTGGTCGATCGCGGCCGGGTCGGCCGGCAGCGGCGCGGCGAGGGCGGCCTCGCCGTCGGCGGCCAGGCCCGCGAGGTCCTCGCCGAACGCCGCCCGCGCCATGGCCAGCACGGTGGTCGGGAAGCGGGTCTGCACGACGCTGCGCTCGTCGGCGAAGTCCAGCAGCACCCGGGTGTCGACGAGGTCGTCGACCGCCTCGCCGGCGGTGGCGGTGACCGCGACGCGGCGCACCCCGGCGGGCAGGCGCCGCAGCGCCTCGAGGACCTCGGTCGACGTGCCCGAGCGGGTGATCGCCACGACCCGGTCGTAGCGGCGCCGCGAAGCCGGCGGCCTCCCGCAGCTCGGCCAGGCACTGGGCCACGAACCACGAGGTGCCGCAGCCCAGCACGAGCGTGCGCTGCCCGGGTGCGGCGAGGGCGGCGCGGGCCTCGGCGGCCAGCGCGAGCCCTCGGGTCCACACGGCCGGCTGGCTGGCGATCTCGAGCGCGGTGTCGTTCATGCACGAACGTTATGCGCGTTTGCTTTCGGTACACAAGGATCACTGCGCAAGTGAACATTCGCTCTTGCGCGTTTGCCTCGGCTAGATCTTCACGGGCGCCCGCAGCGGCTCGGGCAGCAGGTCGCCGTGCGCCGCCGTCAGCTCGTCGCACAGCGCCCAGATCCGCTCGACGGTCAGCGTGGCCGCGGTGTTCGGGTCGAGCATCGCCGCCTGCCGCACGAGCCGCGGGTCGCCGTCGAGCGCGGCCCGCACGGTCAGCTCGCCCACGCTCACGAACCCCCGGTTCACCGCGGCGCACTGCGGCGGCAGCGCGCCGACCCGCTCGGGGCGCACCCCGAGGCGGTCCACCACGCACGGCACCTCCACCGCGAAGCCCTCCGGCAGGTTGCTCACCAGGCCCCGGTTGGCCACGTTGGCGTGGATGCGGCGCATGACGCCGGTCTCCATGCTGTGGATGACCTGCGGCGCGTACTCGGTCGCCTCCCGGTGCAGGTCGAGCGGCTCACCGGCGAGGACCGCGGCGCGGGTGGCGGCGTAGTCGGCGAGGTTCGCCTCGCTGATGCGCACGTACTCCCCGACCGGGATGCGCAGCCGCTCGACCTCGGCGTCGTGGTGCAGGTACCAGGGCACGTACTCGGCGGAGTGCTCGCTGGTCTCGGTCGGGTAGTAGCCGAGCCGGCGGTACATGTCCACGCGCACCCGCCGGCGCAGCTCCGGGTCGGCGGCGATGCGCTCATCCAGGCGCGGGTAGAGGCTCTCGCCGTTGTGCTCCCAGCGCAGCAGCCACGCCTGGTGGTTGACGCCGGCGGCGCTGTAGTCCACCTCGTCCAGCGGCGCGCCGACGAGCTTGCACAGGTCGTGCACGGTCCAGAAGACGGAGTGGCACAGGCCGACCGCCTTGAGCTCCGGCGCGATCGCGGCCAGGTAGGCGACGTTCATCGCCATCGGGTTGGTGTAGTTGAGCAGCCACGCGCCCGGGCACAGTTCGCGCATGTCGGCCGCGATGCCGGCCAGCACGGGGAAGGTGCGCAGGGCGCGGAAGACGCCGCCGACGCCGACGGTGTCGCCGATCGTCTGGCGCAGCCCGTAGGCGGCCGGCACCGCGAAGTCGCGCACCGTCGCCGCGTGCATGCCGACCTGGATGGCGTTGATGACGTAGTCGGCGCCGTCCAGCGCGGCCCGCCGCTGCAGGCTGGCGGTGATCTTCGGCGCCGCGCCGAGCTGCTCGGCCGTGCGGCGGGCGATCGCCTCGGCGGTTTCGAGCCGCTCCGGGTCGATGTCGTGCAGCGCGAGCGTCACGCCGCGCAGCTCGTCGAAGGACAGCAGGTCGGCGAGCAGCTCCCGGGTGAACACGACGCTCCCGGCGCCGAGGAACGTGATCACAGTCATGACACGGATTGTCGGCAGCTGGCGCAGAAGTGCACAAGGTTCTTTGACCTTTCGCGCGGAAACGAACTACCATGACTGCGCGTTTGATCATTGGCCGGAACAGTTGACGGGAACCGCATGGCTGAGAGCACCCTGCGCCGGGCCGACCGGATGTCCGCGATCCTCGAGCGCGTGTCCCGGCACGGCTCCGTCGACGCCGGGGTCCTCGCCGAGGAGTTCGACGTCTCGGCCGCCACCATCCGCCGCGACCTGCAGGTCCTCGAGGAGCAGCGGCTGCTCTCGCGCACACACGGCGGTGCGGTAGCCGTCGACGTGGCCTACGAGCTTCCGGTGCGCTACCGCGGCGGCCAGCATCGCGAGGAGAAGGCCGTCGTGGCGCAGCGCGCCGCCGCCCTGCTGCCGAAGGGCCCGCTCACGCTGGGGCTCACCGGCGGCACGACCACGCTGATCCTGGCGCGCCTGCTCGCCGAGCGGGTCGACCTCACCGTCGTCACCAACGCGCTCAACATCGCCGCCGAGCTGGCGCTGCGCCCGCGGCTGAAGCTCATCATGACCGGCGGCGTGTCCCGCACCCAGTCCTACGAGCTGGTCGGCCCGATCGCCGACCAGGCCCTCGCCGGGCTCAACATGCAGATCGCCGTCGTCGGCGTGGACGGCATCAGCGCCCGCGGCGGCCTGACCACCCACGACGACATCGAGGCGCACACCAACGCGGCGATGATCCGCCGCGCCGACCGGGTGATGGTGGTCGCAGACGGCTCCAAGGTCGGGCGCAACTGCCTGGCCGGCATCTGCGCCATCACCGACGTTTCCGTGCTCGTCACCGACGCCAGCGCCGACCCCGACCACGTCGAGGCGATCCGCCGGGCCGGCACCGAAGTGGTGGTGGCATCATGACCGATCCCGTGCGGCTGCTCGTCGTCGGCGCCGGCGACCGCGGTACGCGATATGCCCGCCTGGCGCAGCAGAGCGGCCGCGCCCGCGTCGTGGCGGTGGCCGAGGCCGACCCCGCGCGCCGGCACGCGTTCGCGGGCGAGTTCGGCATCCCGCCCGAGTGCGTCCTCGACGACTGGGCGCGCCTCGGCGATTCCGGCGAGCGCGTCGCGGACGCCGCGGTGATCGCCACGCAGGACGCGCTGCACGCCGGCCCGGCGGTGCTGCTCGCCGGGCTCGGCTACCACCTGCTGCTGGAGAAGCCGATGGCGCCGAGCGAGCCCGAGGCTTCGCGCATCGCCGAGGCCGTCCTGCGGGCCGGGGTCATGGCGGCGGTCTGTCATGTCCTGCGGTACACCCCGTACACGACACTGCTCAAGCAGCTCCTCGACGAGGGCCGCATCGGCCGCCTCGTCAGCGTGCAGCACCTGGAGCCCGTCGGCTGGTGGCACCAGGCGCACTCGTTCGTGCGGGGCAACTGGCGCCGCGAGGCCGAGTCGTCGCCGATGCTCCTGGCGAAGTCGTGCCACGACGTGGACTGGTTGCTGTACCTGGCCGGCCAGCCGGCGCGCCGTGTCAGCTCGTTCGGCGGCCTGGCCCACTTCCGCGCCGCAGAGCGCCCCGCCGGCGCCGCGAGCCGCTGCCTGGACTGTTCGCTCGAGCCCGGCTGTGCCTATTCCGCGCCGAAGTTGTACCTCGGTGAGCTCGCCGGCCGCGCCGTCACGGACCCGGCGCCGTGGCCGGTGTCGGTGCTCACGCCCCGCGCCGACCCCGCCGCCGTCGTCGAGGCGCTGCGGACGGGACCGTACGGCCGGTGCGTGTACGACTGCGACAACGACGTCGTCGATCACCAGGTCGTGTCGATGGAGCTCGCCGACGGCGCCACGATCTCGTTCACGATGACCGCGTTCACGCCGGCCGAGCAGCGCAAGACACGCCTGTTCGGCACGCACGGCTACATCGACGGCGACGGCGCCCGCCTGCGCCTCGTCGACTTCCGCACCGGCGAGGACACCACCATGGACGTGGCCGCGTCCCCGTCGGC
>Ga0310811_10003702_pt1 | contig 19281 bp, 20 predicted proteins | sample YCmetagenome_FD_207642 | JGI IMG/M metagenome (GOLD analysis project Ga0310811, IMG submission 207642) | Soil microbial communities from experimental microcosm in Duke University, North Carolina, United States - YC | ecosystem: Engineered > Artificial ecosystem > Soil microcosm > Unclassified ...
TCGTCCACTCCATCATGTTCGCCTGCAACTCACGACGGCGGCATGCGTTCCTGCTGATGGCGGACGGGTGCTGGATAACCCATTTGACGAAATTATCGCGTACGGGCAGGCCGGCTGCGGGGGGGGGCGTTGGCAGGCGGAGATGGTGGATTCTTGAATGCCTCCATATGCGCGTGCGCCTTGTCGATCGCCTCCGTCGCGGCCCTCCCGCCGATACCGTGCTCCTCGTAAAAAGCGTGTCGACGGCATCGTCGCGTATACTCGAACCGAATAAGATCGCGCAAAGTGGTCATGATCTTCATCTTCGCTTGAAAGTTCAGGTCGGGTCGATGGTCCTGACCCGCCCATAGCTGACCGATATCTTGCGCGGCCTCTCTAGAGGCGAATTGCAAGTTAGTCGTTATGCCAATGAGGTATTCACTGCGTTCCAAGAAGAAGCGCATGTGAATGAAGCCGGAGGCATGCATTCTAACTGCGTCGTCTTCAGCGAGCTGATCGACAACCAAGCTTTCTGGTTCAACAAGTCCCCATTTCACTGCGGTGCCGATCGCCCTGAACGCATCCTCCTCGTCGTACCCGAGCTGGCTCATTTTCTTAATGACAGTGCCGATAGTGGCGTAACCCTCTTGTGTGAAGTCGATCTTCGCTTTTCGATTGCGGATTAGATATTCGAGGATGTCTGGCAACAGCAGGTTGCTAGGCCGGTTGTACTCTTCGTCCGCGTAAAGAATGTTGTGAATGTAGAGCGACCGGCCATTGTAGTATTTTTGGCGGCCGCGCATCAGTGACCGAATGATCGGATGCTCGCGTATCCTCATTTCGCCGCCACTCAGGACAGATCCGGTAATCTGCCCCGTCGGAATATGCGGTGACACGATGATGTCACCAAACATCCCTAGCGCGCGCCGCACGTCTTTTGCGACGAGAGCCTCCAGCGCTGCCGCAACCTTCGCCGAGCGATCGTCGAACATGGACAGGTAAATGCCGAGCAGAAATTCGCCCAGTCGCGTCGCCGGGTATTTTATCTTCAGACCGTTTTTGAGTGCATATTCTTGCTGGGGGTCAACCTCCGTCTGGAGGGTCTCCATCACTAATTCGAGCCGCTTGCGGATGACTTGCGCGAAGCGCGGTGGCCGGATGTAGAAGTTGATCGCGTTGATAAATGCGTCGAGCGGCGCTTCATCGCGATGCGCCTCGAAGGTGGAGTCACGTAGATTAATTAGGACGAGAGACTTGCTCAGGTCCTTGAACCATTGGGCGGCCTCGAAAATTGCAAGCTGCTGATCGCGCGACCGCTTATCGACGTTGTCGAAGACGATCACGATGCCGAGGCCCATCTCACCGGAAAAGTGCCTAGCAACAGACTCGGCTAACTTAACCGGATCCTTGGTCAGGTCTTCAAGTAGGGTAGTGCGGCGACGGACGTATTCAGTCCGGTCGTGGTTGAAGAGGGCCTTCGCAGGGCCGCGCTCGAAGCGCCGAATCTCCGCGCCAAATATTTTCTCGATCTGATCGGCTTCATACAAATCGATTTCGTTGGTCTCGCCGAACGACTCCACGAATTGCTCGGCGATCCAGGTCTTAAGGCCGTCGAGGCCGGGAGGCATAACGTTGAAGTTCAGGAATGACCATCGTGTCCGCTTGGCAACATCTTGCGTCATCAGCCGTCGATAAAAGCGGCGGATGAACGTGCTTTTACCAGCTCCAACAGACCCGATAATGAGCTGAACGCGGGCGTTGCTTGCTGGGCTTTGAGAATACTTCTGAAGCTCGGATGAAATGCCAGTGGCGGTGTTCTTGCTCGTGACGATCGGCTTCAGTTGGTTACCTGCGATCTTATCAGTTCGATCCTTCAGGTAGGTTTCGAGCACGCCTTCGTAGCTGCCGAGCTCATCGGAGGCGACATAAGCCTTATCGATGACCTCGTCCGGCGTCTCGTCCGAATTGCTGCCGAAGTACTTGGTGATGGTGGTGAACAGTGGCTCCGCAAAATCGTTCACGCCCAATTGTTGGGCGAGTCGGGAGGGACCACCCATGAACGATGCGACGCTGTAGAAAGTCCGTGATTGAAAGTGCGGCCCGAGCGCTTCAACGCGGGACTGCAGCGCATCAACGCCAATGGCGTTCTGAAACGCGGTGAGTAGCGCCGTGCCTGGCTGCACGTCAGCGCAAGGCGCGATCAGAACTCCGACTTCGCTGTCCCAGGCTGAGAGGCCATATTGGACCCCGTTACACGCCAAAACAAAGCCGATTGGATTGACCTCTGGCGCGTAGCGCTTGTTGATCTCGGAGGCATACAGGCGGGCTTCTCGCAAGCCCGACTCCATGGTCACGTCGGTGGCCTTGGCCTCCACAATGACCAAGGGAATGCTGTTGACCCAAATCGAGAAGTCCGGGAAATAACCGTAGCGCTTGCCTGCTGCCTTATCGATCTCGGTTGGGGTCATGTACTCCTTGGTGCGCACCCAGGTCGACCTCAGCCCGAGATAGCTGGGATTCACCAAAAACGGCAAGATAACCTTCTGCTCCACGTCACTTTCTGTGCGGAGTTCGCTCAGTTTTGTGACCGGGACAACCGGTGAAGGCTTATTGGGAAGACGAGTAACCACGGGCCCAGGTGATTCGGCATTGTAGCCGGAACCCCGCCAGAGTCAGCGTCCCGAAATGGGCTGTCGACCGATATTGCCAAACAATTCAAATGCTGTGCGCATGATGCGGTATGGCCATTACTGCGGCAAAAGAGTGGAGACGTCCGTCCGATTGCTGCTGGTCAGGCCGCGAAGCTATGCCGCCTTGGCGCGACGGATGCGGAGATTGCCGATTTCTTCGAGAAGGACGAACGCGGTTCAAGTCTGCCGAGAAGCCCAACGTTTCGAAGTCGGCCCGCGCGTACGTAGGGTTGGGCGAGCGTTGCGACCTCAGAGCTCGTTAGATTGGCGGATCACCGCTCCTCCAAACCAGAACGACCAAGGCTTTGTGTATTCTGTGATTTTTCGGCGGAACGGATCGTTCGCGCGAGCTAGCTACGCTGACAGACTACGGGTCCACCGAAATCGCGATCGAGACCTAAGGGCAGGGCACATCAAGTCAAACTATAAGGACTCGTTGAACGCTGCCGCGAAATCCAATTTATGACGTTATTGGCCTTCGAAGGTCGACAACTTCGTGCGCGTTAAAGCATCCAGAAATTATCGAGCTTGACTTCGGTCGGTCGACCGAATTATAAATGGTAACCCGAGAACATAATGCAACGGAGGCTCTAATGGCCATTGCTTCGCTGTTCTATGGAATTGCCGCATACTTGATTTTTCTTGCCACTTTTCTGTACGCGATCGCCTTCGTCGGAAACCTCCCTGTTCCGAACACAATCGACAGCGAAGTGACTAGCTCACTGCCGGCAGCCCTCGCGACAGACGTGTTGCTGCTCGGCCTATTTGCGATCCAGCACAGCGTGATGGCTCGTCCGGCCTTCAAGCGTATGTGGACCAAGACCGTCCCGCCCGCGATCGAACGCTCGACATATGTGCTTTTTGCAAGCCTTGCCCTTGTTCTGCTGTATTGGCAGTGGCAGCCGCTCCCCGGCGTGGTTTGGTCAGTCGAGAATACGGCCATCATCCTGACTTTGCGGACAATCTTCTGGATTGGCTGGGGCATCGTGTTGATCGGCACGTTCCTGATTAATCACTTCGAACTGTTCGGCCTGCAGCAGGTTTACGCCCGCTTGCTTGGCAAGCCGCTTCCTGCACCGGCATTCAAAACGCCCTCGATGTACAAATGGGTGCGTCACCCGATCTATCTCGGCTTTCTCCTGGCCTTTTGGGCGGCGCCGACGATGACATTCGGTCACCTCCTGTTCGCCGCCGCTACGACCGGGTACATCTTGATCGGCATCTGGTTTGAAGAGCGCGATCTCGTGGCCTTGTTCGGCGAGCAATATCGGCGCTATCGGCGGGAGGTCTCGATGCTTGTTCCGCTTCCGCGGAAAAAAGCCGAGATCAACCGATTGGCTCGCGAGGGCTGAGTCGATTTCGACAAGTTAGGAGATCGAATGGGCCGCGCGCCTGCGAAGAAAGCCGACACTGGGGTTGCTCTGCTCGAAGCTGCCAAAGCCATGTTGCGGAAAAATGGCTATGCGAGTCTTTCGACGCGGGATGTCGCAGCCTCGGCAGGCGTGCCTCTCAGTCAGATTCACTACCACTTCGGCTCGAAGCAGGGAATGATGCTGGCGCTGTTCGAATATCTCAACGCCCAACTGCTTGACAGGCAGAGCACGATGTTTGCTGAATCGACGCTCAAACTCTCGACCCGCTGGGATCGCGCCTGCGACTATCTCGATGACGACATCGGCTCGGGCTACGTCCACGTGCTGCAGGAGTTGATGGCGGCGGGATGGTCGGATCCCGAAGTCGGCAAGGTGATCCGTGCCGGACTGCTCTCTTGGTATCAATTAATCCGCGACGTGGTCGCGGGCGCCGCAAAGGACATTGGGGGACTGGGACCTTTCACCCCGGAAGACATCGCCGCACTGGTCTCGAACGCCTTCATGGGCGCGGAAAGTTTGTTTCTTATCGGATTTGAAAAAAAGGGCGCGCCCGTGCGCCGCGCTTTGCGGCGCGTGGGTGATCTCATCCGTATTGCTGAAGCCACGCAAGAGGCCAATCATGCGCGCAAAGTTCCCTAATCACGAGGACTTCGTCGATCGCGACGGTGTGAAGATTCGTTTCGAGGTCTATGGCAGTGGAGCCAATACTATTCTCTTCATTCCGCCCTGGAGCATCGTGCATTCGAGGGTCTACAAGGCGCAGGTTCCGTTCTTTGCGGAACACTTCCGATGCGTGACTTACGATCCGCGCGGCAACGGCAAATCGGATCGGCCAAGTGATGTCACGGACTATACGCTCGATCGGTATCTCGGCGATGCAATTGCGGTGCTGGACGCCGTCGGCGTCGACCAGGCCATCGTGATCGGACTTTCCTTCGGCGGCATGCTCGCGAGCCTGGTGGCGGCGCACCATCCCGATCGCGTCAAGGCCGTCGTTCTTATCGGCACCGCAGCCGCTATCGGACCGGGCTACCCCTACATGATGCCTCAGCATTTCCTCACGCAGCGGCAGCAGTTCACCGACTGGAACAAGTACAATCGCGAGTACTGGCTAACCGATTATCCCGCGTTTGCCGAATTCTTCATGAACAACATGTTCGTCGAGCCGCATTCGACCAAGCAGATCGAGGACTCCGTTGGTTGGGCATGCGAGACGGACGGCCGCATCCTCGGCAAGACGGTGGAAGCACGCACTATCCCACCTCCATTCGATGTCGGCGAGGCCATGTATCGTGCGATCCGGTGTCCGGTTCTCGTCATGCATGGCGACAATGATCGGATTCAACCGTTTGAACGTGCGCAGAAGGTGTCCGAGGTCCTGGGAGTCGAATTGAAGACCATTCCGGGTGGCGGCCATAATCCGGCCGGACGCTTCCCGGCGAAATGCAATGCCCTGATCGTCGAATTCCTGCAGGGACAGGACTTGATGCCGCGATCGCAGCGCAAAGCTCGAAGATCTAGGACCGCCCTATACTTGTCGTCCCCGATCGGCCTCGGACATGCGCGCCGGGATCTGGCAATTGCACGGGAACTGCGCACATTGCATCCCGATCTCGAGATTCACTGGCTGGCGCAGGATCCCGTCACGCGGTTGCTTGAAAGCTGTCGCGAGACCATTCATCCTCTTAGTAAGCATCTCGCGAGCGAGACACGGCACATCGAACAGGAGGCGGGCGAGCACGAGCTGCACTGCTTCGAGGCCATCCGTCGGATGGATGAGGTGCTCATCAAGAACTTCATGCACTTTCAGCAGGCGGTGGAAGAGACCGACTACGACCTCGTGATCGCCGACGAGGCTTGGGATATTGACCATCATTGGCATGAGCATCCCGAGCTAAAGCGTGCCCAGCTTGCCTGGTTCACCGATTTCGTCGGTTACTTGCCGATGGACGCCGATGACAAGCGAGAGTCCTATCTGACGTCGGACTACAATGCCGAGATGGTCCAACATGTGGAGAAGAATCCCGCGGTTCGCGACCGGGCGATTTTCGTGGGGTCGCCAGACGACGTCGTTTCGCGATCGTTCGGCGAGGGATTGCCGGACATCCGAGACTGGGTCACCCGGCATTTCGACTTCTCCGGCTACATCATCGGTGAGCACCCTGACGGCTTTGGCAACCGCGATGAGTTACGTCGTCAACTCGGTTACCATGATGACGAACGTGTCTGCATCGTGACGGTCGGCGGATCTGGCGTAGGCGCGCATCTAATTCGACGGATCCTGCAAACCTACGCCCCGGTGCGTGAGAAGATCGGCAACCTTCGGATGATCGTGGTCGCGGGTCCACGCATCGATCTCGGAACATTTGCTGCCCCCCCAGGTGTCGAGTTACGTTCTTTTGTACCTGATCTCGACCGCCATCTCGCGGCGTGCGACCTTGCCGTCGTCCAAGGCGGCCTGACGACCTGCATGGAGCTGACTGCCGCACAAACACCGTTCATCTATTTCCCACTAAAGAACCACTTTGAGCAGAATTTCCATGTCGCCCACAGGCTCGACCGCTATCGCGCCGGCCGACGAATGGATTTTGCGTCGAGTACTCCGGAGACAATTGCTGAGGCTATGGTCCAGCAATTGACCAAGCCTGGCCGATTTGCCCCGGTCGAAACCGACGGTGCGGCTCGTGCGGCCAAGATGCTGGCGGAGTTGTTATAAGCTCTCATGAAAGAGATGCCGCTGGGGTTTGCAAGGTTGCGCGTCCGAAATCGTCGGTCTCTTGGCACAAATCATACTGAGCGGCGGTCATCCGCAACAATCCAAGTGGAGGATATCCACTCCTCCCCACCAAGGCGGCCAACCACTTGGACGGTCTGCAATTTTCGACGCTCCGCAGAAGGCTCGCACTGAAAGCTACGGTGGCAAGCTACAAACTCCCGTCCTCGACCGATCTGATACGAAACTGGAAGCGCGTCCGCCACTGACCAGGGCTCATAAAGTCAGCATCATACAGGCGTGGCGGTATCCGCATTCCGCCCGAATCAGACATTGGAGGCACACATGGGCGTGTCCGCTAAGGGCCACTTGCAGACTCATAGACCGCAGCAAGATCGCTATTATTCGATCACCTTGTCGGCCTGAGCGAGCAGCGCGGGTGGCATCCGCAATCCGAGCGATTTGGCTGTCTGCAAGTTGACTGCAAGGATGAATGTTGTCGGTTGAGTGACAGGAATGTCAGCGACCTTTTTTCCCTTGAAAACTTTGTCGATCATGTCAGCCCATTGCTCTGGCACGAGCGAATAATCGGGCGCATAGGACATCAGCCCATGGCCCCTCTCGACAGTGTCAATCGTCCAGCAAATAGACGGCAATCTATATTCTAATGCCAAATCGGCGATGAGATTCCTGTTGTTAAAATTGGGAGGCAGCCCGTTAAAGACCAGCCCCTGCGCAGATTGCTGGACCATTGTCTCGAATGCTTTCCGAAACTCTGGCTCTCCAGCCGAACGCTCCACTGGCGCGCCGATGATTGAAGTTCCCGACGCCTCACCCGCATCGAGGAAGGCATGCCCCCAAGCACCGTTCCAATCGTCCACATTGGAAAGATAGGCCACGCGCGATATTGACGGCACCGCCTGCCGCAGCAGGTCCAGCTGCTTTCCCTGCATTTCGATGCCAGCGTCCAACGTGACACCAGTGATGTTTCCTTCGGGGCGAGCCATGTTCCGGACCAAACCGGCCGCCACCGAGGGGATCAATGCCACAACGGGCGTCGGGTACGCTGCCTTAGCGACCTCGGATATGAGCTGGTGATCCAAAGCAAACGCGATCACGTCGGGTTTTGATTGCGCGATTTTGCCCGCAAGCTCCGCGTAGTCCGCGCGTTCTTCGATGACATATCTGTCGATGACAAGGTTGACGCCTTCGCTGTAACCGCGTTGTTGCAGGCATGTGATCAGGCGTGGCGTCACGTAGCCGGTTTTGAGTACACTGAACGCCAGACGGTAGACTTTCTTCGGTTCGGCCGCTCGAAGTCGACCCGCTCCAGCGGTCCCCAGCAAAACCAAAAGAAAATCGCGTCGCCTCATGAACCATCCTCCGTGAGGACAGCCTAGCACTAGTCAACGGCGCTGTGCATCACCACACAGCGGTCTGCTTGAGGTCTGCAACGGGTCAAAAGCCGAAGTTCGCGCAGCCTTTCGAGCCATGTCAGCTCTCCCCGCGAAACCGGACGCCGCAGGCATTCATAAGTACACGGATAGAAGAGCTTGATGCATTGACGCCGAATTTAGAGGTCGATGGAAATCGTCTTAGTCCTAGGTAAGTGCGCTCGGAGAAGTGAGTGGCACCCTCCGAGCGCGAGGCACTATTTCACTGCCGGAAGAGCTGCTACAGCTGCGCTGGTTGGGTTGTTTAAACATTTGGGATGTCCGAACCCGCCTGCGCTTTGGCCGACACCGCCCTGGCCATTTGGAGCCTGTCCAGTCCCGCCGGTACCGTCAGAATTTGCCGTGATGTCGAATATGATGTTGTCGGGATGGCCTGCATCGGCCACACCTTGAACTCCTTGAAATTCATCAAACCCGAGAGCGTGCCGTGTCCGCCACGCGACCATGTGATCTGTACACGACGTGTCGCCACTGACGCCCAGGCCACCCACTCGTTGTCCGGCCTTGTAAAGTGCCAGCCCGCCGCCAAATACGTTCACCCCGCCAATCCGTTTGCCAATCATCGGGTCAACGTTCGTACCGAACGCCTGGCTGTTGACCGGAGTTGGATTGAAGTTCGCCTGAGTGACGCTTCCAAAGCTCGGCTGATTGCCATAGGCAGCCGTGGTGTCTACCGGGTTGCTGTGCTGCAGGCCATAGAGGCTGCCGCCAGGTTGAACAGCCGAGAACAAATTCGCGGTCGACAATGCAAGACCGGCAGGGAATGCGCTGCCAGCGGGAGTGGTACCATGACCAAGACTGAAGGCATTCGCGGTGTTTGCTTTCTGCGCGGATATAACACGGCTGCCGAGCCATTGCGCAGCAAATTGACTCCCGGAGAAGGCAACGGCGCAAACCGTCCCGTCACGGTCAACGATCGTGCCCCACATGTGAAATCCGAGGCCACCATTTGGACCATTGGTTGGCGTCAGAGAGCTAACCAAAGCCGTTCGAAGCTGCGATAGATTGGGTAAAGATCCACAGTCGGCCATGGCGGGACCGGCTAACACAGTAGCGAGGACACTAAAGGAGTATGAAAGCAGGCGTGACTGAATCTTCATTGACTGCTCCTCTCTTGATGAAGACGTAATGAAAATCACATGGTGAGAGCCCCCATCAATTTTCGTCTCGAAGACGCCTTTCAGGTTCATGTCGGAGCAGGCGTTTTATGCGTCAACGCCTCTTACGTGTCACGCAATCATATTTTTCGGTTACACAAAGCTAGCGCCTAAGCTTCTGACGCAATATCGGATAGCTATTTAGAATACGGGGGCCGGGTTAATTCATCTCCGATGTGCTCGCGTTCCGGATCGGCCTCATCATTTTGAACCCAGCAACGCCCCTGCTGGAAACGAAGTGCGGTTCGTTTATGTGGCCAACGGCGAAAGGCTTCCCCGCAGCGTGTCCTTTGCTGACGTTGGTGGCTCCAGCCATTTGCTCCTCCTACGCAACCGGAGGCGGACTCGACCTTGGTGGCATCGGGATTGGATGAGATCCGATGTCGGTTAGGCAGGGTGGGCCGCGGGCAAATGGGAATCCCGTCCCTGGATGGTCAACATGGGACGGGCAATCAGAGATTTTCCTATGGGGCCCCCGAAACGTGGCAATATGCCGTTAATAATCCACGGCAACCCGCTTAGATCATCAAGGCACATCCACTGCAGGCATTTCCGCAGTCGCAAGATACATCGCGGCCGCCGCGACCAGCACAAGCAAGACAATCAAGGCACGTATGACGAGGCCCCACATGGAGCCCAAGTCTAGGCAGACCCTTGCAGCGCGCTTGTGAACTGGATCACAGGTGAATTCGTTGTTTTGCAATTGCGAGCGGTGTCTCGCTACTTGCGTTCACCTTCTTTTTTGGTCCGCGCTATGCTGCAGAAAAAGACGCTCCCAACCGAGCACTCTGGCTTCCACCGTGAAGTGTTTTACTCACTTCGGAGAGGCGGTAGCGCGGATATTTGGCGGTACTCGTTTACAAGTGGCGAGGTGGTCAAAGCTGGCACTATTAGAGTCCAACTTGGATTGTTGGCAGTCCGCCGCGTCCGGCAATTCATTGATCGATCGCTAAGGACTGACGGATCGCCTACATAGCCGAAAGATTTGTCACGTTGGGAGCGGCCCGCACTTTTCGGGTTTCATCATTCAGAAAGCAACAACGCCGCCCGCTTGTGAGAGAAAAGGCGCGTTGATTTTCTCCATGTGAATGCGCCCGTCCTGGACAGCCCCGATACCCTTCGCGAACTCTATCAGCTTGCGAGCTGCGGCCTCCGATCAGCGTAAGGTTGCTCGTTCATCAGTTTCATAGATCAGCTCCGCACGGAAATGCTGTCGAGCGATAGGCGATTCTCTGCTGACCGCGTCGGCGCGCGCTTCTTGGGCTGGATGGCTTGCTCAGTGGTGTTGCTGCTGGCGACAATGATGGACCCACGCATGCCGCAGTCGTGCAGACGAACCGCGGTTCAAGCTGTCAAACTCTGATCTTGTCCGGCCATTGATCGACGTAGTCGGTTGTAAGCTTGACGTTGTGGCTGCACTTATAGTCCTGGCAAAACACGAGCGGGTCGCGCACACCCGTTGCTCGCAGTTCGCCCAGGGTGATCTTGACCGGGCGGCCATCAGGTTCCGTGGGGTCCTTGTGTCGTGTTTGGCGGGACAAGCCGCCATCGAAGCGCTGTGCCGGCGAGAGTCAAATTGTCGATAACTGGTAGCTTGGAACGTGATCGAGCTACTGCGTGTCGTGGGTGTGGGAAAGACATACCCTGTTTCTTTTTCAGTCCGATCTCGACTAGGCGGATGGCCTCAGATAGCGTCAGGCGCTTAATCTCGGCTGCGCCGCGATGTCTGGCCACTTGCAACCAAGTTGAACTACGAGTGTTGGTTGGACCAAATCAGCCAATTGTCTGAAGTTGGTGCAGCGAGATCGTTCTTGCCGTGGGTCTTTGTGATCGCAGTTGTTGTCCTGGTGGCGCAGGTTATTTGTCGCTTGATCGTAAGATCAATGCGCTACAGGCAACATCAGCTGCCAAGAATACATCCCAATCGATCCCCGAACTCGATCACTCTCGCCAAACCCTTGGCCGTCTTGAAGGGGCGGTCCAAGATAGCCAAGCGAGCCGGCAGAAGTTGGCCGATCAGGTCGCGAATTTGCAGCGACGAATTGCCGAGCAAGACAGTGAGAGGAAGCTGTTATCTGATCAGCTTGGGTCGCTTAGTGCGCGCGTTGACTCCTTGGCCTCGGTCCATGCCACGGTCAACAATCAGGCGCCGGCACAAAATGTCAGGCGAGGAAGACGATAGAACTGACTGGGGCCGCAATATGCGCGCGCGCGATGTGGCATGCCAGTGTGCTAGTGGGCAGGCCAAATTACGCGGCAATCTTTGGAGTAAACCGTTGATTGCCCGTTTTCGGTCATCTGCACGGTCGTGGGATTGGTGATGAGATCGATCTTGTCGAGCGTCGGGAAGTAAACGAACGGCGTCATGCTCGTGTAGCCGTGGAATCCATTCTTTGCATTCCGCAGATCATGTCTTTCCAACGATACAGCACGGGAAGGGCCGCCGGTTCGCGCTGCGGGCTCCTCAGCTAGCCCTGGTGCCGCGTCGTCGTGCGGCTCCCGGCCGCAGAGCTGGACCAGAGCGGCTCCTGCGGCCGAATGCTGCTTGGTTTCCGGGAACTTGCTCCGTTGTTTCGGAAGTGCGCCGGTGTGGCACGTTGGCTACAGCAATAGCCCCCGTTTCGGGTAAAATTGGCAATAGAGGATTGTCGATATCCGTTCGATTTTATCCTGGGGAGATCCAAATGAAAGCTTTGGGTGCTGTGGCGACCAGCGTGGCTGTACTCACTTGGTCAATTTCCGCGAACGCTGCGGATCTCGCCGCTCGGCCGTATACAAAAGCGCCTCCTCCGGTCGTTGCTGCAGCTTATGATTGGAGCGGCTTTTATTTGGGTCTGAACGGTGGCGGCGGATGGAGCCACAAATGTTGGGACCAAACGGCGGCGGGTGCGGTCGCGATTGTGCCGGCCTTCGCGGAAGGGTGTCATGATGCCACCGGCGCCGTCGCGGGCGGCCAAGTCGGCTACCGCTGGCAGAGCGCAAGCTGGGTGTTTGGGCTGGAAGCTCAGGGTGACTGGGCCGATCTAAAGGGATCCAACGTCAGCAACAACTTCTTCCGAATCGCTGGGGACACAACAAATCAATCCAAGATTGATGCGATCGGATTGTTCACTGGGCAGATCGGCTACGCTTGGAATAGCATGCTGTTGTACGTAAAGGGAGGCGCTGCTGTTGCCCGCGACAAATATGACGGCTTCGTCGTCAATGCCGCTATTGCGAACCCGAACGTCGACCACGCCTCTGAAACGCGTTGGGGAGCGACCGTTGGCGTGGGTGGCGAATTCGCTTTCGCCCCAAACTGGTCGGTGGGCCTCGAGTACGATCACGTGTTCATGGGCGACCGTGACGTCACCTTCACGTCGACAACGGCTCCTTTCGCTGTAACGAGGACCGATCGTATTCGCCAAGATATCGATATGGTCACTGCCCGGATCAACTACCGTTTTGGCGGTCCCGTTATTGCGAAGTACTGATCTCGGTTTAACTCGAGATGAAAGTCCCGGCCTTGGCCGGGGCTTTTTTGTAGCGATAGCTTAGCTGCGCTCCGCAACCGGTCGCCCTAAGCTATCCTGGACCTTCCGTGGAATTTCTGGCGCAAAGAACTCGTTTCGCAGGTGTCGCTTGATGTTCTCTGGCTGACGCTCTCCTTGTGCGGCGAGCCTAAGCACGCGCCCGGCGACCTCCACAGCGGACCGCCGACGCTGAAGGGTGAATGCAGGACTGGAGAGAACTTCGTCCAGAACATCACGAAGCATTTGCACGGTGGCTGCGTCGTAGGCCATGGCAAGATCCCAATTATTGAGAGCCAGAAAACAAGGGTGCCGAACTCGAAATGCGCGTCTCGACAGCGCCTATTTTCTAACTGAGCGTCAAATCTCAGTTGACCTTCAGAATGCAACGGCCGTGCCACAGGTATGCGAAGGCACACGCGCCCATGCGGGTTAATGTGACGGCTCGAGCTTCCTCATTTCCTGAAGCCTAGCCAGGCAGAACTCGCGGTACAGGCCGTCAATGAACGTCCACATGGCGATCCCCTTTGCTCTATTAAGTGCAAGAGTAGGGCGGCCGTGTTTCAGGAACGCTTCGTGGCACCGCGAAACGGGCTTCGTGCGCGGAGCAGCTAGGGCAGGGCAGTATCTCCAGCATTGCCGCGCGCATGCGGCCTGAGCAGATGGTCCGCGAGCAAGCTCTCGGTCGGGCGAGAATGTTCGCGCGGATCATGCGCGGCACCATCAGAAGTTGGCACCGGTAAATTTCCCAGGTGGGGAGGTCATGAAGTTCCTCGGTTTTGTTGCTGCTGCCGCGCTTGTCACTCTTGCTTTCGCATTCGTCACGGACTTGACGATGTCGACGTGCAGCAGTTCTTCACTGTTTGCAGTGCTCGGCGTTTGCAACGTGCGATGAGATCCAAGAACAACGCCTCAGCGTGAACTGGAGCCTTCTGGGTCTCCCCACCCGGAGCGGGATCGACGACTATGTCGAGGAGCTCACCGGCGACCGGACCAGGCTGCACGCCCGCAATCACAGCATCGGCTAGAATTCCGCCATCCGGCTAACATTTGATAAGGCGGGAACTTTCGGCAACCGTTCATACTAAAGGTTGTAAAATAGCCTGTATCGGTCGTTACCTCAGGGATGGGGGAAGCATTGAACCGCGAGTTACGGGAATTTCGTAGGCTGGAGCGCATCTGCCGCGAGTCTGCTGCGGTCAGTACCTTCTCGCTGGAGCGAGATGCTCTGTTGGTCGTGGCCGACGATCTGCGCAAGGCTATCCAGGCTCGAGAGCCTGCCCAGTAGGCACTATTAGGTAGAACTCTTCCACCGCGCGAACCCCTCACTCCGCTGGACGAAATCGGGAAAAAGTGGAACGCTTCGATCGCGGATACTGGGAAGAGGCCTCGGCCGCCACTGCGGGCCGGGGTCTTTTCGATTCTGAGGCTGCCTTACAGCACCATCGACATGATGGTGGCGAGAGCGACGGTGGTCAGCCCCCAGGTCAAGACATAAAGCATCCAAGGCTGCATCGTTGCGCCCCGCTAGGTATTGCTGCCCGTGACAAACAATGCCAGCGCGCGACGTTCAGCTTGAGCTAGATCAATGGCTGAAGATGAGCACGGCAACGGCGGCGATGGTGAAAACACCGGCCGAGACAGCAGCCAAAATCACAAGTAATTCTCTGCCCATGCATGGAAAAATAGCCTGAGGGCGTCAGCTCGGATATGCAATTTGGGACACCTCGGCGCCTGAACGGTGTCGATATTCGGCAGTTTAGAGGAGGAGGCCATTAATAAATCGGATGGCAAAGAAAGCGCCAACAGCGACTAAAGCAGTCGCACTGATCGCGAAGACGACCCTCCAAGTCTGGTCCAACCTGCGCCTCCAGTAATCCCTTGTGGGGCCCCAGCATTGGATTGGGAGATCGTGATAATGGGGCCTCCGGCCGGCTTCGAGCCTCGTGGGACTGAGGCCGTCACCCACCATGCACACATCCCGTGATTAGGGTTCCCTGGAGATTAACGAACCCTAATTGCCGCCGAGGATTCTAACCCGTCTTTCCGCGACAAGTTTCAACAATTTCCCATCTTTTGCCCGTAGTTTGCGGTCATGGAAAAACGCCAAATGCGCCGGCGGCGCGTCTTCAAAGCCGCGATGATCGAATTTCCTGGGGGAGCCTTCAGCTGCGTCGTCCGAGACCTGTCGGACTGCGGTGCCAACTTGGATGTACCAAGTCAGATTGGTATTCCGCACGAGTTCATGCTGAGCATCCCGACGGCGGAATTGCGCCGGCCATGTCGAGCGGTGTGGCGTTCGGCCGAGCGGATTGGGGTCGCCTTTGGTTCCCAAGACACAGCTGTCTCGGCTAACTGACGTTAAACTTCGTCGGTGTAGTCAACGGGCATGGAGTTTTTATTCATCGAAATCGTTGCGGGTATCGCCTTCTTCAGCGCGTTCTATGGGCTGGCGCTGGTGCTAAAGTCGCGCGCAAAGGCGAAGGGACAATCGCAACCGACTGCATGTTGATGCGGCTGTTGAGGGTGTTCCTCTTATAAATGCACGCGGGGGGAACAAACGCAGGCCTATATAATCGCCTGCGTTCTCTCCAGGAAAACTACGTAGTTTGGGCTTACCCCTGGCCTCGTGCCTTGGGGGGAAGGGCCGCCAATAGCCAGCCCGCGGGACCTTGCGCGGGCCGCAGCGATTGAGTTTGCTGCGGCCTCGTTATTCAACGGTGTCTCTTTTGAGGATGGCTCTGATGTCGAATGAGCATTGTTTGATCGTCCATGCCGCGGGAAGACAGTTGGATTTGCTGCGAGGGGAAGCTTTTCGGATTGCCAGAGAAAATAAAGTGGGCTGGCATACCGACCGCGCCGACATCGGCACGCGCTTTTGCTTTGAGGATGCCAAGGCGAAAGAAGCATTCGCCGTCACCTGCGGCCACTTCGGCATCGCCTATCGAGACGGCTAGCGGAAAAGAAAACCCGCCGACCTTGCGAGCCGGCGGGAGTCGTGACTTGGAGATTCAAGCGGCCGGGGCTTCCGGTCGCCGCTAAAGCCTGATGAGACAGTTAGGCCTTACCGTGGCAAATGCCGTTCAGCGCACCGGCGGGCAAATCTAAGCCTGAGTAGCGCCCATAGGGCTCGGATCAGGCGCATCAGGCTGTCGCCCCTTGCTGCCAGTCCTGTGAACAGACCTGCTCAAGCAAGCCGTCAATATCGCCGATGCCGCTTTCGTCCGGCTCGGCTCCATCATGCTCGTCCTCTCGATCGTCGCGCGATCCTTGCGCCCATCCGTCTTGGTTGTCGGGGTCTCCGCCCGAACCGGTGAGGCTGCCGAGCGAGGGCTCGTTATCTCCGCCGTCTTCGTCGTCTCCCTCGCTCAATTCAAGCTCGTCGGTGTCGCAGGGGCCATCGGCAACCTGCTCTTCAAGCTCGGTCGTGACGTAAGGGCCGGAGGCGTCCAGGAAGCTGATTAGCCGCTCGATTTCGGCCCGGGCTTCGCGCCGCAGCCCCTTTAGGGCTAGGACGGACGGAACGCGATCCATTTCCTGGCGCATAAGGCCGCTGAGGCCGGTGTCGTTGGTAGATCGCTCGGGGAAGGCCTCTGGCTCAAGCAGGGAAGCCAGCCCAGCGATGTGGCGCTGCCGCTGCCGCGGATCACCGCATCATCGACGAGCTCATGCGCATGGAGTGCATCTGGCCTTGGCACTTCGGATTATGCGGAGGCATCACGTCTCATCCGAGTCAAGAGCGTTCGCTGGACAGGAAGAATCCAGCGAAAACGAAATGGAGTTCAGGTAGCCGGTCTGCTTTCCGGGCTTCAATTCAGGAAAGAGCCGTTGCCCGCCCGTGATCCTGCATGATCAGCAGGAGACGATGCCGATGGCTGCCGAATGAGCAGACAGGCGCGAATGTTCGCGCCTGCCATTAGATTGCTGCGCTTGCCCTAATGGGCGACGAGACTGTCGCATGAAACCTAACGACAGGATGTCCGTGGTCATATGATCACGGACACCCTATCGTTTATTATGGGCGCGCCTCGGGGATGAGGTTGAGCGACGTCTCCGCGGCCCGGGGCGCTATCGGTTGGGCGTCACAAACCGGCCAAGCAAATGATCGAGTGAGATGCGCCCTGGTCCATAGGCCATGATGCCCAGCGCCATTGCCGCCCAGGTGATGTGGACCGGCCAGCCGTCGGGCACGGTGAGCTCGACGATGACGGTCATGAACAGAAGCCCGAGTGCGGCAAAGCGCGTGCCGAGGCCGAGCACCAATAGAATCGGAAACATGACCTCGCCGCAGCCCGACAGGAAGGCCATCGTCGCGGGGATCGGGTAGTGATAGGGGCCACCGGGCAGATGCAGCCGAAAGAACAAGACATCATCAAACTGATCGCCGCTCTTCAGGCGGCGAATAACTTAGTGAATGACGAGAACCTGCCGGACGAGATTGCCATCCTACTACAGTCAAAAGTAGTTACGGCATTAGAGAAGAAAGTCTGCGCAGCAATCGAGTATGCAAAGGCGACTGATGGATACATTTGCGACGACGAACTGCGAGCCGTTGATGATGTTCTTTTGGACCCTAACGACCCGCCTGAATTCGCGGACCGCTTTAAGGCCGAACTGTTCCGGCTGAGAGCCGCGTAAGAACGGCGTACATCTGAGGCCGCCTCAGCAGGCGGCCTTCGACTTTCAATCGACAAATTACGGGTGTTTGCCGCGCGATCCGCGCCAGTAGCCGAAGAGCGCTCGCCACTCTAATCCAGCGACTACGATTGCTATCGTCGCGGTAGCACCAACGCCCGTCATGATTAGCAGCATTTCCAGCATCGAATCACCTCGCGCTGTAAACGAGGTTCCTACGTACCAAAGTGCACATTCATTTCGAAGCGTTATTTGCCTTTAGGAACGAGGGCGCCGCTCGTCCTGTTGGGCGGTTGGTGCGCTACGCGTATTCGAGTTGGCGCGCTCGCGGCCCCGGCGTCGGGGCCGTCGCGCCTTTACTTATTCATGTGGCCTCCACGCTGGACGAAGCCGGGAAAAAGTGGCAATCTTTGGTTGCGGATAACTGGGAGAAGACCTCGGCACTACTTTTGGCTGGGGTTTTTTCGCTCAGGTACTAGGCCGTCTATCTCAAGTAGCGCACGAAATAACTTCACCCACGGCTTCACAAATTGCCAAGTTTTCCCGATTATACTGGGTATGTCGGAGAAGCAGCAAAAGAGCCTGGAGCAGATATTGGAAGACATCCGCAAGAAGGAAGCGGAAGAACGCGCGCGCTCGAAACAACAGCCCGAAAGGAAGTGATGAGCGTCAAAGCCATGCTGGCCAAACTCCTTGAAATTGAGCTTGCAGCACGCGGCGTGAATTCGCTCGCTCCATCTGACTGCGAAGAAATCGTAGAGCGACTGATTGAGCAGCTAACTGATTTCGAACTGAGTTTGGCGGCCAAAGAAATCAACAACCGGTCGTGATCTGTAGCCGAAATCCGATCTAAGCGGCGTGCACGGTTGCAGACCTGCGCGCTATGAAGGCCAGTACCAATGAAGAGCCCCGGCAAGCTCCTCGCCCTTGTCTGGTGGTCTAGGCCATTGACGGGCGAGGAGCCTTCGCGACGGGGCGGCCGTCGCTCGAATAGGCTAAAAACGCCACATGACAGCCATATGAAAGCTCAGTGGATTTCGATCTTATCCAGAGGAAGCTGAAGTTCTGCAGCGCGCTCTTGGCGATCCTTTCTGCGGAACTCCATTTCGCGTCTCTCGAACTTGTTCAATTCCTTCTGTGCAGCTTCCAATAAACGGTCTTTTGGGGCTCTGATAAGTTGGCTGTGTTCCGTCATCAGCGCGCTCCGTCCTTTGGCTGCGCTCACCCTAAATAAAACCGGGTCAGACCGGAAGATTCGGTGCCCGGGGATTACGGATTTATGACGACGAGGATGCTGAACTGAGGAACCTTGATCGTCCGCCACATTGGCACCGCTCAAATGCTCCTCCGAGCGCGCGGCGACGACTAGGAGCTATTCTGGCGGCTGCAGGCCGGGTGAGGTAAGCCAATCGTTCAAGTGAACGCCAGTCTCCGCGATCCTGGCCCGCCTAAGCAGGTCGTCGCGTTCCGCTCCGGCCGGTAGTTGACTGGCTTTCGCTTTGAGTTTGGCAGCCTGTTCGGCCATTCGTTCTTCGAGGGGGCGAGTTTGTTTTGCCCTGTTGCGGCGCTGCACCATGGCGCGCTCCTGAGATGTTGAAGATGACTCTAAACCGGCTCACGTTGCTCCAAGTTCCGAATATGAAACTAAGGTAGGAAAGCGCGAGATTTGCCATCAAGGTGGCAAAGAGAAGCCCCGGCTACGAGGGGATCGCGGTGCCGGGGCTAAGTTTTCATCAACCGCAAACTCGGTGCTGCCGAGCTAGCCCTTAAC